>Ga0308416_1000852_pt1 | contig 10502 bp, 10 predicted proteins | sample HotsprSampleOS60_FD_203468 | JGI IMG/M metagenome (GOLD analysis project Ga0308416, IMG submission 203468) | Hot spring phototrophic mat microbial communities from Octopus Spring, Yellowstone National Park, Wyoming, United States - 20090730_OS60 ... | reverse complement strand
CCTGGAGCTCCTCAGGGCCCATCCCCTCACCGCCAAGGAGGTGGCCGAGGCCCTGGGCCTAAGCCGGGCCGCCATCGGCAAGCACCTCCAGGACCTGGAGGCCCGGGGCCTGGTGCGCTCCGAGGTGAAGCGGTGCCCAAGCCGGGGGCGCCCCTACCGCCTCTACCGGGCCCAGGACGGGGAAAGCCCCTACGCCCTCCTCTGCGGGGACGTGCTCAAGGGTATGGAGGCGGCTCTGGGACGGGAGGGGGTGGTGGCCTTCCTCCTGGAGCGGAACCGAAGCCGCCTGGCCCCCTTGCGCCTCGAGGCCCTTCCCTTAAGGGAGAAGCTCCGCCGCTTGGCCCAGCACCTCCGGGAAGAGGGGTACGAGGCCGAGGTGGTGGAGGAGGAGGGGCGGCTTTACCTGTGCCAGAGGCGTTGCCCGAAGCTCGCCCTTTCCCGGGAGCACGAGGCCCTTTGCCAAAGCGAGCTCTTGGCCTACCAGGAGGTTTTAGGCCTGCCCCTTTTGCGGGAGGAGCGGATCGCCGAAGGGGGAAGTTGCTGCCGCTACCGGGTAGAATAGCGGGGTGTGGGTCTACCGCCTGAAGGGCACCCCGTGGGAGCTGGACGCCCTCATCCCCGAGCTCTTTGACCGGGGGGCCCGGGGGCTTCTGGAGGGGGAGGGGGAGGTCCTGGCCTACTTCCCCGCCCCAAGGGACCTCCCCTATGGCGGGGAGTGGGAGGAGCTTCCCGATGAGGACTGGCTAGAGGCCTGGCGGCGGGACCTGAAGCCTGCCCTGGCCCCGCCCTTCGTGGTCCTCGCCCCCTGGCACGCCTGGGAGGGGGAGGGGATCCCCCTGGTCCTGGAGCCTGGCATGGCCTTCGGCACCGGGCACCACGAGACCACCCGCCTGGCCCTCATGGCCCTGGCCCGGCACCTTTCCCCGGGGGAGAAGGTTCTGGACCTGGGCACGGGGAGCGGCATCCTGGCCATCGCCGCCGAGAAGCTGGGGGGAAAGGCCTTGGGCGTGGACATAGACCCCGCCGTCCTTCCCCAGGCGGAGGTGAACGCCAAGGCCAACGGGGTTGCCCCGCGGTTTCTCCTGGGGAGCCTCGAGGCCGCCCTCCCCTTCGCCCCCTTCGGCCTCATCGTGGCCAACCTCTTCGCCGAGCTCCACGCCGAACTCGCCCCCCTCTACCGCGAGGTCCTGGCCCCTGGGGGGAGGCTCCTCCTCACGGGGATCCTCAAGGAGAAGGCCCACCTGGTAAGGGCCGCCCTGGAGGACCTTCCCCTTGTGGAGGAGGAGGCCGAGGGGGAATGGGTCCTTCTGGCCTACCGGAGGTGAGGCGTGAGACCCCACCGCGCCTTTAGCCCCGGCCTCACCGGCCTCCTCCCCCTGGAGGAGGGCCGCCACCTGGTGGAGGTCCTTAGGGCCAAGGTGGGGGACCGGTTCACCGTATTTGACGAAAGCCGCGAGGCCCTAGCCGAGGTGGTGGACCTGGGCCCCCCGGTCCGCTACCGCCTTTTGGAGGAGCGGAGGCCGGAGCGGGAGGTGGGGGTGGAGGTGGTCCTCTACATGGCCCTCCTCAAGGGGGACAAGCTTTCCGAGGTGGTGCGGGCGGCCACGGAGCTTGGGGCCACCAGGATCCAGCCCCTCATCACCCGTCATGCTGTGCCCAAGGAGATGGGGGAGGGGAAGCTAAGGCGGCTAAAGGCCATCGCCAAGGAGGCGGCCAAGCAGTCGGGGAGGCTTCGGGTGCCTGAGGTTCTCCCCCCCATCCCCCTCGAGGCGGTGCCGGAGGTGGCCCAGGGCCTGGTGGCCCATGTGGGGGCCAGAGCCCTGGTGCGGGAGGTCCTGGACCTGGATAAGCCCCTGGCCCTGGCGGTGGGGCCGGAGGGAGGGTTTGCTGCAGAGGAGGTGGCCCTCCTGCGGGAGCGGGGCTTTACCCCGGTGAGTCTGGGGCGGCGGATCCTCAGGGCGGAGACGGCGGCCCTCGCCCTTCTGGCCCTGGTCACCGCCGGGGAGGGGAGATGAGGGGGCTTGTCCTGTTGCTCCTTTTGCTTTCCGCCTGCCGCTACACCTTCCTACCCCTGGACCCGGGAAGGCCGGAGGTCCCGCAAAGGCCCTTCCTGGTGGCCCGGCTCTTCCCGGAAGGGGAGGAGGCCAGGCTCGTCCTAAAGGTGGAGCGGCTTCCCCAGGCGGGCTACCTCCACCTCAAGTGGTACCGGGAGGCGGAGCTCCTGAAGGAGAGGGCCCTCTTCCTGGAGGGGCCTGGGGTCCTCGAGGCCCGCTTTCCCCTTTCTGAGGGGTACCACCGCTTGGTGGGGTTTTGGGGGGAGCGGGTCCTCTTCCAGCTGGACCTGGGCACCCCCGCCCTACCGGAGGCCGATGAGGAGGAGGACCAGGGGAACCGTTAGGAAGGCCAAAAAGGTGGAGACCACCACGCTCCGCGCCATGCGGGCCGCGTCCTTGCCGAACTCCTGGGAGAGCAAAAAGGCGTTTACGGCGATGGGGGTGGCGGACTGGAGGACCAAAACCTGGTGTTCCAGCCTGGAAAGGCCCAGGAGGAGGCCCACCAGGTAGGCGAAAAGGGGAGCCAAAAGGAGGCGGAGGGTGCTCGCCGTAAGCTCAAAAGCCCCCAGCCGGAAGGGGGTTTTGGCCATCTGCATCCCCAGGGTGAGGAGGAGGACGGGAATGGCTGCCTGGCCCATGAGGCGCACGCCCTCGTCCAGGCGGAAGGGGAAGGTGACCTCCAGGGTCCGTAAGAGGAGGCCCAGGAGGAGGGCGTAGAAGAGGGGGAGGCGCAGGGTGAAGCGGAGGCCCTCGAGGATCCCTCCCCCCCGGATGAAGGCGGGCCCCAGGCCGAACATGAGGGCGCTGGAGAGGATGAAGTAGACCACGGCGAGCCCGAGCCCCGCCTCCCCCAGGGCGAAGTAGGCGAGGGAAAGCCCCATGTTGCCGGAGTTGGGGAAAAGGGCCGAGATGACAAGGCTCTTCCCCGCCTCCTGGCTTAGACGGAGGAGGCGGCCAAGGAGGGCCACGAAGAGGTAAAGACCCAGGTAGGTGAGGAGGAAGCCCAGGGTGAGGCCCAAAAGCCCCTCCCGGGTGAAGCTCGCCCGGTACATGGCATCAAAGATCAGGGCGGGCACCAGGAGGTAGACGGTGAGGCGGGAGAGGGTGGGGAGGTCCACGGGCACCCGCTTGCCCAAGAGGTAGCCGGAAAGGACCACCAGGGCCACGGGAAAGACGGTGTTGAAGAGGGCTTCCATGTGGGGCATTCTAGGGGCATGGTGGGGTACAGGGTTCTGGCCGAGGCCATCCGCGGGGTTCTCCTTCGGGGCGGGGTGGCCCCCAGGCGTCAGGTCCTCCCCCTCCCCGGGGGGGAGTTTCTGGTCATGCCGGCGGCGGACGAGGAGGTGGCGGTCTGCAAGCTGGTCACGGTGGAGGCCCACCGCCAGCCCATGGTGCAGGCGGAGGTCTGGGCCAGGCGCCTTTCCACGGGGGAGGTCTTCCACCTCCCCGGGGAGGAGATCACGAGAAGGCGCACCGCCGCCCTCTCCCTCCTGGCCGCCCAGGTCCTGGCCCCGAGGAAGGAGGGGGCCCTCTTCATCGTGGGCCCCGGGGCCCAGGGGGAGGCCCACCTGGAGGCCTTCCTCGAGGCCTTTCCCCTAAGCCGCCTCTACGTGCGGGGCAGGGGGAGGGCGCGGGTGGAGGCCCTCCTGCAAAAGGCCAGGGCGATGGGCCTGGAGGCGGAGGAGTGGCTGGGGGAGGAGGTCCCGGAAGAGGTGGCCTTCATCGTCACCGCCACCCATAGCCCCACCCCGGTCCTGCCCGAAAGAGTGCCCCCCGGGGTCTTTGTGGCGGCCGTGGGCTCCTACCGCCCGGAGATGCGGGAGGTGCCGAAGGCCCTGGTGGAGCGGGCCGCCCTCTACGTGGACACGGAGGACGCCCTCCTGGAGGCCGGGGAGCTTCAGGGGGTAAAGAGGCCCGCCATCCCCCTAAAGGAAGCCCTTTTGGGGCGGCGGGCGGAAGGGGAGTTCGTCCTCTTTAAAAGCGTGGGCCACGCCCTCTTTGACCTGGCGGCGGTGCGGGCCCACCTGGGGCTACCCTAATACCACCCCATGCTGGCTTGCGCCAGCATGGGGGCCCCGGCAAAAGGTTCCTGGGGAAGTTACCAGGCATGGTGCGCCGAAGCAGGAAACAAGGGTACAAGTGGCCCTCCACCGCTTTGTTCGCAAGGCTCGGATGCGCTTGGGGCCCCCGCCGTGGCAAGAGCCACGGCGGGGTATTTAGAGGCGGACCACGATCTTCCCCGTGTGCCCCCGGTCCAAGAGGGCCTGGAAGGCAGCCTCGGCCTCGGGAAAGGGGAAGACCGCCCCCACCACGGGCCGCATCTCCCGGCCCAGGCGGGGGAGGAGGAAGCCCAGGGCCTCCTCCAGAAGGGGCCTTTCCCGCAGGAGGGGGGCCAGCCAGAAGCCCAGGACGGCCAGGTTCTTGCGCATGAGGCGCAAGGGGTGGATGGGGGCCACCTCCCCCTCGGCGGCCCCGATGTAGACCAGGCGGCCCCTGGCCTTGAGGAAGTCCAGGCTTTCCTCCACCGCCTTGCCCCGCACCTCCAGGACGAGGTCCACGCCCCCTATTTCCCGCACCCTTTCCGGCAGGGCCTCGTAGGTGGCGAGGGCGTCCGCCCCCAGGGCCTGGACCAGGGGGAGCTTTTCCGGCCTCGAGGCCGCCCCCAACACCCTAAGCCCCAGGGCCTTGGCCACCTGCACCGCCGCCGTGCCCAAGGCCCCCGCCGCCGCCTGGACCAAGACCCACTCCCCGGGCTTTGCCCGGGCCTCCCTTAGGGCCAAATAGGCGGTGAGGAAGGAGACGGGGAAGGCGGCGGCCTCCTCGGGGGAAAGGCCTTCCGGGAGGGGAAGGAGGGCCTCTTGGGGCACGGCCACCTGCTCCGCCAGGGCCCCGTGGGGCATGAGGGCCGCATACCGCTTTCCCCCCACTCTGCCCACAGCCTCCATCCCCGGGGTAAAGGGGGGGCGGGCCCGGGTCAGGTAGCCCCCCAGGCGCATGAGGTGGTCGGCGAAGTTGAGCCCCACCGCCTCCACCTCCATCGCTACCTCCCCCGGGCCCGGCGCCGGCTCCGGCACCTCCTTCAAGACCATGGGCCCCCCTAACCTTTCCTGCACCCAAGCGCGCATAGGCTCAGTTTATCCCTTTACTGAGCCCGCCAGGAGGCCTCGCAAGAAGTAGCGTCCCAGGAATATGTAGACCAAGAGCGTGGGCAAGGCCGCCAGGATGGCCCCGGCCATGGGCAGGTTCCACTTCACCGCCTCGCCTCCCGCCAACTGGGCTAGGGCTACGGTGATGGGCTGGCTCTCGGGCCGGGTGAGGGTAACAGCGAAAAGAAACTCATTCCAGATCTGCGTGAACTGCCAGATGGCTACCACCACGAAGGCGGGGGCGGAAAGGGGCAGGATCACGTGGCGGAAGACCCCGAAGAAACCGGCCCCGTCTATGCGGGCCGCTTCCACGAGCTCATCGGGGATCTCACTGTAATAGTTCTTGAAGATAAGGGTGACGATGGGAATGCCGTAGACCACGTGCACCAGGACCAGGCCCCAGAGGGATCCATAAAGCCCGATAGCCTTCACAAACTGGAAAAGGGGGATGAGGATGCTCTGGTAGGGGATGAACATCCCGAAGAGCATGAGGGCGAAGAGGAGGTTGGATCCCCTAAAGGGCCACTTGGCCAGGACGTAGCCGTTCAGGGCCCCCACCAGGGCCGAGAGGAGGGTGGCGGAGGTGGCCAGCACCAGGCTGTTTTGGAACTTGGGCCGGAAGGCTTCCCAGGCGATGCGGAAGCTTTCCCAGTAGACGGGGTCTGGCCAGCGCCAGACGGCATCCAGGGTGATTTTGGCTGGTTCCTTGAGGGCGGTGAGGAGGACCAGGTAGACGGGAAGGAGGAAGAACAGCGTGACCAGGACAAGGAAGGCGTAGAGCAGTACACGGCCCATCAGCGCCGCACCTCCTTTCTCAGCTGACTTGCCAGGTAAGGGATCACCACTACCGCCACCAGGAGGAGGAGCAGGATGCCGATGGCCGCGCCCTTGGCGAACTGGTTGCCCCGGAAGGCTAAGAGGTACATGTAGATGGCCGGCACGTCGGTGGGGGCGTAGTCCAGGCCAGCCATGGCGAAGATCAGGTCAAAGATCTTGAGGGCGATGTGCCCCAGGACGATCATGGCGGCGAGGGTGATGGGGGCCAGCATGGGGAAGACCACCCTGCGGAAAAGCTGCCACTCGCTGGCCCCATCCACCTTGGCGGCCTCAATGACCTCTACGGGTATGCCCCGGAGGCCCGCCAGGTAGAGGGCCATGGTGTAGCCGGACATCTGCCAGATGGAGGCCAGGATGACCCCGATCAGGGCCAGGCTGAAGCCGTGGGGTTCGGGGTAGGGAAGGAGCTGGACCCGCTGCCCTAGGGTGAGGGCCCACAGGAGGAGCACCCCCCCCGATACCAGGCCCCATGACATCCGCCTTCGCTCCCCCTCCCGGTAGGCCCTCCAGGCCAAGTAGAGAAAGGCAAGGCCCACCACCAGCGCGGTGTAGAAGGGAAGCTGGTTCCAGTCAAAGACCAAGACTTGTTCCCGGGTGGTGAGCCAGGGGAGGCGGAGAGGAGGCAGGCCGAAAAGGTTGGGGAGGACGTTTACCCCCCCCTGGGGTTGCAGGAGCCAGCGCCAGATGGTTCCCGTGACCACGAAGGAGAGGGCCATGGGGAAGAGGAAGACGGTGCGGAAGAAGCTCTCCCCCTTGGGGGCCCGCTCCAGGGCTAGGGCCAGGAGGAGGCCCAGCCCCAGGCTTCCCGCCATGAAGAAGACCGTGAAGAAGATGAGGTTGACGACGCTTTGCCGGAAGCGCACGTCCACGAATCCGGTGAAAAGCTCCCGGTAGTTTTCCAAGCCCAGGAAGCGGAGCTGGGGGTGGAGGGCCAGGGCCTGGGCGGGGTCCTTTCCCCAGTCGGTCATGGACACCCAGAGGTTCTGCCCGATGAAGCCGTAGACGAAGATGCCCACAGCTACCAAGGAAGGGAGAAGGACCAAAAAGGCCGCGATCCGGTCGCGCACGTTCCCTCCAGGGAGAAACCCGCGGGGGCCAGGGGCCCCCACGGGCTGCAGGGGGTCAACGCCCGAGGCCCACCTGGTTGGCGATGGCCTGGGCGGCGTTGGCTGCCGCCTGCGGGCTCCTGCTCTGCAGGTAGATCTCCATCACGGTGCCGAACTGGCTCATGAAGCTCTCGGAAGCCACAGCCCCGTGGACCAGGGAGCCCACGATGCGGTTGGACTTCCAGTCCCTCATGGCGGACTGGCCATAGGCGTTGTACTTGGCGGAGTCGGAGTCCAGCCGGGCGGCGATGGAGCCCTTGAGGGGGTTGAAGGTGTCTTGGCCTTCCTTGGAGCCCACCAACCTAAGCCAGTTGATGGCGTTTTGCCGGTTTTTCGCGCCCTTGGGCAGGCCGAAGGAGTCGGAGAGCATCATGAAGACCCCTGAGGTGCCGGGAGAAGGCACCCAGGCGAAGTCGGTTCCGGGCTTCAGTTTCAGGGTGGTGGTCATGTAGCCTGCGGCCCAGTCCCCCATGACGTTGAAGGCCGCCTGGCCCTGGACCACCCGGTCCACGGCCTGCTGCCAGGAGAGGCCCGCCGCGTCTTTGTTGGCGCAGTCCAGTACCTTGCCGAAGGTTTCCCAAACGGCTAACGCCTTGGGATCGGTGAACTTCAGCTTGCCGTTCCAGTGGCTAGGAACTCGGCCCAGGTTTTGGGCGGGGTGACCCCCCACTCCTTGAGCTTGGCGGGCAGGTACCACATGACGTTGGAGCGGTGGATGTTCACCGGCACGCTCCAGATGCCCCCCTTGTAGGAAATCAGGTTCAAAAGCCCCTTGGGGAAGGCCTGGAGCCAACCCTCCTGCCGGAAGAGGGGGGTCAGGTCCTCCATGCGCTCCGCCACCACCCAGGTGCCAATGAGCTCCATTCCCGCGTGGACCTGGAAGGTGTCGGGGGGGTTCCCCCCTAGCATGCGGGTTTTGAGGACCGCCTTGGCGTTGACCCCTGCCCCCCCGGTCACGGTGGCGTTGATGACCTCCACCCCCGGGTACTTCTGCTTGTAGAGCCGGATGAGGGCCTCGAGGGCCGGGCCCTCGTCCCCCGCCCACCAGGAGAAGATCTCCAGCTTGCCCGTCTGGGCCAGGGCACTAAGCCCCAAGGCCACCCCGATCGCCAAAAGCCACTTCCTCATACCTTACCTCCATTGCGACGTGGGCTTTCCGCCCACAGGCCGCCCAACTCAAAGAAGCGGGCCAGAAAGAGGCCCGCTCCACCTACCGCCGGGGCCAGATGGCCGTAGGCAGAGGGTTGCACGGGAAGGCCCTGGTGGGCTTCCAAAAAGGCGTGGGCTTTCAGGGAGAGGCGCAAGGAGTGTTCCAGGTAAGGGAAGAGCTCGGCCACCTTGCCCCCCACCACCACCCGGGCGGGATCGTAGGCCACGGCCAGGTTGGCCAGGAGGCAGCCCAGGAGCTCCCCTAGGTGGCCTAAGGCCTCCAGGCTCGCAGCGTCCCCTTCCTGGGCAAGGTTGCGGAGGGCCTCGAGGCTCCTAGCTTTGCCGCCTAGGGCCTGGTGGTGCTTGAGGAGGGTCCCCAAGCCCAGCTCGGTTTCCAGGCACCCTTGGCGGCCACAGGCGCAAGCCCTCTGCCCCGTTCCCAGCCAGTGGCCCAGCTCCCCCGCTGCCCCGTTGGCCCCCCGCAGGAGGCGGCCCTCGGCCACCACGCCCACGCCGAGCCCGGTGCTCAGGACCAGGTAGGCCAGGTTGGCCTCCCTGTGGAAGAGGACCTCAGAGAGGACCGAGGCCTTGGCGTCGTTTTCAAAGGCCACGGGCAGGGGAAAGTCCCCCAAGAGGGCCTGAAGGTCCAGCCCCCGCCAACCCAGGTTGGGGGCGAAGAGGAGGCGCGGGCCTTCCATGACCCCGGGTACGGTGATGCCGAGGCCCAGGGCCTCGCCAATGTGGGGAAGCGCCCTTTCCCTCAGCTGCTCCAGCCGGGTTCGGGGGCTTTCCTCCTTGGGGTGGGGCCACTCTTGGCTCCATAGGACGTTGCCCAACCAGTCCACGGCCACCAGGACCGTGCCTTCAACCCCCAGTTCGGCCCCAAGGGCATAACGGGCCCCCGGCTTCAGGTGGAGGAGCACGCCAGGCCGGCCCAGCTCTCCCGGTGAGGTCCCCCCTTCCTCCAAAAGGCCTTCGGCGAAGAGCTCGTCCACCAGGCGGCTCACCGCGCTCTTGGCGAGACCCGTGCGCCGGGAAAGGTCGGCCCGGGTAGAGGGGGCCTGCCGCAGGTGGTAAAGGATGGCCCTCCGGTTGAGCCTGCGGATTTCCTGGCTGTCTCCCTTGCGCAACCTCGGCCCCCTTTAGTTCGTCCTCGGTACTAACTAAAGCGCCTTTCCGGCCCCTTGTCAAGGGGTGGGGGGTGGGGTTAGCCTTGGGATAAGGCCCGCTAGGGCCCCAAAGCCAGGTCCCGTTTGCCCTGGTGCCTGGGCGCGTAGTCCAGGCTTAAAGTGGGGAAGTCCGGTGCAAGTCCGGCGCTGTCCCGCAACGGTAACCGGTCCCGCTTCGTGCCCTTCAACGCAGACCGGAAGCCCGAATACCTGCCAGGGCCGCCCGCCTTTCCCCGAGGCGGGCACCTCACGCGGATGGGGGAGAAGTGGGGGTGAAACGCCTTTTGGCCCTAACCCCTGCCTCCCGGCAGGGGTTTTTCCCTACCTCCCCCGGGCCTGGCCCTAGCGGCCTAAGGGAGGTAGGCATGAAAAGAATGCTGGCGCTTCTTACCGTTTTTCTGGCCCTGGCCCTGGCCTTTCCCCTCACCGTCACCGACGACCTGGGGCGCACCGTCACCCTCAAGGCCCCGCCCAAGCGCATCGTCACCATGCTCCCCTCGGTCACGGAGACCGTGTGCGCCCTGGGGGCCTGCGACCGCCTGGTGGCCACCGACGACTACTCCGACTGGCCCGAGAGCGTGAAGCGCCTGCCCAAGGCCGGGGGGCTTTACAACCCCAACCCCGAGCTCATCGTGAGCCTGAAGCCGGACCTGGTCCTGGTGTCCAGGTTCGGGAGGCTCTACGAAACCCTGGAGCGGGCGGGGCTCACCGTCTATGCCGTGAGGACGGAAACCTATGAGGACATCTTCCGGACGGCCCGCAACCTGGGAAGGCTCTTGGGGCTTCCCGGCCAGGCGGAGCGGCTGGTGGCCCAGATCCAGAAGGAGGTCTACCAGGAGGAGGCCCGGGCCGCCCAGGCCAAGGCCCGCCCCCGGGTCTACTACGAGATTGACCCCACCCCCTATACCGTGGGGCCCGAGAGCTTCATTGGGGTCCTCATCGCCAAGGCCCGGGGGGTGAACATCGTCCCCAGGGAGCTGGGCCTTTTCCCCAAGATTAGCCCGGAGCTGGTGCTGGAGAGAAACCCCGAGGTGATCGTGG
>Ga0308416_1000850_pt1 | contig 10506 bp, 7 predicted proteins | sample HotsprSampleOS60_FD_203468 | JGI IMG/M metagenome (GOLD analysis project Ga0308416, IMG submission 203468) | Hot spring phototrophic mat microbial communities from Octopus Spring, Yellowstone National Park, Wyoming, United States - 20090730_OS60 ... | reverse complement strand
TTTTACCTATCTGACTACCAGATAGAACCCCCTACTCCAAGTTTCAAGGTGCACGGGGAACGTTGTCCCCAAAAATATTTTAGCACACATCCGCCGCTCACTATTCTGTGTGCTCCGAAGGAAACACGTGGGGGAGTCCATGTATCCCCGTCGCCTCGCCGTGGCGAGGCAAGAACCGGGGGATTATAGCTCCCCCACACCCCCTCTTTTCTCTAAAGCCTTCAGGGAGGCCTGGTACAGTTTATCGATGTCGGTCTCCCCTGTTTCGAGCTGGTGGTCGTAGGCGGCCTGAAGCATCCGGCTGAAGATCTTGCCAGGCTGGTGTCCCCGCTCAATTAGGTGGCGACCTAGCAAAATGGGCTTTACCGGTATGGGCTGGGGTTCAAAAAACTTCCAGGACTCTTTGGGCCGACGCTCGGCTCCGTCCGCTTCATAAAGGGCCTTCAGGGCAGGCAAATGCGGCCCGGCCTGGGCCTGAAACTTGCGGATGGCCTGAGGGGTGGGCCTGGTAAAGACCGGCACCATGTGCAAAGCGGTGGTAACCACCAGCTCGTCCCGCAGGTGGTTGGGCAGGCGCAGGTCGCGGGCAATGCGGGAGATCAGGGCTGCACCCACCCGCTCGTGGCCGTGAAAGCTGTACCAGCCCTCGGGCCTCCATTGGGCGGTATCTTTTTTGCCGATATCGTGCAGCAGGGCGTGCCAGCGGTAGGGGGGCGCGGCCCGATCCACCACCTGCAACACATGGGTCAGCACGTCCCCTTCGGGGTGCCAGCGGGGGTTTTGCAAGAGCAGGTGGGTATCTTCGAATTCGGGGATAAGCCGCTGAAGAATACCAAGATCGTATAAGTAGCGCAGGAACCGGCTAGGAACACCGTTCTCAAAAGCCTTGTTGAACTCCGCCGTAACCCGCTCGATGGCTACGTGGGAAAGCACCTCTGGCGCAGCTTCACGGGCGGCCTGTAGGGTGGCCGGTTCTATCTTAAAGCCATAGCGGGCAGCAAAGCGACCGGCCCGGATAACCCGTAGGTAGTCCTCACGAAAGCGCCGGCGAGGTTCGCCCACGGCCCTGATCAGGCCGGCCTCGAGGTCCTGCTGTCCACCATAGGGGTCAATCACCCGACCTGAAGCGTCCATAGCGATAGCCCCGATGGTGAAATCGCGCCGGGACAGGTCTTCCTCGATGCTTTTGCCCCAGGCCACCCGGGCCTTGCGACCAAAGGTTTCCACGTCGCGGCGAAAGGTGGTGACCTCGTAGGGGTGGTGGTCGATCAGGATTGTTACGGTACCATGTTCGATTCCGGTGGGAATGGCCTCGAGGCCATGGGCTTTGGCCAGGCGCATCACCTCCTCCGGGGGCGCTGAAGTGGCAAAATCCAGGTCTTCGGGCTTCTGGCCCATCAAAATATCGCGCACCGCACCCCCCACCAAGTAGAGGTCGGGCAAAAAAGAAAGCTTTTGCAGTATGGGGCGATATTCCATAAGCCAGGTTTAGAGCATACCTTCAAAAGACCGGCCTGCTAAGTGAGCCAGCAGGCCTGGAGCCTCAGCGTGTTCGGCAGAATCCGCCGTTGGCGGGCTTACCATCCTGCCAGCAGGTCATCGGCTGGCATGGCTGGAAAAGCCCCCCGCAGCCCGCCCAGCACAAACTCCTCTTCCTCCAGCATTCCCGGCCATTCCAAGAGCAGCTGGGCAAAGTTTTCCTCCGGCCCAGCCTGCGAAGCATGGGCTAGAACTGCCGCCCGGATGGTCTCGGCATAGGGGCGGACGTCTATCCTTACCGCCACCGAGCTGGCCGAAACCCCATAGCGGTCGGGGTCGAAGCGGGTCTGGGCCAGCCGCTCTTTTGAACGCACCGGGAAGAACAGGCGCAAAGGTGGTGCCGCCATGCGGTTGCCCGCCCGCCAGAAAGCGCCCAGGGTGGCGCGGTAAAGATGGATGTGGTCGGCATGGCCGTAATAACCATGCGGGTCGAACCCAATGACCACCTGCGGTTCTATCCGGATCAGGTGGTTCAGAAGGGTATCTTCGATCTGCTGTAAGTCCTGGTGGATAAAGCCCGCAGGGTTGGCCAGGGCCACCTCGAGCGGATAGCCTGAGTCCTGGTAGTTCAGAAAGATGGGTGGACGTATCCCCAGGATGGCACAGGCGGCCTCGAGCTCCTTCTGGCGCAACTTACCCAGGGCCTCGCCTTTAGGGTATAGCGCAGCGTCAATGGCCGGATGCCGAATCCGGCCCTGCTCGCCCCGCGTAGCGCAGATCAGGTAAACTTCGTGCCCCAAAGCAGCGTACTTGGCCAGGGTTCCCGCACAGAAAAGCGACTCGTCGTCGGGGTGGGCAAAGATGGCGAGTAGACGCATACAGGCCCCAGTCTAAAATACCGGCTTCAAAAAGATGCCTATCCACCGCGCCTGGGCCAGGCGCCTTCCCTGCGGTCGGGTTTATCTGCTTCCACACCCAGGCTTTTTGCACACAGCCTTCGGCCAAAACCAAAACGTTGCGGGTCTTTGACCCGCCTATGACCCCTGGGCGCGCAGCTTGAAGCGCTGGATCTTCCCGGTGGTGGTCATGGGAAGCTCTTCTACAAAGTGGATGGCTCGAGGGCAGGCATACTGCCCGACCCGGTTACACACCTCCTGCTGCAGGGCCTGCACCAGCCGCTCGTCCGCATTTTGCCCTGGGTGCAGCTTGACATAAGCCACCACCCGTTGCCCCCGTTCGGGGTCGGGCTGGCCCACCACCGCCGCCATCGCCACCGCGGGGTGCCGGAGCAGGGCCTCCTCTACCTCGAAGGGGCTGATGCGATAAGCGGCAGCCTTGATGAGGTCGTCCTTGCGGGCTTTGAACCAGAAGTAGCCCTCTTCGTCCCGCACCGCTAGGTCGCCGGTGCGAAGATAAGGCCCGATGAACTTCTCGCGCGTAGCCGCTGGGTTGTTCCAGTATTGCAAAAAGGCCACCGGGTCGGGGGTCTTCAGGGCCACCTCCCCGACCTCGCCGGGGGGTAGCGGGTTGCCTTCCTCGTCAATTACCACCACCTGATGCCCCGGATAGGGCTTCCCCATCGAGCCAGGGCGGATGGGGTCCACCCTATAGCTATTCCCGATCAGCAGGTTGGCCTCGGTCTGGCCGTAGAATTCGTTCACCAGAAGGCCAAAGTTCTCCCGCGACCACGCCTGCAGCTCCTCACCCAAGGGCTCCCCGCCGGCGTGGATGCTTTTTAGCTGGGGCGGCTTGGTAATCCGCCCCAGCCCACGCAACAGCTTGAGCGCCGTAGGGAAGAGAAAGGTGTGGGTCACCCCTTGCTGGCGCATCAGCGCGAGGGCCTCCTCCGGGTCGAAGCGGCTGGCCCGGTAGGCTACCACGGTGTAGCCGTAAAACCAGGCCGGAAACAGCACGTCCAGGAGACCACCGATCCAGGCCCAGTCGGCAGGGGACCAGTAGATCGCCTCACCTTCGGGGAAGTTTGAGTAGAGGTAAAAGCCTGGCAGGTGCCCCAGAAGCACCCGCTGGGCCAGCAAGGCGCCTTTGGGTTTGCCGGTGGTGCCGGAGGTGTAGATCAAGATGGCCGGGGCCTCGGATGGTGTGGGGGTGGGAAGGAAGTGGGCCGAGGCCGCCTGGGCCAGGGCCAGCAGCTCGTCGGCATAAATCACCCTCACCTCCTCTGTTACGGCAGCCTGGAGGGCCTCGAGCACCGCCCGCTCGGCTATCAGAAAGCGTGCACCGGAATGCTCGAGGCGGTACTGCAGGGCATCCTGCCCAAACAGGGTGGAGAGCGGCAAGGCGATGGCCCCCAGCTTGTACACCGCCAGGTGCGCCAGGGCGCACTCGAGGGACTGGCGCATCAGAAGCCCCACCCGCTCACCGTCCTTCACCCCCAACCCCCTTAGCGCGTTTGCCAGCCGGTTCGACCACTCCCGCAGCTCACCGTAACGAACCCGCCGCCCACCGGCTTCGATCAGGGCAATGCGGCTTTGGTGGGCTATCGCGACCCGGTCTACCGTATCGGTCGCCAGGTTGAAGCGCGGCCAGATGGTCCAGCAAAATTTCCGGGCTAGCTCTTCCCGTGGGAGAGGCTCGAGCTGGTAGTGAGTAGGTTCAACCCCCATAAAAACCCCCGATTCCCTTCCCTGGAGGCCTGCACCTCCCAGTCTTACCTGCTGTACTCAGGCAACGACCAACCAGCCCCCCGGAGAAAAGGTCTGTCGTAATTTTACCCGCACCATAGGTCAACGTCTGCCGAGTTCGCGGGTTACCAGTCTCAGTGCTTCAGGCGGGGGCCCCCGCCAAAAAACCTAGTGATGCTCTGTGCCATACCCTGCTCCTCCTACGCGCGGGCAAGCAAGCTATTACCGACTACCTGGGGGAGGTGGGCTACTCTGGAAAACGAAGCTTTCTGGCAGGCGGCACAGGCCCTGGTCGAGGTAGGGCAAAGCAGCGAGGAAGGCCGAAGCCTCCAGGAGCTGCTCGCGGTGCGCCAGGGCTTGCCCAAGCCCAGCAGCGCGCGGCTTTTGTAACTACACCTTCACCTTACGCAGTTCCAAATGCCCCTTCACCGGGTGTTTGCGGTCTATTTCCTGAATCAGGCGCAGCATATACACCACCGCTGCTGCGTCCCAGGCCTGGGGCCTACAGGAGGCCGGATACGGCACCGGCGGCTCCCCTTCGTGCTTGGGGTAGCCCCCCACCAGCTCCGGCAGGCGCCGGTCGGGCTGGGTCATGGCCAGGTGGAAGAGGCCCTCCATGGCCTGCAAGGCTTCTTCATAAAAGCCATAGCGCACCAGCCCCCCGATAAACAAGGCGTTGTCATGCGGCCAGACCGAGCCGTTGTGGTACGAGAGCGGGTTGTAGCGCACCTCGCCCGCGCCCAGGGTACGCACCCCCCAGCCGCTATAAAGCGTCTCGGAAAACAGGGTCCTGACCAGTTGGGGCGCCACCTCCGCCGGTACGATGCCGCTCCACAACAGATGGCCGGGATTGGAGGTGAGGACGGCCATAGGGCGCTTTTCTCCATCCAGGCCCGCCGCATAGGTCTGAAGCGCGGGCAGCCAGAAGGCCTGGTGGAAGCGGGTCTTGAGGGCCTGGGCCCTGGCTTCCCAGGCTTCGGCTTGACCCGTCTGGCCCAGCGCCCGGTAAAACTCCGCTGCTGCCCTGTACGCCATATAGGCGTAGCCCTGCACCTCGCACACCGCAATGGCCCCCTGGGCCAGCGAGCCATCGCGGTGGCTTTGGGAGTCGAAGGAGTCTTTCCAGGACTGCACCAGGTGGCCCTTCTGGGTGTTGGGGACATACTCCAGAAAGCCGTCCTGGTCGGGATCCGCGTAGTCGGTCATCCAGACCAGGGCAGCCTCCCAGTGGGGTTTGAGGGTCTGCACCAGCTCCAGGTCGCCCAAGTCTTTCCAGTAGCGATGCAGCAAAATTACAAACAGTGGGGTAGCATCTACGGTGCCATAGTAGCGGGCAAAAGGCACCTTGCCGGTGCGCGAAAGCTCTCCCTGGCGCATCTCGTGGAGGATTTTGCCGGGGGTCTCGTCCAGAAAGGGGTTCACCTCGCGGCCCTGGTATTTGGCGAGGTAGGAGAGCACCCCTCGGGTCACATCGTTGGCCCAGGGCTGCATCATATAGGCCGTCAGCAGCGAGTCGCGACCAAAAGGGCATACATACCAGGGAATCCCCGCTGCGGGAAAAAGCCCTTCAGGCAGCGAAAACAGCAGGGCCCGCAGGTCAGCAATGGCCTGTTCCAGAACCTGCTGACTACCCTCGCACTCCATCCGCAAGGGGAAGCGCTGCCGCCATTCTTGGTAGCTGGGCAAGGGCGGGGTATGGGGCTCGAAGGGGCTCTCGAAACGGACTTGCAGGCGCAGGCTGGCCTTCTCTTTAGGGGCCAAGGTCAAGCACCAGCGATAGGCCTCGCTGGGCGGGGGCTCGAAGTGTAGGTGGGTCGCCAGCTTCAGGCCGTCCTCGGCGGTGTACGAGAGGCCCTCCACCCGCCGCTCCACCTTGTGCCAGCCCTTGGCCTCGAAGAGGTCGGCAAAGTCAGCCTCGAGGCTGAGCGCAATCTCCAGAATCTGGGTTTCCAGGGAGGTGTTCTCGAACTCCAGCCGCTCCTGAAACCCGCCCCTTTCCATCTGCAACTCCCGCCGCAACCCCACCACCTGGTCGGGGCCCTTAATCCGGCTCCAGTGCTGCACCAGCCGGTCGGGGCGTGGGCTTTGCGAGAGCAGCAAGCTAAAACCCGGCAGCTTCCAAGTGTAGCTCGAGAGGTAACGGGTATCGTGTCGGTAGAAACCCTGCTCTCCTCCTTCTACCAGGCCTAGGTCGGACAAAACCGCGTAAGTATCGTCTTCTTTGAGCGGAAGCATCGAAAACCTCGTCTACAGGGGGCCAGGTGTCTTCAGCTCGGCAACTCCATGGCGTAGGCTTACCCCCATCGAGCAGCACACCCAAGCGCAACACAAAAAACCCTTCTTCATATGTTTATCTGCGGGATTGGCCTCATCCCTTGAGCGCACTGGTGGACACACCCTCCACAAAGTAGCGCTGGAACACCACGAACAAGATGATAATGGGGATCATGGTCAGAAAGGCGCTGGCCAGCATCAAACCCCAATCACCCGTTACCCCATAGGCGCTGCGAAAGAAAGAAAGGCCCAACGGCAGGGTGTAGCTGGCCTGCTGGCCCGAGAGCACCACCGCCGCCTTAAAGAACTCGTTCCACATGCCCTGAAAGGTCAGGATGGTCAGGGCTCCTAAGGCCGGCGTGGCCATGGGCAGGATAATGCGAAATAAGGTGGTGATGGGGGTCGCACCGTCAATAAGGGCGGCCTCCTCGATCTCACGGGGGATAGACTCAAAAAACTGCTTCATGATAAACACCGCCCCTGCCCCTACTGCGCCCCACACAATCATGCCCCACAGGTTCCCCAGCAAACCCAGGTCGCGCAGCACCAAGTAGTTGGAGATGAAAGTAACCTGACTGGGCACAGTCATGGTAAAGACGATAAAAGCAAACAGGTAATTCTTACCCGGTAGGTACATCCGGGCCAGGGCATAGCCCCCCAGTGAAGCAAAAAGTAAGGTGGTAAGTACTACCATGACGCAAACAAAAAAGGTGTTGGCCGTCCAACGCAGAAAGAAGCTGGCCCCAGTGTTGGGATCGCGGGCCTCGTTGAAGACCCGCACATAGTTGCGGAACACGTAGCCAATAAGGCCCGGGGTAACACTGTCCCAGCTGGCCACCCGTCCCCGGCGCTCGAGGCGGTTGGGCTCGAGGGTAGCCGCATAGTACTGCTGGCCCCCCGGGGCCTCGATATCCAGGGGTAGCCGGGGGACTACTGGCAGGTTGGCAGCCCCTTCGGGTTTGGGATAGGTGATGCTAAAGCCATAGGTCACAACCTGCCCTGGTTGGCCCTCCAGCACCACCGGCTGCCGTCGCAGCTCCTCTACCGCCGAAACCTGGGCAAACTGCGCGGCCTGCACCTCATCGAAAATGGCCCCCAGGCCGGCTCCGGCCCTTCGAACAGGCACCACAACAGTGGGTTTTTCGGGCTCTTGACCTTCGGGCACAAAGTAGCTCACCTCAAAAGGAATACGGGCCCCCGGAGCAAACCCACCCATCCATGGATTACCCGCACCCAACTGCCCCAGTCGCCAGGCGGCCACCCAGTTTTTGGGCTGGGTCTGGGCGAAACTGTAGCGGAAGGGCCACTCCAGCGGGTTATCCTTCAGGCTGCCCAGAAAGGCCACATAAAAAGGCCCAATGAAGAAGACCCCCAAAGCCAGCATGGTGCCGTACACCCAGCCCACCCGGGCCCAACGCTGGCGGGCCTGGTGGTGCTCGCTTATCTTGTGAACGTTCAAAGGTCGCGTTGCCATCCAGCACCCCCTAGTGGGCCTTCTCCGAGATGCCCAGGGCCCGCTGCAAGAACACAATGGCAAAGGTCAGACCGGCCAGAAGCAAGGCCGCTGCCGAGGCCAGACCCACCTTGCCTTCCCCACTAAAAACGTTGTTGTAGACGTAGTAAGCCAGCACGATGATGGAGTCCAGCGGAGCTGCGTCGCCCATTAGGGCCACCTGGTCAAACATCTGCAGGGTGCCGATCAGCGAAAGGGTAATCACCAGAAATGTGACCGGGCGCAGCATGGGCACCGTCACGTTAAAAAACTGCTGCAAGGGGGTTGCGCCGTCAATGGCGGCGGCCTCGTAGAGGCTTTTTGGAATGCTCTGCAGGCCTGCCAAAAAGATGAGCATCAGGGTGGGAATGGTGGTGAAGGTGTTCAGGATGATGATGCTCCAAAGCGGGATGGGAATACCCAGAAAGCGGTCGGGGTTGGTGAGCCAGGTAAACTCGGGCGGACGAGCCTCGAGCGGCCGTACCAGCCCCAGTCCTACCAGCCCCCAGGTTAGGGCCAGTGCCACCAACAGCGAGATGGTGGCCAGGGCCGGGTCGAGCCAGGCTAAGGGCACCCCCCGCCACCGCTCCCAGCCCACCTGCACCACCTGGGCCAGTATGAATATGCCCAAAAAGGTAAAAAGCACCGGGCCTACCGAACCCAGGTAGCCCAGAAAGGTGTTCAGGAAGCCGGTTTTCTGGAAAAACCAAATGGCGATTACCGTAACGGCTGCCGAAGAGAGCACGCTGGGGATGTAGTAGATCGTGCGAAAGAAGGTGATGCCCCAGAGCCGCTGGTTGAGCACCGCAGCCAGAGCCAGGGCCAAAAAGGTCTGAATGGTCGTGACCACCAGCATAAAGCTGATGGAGTGGGTGAGAGCCGCCATAAAGCGAGGATCACGGAACAGCTCAACAAAGTTGGCCAACCCCACAAAACGACTGGACTGCCCAATCAAGGTGGCGTCGGTAAAGCTAAAGCCCACCGTACGCACAAAGGCAAACACAAAGAAAATGCCCAGGTGAATAAGAAACGGAGCCAGAAACAAAAGCGCATACAGCGCTTCGGTTCGTTGGGCGCGACGCATACATTCCCCCTAGGGGAATGGAGCAGGGCAGCCCCTGCTCCATTCCGTCAAACCGCCTAGCGCACGATGCGGTTTAGCTCAGCCTGGGCGTCGGCGATGGCTCGATCAATCAACTTTCTACCACTTATTACCGCCTGCAAGGCCTCGTTGATGGGGCGCATCCAGTCACCCCCATCCAGCGCGCCAAACTTGAAGGGCAGCACTACCCCGCCCACGCTGGTCGAACCCAGGAAGACCACCCGGTTGAGCTCATTCTCCTTGCCCGGGCGCTGGAAGATGGGGCTGTTGGCTAGGGCACTGCGGCTGGGAAGGGCCAGGCCGCGGGAGAGAATCCAGTTCTGGGCTTCTGGGCTAGTCAGCTGGCGCAACACTTTGGCTGCGGCTTCCTTGTTTCTGGAGGCTGCGTTCATGCTCCACGAGACAGTAAAGATGAAGTTGCCCCGCTGCTTGGTTACCGGGTCGAGGGGGATAAAGGTGGTGCCGTAGCGCATGTTGGGGGCTTTGTCACGCAAGAAGCCTCCAATCCAGGCCCCCTCGATGGCTACTGCCGCCTTTTCGGCCCCAAAGCAGCCACCCGTCCAGCCCTCACCCAGATCCTGGGCGTATCTGCCGGCCCCGTCCTTGACCAGGCTGGTGTACCACTCGAAGGCCCGGCGGAAGTTGGCGTCCAGCACGGTGCGACCCTGGGCATTGAAGGGACGCCAGCCCGTGGCATGGGCGAAGGCCCCAAAGCGGGCATAATCGGCCACTACGCAAAGCCCGGCCACGTCCTTGAGCGCAGTCTGTACGCGCTTGAGCTTATCTTTGAAGGTGTCCCAGGTGTCGGTCTGGTTGGGGTAGGGCACCTTGGCCTCGTCGAAGAGGTCTTTGTTGAATTGCACAGCCAGGGTGTTGAAGTCTTTGGGCAGACCGTAGACGTTGCCGCGCAGGGTAAAGGCGTTAAGCAGGTTAAGCAGGTTACGATTGAAAGCGGCCAGTTCTTGCGGGGTGAAGTACTTGTTCAAAGGCTCGACCCGACCCGAAGCAAACAGCGGCTCCGACCAGAAGATGTCCACATAAAAGAGGTCGGCAGCCGTACCGGCCGAAAGTGCGTTGAGCAGGGCGGCCCGGTAATCACCCTCGATGCCCTGATACTCGGCCCGAATGCCTTCTTTTTCCAGCGCCGGGTTCACAATCTCCCGAACCAGGCTGCTGAGGATTGCGGTATCGTTGCCGCCGAAGCCCTGTAGCTTTACTACCGTTTGCGCTGAGGCCAGGCTCAGCCAAGCCAGGGCCAGAATTGCCAGTGTCTTCTTCATGGGTTCCTCCTAAAAACATCTCGCCATTTGCCGATTCAACCAGTAATGTGTCGCCTAGCCTCCCACCTCCTTCAAGCAGGTTGTGCCCCGCACCACCAGGCGCACCGGCACCCGCACCCCATAGGGGCGAACCCCCGTCAGGGCTTCCTTGAGCAGGCGTGCGGCGGTACGGGCAATTTCTGCGATGTCCTGCCGCACGGTGGTGAGTTGTTCGCCCACCTCGGGCAGGTCGTCGTA
>Ga0308416_1000849_pt1 | contig 10506 bp, 15 predicted proteins | sample HotsprSampleOS60_FD_203468 | JGI IMG/M metagenome (GOLD analysis project Ga0308416, IMG submission 203468) | Hot spring phototrophic mat microbial communities from Octopus Spring, Yellowstone National Park, Wyoming, United States - 20090730_OS60 ... | reverse complement strand
TCGCGAAAGCGCACACCTACACAGGTTCGCTCGCACTCACGCACAACTGCATCGTCAACGGTCCGGGCGAGATGGCAGACGCCGACTACGGCTATGTGGGGCGCGGGGGCGGCAAAATCGCGCTCTATCGGCACGGGCAACTCGTCAAAAACGACATCCCTGCCGAGCGCGGGGTCGAGGAGCTGATTGCGCTGCTGAAAGCAGACGGCGTGTGGCGCGACCCCGAGTGAGGTACAATAGCCCCACTATGCGCATGAGATGGCTTCTGTGCGCTGCGCTGATGGCGCTTGGGATGAGTGTGATTGCCGAACCGCGCCTGCCCCGCACCAACGCCCGCGACCTGCAACAGCGCATCGCGCGGCACAAGGGCAAGGTCGTGATTGTCAACTTCTGGGCGACTTGGTGCGGTCCCTGCATGGAAGAGCTGCCCGACTTGGCGCGTTTTTACCGCAACTACAAATCGCGCGGCGTCGAGCTGATTGGCGTCTCGTTCGACGATGAGGAGACCGCCGACCAGACCGTGCCACCTGTGCTGCGCCGCAACCGCGTGGAGTACCCCGTGCTGGTGGTCAAGCAGAACTTCGACCAGTTCGCTGACCGCTTCGACAAGGAGTGGCGCGGCGAAGTGCCCCGTTTCTACCTGTACGACAAGTCGGGCAAGCGTGTGAAGGCGTGGTCGGGCAAGACCAGCTACGCGACGCTCGAAGCGGAGGTTCGGCAACTGTTGCAATCGCGCCGATGACCGAGCGTGTTCTGCCCTTCCACAAGATGGAGGGCGTCGGGAACGACTTTGTGCTGATCGAGGCGGAGGCGGCGCAAGGGCTGGACTACAGCGACCTCGCGCGACGGCTATGCCACCGCCCGTTCGGTATCGGGGCGGACGGGCTGCTGATGGTGGAGCGTGGGGCGCGTGCGCCCGTGCGGATGCGAATGTTCAACCCCGACGGCACGGAGGACTTCTGCGGGAACGGCTTGCGCTGCGCCGCACGCTACGCCTACGAGAAAGGCTTTGTAGATACCCCAGAGTTCGCTATCGAAACGCTGGGCGGGCAGCTCGTACCCGTCCAGATACACCTGGGGGAGGGGGAAGTGGAAGCGATTAGCACGCAGCTGCCGCCCTCGCGCTTCCACCCGCGCGAGATTCCCGCGCTTGCGGAGGGCGAAGTTATCGAGGACTACCCGCTGACCGTTGCGGGGCGCACCCTGCGAGTTGCCTGCGTCAACACGGGCACGACGCACACCGTGATTTTCGATGCAACCCTACCCGACGACGCGCTGTTTCTGGAGGTCAGCCCGCGCGTGGAAACGCACCCGATGTTCCCCGAACGCACGAGCGTGTTGTGGGCAGTGATTGTGTCGCGAGTGGAGATTCGCGTGCGTATCTGGGAGCGCGGGGTAGGCGAAACGCTGGGCTGTGGCAGTGGCGCGGCGGCGGTCGCTGCGCTGGCGCATCGCGCAGGCTGGACAGACGCAGAAGTCGCCGTCGTCTCTAAGGGGGGGACACTGCAGGTACGCTATCAGCCCAACAGCGTGGTCTTGACAGGGCAGGCGAATTGCGTGTTTACGGGCGAGGTCTATCTGTAAGCAAAAAGGAGGGAAGGCAGTATTAGCCTCCCTCCCTCTCACGATTAGACGGCTTTGCGTTTACTGACCGCCGCCACCTGTGCCGCCTTCGGTGGTACCGCCGCCCGTGCCACCCTCAGGCGCAGCAGGGGCGCCATCGCCCGTTTCTGGCTGTGTAGGCTGCTCGGTTGTGGTACCCGTACCTGGTTGGCTCTGCTCCTCCTTCGGCGCGCACGCGCTCAGCGACAGCACGGCAACCACTGCCAGCAGCGACAGACCCAGTGTAAGCAACTTCTTCATGATTAACCTCCTCTAAGTGTGTTGTGCGCTTGACGCGCTCCATAATTATACCCAGCATGACAGGAATTGCAAGGGGCGGCATAAGCGGAGGAAAAAGGCTCACAGGGGAGTGCGCTCGGAGTGGGGTTGCCGCCTGCGTCTGTAAGGTAAAAACGCGGGGGAAAATTCCCCCGCGTGGTCGTTTCCGTCTTTAAGACTGCTTTACTTCGGGACAACATTCCGCGCCTGCAGACCCTTGGGACCTTGCACGACTTCGAACTCGACGGACTGCCCTTCGTACAGCGTCCTGTGCCCCTGCATTGTGATTGCAGAGTGATGCACAAAGACTTCACGACCGTCATCCGCTACGATAAACCCGTAGCCCTTCTGGTCGTTGAACCACTTGACTTTACCCGTGTCCATACTAACCTCCTTCCGGGATGGTGTGGACGGGTAGACCACACACCCCGACTGTGATGCTGGCGTAGTATACCTGAAGGCGTCGCCAGAAATTGCAACTTTTTCCACCCTAAATCAGCGATTCGGAGGTGAATTCGCCGCGGCTGCCGCGTTTGGTCAGTGGAACGCCCTGCTGACAGAGGGGACATTCGTCGGGCGCGTAGGTTTGGGCGGGCAGGCGCAGCGCGCTCGCCAACGGCGCGCCAAACATTGGCGGCGACTCGGAGCGGTCGATCAGCACACCGACTCCAATCACCTGCGCCTGATGCTGCTCCAGCAGCGCCAGCACCTCGCGAATGGAAGTGCCCGTCGTCAGCACATCATCCACAACCAGCACGGGCGTGGCGGGTTCCAGTGCGCCGCCGCGTCGGAAGGCGCGCCCGTCGCCCTCGCGCTCGGCGTACATGGCGCGTCTGCCCAGCTGCCGCGCTGCCTCGTAGGCAACAATCACCCCGCCCAGCGTGGGACCTATAACCGCCTCCGCCGCTGCAACCGCTTCGCGCGGCAAGCTCGACAGCATCGTGCCCACCAACCGCTCCAGAAGCGCAGGCGTCTCCAGGAGCCGAAACTTCTCGAAGTAGACGGCGCTGTGCCTGCCCGAAGTCAGCAAAAAGTGCCCCCGCAGCACCGCGCCAATCTGCTCCAACTCCTGCAGGCTCACTTCTCCACCTCGAAACTTTGTGCAGGGGTAGGGAACTGTCGCTGGCGCACCTCGTTGGCGTACTGGCGCAGGGCGTTCAGGATGACCTCGCGCAGCTCGGCGTAGCGTTTGGTGTGCTTGAAGGTGCGCTCGCTCAGCCCCAAGATATCGTGCCACACTTGGATTTCGCCGTCGCAGTGGACGCCCGCGCCGATACCGATGGTGGGAATCGGCACGCTTTCCGTGATGCGCTGGGCAAGGCTGGCGGGGATGACCTCCAGCACCAGGCTGAACGCGCCCGCCTCTTGCACCGCCTGCGCCGCTTGTAGCAGCGCCTCTTGTTCCGACGCCGTGCGCCCCTGCAGGCGGTAGCCGCCAAACTGGTGAATTGATTGCGGGATCAGCCCCAAGTGCGCCATCACGGGGATACCAATCCCTACCATTGCGCGAATCGATTCCAGCACGCGCGGGCTGGCGCCTTCCACCTTGACCGCCTCTGCGCCTGCCTGCATCAGCGCGCCCGCGTTGTAGACCGCGTCCTCCACCGACACGCCGTAGCTCAGAAACGGCATATCCGCGACCAGCAGCGCGCGCTGCACGCCCCGACGCACCGCCTGCAGGTGGTGGAGCATTGTCTCCATCTGCACGGGCAGCGTCGTCTCGTAGCCCAGTATCGTATTGCCCACCGAGTCGCCCACCAAGATGACATCTACCCCCGCCGCGTCTGCCAACTGCGCGCTGGGGTAGTCGTAGGCAGTGATGGCAACGATGCGCTGACCCTGCGCCTTCATCTGCTGTAGCGTGCGTGTGGTGATTTTGTCTGGCATGGTGGGAATTGTACCTGCATACGGGGTACACTCTTGCTATGCGCATCTACACGCGGACGGGGGATACAGGTGAGACAGGGCTGATTGGCGGGCAGCGCGTGCCCAAAGACGACCCGCGCGTGGAGGCTTACGGCACAGTGGACGAACTGAACGCCATACTGGGCGTCGCGCGAGGCTACCTCGCCGACCTGCCCGACGTAGACGCCCTGCTGGAGCGGTTCCAAAACGAACTGTTTGACATCGGCGCGGAGTTAGCCTCGCCGCCCGAACGCGCCGCCCAGTTCCAAAGCATCGAAGAGTCGCACATCACGGCGATGGAGGAGGCAATCGACCGCTTCGAGGAGGAGCTGCCCCCGCTGCGCCAGTTCATCTTGCCAGGGGGGACGCAGGCGGCAGCGTACCTGCACTTGGCGCGTACCGTGTGCCGTCGCGCCGAGCGGCAGGTGGTGCGCCTGAGCCACAGCAGCACGGTCAACGCCGCGATTATCAGGTACCTAAACCGCCTGAGCGACCTGCTATTCGTGATGGCGCGGGTCGCCAATCACCGCGCGGGCGTGGAGGATGTCAAGTGGGGCGAGCCAGGCTGGCGACGCAAACGCGCCCCCGCGCAGGAGGAGACTCCGTGAACGCTACTTACGCGCAAGTCGCCGAGTACGCTGGCTGGCTGAACCTGACCGATTGGGGGCTGATTCGCGTTATCGGCGCAGACCGCCTGCGCTTCCTGCAGGGGCAGACGACGAACGACCTGCGCCCCCTGCGCGAGGGGCAGGGCGTCTACACCGCGTTCTGCACTCCGACGGGGCAGCTGCTGTCGGACGGCTATGTGCTGGAGGCGGAGGATAGCTTCCTGCTGGTGCTGCCCGCCGAGACTTGGGGCGAAACCACCGCGCGGCTGAGCGAGGCAATCATCCTGGATGATGTAGTGCTGATGCCGCTGCAGGAAGGGATAGGATTGCTGAGCGTGCAGGGGGGCGCGGCAGACGAGGTGCTGGAAGAGGTCGGGCTGGACGCGCCGCCGCGCGAGCCACTAACGCACCATACGCGCCTGTGGCAAAAGGCGGAGCTACGCCTCGTGCGCAACGACCGCACAGGCTTCGGCGGGGTAGATCTGCTGGTTCCCTACGCAGTGATGGAGGAGCTGCAGACGGCGTTAGTGGCGACGGCATGCCTGCCGATTGACGACGCGCTGGCGACCGTGCTGCGCTATGAGGCGGGCGTCCCACAGGCGGGTGTGGACTGGAACGAGCGCACCCTCGCCGCTGAGATGGGCGAGCCGTTCGTGCGAAGCCACATCAGCTACAGCAAAGGCTGTTATGTGGGGCAGGAAGTGCTGATGCGCATACGCGCGCGCGGGCACACCAACCGCACCTGGGTTCCGCTGCGCGTGCTGGGCGAGGCGTTGCCTGCGCGCGGGACGGCAGTGCATGCGCCTAACCGCGCTGATGTCGGCTGGATCACGGGCGCGGTGCGCTCGCCTGCGCTGGGGGACGCAATACTGGCGTGGGGCTTCCTGCGCAACGAGTACACACAGCCCGACACGCGCCTGCAGATAGCAACCGAGCCGCCTGCGGAGGCGGTCGTATTACCCCAAGCGCCGCGCCCTGCGGGGCGGTAGAGGGGAACGGTGTTCCGCGCCTGCGGGCATACTCGGTATAATGAGTGTATGCCAAACTCCGCAGTGGACTGGAGAGAATATATCGCTAGCGACCCCGATACCTGCCATGGGCAGCCGCGCATCAAAGGCAAGCGCATCCCGATTTCTGTGATTTTGGACAATCTGGCAGCGGGGGTGAGCGAAGAGGAGTTGCTGAAAAGCTATCCGACCCTCTCGCCTGAAGCGATTCGCGCCGTCCTCGCCTATGCTGCGCAACGCAATGATTAGCGGCGGCAAGCCCATCCATCTGCGTATCAGGTACAATCCATCCATATGTGGACGCGGAGAGAGTCGGCGAAGATACACTGGGTCTTCATTCTGTTTCTCGCGTTGCTGGCGGTGTTTGCAGTGATGGCGCTTGCGCCTGTAGTGAGCGAGATGCGCCGCCCGCCCTACGAGGTAAAGGCGCTACGCTTTATGGAACTGATTCGCCTGAATAAGTTCGACGAGGCGGCGAAACTGCTCGATAGGGAGTCCGTGCCCAAAGAGAAGCGCGACCTGAAAAAGGTGCTGGAAGAGCACATGCCGATGTGGGGTACGATTGAGAAGGTGACTTTGGTGGACACTATCCAAAGCCCTGCCGACTTGAAGCACCCAAACGCCAAAGAGGGCGTGCGCGTGGACATCCATCTGCAGTGCTACCTGGCGCAGGGCAGCGCGTTCATCTACTTAGTGCCCAAAAACGGCGACTGGGTAATTGTGGATTATGTTCTGCAGTAGGCTCTGGCACAGCAGCAAGGAAGCATTTGACAGGAATTTGACCGTGAATTCCCCGAAATTCTTGCAGGAATCCGCTGACAAGGGGAGTATAATTGACACACCTTGCTAAAGGCATGGCTCGCGAGGGTAAAAGGGTCAGTTTCGTAGCGGAGGGCGGAGTCATGCCAGAACGCAGACATAGCACCACACAAATAGAGAGTGTGCTAAGGGAGCTGCGCGGCGTATGCGGCGCACGAGTCGTTACGGACGAAAGCGGCCTGATTCAAGAGATTCACCTGCTGGTGGAAGCAGACCGCAATCCGAAGCAGGCGGTGCGTGATGTAGAGTCCGCGCTACTGGCGCACTTCGGGATTCATATCGATCATCGGAAGGTGAGTGTTGCCCAGAAGGGGAGCGCCTCGAAGCTGATTGACCCCAATCGCCTGCGCTGGCTGGATGTTCAAATTTCGCATGAGGGCACGCGCGCAACGGTTGCCGTGCTGCTGGAGCGCAACGGCACGGTATTTCGGGGCGTGGCGTCGGGCGTGCGCGCCAGCACGCAGATTCCGCGTCTGGTTGCCGCGGCGTCTCTGCGGGCAGTGGAAGCCGCGCATGGGCTGTGCGAGCGATTCGGGTTGGAGGATGTCTCCACCACAGCGACTGTCGGCGGCTACCCTGTAGCGATTGTGCTGGTGAGCGCGGTGCGCGAGCAGGGCGAAGACCTCTTGGTAGGCAGTGCGCTCATCCGTCAAGACCCCCTGCGCGCGGTGGGGCTGGCAACACTGGACGCGGTGAATCGGCGCGTGTCGGCGTTCCCAGCCGATGCGGAGACGACCGCCGTCGCTCACATGAGCGAGCCAGTAGCCGTAAGCCCAGAAAACGATTTGGGGCGCGCCTAAGGCGCGCCCCAGAGGCAAGGCAAGCAGGAGCGGAGCGACCACGAGCGGCTGGACCATTCTAATCACTGGAGGGACAGTCGATGAAACGGTGGCTCATTCTGATGGCAATGGTCGTCGCCATGATGTCCGTTGCCAGCGCGAAACGGGTCTACTACCCAAATCGGTGGGATGAACCCAAGGAAAGCGCAGCGGAAGTGGTGCAGATACCATGAGCTGAGCCAACACGGGGTAGGAAGCTTGCCTTGCCTTCCCTTGACTAATACACGATGAGTTGGCAGGAGCGGATTAGATACTGGACTGTTACCTTAGGCGCCTTGGCGGCGGGGCTGTTGGCGCTTACGGGGACGCCGTTGATTCACGAGCAGTTGCTGCCAGACCTGCTTGGGATTGTGGTGCTGGCAATCACTGCTGAGCTTCTGCTGATTCGGTATCCGTTGCGTCCCGAATATAGCGATCGAGGTATCTGGCTGAGCGTCAGCACGCCGATAGTGATAGCCGTTGCTCTCGTTTATGGCTGGCAGTTTGGCGTTTGGCTGGACGCGCTCACCTCATTCGTGGCAGGGGTCGTCACGGCGCATTTACGGAATGTCCGCCTCCAGTGGGTTGCTGTGAACACGGCGCACAGTGTGTTGAGCGCGTCGGCAGTTGGGCTGGTAGCGATTCCGTTCGATGTATCGCAAGTGGGCGTGCTAAGCGCGGCAGCCCTTGGCGCGCTTGTGCTGGGACTGTTCATCTATATGTTGGTCAACACGACGCTGGTGAGCGCGACGGTTGCGCTGGCGGAAGGTGTGCGCCTGCGCTGGGTGCTGGCGCAGACGAGTCTCAGCCTCCCGCGCGACATCCTGCTGATGACGCCCATCTCGTTTCTAGCGATGGCGGCGTTGCATGCCTACGGAGCGATGGGGCTGCTGGGCGTGCTGGCGCCTTACTTGGCGTTGCGACAGGCGTTCGTGCTTGCCGCGCGGCAGCAGGAACTCTACCACCAGACGATACGGAGCCTGGGCTTTTTAGTGCAGCGGGCGCACCCGTACACGGGCGGGCACTTGCAGCGCGTGTCGATGTGGGCGCGGCGCGTCGCCGAGCGACTGGGGCTGCCCCCCGAACGCTGCGAGCTGGTGTACGAAGCCGCGCTGCTACACGACCTCGGCAAAACGGTGTTGGACGAGCGAATCCTCAATAAGCCCGACCGCCTCACGCCCGAAGAGTGGGAGGAGATTCGCAAGCACCCGCAGCTGGGCGCGGAGATTCTGCGCGACACACCCTTCCTCGCGCCGATTATCCTGTGGATCGCGCTGCACCATGAGCGACCCGACGGCGCAGGCTACCCATTTGGGCTAAAAGGCGACCAAATTCCCTTAGAGGCGCGCATAATCGCCGTTGTCGACGCTTTCGATGCGATGATTGGCGGCGAAGCGCCGAACCAGCGTCGCCCGCACAAACGCCCCCTCAGCCTCGACGAGGCGCTGGCTGAGCTGGAGCAGGGCGCAGGCAAGCAGTTCGACCCGCAGGTCGCGGCGGTCTTTCGGCAGGTTGTACGAGAGTGGCGCACACACTGCGAAGCGAGGGCAGGCGCGTAAGATGCAAGGCGCGTGGTGGGCGTTGGGGATAGCTGTGGCATCGATTGCAGCGCTGGCGTACTATGCGTTCGTCGTGCTGCCTGCACGGATTCATCGCTGGCGGTGCGAGGGACTGCGCGCCTTCGCGCGGTTGATTGAACTCCGCACGCAAGGACGCTACGGCAAAGCCGAACCGATGGCGGAACTCGCCAGCGCGGTTGCCCAGCGGCTCGGCGTCCCCTTACACGAACGCCGTCGGATGGAACTGGCGGTCTACCTGCGCGACATCGGGATGGTGGCTATCCCGTACCCCGTACTGAACAAACGGACGCCGCTCACGCCTGCGGAACGCGAACTTATCAGTCGCCATGCCGAAATCAGCGCCTCAATCACAGAGCAGATTCCAGGCTTATGGCAGGTCGCGCCGATTGTGCGCCTGCACCATGTCGTCTATAGCGAGCAGCCTGACGCGCCGCTGACTGCGCACATTCTGAGCGCGCTCGAGGACTGGCTTCGCATCGCCGAATGCGCCGACGCCGATACCGCCGCGTCGGTGCTTAAGCAAGGCGCTGGCACGCGCTATCACCCGCTGGCGACGCAGGCGATTCTCAGCGAGGTTCACCAGCGAGCCCTAAACAGTGTCCAGACGCTAACTCGCTCCGCTGCGCTGTGGTTGTAGCACGGCGCGCTGGAAGATTTGCCGCGCCTCCTCGTACAGCTCGTAAGGCACAAGTTTCGGGGCTTGCAGGGCTTCCTCCAGCGGCACAGCGACGATTTCCACCCCCTGCAGCGCGGCAAGCATGCCGAACTGCCCCGCGCTGACCAGCTCCGCCGCTTTGAGTCCCAAGCGTGTCGCCAGCACGCGGTCGAACACCGTGGGCGGTCCGCCGCGCTGGATATGCCCAATCACCGCGTCGCGCGTTTCGATGCCCGTCATCTCTTCGATATAGCGCGCCACGCGCGAGCCGACGGCGCGCTCTTTCAGCACCTTGTGCCCAAACTCGTCGGTCTGGAGCGGTTCGTCAGAGCCAGCGAAAGGCAACTCGACGCCCTCCGAGACGACCACCAGCCCGTAGCGCTTGCCGCCGTAATAGACCTCTTTAAGGTAGTGGCACATCGCGTTGAGGTCTACGGGCGCTTCAGGGATTAGGATCCAGTCCGCGCCGCCGCCGATCCCCGCGTAGAGCGCGACCCAGCCCGCGTGGCGTCCCATCACCTCCAGCACGATAATCCGCGCGTGCGACTTGGCGGTGTCGCGCAGCCGATCCATCGCCTCCACCGCGACGGAGACCGCGCTGTCGAAGCCGAAAGTAAAATCCGTGCCGCCTAGGTCGTTGTCCATCGTCTTGGGCACGCCGACCACGCGCACGCTGTGCTCGGTATACAGGCGTCGAGCGACGCCGAGCGTATCCTCGCCGCCAATCGCGATAATCGCGCCGAAGTTAAAGTCCTCGATATTGTCCAGCAGCCGTTGCACATCGGCTGGGTTCTTGAATGGGTTTGTGCGCGAAGTGCCCAGAATCGTGCCGCCTTCGCGAATAATCTCGTCTACGCGCTCTTCAGTGAGCGGAACGGTCAAGCCCTCAATCAGCCCCTTCCAGCCTTGCAGGATGCCGATAGGGGTGTGCCCGTCTCGGATCAGGCGCAGCGTCGCGCCCCGAATCGCAGGATTGAGTCCGGGGCAATCGCCCCCGCCCGTCAAAATGCCAACTCGCATACTTTGAACCTCCTGTCGTTCCCGTGCGATCGGGGCAGTCTCAGCGAATGGTCGCTGGCGTCTTAATTATAGCGCATGGCGAGGCGGTATCCTATAGCGGTCTATGAAAACGCGCGTGCAGGGTTCTGTTCTGTTTTGGCTTTGGCTGCCGTTGGCGCTGAGTTTCACCCTGATGATGTTGGAATCGCCCGTGACGAACGCGGCGCTGGCGCG
>Ga0308416_1000847_pt1 | contig 10542 bp, 8 predicted proteins | sample HotsprSampleOS60_FD_203468 | JGI IMG/M metagenome (GOLD analysis project Ga0308416, IMG submission 203468) | Hot spring phototrophic mat microbial communities from Octopus Spring, Yellowstone National Park, Wyoming, United States - 20090730_OS60 ... | reverse complement strand
CACGATCTTCAGGGGAAGCCCGGGAAAGCCCGCCCCCGTTCCCAGGTCCAGGACCCTGAGGGGTCCCTCCCAAAGGGGAAGCTGGAGGAGGGTAAGGGAGTCCAGGAAGTGCTTGGCCACCACCTCCAGCTCCGTGCGCAAGGCGGTGAGGTTGGCCTTGCGGTTGCCCTCCACGAGGAGGTCGTAGAGCAGGGAAAAGGCCTCCAGGTGGGGCTCCAGGTCCAGACCTAAGGCACTCCCACCCTTCAGGAGGAGCTCCGTTCCTTCGCGGCTCAAGCCCACATGTCCTCCTGTTTCCCGTGAAACATCAGCCCCCTTTTTTCAGGTGAACGAGAAGGGCGGTGAGGTCCGAGTCCCGCACCCCGGGAACCCGGGAGGCCTCGGCCACGGTCCGGGGGCGGAAGCGGGAGAGCTTCTCCACCGCTTCCCGGGAAAGCCCGGGCACCCGGGGGTAGTCCAGGCCCTCCGGGATGCGAAAGTCCTCGAGGTCCCGCATCCTTTCCCGAAGCCTTTCCTGCCGCCCTATGTAGCCAGCGTACTTGGCCCGGATCTCCACCTGCTCCCTCTCCTCCTGGGAAAGAGGGGTTGGGGAAGGGAAACGCTCCAAAAGAGCCTCGTAGGTGTTCCCGGGCCGCCTGAGCCAGTGCAGGCCGCTCACCCCCTCTATCCGCAGGGCCTCGAGGCGCCCAAGCTCCGCCTCCACCCTCCTGTACTTGGCCCGCACCCGCTCCAGGTCCTCCTGCGGCCTCAAGCCCCAGGCCACCGCCAGGGGCACCAGGCGCTCGTCGGCGTTGTCCGCCCGGCAAAGAAGCCGGAGCTCCACCCGGCTGGTCATCATGCGGTAGGGCTCGTCCGTGCCCCGGCCCACCAGGTCGTCCACCAGGACCCCGATGTAGCCCGTCTCCCGCCCCAGGTGCACCTCAGGGAGCCCCAGGGCGTGGCGGGCGGCGTTCAGCCCCGCCAGAAGCCCCTGGACCGCCGCCTCCTCGTACCCCGAGGTGCCGTTCACCTGGCCGGCGCTGAAAAGCCCGGGCAGGAAGCGGGACTGCAGACCCCGGGTCAGCTCCGTGGGGTCCAGGCTGTCGTACTCCACCGCGTAGGCGTAGCGCTGGATCACCGCCCGGGAGAAGCCAGGAAGGCTTCGCACCATCTCCTCCTGGAGCTCCGGAGGAAGGCTTGAGGAAAACCCCTGGAGGTAGACCTCGCTGGTGGAAAGGCCATCCGGCTCCACGAAGAGGAGGTGGCTCTCCTTGTCGGCGAAGCGCACCACCTTGTCCTCTATGGAGGGGCAGTACCGGGGCCCGATGCCCTCAATATCCCCCGCATAAAGGGGAGACATGTGGAGGTTGTCCAGGATAAGCCGATGGGTCTTCTCCGTGGTGCGGGTCTGCCAGGTGGGAAGCTGGTCCGCATAGGGGCCGGGCCTCCCCGTGAAGCTCCCCGGAGGCACCTTGGGGGGGACCAGGCTAAGCTCCGAGAAGTCCACGGAGTCCGCCCGGATCCGGGGCGGGGTCCCGGTCTTGAAGCGGCGCAGGGTGTGCCCCACCGCCCTCAGGCTTTGGGAGAGGAAGCGGGCCGGGGGCTCCCCCTGCCTTCCCGCGGGCCTGGACCTCCTCCCGTACCAGACCACCCCGGAGAGGAAGGTGCCCCCCGCCACCACCACCGCCTTAGCGGGGATGCCCCGCCCGTCCACGGTGCGCACCCCAAGAAGCCTTCCCCCCTCCACCCAGAGGAAGGCCACCTCCCCCCGGACCACGGCGATGGGCCTCTCCGCCAGGATCTCCTGGGCCCTCAGGGCGTAGAGGTCCCGGTCCACCTGGACCCTGAGGCTCTGCACCGCAGGCCCCTTGGAGCGGTTCAAGACCCGGGTGTGGATGGCGGTGGCGTCCGCCGCCCGGCCCATGAGCCCGCCCAGGGCCACCAGCTCGGCCACCAGCTGGCTCTTCCCCGGCCCCCCCACCGCCGGGTTGCAGGGCATCATGCCGATGCGCTCCGGGTTCACGGTGACCAGGGCCACCCGGACCCCCAGGGCGGCCGCCGCCCAGCCGGCCTCGAGGCCCGCATGCCCCCCGCCCACCACCACCACGTCGTACCCCATGCCACCCTCCACTTTACCCAAGCTTCTGGCGTAGAATGTTCCTCCGGACGACGGGGGTAGCCTTGACGCACGAGGCGGTCTGGCAACACGTTCTGGAGCACATTCGCCGCAACATCACCGAGGTGGAGTACCACACTTGGTTTGAAAGGATCCGTCCCCTGGGCATCCAGGAGGGGGTTTTGGAGCTGGCTGTGCCCACCTCCTTCGCCCTGGACTGGATCAGGCGGCACTACGCCGGGCTCATCCAGGAGGCCCTGGGGCTTTTGGGGGCCCAGGTGCCCCGCTTTGAACTCCAGGTGGTGCCCAGCGCCGCCGTCCAGGAGGACATTTTCCACGCCACCCCCAAAGCGGAGGCCCACCAGCCCAAGCTGAACCCCAAGTACACCTTTGAGAACTTCGTGGTGGGCCCCAACAACTCCCTGGCCCACGCCGCCGCCGTGGCCGTGGCCGAGTCCCCGGGGCGGGCCTATAACCCCCTGTTCATCTACGGGGGGGTGGGCCTGGGCAAAACCCACCTGATGCACGCGGTGGGCCACTCGGTGGCCAAGCGCTTTCCCCATCTAAAGATAGAGTACGTTTCCACGGAAACCTTCACCAACGAGCTCATCAACGCCATCCGTGAGGACAGGATGGCGGAGTTCAGGGAACGTTACCGCTCCGTGGACCTGCTCCTGGTGGACGACATCCAGTTCATCGCCGGAAAGGAGCGCACCCAGGAGGAGTTCTTCCACACCTTCAACGCCCTCCACGAGGCCCACAAGCAGATCATCCTCTCCTCCGACCGCCCCCCCAAGGACATCCTCACCCTCGAGGCCCGCCTCAGAAGCCGCTTTGAGTGGGGGCTGATCACCGACATCCAACCCCCCGAACTGGAAACCCGCATCGCCATTCTGAAGATGAACGCGGAGCAACGGGGCCTCCGCGTGGGCGAGGACGTTTTGGAGTACATCGCCCGCCAGGTAACCTCCAACATCCGGGAACTCGAGGGAGCCTTCATGCGGGCCGTGGCCTACGCCTCCCTCAACGGGATAGAGCTTACCCGCCCGGTGGCCGCCAAGGCCCTTTCCGACATCTTCGCCCCCCGGGAAGTGGAGGTGGACCCCCAGGAGATCGTCCGGGTGGTGGCGGAGCACTTCGCCCTCCGCCCCGAGGACCTGGTGGGAGGTGGGCGGCGAAAGGAGGTGGTCCTACCCCGGCAGATCGCCATGTTTCTGGTGCGGGACCTCACCCGCTCCTCCCTGCCGGAAATCGGTCAGCTTTTCGGTGGCCGGGACCACACCACGGTGCTCTACGCCATCCAGAAGGTGCAGGAGCTTTCGGAGAGCGACCGGGAGGTGCAAAGCCTCCTCCGCTCCCTTAAGGAGAGGCTGGGATGAGGGCTGTGGATAACTTGTGGATAAGCCTGTGGATAAGCCGCCTTTGCCTGTGGATAACCCTGTGGACAACCTGTGGAAAACCTGGGGGGGCTCGAGGCCTGTGGATAACCCGCCAGTTATCCACATCTTATCCACAGGGAAACCGGGGTTTTCCACAGGGGTTATCCACAAGCCCTTTCTCGTCCAGAACAGCGTTTTCCACCCCTTATCCACATATCCACAGGCCCTATTACTACGACTACTAAATCTTTTAAGATCTTTAAAGAGTCTTTAGGAGCAGTAAATAAGGAGGAACCAGAGATGAATGTAATCCTTCCCAAAAACCTCTTGGCCGAGCAGATCGCTCTTCTGGAAAGGGTGATCCCTTCACGCAGTTCCAACCCCTTGCTCACCTACCTGGGCCTGGCGGCGGCAGGGGAGGACCTGATCCTCTTTGGCAGCAACGGGGAGGTGGACCTGGAGGTGCGTCTTCCCGCTCAGGTGATGGGGGAGGGGCGGTATCTGGTGCCCTCCCAGCCCTTCTTCCAACTGGTGCGGAGCCTGCCGGGAGAGGTGGTGGAGCTTTCCCTAGAAAGCGAGCTCCTTCTCTCCTCGGGGCGTTTCCGCACCCGGCTAAGCCTGGCCCCCATGGAGGGGTACCCAGAGCTCCTTTTCCCCAGCCCAGAAGAGGTCTCAGGGGACGAGGCCTTTCCCGAGCGCACCGCTCTTTCCGTGGAAGATCTACAAAAGGCCCTTTCCCAGGTGCGCTACGCCGCCAGCAACGAGGAGTACCGGGCCATCTTCCGCGGGGTGCAGCTGGAGTTTTCCGGCAAGGGTCTCCGGGCGGTGGCCTCCGACGGGTACCGCTTGGCCCTCTTTGACCTTCCCAAGCCCCAGCCTTTCGCCCGAAAGGCGGTGGTTCCGGCCCGGAGCGTGGACGAGGTGGTACGGGTTCTGAAGGCCGTGGGGACGGGGGAGGTGGTGCTCGCTCTGGGGCAGGGCACCCTGGGCCTTGCGGTGGGACAGGGGGGGGTGCGGGTGCGCCTGGCGGTGCGCCTCATGGAGGGGGAGTTCCCCGACTATGAGCGGGTGATCCCCAAGGACTTCCCCCTGAAGGTGGCCTTGGAGGCCGAACCCTTCCGGGAGGCCCTGAGGCGGGTAAGCGTCCTCGCCGACAAGCAGAACCACCGGATAGACCTACTCTTCCAGGAGGGCCGGGCCCTGCTCTCCGCGGAAGGGGACTACGGCAAGGGCCAGGAGGAGCTTGCCGTAAGCCTTTCGGGAACCCCCATGGGCCTGGCCTATAACGCCCGGTACCTCCTCGAGGCCCTGGCCCCCATCTCCGGCGAGGCGGAGCTTCTCTTCTCCGGACCCCAAAGCCCCAGCCTGGTGCGCCCTTTGGCGGAGGCGGAGGGCTACCAGGCGGTGGTGGTGCCCCTGCGGGTGTAAGCTTGGATGCGGAGGGGCGTGAAGCGTTTCCATACGCTTCTCGCCCCTGAAAGGAGGACGTTATGACCACGATCGTGAGTGTGAAGGCGCGGGAGGTCCTAGACTCCCGGGGCTTTCCCACGGTGGAAGCCCAGGTGGACCTGGAAGGGGGGGTGAGGGGCCGGGCCATGGTGCCCTCGGGGGCTTCCACTGGGGCCCACGAGGCCCTGGAACTGAGGGATGGCGGCAAGCGCTACCTGGGCAAGGGGGTGCGCCGGGCGGTGGAAAACGTCAACGAGCGCATCGCCCCCGAGCTTATCGGCCGGGACGCCCTGGACCAGGAAGGGGTGGACCGGGCCATGCTGGAGCTGGACGGGACGCCCAACAAGGCGGGCCTAGGGGCCAACGCCATCCTGGCGGTCTCCCTGGCCACGGCCCGGGCGGCGGCCAAGGCCCTAGGGCTTCCCCTTTACCGCTACCTGGGGGGGGTGCAGGGGGTGACCCTGCCGGTCCCCCTCATGAACGTGATCAACGGGGGCAAGCATGCGGACAACCGGGTGGACTTCCAGGAGTTCATGCTGGTGCCCGCGGGGGCGGAGAGCTTTTCCGAGGCCCTGAGGATGGGGGCTGAGGTCTTCCACGCCTTAAAGGGGGTGCTGAAGGAAAGGGGCTACAGCACCAACGTGGGGGACGAGGGGGGCTTTGCCCCGGACCTGAGGAGCAACGAGGAGGCGGTGGAACTCCTCCTCCTGGCCATTGAACGGGCGGGGTATACCCCGGGAGGGGAGGTTGCCTTGGCTCTGGACCCCGCCATGAGCGAGCTTTACCGGGAGGGGAGGTACCACCTGGAAGGGGAGGGGAGGGTCCTCACCTCCGAGGAGATGGTGGCCTTCTGGGAGTCCTGGGTGGAGAAGTACCCCATCCGCTCCATTGAGGACGGCCTGGCCGAGGACGACTGGGAAGGGTGGCGGCTCCTCACCGAGCGCCTTGGGGGCAAGGTGCAGCTGGTGGGGGACGACCTCTTCGTCACCAACCCGGACCGGCTGAAGAGGGGGATTGAGGCGGGGGTGGCTAACGCCATCCTGGTCAAGGTGAACCAGATCGGTACCCTTTCTGAAACCCTCGAGGCCATCCGCCTGGCCCAGCAGGCCGGGTACCGGGCGGTGATCAGCCACCGCTCCGGGGAGACCGAAGACAGCTTCATCGCCGACCTGGCGGTGGCGGTGAACGCTGGCCAGATCAAGACCGGTTCCCTCTCCCGCTCCGACCGCCTGGCCAAGTACAACCAACTCCTGCGCATAGAGGAGGAGCTGGGCCCGGCGGCCCGCTTCCTGGGTTATGGGGCGTTTTAAACGCACCAAGATCGTGGCCACCCTGGGCCCGGCCACGGACTCCAAGGAGGCCATACGCGCCCTGGCGGAGGCTGGGGCGGACGTCTTCCGGATGAACTTCGGCCACGGGGCTCCCGAGGACCACAAGCGGCGGGCGGCCTGGGTGCGGCAGGTCTCCGAGGAACTGGGCAAGACCCTGGCCCTCCTTCAAGACCTTCAGGGGCCCAAGATCCGCGTGGGCCGTTTCAGGGAAGGCCGGGTGACGCTTGGGGTTGGCCAGCCCTTCGTCCTCACCCGGGCCCCCGTGGAGGGGGACGAGGGCCGGGTATCCCTCACCTACCGGGGCCTCCCCGAGGACGTGGCCCCTGGCCAGGCCCTCCTCTTGGACGATGGGCGGATCCGGCTTCGGGTGGAGAAGGTGGTGGGGGACGAGATCCACACCGTGGTGGAGGTGGGGGGCGTCCTCTCCGACCAAAAGGGCATCAACGTACCGGGAGCGGACCTCTCCATCCCTGCCCTTTCCGAGAAGGACATCCAGGACATGGCCCTGGGGGCGGAGATCGGCGTGGACTGGGTGGCCATTTCCTTCGTGCGCACCCGGGACGACCTTCTCCTGGCCCGCCACTACCTGGCCCGCTACGGTTCCCGGGCCAAGCTCATGGCTAAGATTGAGAAACCCTCTGCGGTGGCCCGGTTTGAGGAGATCCTCGAGGAGGCGGACGGCATCATGGTGGCCCGGGGGGACCTGGGGGTGGAGATGCCCCTGGAGGAGGTGCCCATCGTGCAAAAGCGCATTATCCTCCGGTGCATCGCCGCAGGAAAGCCCGTCATCACCGCCACCCAGATGCTGGAGTCCATGGTGCAAAACCCAAGCCCCTCTCGGGCAGAGACCTCGGACGTGGCCAACGCCATCTTTGACGGCACCGATGCGGTGATGCTCTCCGCCGAGACCGCCGCCGGGGCCTACCCGGTGGAGGCCGTGGCCATGATGGCCAGGATTGCCAGGGCGGTGGAAGCTTCCCCGGAGTTCCTGCAGAAGCTCAACGTCTTGCGGCCTGCGCCCACGCCCACCACCCAGGACGCCATCGCCCAGGCGGCGGACGACATCGTGGAGGCGGTGGGGGCCGAGGCCATCGTGGTCTTCACCGCCACCGGGGGCTCCGCCCGCCGCATCGCCCGCACCAGGCCCCAGGTGCCCATCCTGGCCCTCACCCCTAACCCCGAGGTGCGCAACCAGCTGGCCTTGGTCTGGGGGGTTTTGCCCCACCTGGCCCCCGATCCCCAGGACACCGACGACATGGTGAGGATCGCCCTCCAGGCGGTCAAGGCCTTGGGCTTGGCCCAGGTGGGGGAGCGGGTGGTCATCGCCGCCGGGGTGCCCTTCGGCGTGCGGGGGACCACCAACCTCCTGCGGGTGGAGCGGGTGGCCTGAATGGGCCCGGGGCCCCTAGGGGCCCCGGGGGGAGGGAGTGGACCGGTCTACTTGACCGGGGGACGGGACTTGAGCACCTCCTGTGGCGAGAGGGCCTTGGCCCTTGCCGCCTTCACCTCGGCGGGGGTGATGGGCTTGGCCTTGGACTTGGCGAAGGTGGTGAGGATGTGGTTGAGGAGGTCGGCCACCTCCTGGTCCTTGAGCTGGCGGAAGGGGGGCATGAGGCCGTTGTAGGCCTTCCCCGCCACGGTCATGGGCCCTTGCAGGCCGTAAAGCGTCACCCGAATCAGGTACTCCCGCCCCCCCTTGGCCTGGACCAGCTGGTCCAGGTGGGTGAGGGGTGGGAAAACGCCAGGGATGCCTTGGCCGTTCGCCTGGTGGCAGCTTTGGCAATGGGCGGAGTAGAGTTTGGCCCCAGGACTTTGGGCCAGGGCCAAGAGTCCCAGGAAACCCAAAAGGGGCAGGAGCCGCTTCACGGGGGCATCATAGTACGTGGGCTCCTTTTCAGGCCAGGGGCATTTGTCCTCGGGGGGTGTAGGCGCACCGGGGGTCGGCGGCCAGGTGGTCCCCGGTCTCGGCCCAGGCCCGGGCCCGGCTTCCCCCGCAGAGATCCCGGTACTCGCAAAGGCCGCACTTTCCCTTGAGGAGAGCCTTGTTGCGGAGTTCCTGGAAGAGGGGGGTTTCCCGGTAGATCTCCAATAGGGGGCGCTCCCGCACGTTTCCCGCAGGCAGGGGCAAAAACCCCGAGGGGTAGACCTCCCCCGTGGAGGAGACGAAGACAAAGCCGAAGCCGTCGGAGAGGTGGACCCCCCGCCCCTCCCCCACCAAGGCCCCATCCTCCCCACCCTCCTTCCGCCTGCGCTCCAGGGCCACCCGGCGGAACATGGGGCCTTCCGTGGTGCGCACCTTGAAAGGGTAGCGGCGGGAGAGGTCGTAGAGGAGGTGCATGACCTCCTCGTACTCCTCGGGGGAAAGCTGGTCCAAAAGGGCTCCCCGGCCCACGGGCACTAGGAAGAAGACCTCCCAGGTGGCCACCCCCTTTTCCGCCAGGATCTGGGCGATGCCGGGGAGCTCCTGCCAGGTGCGCCGGGACACGGTGGTGTTCACCTGGGTCATGAGCCCCACCTCCCGGGCCCAGTCCAGGGCCTTTAGGGCCAGGGCAAAGGTGCCCTCCACCCCCCGGAAGCCGTCGTGGGCCTCGGGGCTCGCCCCGTCCAAGGAGATGGCCATCTGGTGAATCCCCAAGGCCTTGAAGCGGGCCACCACCTCCCGGGTGAGGCGGGGGGTCACGGCGGGGGTGATCCCCACCTTGATGCCCAGGCGCTGCGCCTCCTCCAGGAGGAGGAAGAGGTCGGGGCGGGCCAAGGGGTCGCCCCCCGTGGGCAGGAGGATGGGCTTGGGGGTGTAGGTGGCCAGCTCCCGAAGAAGCCTGAGCCCCTCCTCCGTGGAAAGCTCCCCGGGGAGGGGGTCGGGCTCGGCGGAGGCCCGGCAGTGGAGGCAGGCCAGGAGGCAGGCCCGGGTCATCTCCCAGGCCACGAGGAGGGGGAAGCGGTGGAGGTCCGGTTTCATACCCCTACCATGCCCAAAGGGGGCCGGGGCAGATGTCCCTAGCGGGGCAGGGTGAGGCGGTAGACGAAGGTGCGGACCTCCTTGGGCTTCAGGGCCGCCTCGAGGCGGTACCCTTCGGGGAGGAGGGTGGCCCCGGGAAAGTCCAACCGGAAGGGCCGGGGAAAGATCTCCGAGAGGAGGAGGACCACGGGGTAGGGGTAGGGGTTCTCCAGGCGGGTTTCCACCCGGTAGCCCGCTTCCTTCTCGGTTTCGCCCACCCGCTCCACCTTGCGGGTTGGCCTGGCCTCCAGGTCCTTACCCAGCCAGACCTCGGCCCGCTCCCCTTTGGGCGTGGGGGGCATCGTGGCCTGGCCCAGGAAGAAGCCCCCTTCGCTCACCTCCAGGGTTCCGGGGGCCAGGGGGAAGGGGGCCAGGAAGCGGTAGCCCCTTTCCAGGGGGAGGAGCCTGTCCGTGCGGAAGGGGGCCTGGTAGCCGAGGAGCCGCTCCGGGGCCACCTCGGCCTTCAGGAAGGGGATCTCGGTGGTTCCGGGAAGCAGCTTCCTGCCCGGAAGCTCGTAGCGGAAGAGCCCAAAGGGGGCTTCCGGCGAGGCCCCCTCCAGGGTGCGGAAGGCCGCCTGGGGCAGGGCCTTACCGGCTGGGCTCAGGAGGGGCGCTTCCCCCGCCAGGAGGGTGAGCCTTTGGGCCTCGAGGGCCTCCCCCTCGAGGCGGAACCGGGCCCAGGCGGTGAGGCGGCCCTCCACAAGGGTGTAGAACACCTCCCCGGAAAGCCCCGTGTAGAGGTAGCGCAAGGTGGCCTGCCCCTCCCCCCGGTAGCGGAAGAGGACCGCGCCCCCCTGGTAGACCCGCTCGGTTTCCTCCACCCCAAGAAGCCGCAAGGAGCCCTGGGGGATTTTGGCAAGCTTCTCCCCCCCCATAAAGACCCAGGCGGAGGGGGGCAGGACCACGGGCTCCCGGATCTCGGCGTAGCCGGGGTAGACCACCACCTCCTGGGCCATGGCCAGGCCCAGGAAAAGAAGGGCGAGGGTTTTCCTCATACCCCCAGTCTAAGGGCCAGGGCCTCCACCCTAGACCGGTCCAGGGGCCCCCCGTGGCCCGGATACACCCACTCCGCCCCCAGGTCCAGGATCCTGCGCACCGTGCGCCTCGCCAGCTCCTGGTCCTCGTTGATGAACCTGGGGGGAAGGCCATTTTCCCTTAAGGCGTCCCCCGCCAGGAGGACCCCCTCTCTAAGGAGGCCCACCTGGCCCAGGGTGTGCCCGGGGAGGGCCACCACCCGCCAGCCGAAGACCTCCTCCCCCTCCTCCACGGGCACCAGGGCCTCCTTGGGGA
>Ga0308416_1000844_pt1 | contig 10579 bp, 9 predicted proteins | sample HotsprSampleOS60_FD_203468 | JGI IMG/M metagenome (GOLD analysis project Ga0308416, IMG submission 203468) | Hot spring phototrophic mat microbial communities from Octopus Spring, Yellowstone National Park, Wyoming, United States - 20090730_OS60 ... | reverse complement strand
GTGACCACCTCATCCCCAGTGGGACGGATGGTCGGCCGCTCCTCCGCCTCCCCTAAAGGTGGAAGTTCCCACAAAGGAATGGCCAGCGGCGGCAAAGACTCCCGCTGAAATTCATCGCGGCCTGCTAGGCGACCAAATTCTTCCATCGAACACCGTGCCACTAAAATTGCAAATGATGTACCCGGTCAATCCGGGAGATACTGAGCTTCCTCGGTCTTCAAAAATGCCAAAACCGGCCCCTTTGACGGGATAGAAATCGCTTCCGTGGGTTTTCCCAAGAATCCTTCTCTCCCCCAGAAGTCTACAATCTCGCCCATAGGAAGACCATCTTCCTACCTCGACTTTGGGGAACGCATCGCACCTTTTTCTCCTTCCCGGGTAGGTGATTATCCTTGCCTGAACACCTGGAAAAGTCCCGGCAACTCAATTCGGCTGCCTACCAGCCTATCCTAGGAGAGTTGCCTAACCCAAAAATCCAGCCCAATAGGGAAACCCGCTCACTGAAAAGGTGGCCCGGTTTTCTGCTTACTTGCTGGTGGGGCAAGACACTGGGGCTGCCGTTCCCTCGGCCACCCCCAAGCCACCGAAAGCTGCAAGAGATGGTCTTCTGCATGCCCGCCCCTGTGCCTGGACCGATCGCCTCCACTTCCTGCAAGGCACCGAGGTGCTTCCAATCCCCAGCCCGAAGCCCCGGCCGCTCTTACTCCCATTCGATGGTGGCTGGCGGTTTGGAGCTGATGTCATAAACTACACGATTGATGCCGGGAACTTCGTTAATGATTCGGGTAGCCATTCGGGCCAGAAGCTCGTAGGGCAGCCGTGTCCAGTCGGCGGTCATAAAATCCTCAGTATCGACACAGCGAATAGCCACGACGTCCTGATAGGAACGGGAGTCACCCATCACCCCCACACTACGAACGGGCAAAAGGACGGCAAAAGCCTGGGCGGTTCTCCGATACCAACCGGCCTTTTTGATTTCTTCGACCACAATCGAGTCGGCCTCGCGAAGTCGGGCCAGCCGCTCCGGGGTCACCTCCCCCACACACCGGACTGCCAATCCCGGTCCCGGAAAGGGATGTCGCCAGATGATTTCCTCGGGTAAACCCAATTGATGGCCTAGTTGCCGGACTTCGTCCTTAAAAAGTTCCCGTAAAGGTTCAATGAGCTCGAAATCCAGTTGATCCGGTAGACCGCCTACATTGTGATGCAGTTTGATTGTGGCGGCCGGTCCATACGGAGCCCGACCGCTTTCGATGACATCCGGATATAAAGTTCCCTGAGCCAAGAACCGCACATCGGGGATCTTCGCCGCTTCCTCTTTGAAGCATTCAATGAAGGTGTGACCGATGATCCGCCGTTTCTCCTGAGGCTCGGTGACCCCGGCCAAGGCCGCCAAAAACTTTTCTTCCGCCCGCACGACGTGCAAGTCGGTCTTGAAGTGCTCGGTGAACTCGCGGATGACCGCGTCGGCCTCCCCTTTCCTCAGCAGGCCGTGGTCCACAAGAATACACGAAAGTTGACTGCCGATCGCCTGGTACAAAAGGGCCGCCGTCACCGAACTATCCACGCCCCCGGAAAGCCCGCAAATCACCCGGTGCTTTCCCACCCGCCGGCGGATTTCCTCGATCGTCCGTTGGGCAAAATTGCCCATATTCCACGATCGTGTACAGCCGCAGATGTTTTCCAAGAAATTGCGAAAGATTGTGCCGCCAAACTGGGTGTGAGTAACCTCTGGATGAAACTGAAGGCCAAAAATTGGCCGGCTACGATGCCGGACCACTACCGCCGGACAACTCTCCGTGACCGCCAGAACCAGAAACTGCTCCGACACTTCCAGCACGTGGTCTCCGTGGCTCATCCACACAGAGAAGAGATCTGGGAGACCGGCCAAAAGAGTATCGGCAGCCAACCGCCGACATTGAGCCGGCCCAAATTCCCGGACCTGCCCACTCCGCACAGTCCCCCCGAGCATCTGGCACAAAAGCTGCATCCCGTAACAGATCCCCAAAATGGGAATGCCCAGATCCAAAAGGGCAGGGTCGCAACGGGGGGCATCCGGATCGTTCACGCTGGCCGGGCCACCCGAAAGGATAATTCCTTTCGGCTTCCACTCTTCGATAATATGGGCAGGGATATCCGGAGCAACGATCTCGCAGTAAACCTCCTGCTCGCGGACTCGGCGGGCAATAAGTTGGGCATACTGCGAGCCGAAATCCAGCACGACCACCCCTTCGGACAACGGCCGGGCCCTTTTCCCGCTCAGACTCCCCGGCGATTCCAAGTGAGCACTTTGTCCCTGAATTTTTCCAACTCCCATTGCAACCGGTTTCTCTTCCCGGGGCATTCCGGGAACTTATTCGACTGAATATTTCGATTCGACAGAATATTTCTACGAGTCCTATTCGGCAGAATATTCCTAGGAGTCCATCCATTGAAATTTAGAAACTGCCTGCATTCACCCGTTCCCGCGACTCCTCGGCGAGTCCGGCCACAAAATCGGCTTTTTCCGCGAACAATTGCGGAGACATCACCAGTTAATGCTTTGGCCCCCTCCGGAGGACTCGCAAGCCCCTTCCAGAGGCCCCCGGGCCAAGCCGCCCGTTTTCAGGGGAATCGACTTTGCCCGAGCGAAAACCTGAACTTCCGCTGCCCCACACTCGGTGGGCCAAGGGATTGAAGCAGGTCCCAACGCCACCCAAAAACATTCGCTACCGAAAGCCGGTTCCCACCCCCGGAATCGATAAATTTTTGTCCCCTAGTAAATTTGCCCCAAGAAAGTGCCTTGCCCGCAGGCCAACCGAAAGTCCGAGCAACCGCGTTTCGCCTTAGACGATGCCCCTGCGGAGAGGGCAGTTCCATCCCGAGAGGATTTCCCCACACCATCCGCTAGCAACTGCGGTGAGCTGCCCCATAAGGCCACCCGCTACCGGTGCGGCATGCTTTTTAACAGTGGCCGGGGAGCAACACCTCGAGGTTATCCGGCCACAAAAAGGAGATCACTCGGCGACAACAGCCCCCGCAATCCCCCCCACGGAACCGGCAGAGGAAGTGGGAACCTTTTAGTATACGGGACTGCGGGCCCTGGGAGCAGATTCCGGCCCTCAACTAAGATTTCAACCAAGATTCCAGAATTGATTAAGGTCACAAAACCAGTAGAGATCTTCCTAATTTTTTAACAAAGGCTGGCCACAAAATGATTGGATTCTTCGGCATATCCAGCAACTCGACACACCTAAGCTGGCGGTTTGGCCGGATTTCGATCCAGCAACACTGCACGGACCCGAAGGACCTCCCCCTTTGAAACTGGGGAAGAGGCCGGCCGAATGCCTCCGCTCGGATTCCCCTTTCCTCATGGGGATTGCCTTTTCGGGGGTGAGGCCCACCCCGGCCGCCCTTCGATTCCCCTCTTCTCGTGGGGATTGCGTAGGATATCTTTGGACCGATCCCGTCGAAGGCTGCCGGTGGCCGCCCCACAGAGGGATAAACTCATACCTAAAAAGCATGGACTCAGCCCGGACTATAAAACGGTAACAGAAGTGCGGTGGCCCAAGCGGTATTAGGAGAGTGGGGGCGAGAAGGGGAGCCCTGGCCGAGCTGAAGCGGTCGAAACTTGCGGCCGATGGATCCCGGAGGAAGCCCCTTGTTTTCCGGGAGGGTGGCCATGGCCCAAGGATAGAGGAACATGCCTAAGGTCCGGGAATAGAGCCGAAAACCGGACAATACAAGACCGGGCACAGCCCGGGGAGAAAGCCCCTGGCAAGGGAAATGAGTTGGGGCCACAACTGGGAATGGTATGTTTGCGTTTCTGAGGAGGCCGAGAAATGCTTTCACCACTCATGGGAAGCTGGGCACCCCCGGAAGATCAACCACTTTGGGCCCTTAAAGCTTTTCTAGACCAGTAAGGGTTTTAATTTCTGGACAGACTTGACGATTGCAGGCGGGAAAGATTAGGAGGCCCGGCACCCGAAGACCTAAAGTCCCGAGTGTTATAAGGTGCCAGAAATCTGGTGTATCTCGGAATCCGACCCTTGCCGGTTCAAATTCAGCGAACGACATATGTTCGCAGCTAAGCTTCGGAGGCATTTACGAAATGTGAGACCTCTGACCACTCATGATGAGCCGGGTCCTGCCAAGGAGTCCCGTTCCAAAACTGTGCAAACCGGTAAGTTTTGAAACACATCGCTAAAGATGAAAGTTGAGGGGAACAACGGTTAGGGTAAGGATAGGTGATTTTGCCCTAAATTTAGTGCCTTATGCCTAAACTAAGTGCCTAATTTAGTGCTTTGTGATTTTCCGGATCACGTTATGTTAATTTCCCCGAGGCCCCTATCTTTCTTCCCCGAGGACTCCATCTTAAGTTCTCCGAGGACTCCGCCTAAGGGAAAATCTGAAGCTCGGGGAAATCCGCGTTTGGAGGGCAACACCGTTTCCCGGCGGCACTGGAGAAGTTGCACTTCCGGTTCCAAGAATGGAAGAATGGCGAGATAATTCACCCTGAAATCCCAAGGGCGATGGCCTAAAGGCTGGGATTAACCCCACCTAGGCAGGGGGCAATGCATCCAAGTGATCGGTTAACAGCTTGTTCATCGTCGCCTCTCGTGCACTAACTCCCGGAAAAAGTTTGGAAAGGTTTCTGGCGTGATCATACTACTGACGAACGATGATGGCATTTATGCTCCCGGCTTGGCCGCCATGAAGCAAGAGCTTTACCGGCTGGGAGAGGTCTTCGTGGTTGCTCCCGCCCGAGAACAAAGCGGGGTAGCTCATTCGATCACTTACCTAACGCCCTTGATAGTCAAAGAGGTTTATGTCGGGGACGAACTTTGGGGGTGGGCGGTAGAGGGCAGCCCTGCGGATTGCGTAAAGATTGCAGTAAGCGAAATCTGCCCCGCTCGGCCGGACTTGGTCGTCAGCGGAATCAACAGCGGCCTAAATGCCGGAATTAACGTGCTTTATTCCGGCACAGTAGCCGCAGCCATTGAAGCGGCTTTTTTTGGCATCCCCAGCATGGCAGTTTCGCTCCAGTATGATGAACATGCCGACTACGCAAGGGCCGCCGAAATCGCCAGGGAAATCATTCAGCAACTGCTAGTGGAAGCTATCCACGGCACCCACTTGTTCAATATCAACATTCCCGCGGTGGCCCTTCGGGGAAGACCTTCCGTCCGGGTCGTGCCCATGGACATTAGCCAGTACAGCGAGCAATATGAAAAACGGATCGATCCGTACGGCCGACCCTACTATTGGCTCGTCGGAAAGCCTCCCCAGCCTCCCGCAGATGGGCAGACCGATTTGTCCGCACTTGCCCAAGGTTATGTAACCATCACACCCCTTCACTACAATATGACGGAGGAATCCACCTTAAAGCGGCTAGCTCCGCGGGAATTTGTCCTATCGGAGCGGGAACAACCGAAAGTTTCCTCGGCCTCGGAGATCGAGCGGTCTTTGCCCTCAGGAAAGTTACGGCTAACGCGTCGTAGTCAGTAGCATTCGGTCCCTCAGAGAACGAACATTCGGCCCCTCAAAGAACATCCGGTCCCTCAAAGAACATTCGTAGTCAGTAGCAGTCGGTCGCTTAGAAAACATATCGAAAAAATAGGAGAACCTTCACCCCACGGGAGGGTGGGGAATAGTTGGGATGATCCAGACCGGCTCCTAAGCTTTTCATTTTGCAAGCGGAAAGATTGTTGCAAGCGGAAAGATCGAATTGGCTGAAGGCCGCTCGTTGCCGCGTGGTACTGAGTTAAACCTTATGGACTTAAACCTTATGGTGGTAATTAAAAGGTGCCGGGATAGATCTGGTTACCGCGATCGCGGCACACGGATGATGCTCCTTTGGTGCAAATGGGGTGATGCTCCTTTGGTGCAATTGGGTTTTACGGTGGCTGAACTGGGCAAAGTGGGGGATAAGTTTAGGAATTGGCTTTTCAAGCCCGAGGCAGCAATCTACAGCCTCGCGAAAGGAGAAAATCTACCACACCAAAAGCAGTTGGAGGATTGCGGGGAGGTTAGAAAAACCCTTGAGTGGAGGCGGAATCATGAGGCTGAGGAATCATTCCCGTCCATGCATTGGCGGACAAGCTCTCGTTCCGAGTTTTTCGGCCCGGAGTGGCACCGGGCTAGTCGGCAAAAAGTCTTTTGGTTTGGTTGAAAGGATGATGCCGATTTCTTCATTTGTCATGCTAATTTCTTCAACTCTTATCCTGTCAATGACCTCCGCCGGTTGTGGGGAAATGGAGGGCTACAGCCGGCCGCAGGTCCGCCCGGAAAAGTATGGAATTGTCACCAATCCCGAGGAACTGGCTCGTCCGGCTGCCCCGGCCGCTGCACCCCCGCCGGCACCCTCCCCCACGACTCCAGGGGGAGAACCCAGGGGGACTTCGGCGACACCCCCCGGTCCGAGGACGCCAGCCACTCCGGCTGCACCACCTCCCTCGGCAACCGCCAGTGCCGAGAGTAGCTCCTCCGAGCCGGCCGCCCCACCCCCAGGTTATGTGCGAGAACGGGCCGGTGTCGGAGCCACCGGCAAAGGAAATTATCGCCCCGGAATTCTCACCACTCCCCTGTCCGTTTATTGGAGGGCTCAGGAAAGAATTATCTTCGAACAGCAGATTCCTCACGCAATGCAGCTCTATCATGCCATGAACGGGCGTTACCCGGGATCCTGGGAAGAGTTTGAACGGGAGATTCTTGTCCCCAATGGCATCCGCTTACCCACCCTACCGCCAGGGCACCGCTATCATTACGACCCCCAAAGTGGTCAGCTCATGGTGGAAAAGCCCGCTCCTTAGGGACCATCATCTTTTCAGGGTGGTTAACTGCCCAGGTACTTACTCTGAAAAACTCGGAATCCTCTCAGGCCTGAAAAGCCAAGGCCTTATTCGGCAATCGTTTTGCCGCTTTTGTGCTTGGATGTCGGGTCTTGGCAGATTTCCGGGACCTTCAGAGGATTGGTCGGAGGTCCCTTCGGATAGTGTGCCAGGGGATTTTTCCTCTCGTCGTGAGGCAAACCTTCATTAAAGATCGTTTTCCAATCACATTCTTCACCGGAAATTCCTCGAGGATGGAAATCCCCTTACACTCCCGAGGCCCTTCAAAGGTCGGAGACGTCACTTGTTGGGTCGAGAATCCTTGATCCTCATTTATAGTGCATTCTCGAATATTTTGGGCCTCGGTGGGATAAGCACCTGCCATCCTGGGAAAAAGCCCGGCCGAGAGGGGACTTCCTTGCCAACAGCTTGTCATAAGAAGGCCATCTGCTGGCACAAAGCGATCTGCCGCAACTCCTGTGGGTCTCTCAACCCCCTCTCTATGCGGGGTCCAGAGGAGGGCTTTTTGTGGCAGCCGGCCTGAAGCCTAATTACACTGAATGTATAGTGGGCTAGTCCTCCACTGGGCTCCTTGCGGTGCAATCGGTTCCGAGGTTTTCCTTAGGAGCTTGTCCGAACTTCGAGGGACAACTGAGCCGGGGTTGGGCTGGAGAAAAGGTTGCCCCGGATCCCACGGACGATCCTTCGAGGCTCTTTGGAGGGTTCCCGGGTGGCAGGGGGTTCCGGGAGCAACCAACGTCGGTCAACCCGGAAACACAAAAGGCCAATCTAAAGCGATAGCGGGGCATTCCATGATGGCAATTTCGCGAGTGGTAAGGTCCGGCTTCCTGGCGGGTAGCCTGCTTGGCTTCCTACTCAGTTTCTGGCTCAATAGCGGCGGTCGGGTGCATGCCTCCCAATGGGTGTTCTTGCGATCGAATTATTCCCACAGCCCGGACGGTTCCCATCGCGTAACCCAATTTCAGCCGGAGCCCACCGTTATCCTTCCCGAGGACCCAACCTATATCCGGAGCGGTTTCCGCCATCGGGAGATGCACCTGCGGGCCGGCCGAAGTGCTGACCGACTCCATGTCGTGGAAACCTGGGGAATGGGGGCTTACCTTCGGCCCTACGGCGAGTGGGAATATCCTTATCGAGCCGGAGCTACCCCATTTGGCCCTTGGGGTAATCCTCAGGGACCCTGGACATTACCGTTCGATTCTTGGGTGAATCCCTATGGGCTGGGCCAGCTTCCCAGTCCGCCTTGGTATCTTTACGGACCATGGATCCCCCTCTATCCTGTAATCCCGTTGGCACCCGGTGCTCCAGGCGGAGGTTCCGGGGGAACCGGGAGTCCTTCCCCATCCCCATGATTTCGTTCGGCGAGCTTTTGGGATTGTGCTTTTTGCAAACTGACGAGCTTTTGGGATTATGCTTTTTGCAAACTGATATACTCACCTGATATACTCGCCGGCGGAACCCGCTCCGGGAAAGGGGAGCCCTTCCACCTGTCTCTTGTTCAAATTTGCAGGCCCTCTTTTCTCCAAATTTACCGGCCGGGCCTTGGCGGACTGCTAATTGTGTGTTTCTTTAGGCCCATATGGGAGCGGCGGCTTTTCGTTCTCCGGAAACCCCGGCCTGCCGAGTAAACATAATGGGTACTGGTTCTTCGGTCAGGCTGGATCTTTTTGCTCGGAAACCGTCATTTTCGGCAAATCCGACATACCCAGCCCGGGCACTGAAAACCGGCAAAACTGGATCGGGGGTAGCCACCGGGGAAGAAACCCATGAACACTCTCCAACGGTTAGGGGTCCTCCTTGGGCTAATCATTCTTGCAGCAGGGGGGAGCTACGGCTTGTGGCTTTTGACCACTTGGGGACCTTTGCTCGTGGGTGGAGAGGGCACAACCGAGGCCAAGCCCGGGGAACTCTCCGGCCAAAAAGCCACCCTGATAAGCGACTCCGCCTGCCCCAACCAGACAATCCGATTGGCCACTTTTTACCCCGGTCCGATCGAGGGCCCCCGCGTGCAGGATCCGGTTTTTGCCCAAGTGCTGCAAGCAGCCATCCGCCAGTGTGACGTAATTGCCGTGCATGGATTTCGCGGCCCTGGCCGAGCACCCTTCGTGCCGTTTTTCGATTCCCTCGCGAAGGACCGTCCTATCCGATACTTCGCCTCTGAATCCTTACGCGATCGAACGATTCGCCAATTCAGCGTGATTTTCTACGACGAATCGAAAGTAATCCTGGACCGACGTCGCTCCGGGCCTGTGGAAGACCCTGCCCGGGTCTTCCGTTGGCGGCCCCTTGTGGCCAGCTTTGCCGCTGCGGGGGTGCCTCTTCATCAGGCGTTTACGTTTACGGTGGTGGCCGCTTGGGTAGACCCCCTGCGGATCTGTTCCGAGCTCGAAATGCTTTCTGCTCTCCTACGGACCGTAGCCAGTCAGCATGCCCCGGAGGATGACATCGTTCTGCTGGCCCACCTGGAAGCAGACGAGGAAGCCCTCCTCCAAACTCTTCGCCCTTACATACCTGCCATAAGCGGGGTGCCCAATTCTGCCCGAGGAACCCGGCTGGCCAGCAATATCCTCCTGGACCCCAGGGTTACTTGCGAGTTTACCGGCCAAAGTGGGGTGATCTCTTGGGAGCCGCTCTTTGGCCGAGATAGCGAAGGTTCTCCACCTGATCTCCTCTTCTTTCCGGTGTGGGCCGAGTTCTCCACCCGAGAGGGCCTGAGCCTAGAACTTTTCACTTCTCTGCCGGGGCCCGAACTTGCCCCAAGGGCTGCACTTCTTCCCACGCGTTTTTCCCAACTCGAGGATCGATTCCTAGGTCTTTGAAACTTCCCGGTCCTGTGGTGGCTCGAACTCACCTAGGAGGCCGATGGACCTCCTGGCGGGGTACTTACCGCACATGTCTCCCGGGGAATCCCCCATCTACCCACTCGCAAGTTCTATAATGCCTTAGCAACTAAGGCCCTCTAGGGTTGCCGGCGAATCTTTTCCGATGTGCGCGCCGGCTGAATTGCGTGAGGAAGTATCGAAGCGGAAATTTCGGGATTGATCGCCAACCCAGGAGCCCTCCGGATGCATCAAGCCGCCCATTCGGCCCTTGATCCGCACCAACTTGCAAAGGCTGTCGAGCTAGCCGGCAAACTCCACGCTCAGCAAAAACGGAAACTCACCGGGGCCCCTTACCTTGGCCATCTGCTGCGAGTTGCCGGTTTGGTGCTCGAGTATGGCGGGGGCCAAGAAGAGGTGGTCGCTGCCCTCCTCCATGATGCCGTCGAGGACCAAGGGGGAATAGAAACTTATCTTCGAATTAGCGAGCAATTCGGCCCGGCTGTTGCCCAGCTAGTGCTCGAGCTGAGCGATGCCACCGAGTCCCCAAAACCACCATGGGAGGAACGGAAAAAACGTTTTCTTGATCGCTTACCCACGGCATCTCTCGCAGTACATCGAATCGTGATATCCGACAAGATCGATAACCTCGGCCAGTTGTTGGCCGCCTACGAACGGTGGGGAGACACCATTTGGCAAAAATTTCGCGGGGGCAAGGAAGGAACCCTATGGTACCACCGGGAAATTCTCAAGGTTCTGGGCGATAGTCCCAGTCGGCCCGCTTTGGAACCCGCGTTAGCCGAGTATAGGAAACTGGTGGAAAGGCTCGAGCTGCTTGCTTCCCCCGGAACGGACTCTTCAGATCGCTCTTGGGAAATCTAAACGTACGTTCCGGTAGAAGGTATAACTTGCAAACGGGAAGACCTCTGC
>Ga0308416_1000843_pt1 | contig 10580 bp, 7 predicted proteins | sample HotsprSampleOS60_FD_203468 | JGI IMG/M metagenome (GOLD analysis project Ga0308416, IMG submission 203468) | Hot spring phototrophic mat microbial communities from Octopus Spring, Yellowstone National Park, Wyoming, United States - 20090730_OS60 ... | reverse complement strand
TGAAGCAAGGCGGCTTCTGCACTTCATCCAAGAAGTCGCTTTTTACTTTTTTTCAGAAGTATTGTAATTGATGACATAGACGCCCTCGGCAATTTTTTTTCGTCTCGTAGCGAGAGACATTTGCCAGCTCGTTGATGCGCTCCGTTATACGCCTGATAGCCTCATCGAAGCGGTGAATTTCTTCTGGGGTGGCGCGGTTTTGCTCCAATCTTGCACGAATAAATAGCATGGTCTGTAATCCGTTAAAGACAATATCAGCCACGGTGGTCATCGTATCGCGCAGGGCTTGCAGCTGGGCTTCTTTGCGCACTTTCTCCAAGTAGTTGGTGCCACTAGCCACATCAGGTCTGTAATTGGCGTTTCGTAGATGAGCTGGAGCAATTGCTCGCTATCTTGCAAGAGACTATCCAACGGCATAATATCTTTGATAGGCGCTCGAATTTACTTTGCTTGTAGATTTTTCAAGCCCAGTGTCTTCGTTTTCCATCCCCTGTGCACAGGGGTTTTCGTATATTTTTACTTTTACACAGTTTCCTTTCACACTCAAACTTTTTTACAAAATGTCGGAACAGGAATCAGTAGTAAAGGCGGAACCGGAAGCGCCAAGAAGAGTGATGGAAAAAATCGTCTCGCTTTGCAAGCGTCGTGGGTTTGTCTTTCAATCGTCTGAAATTTACGGGGGGTTAAGTGCTTGTTACGACTACGGTCCGCTTGGTGTTGAACTCAAACGCCATATCAAAGATGCCTGGTGGGATGCCATGACCAAAGCTCATGACAACATTGTCGGCATTGATGCGGCTATCATGATGCATCCGCGTACGTGGGAAGCCTCTGGGCATGTTGAGAGCTTCAACGACCCGATGATTGATGACAAAACCAGTAAAAAGCGCTACCGTGCCGACCATTTGATTGAAGACTACATTGCCTCGCTTGAAAAGAAAGGCAAACACGACGACGCCGAGCGCGTGCGCGCAGAATATATCGCCGCACAACATGCCGAGAACATGCCACGCGCGCTCTATGAACTCATTCTCAAAGAGCAGATTAAATCCCCAGATTCCGGGGCATTTAACTGGACAGAGGTGCGCCAATTCAATCTCATGTTCAAAACCGAACTTGGCGCCGTCTCGGATGAAACCGCTATCATCTACCTCCGTCCTGAAACTGCCCAAGGCATCTTCGTCAATTTTCACACGGTACGCGAATCGGCAAGAATGAAAATTCCCTTTGGCATTGCTCAAATTGGCAAAGCCTTTCGCAATGAGATTGTCAAAGGCAATTTCACATTTCGCATGATTGAATTTGAACAAATGGAAATGCAGTATTTCGTTCGCCCAGGTGAACAGATGGCGGCTTTTGAGATGTGGCAAGAGCAGCGCATGAAGTGGTACACAGAATGCTTAGGCTTCAAGAAAGAAAATTTAGTTTGGTATAAGCACGACAAACTTGCCCACTACGCCGATGCGGCATACGACATCAAATACAAGTTTCCGTTTGGCACAGAAGAAATCGAAGGCATTCACTCGCGCACGGACTTTGACCTGCGTCGTCATCAGGAGTATTCAGGCAAAAACATGCAATATGTCGAGCCCGATGGCAAAACACGCTACATCCCATATGTTGTAGAAACCTCAGCTGGGTGCGACCGTGTCTTCCTTGCTGTACTCTGCGATGCCTACGACGAAGACATCTTGGAAGATGAAACCCGCACTGTGCTGCGTCTTCATCCTCGTCTGGCACCGATTAAAGCTGGTGTTTTGCCCTTGGTGAAAAAAGACGGACTGCCTGAAGTTGCCGAAAAATTGTTCAAAGATTTGAAAAAACACTTCAAGGTGCAGTATGATGATAGCGGCTCAATTGGTCGTCGCTATCGCCGTCAGGATGAGGTGGGAACGCCATACTGCTTTACAATTGACCACGAAACACTTCAAAACGATACGATTACCGTGCGCGAGCGCGATAGCACTGCACAAGTGCGAATCCACATTAGTCAAGCAAAAGCATACCTTGCTGACAAACTTTCCACTTAGCACAAATGGCAGGGCAAGGTTCTGCAGGCAATGTGCTGGCGGCACTATGCAGCTTTTTCATTCCGGGACTTGGTCAATTGCTTCAGGGTCGATTGCTCATGGCAATTGTGCATTTTGTGTTAGCCGCATTGCTTTGGTTCATTTTTCTCGGTTGGATTATTCATCTCTGGTCAATTTTGGATGCGGCGCGCTGGTCACCGCGGTAGGTCTTTCGGCATAGGCATCAGACTTCCTTTGCAAGTTTGACATGCACAGCATCAATCATTTCGCGCAGATACGATTTATCGCGCCGCTGTTCAAATGCATTGCCAACTACTACAAAACTTGCGCCAGCCTCCACTTTCTCACGTGCCACGAGTGGGGAACGAATGCCACCGCCTACAATGACCGGAATGGATACTGTTTGCGACACAGCCTGAATCATCTCTTCAGGCACAGGATGCAATGCTCCACTTCCTGCTTCCAAGTAGACCACCTTCATGCCAATATACTCTGCTGCCAACGCATGCGCCACGGCAATTTCTGGCTTATGGCGCGGAATAGGTATGCTTTGTGAGATAAAACTTGCTGCCGTGCTCGTCCCCGATTCAATGAACATGTATGCCGTAGAAATGGGCTCCAAGCCAAGATGATACAGCACTGGCGCTGCTACAACATGATTGCCAATCAGATACTCCGGATTTCGCCCACTGATGAGTGAGAGGTAAAGTATGGCATCGGCTTCCTTTGAAATTTGCATCACACTGCCCGGGAAAATAATCACAGGCAGCGAGACTGCCGCTTTAATAGAGCGAATATACTCGTCCAAACGGTAAGTTACCATCACACTGCCGCCAATGAGAATGGCATCGGCACCGCAGTCTTCAGCATCGCAAGCTAAGCGGGTGACATCCTTGTCAGAGTATTTGTCGGGGTCTATCAGCAAAAGAAAGCCTGCACCCTTGCGCTCCTTTGCATGCAGCAATCGCTCAAAGGTTTTTTGAGAAATGCTCATTCGGCTTGTCTGACTATTTTTAGCTTCAAAAATAGCAAAACTCCCTCAATCGGCTTTGTCTTGGGTGGTTTTTGGTGAGAAGAAGGGAGGGGTTAGCGAGACAGCGTAGTCTGACGCCAATTGGCGTGCTACATCTTTGGCACGCGACATATGTTCAAAGACACCAAAGACTGCTGACCCACTGCCTGACATCAATGCAAAATCAGCCCTGCAGTCAAAATAAAAAATGTTTTTCAATTTTTTGACCGCTGGGTATGTGGCAAAGATTGTAGGCTCAAAATCGTTTTCAAATTTGCGCAGAATTTCCAAGTCGCGTGAAGCACACAAATTCAGCGTGAGGGCTTTGAGGTCTGGCGCACTACGCGGAAAGTTGAGTTTCAGATTTTTGTATGCCCATGCTGTGGAGATAGGCACATTTGGGTAAGCCGTAACAAGAGCGGCTGGAAATGCCGCTTGCAAATCTGTCATTTTGTCGCCGATGCCTGTGGCATAGACCAGCTCACTTTGCATGAGAAAGTACGGCACATCTGCTCCGATTGACGCGCCAAGCTCATGCAACACCGAATCGGGCAAGTCTAACTGCCAAAAAGCATTGAGTGCTCGAAGTGTCAGTGCCGCATCACTCGACCCGCCGCCCAATCCAGCCCCTACTGGGATATACTTTTCTAGGTGAATTTTTGCGCCATCTTTTATGCCCGTGTAGCGCTGAAGTGCCCGCGCCGCCTTTAAGCATAAGTTAGTCTCATCAGTCGGAATATCCGGATTGGAGCAAGTCAGCTCAAGCCTATCGGACGCTTGCACATCGAGCTCGTCGAACCAGTTGATGGGTGCAAAGACCGTCTCGAGCGTGTGATAACCGTTTGGCAGACGGTTTGTGATGAAGAGCGCCAGATTGATTTTTGCAAAAGCCTTCATAGTGCAAATTTAGGCAATACCGCTTTTTTTCGCATGCGTTTTGCTATCTTCGTGTCAGTGGCATTGCACTCTCTTCTTCACCCTAAACGAGCGTTGCTCAAGCCGTTCACTGAATGCGGCACGCAGCTAGCAACGGTTTGCAGAATGATTTTTATCTTTGCCTCTTTGCTGTGCTAAAAGAGTAGACTTGCTACACTCAAAATTAGTGCAAAAAAGACGATTTGAGACATTTGAAGACAAGTTCAAAGAAAGAAGGCTCAACATGGCAAGCATTTTAACCACAAACCTGCGTAATTGAGCGTCTATCTTGTGCAAGGAGAAGAATGTAACCTCACCCTATCGCTCTGCGACATCTTTCTCCTTACAAAGGAGAGGAACGCTTCGGCAACGCCGAAACAGAGTGAAGTCAGGCATAAGGCTTTGCAGTCAGTGTTGCCTAAATCAAGCATTTCGATATAGTAAGTCCATAAATTTAGCAGAATCACGAACCACAAAACACCACTTACATGTGCGGAATTGTCGGATACATCGGCGATAAGAACGCTGCCCCAATTTTGATTGAAGGGCTAAAACGCTTAGAGTATCGCGGTTACGATTCAGCGGGGATTGCACTCCTCAACGGCAGGCTTGAACTGCACAAGTGCAAAGGTAAAGTTGCCGACCTTGAACGGCGTTTGCCTGCTGACCTGCTCTATGCCACGATTGGCATCGGGCACACACGCTGGGCTACACATGGCGAGCCGAACGACATCAATGCTCATCCACACACCAGTGGCGATGGCACCATTGCCATCATTCACAATGGAATTATTGAGAATTATGCGGCAATCCGCACCGAACTTTTGCGCAAGGGGCATTGCTTCAAGGGCGAAACCGATACTGAAGTTTTGGCGCACCTGATTGAGGAAGTTGCCACCGAAGTTGGATGCGATTTAGAAACCGCTGTGCGATTGGCACTCAAAGAAGTGGTTGGCACATATGGCTTGTGCGTCATTTCATCGCGCGAGCCAGATAAAATCATTGTGGCACGCAATGGCAGTCCGCTCCTGATTGGCATTGGGGAAGGCGAGTTCTTTGTAGCTTCCGATGCATCGCCAATTGTCGGGCATACGCGCAAAGTGGTCTATCTTTCCGATGGCGAAATTGCAACGCTGACGCGCACAGGCTACAGCGTCAAGACCATTGAAAACATTGAACTGCCGAAGCAAGTTGAGGAGCTGACATTTAGCATCGCTGAAATTGAGAAAGGCGGCTATGAGCACTTCATGCTCAAAGAAATCTATGAGCAACCTGATTCGATTCTCAATTGCCTGCGCGGTCGAGTCTCTCGCGAGGAAAATTCTGTGCGCTTGGGCGGCATTCGTGAGCACATTGAGACTTTGCGCGCCGCAAAACGCATCATCATTTGTGCCTGCGGCACCAGCTGGCACGCTGGGCTTGTTGGCGAGCGCCTGATTGAAGACCTTGCCCGTATTCCAGTCGAAGTGGAGTATGCGTCTGAATTCCGCTACCGTAATCCGATTATCGGCGAGGGCGATGTTGTGATTGTGATTTCTCAATCAGGCGAAACTGCCGATACGCTGGCGGCTCTGCGTGAAGCCAAATCGCGCGGGGCATTGGTGATGGGCATCTGTAATGTGGTGGGCTCTAGCATTGCGCGCGAGACGCATTGCGGAGTCTATACGCATGCCGGTCCTGAAATTGGTGTGGCATCCACGAAGGCCTTCACGGCGCAGGTGACAGTGCTGGCGCTCATTGCGCTGTCGCTGGGCTATCGCCGCACGCTCTCCGATGCAGAAGTAAAAACCTTCATCCACGAGCTTTACCTTTTGCCTGAAAAAGTGCGGCGCATTTTATCTCAAAATGAACTTATTGTTCAGATTGCACAAACTTTCAAAGATGCGCGCAATTTTCTCTACTTGGGGCGTGGTTATAACTTCCCCGTTGCCCTTGAAGGCGCACTTAAGCTCAAAGAAATCTCCTACATTCACGCCGAAGGGTATCCCGCCGCCGAAATGAAACACGGTCCAATTGCGCTCATTGACGAAAATATGCCTGTAGTTTTTATTGCTACAAAAGACGCCATTTACCACAAGGTCATCAGCAACATCGAGGAGGTGCGCAGTCGCAAAGGTCGTGTGATTGCTATTGCTACGGAAGGCGACGAAGCTATCAACGATTTGGCTGAATTTGTCATTCGCGTCCCTGAAACGCTTGATGCACTCTTGCCGATTCTGACGGTGGTGCCGCTCCAGCTTTTGGCTTACCACATTGCGGTGATGCGCGGGTGCAATGTCGATCAGCCGCGTAATCTTGCCAAGTCTGTTACAGTGGAGTAAGCTCAACGCAAAATGGAGAAGACGCTGTCGCTTCGACTCACACACTTTGCTAAGCCACTTGGTGCAGTAGTTACGGCATTTGCCCTTGGAGCGGTTTTCATTGGGCTTATTGGACAAAATCCCCTTGAGATTTATGGAAAGATGCTGATGCGCACACTCGGCACGGGCTACGGCTTGGGACAGATTCTCTTTCGCGCCACGCCACTCGTGCTGACTGGTCTTGCTGTAGCAATTCCATACCAAGCTGGACTTTTCAACATCGGTGGCGAAGGACAAGCCCTGCTTGGCACATTCTTCTGCGCACTTGTTGGTGCTGCACTTTCGCCTCAAATGCCATCGTGGCTAGCGCTAACCATTTGCCTAGCTACTGCGGCGGCAGTAGGCGGGGCTTGGGGTGCTTTAGCTGGAGCATTGCGAGCGCGCTTTGGCATCAACGAGGTGATTTCTACCATTATGCTCAACTTCATTGCGCTTGCCCTTGTCAGCTACTGGCTGACGCAAGTGGCGATTCCGGGCACGGTGCGCACGGCTCAAATTGTACCCTCCGCATATCTTCCTCCCCTTAGCTTCCTTGGACCGACTGCAAAGTCTCCGCTCAATTCAGCGATATTCCTCTCGCTCTTGATTGCGGTGCTGACACATTTGCTACTCACTCGCAGTCGCTTTGGCTATGAGCTACGCGCCGTTGGTCTCAACATCGATGCGGCAAAGTATGCCGGTATCCGCACCGAGTTCCATATTCTTATGTCCATGACTTTGGGCGGAATTTGTGCAGGGCTTGTGGCGGCAAATTACGTTTTGGGGTATCGCCATTACTACGAAGCGCAAGGCATTAGTGGCGTAGGCTTTCTTGGCATTGCCGTCGCAATGCTAGCAAATGCCAATCCTTTGGGCATTTTGCTCTCGTCGCTACTATTTGGGTTGTTAGATTATGGTGGCTTGACCATCAATGCCGATGTGCCTAAAGAAATTTTTCTCATTTTGCAAGCCGTCGTGATTCTCTTCATTCTTGCTGCTCGAGCGCCAGCAAAGTCTTCTTAGGTTGTGTTGACCATTAAAATTGAGCGCATGTAATGTTCCTTGCTCTGCTCGCAATGACAGCGTGATTGTCATGCTGAACGAAGCGCAGCGCAGTGAAGCATCCACGCTGGATTGACCTCACCCTGTCTTCTGGCGCAGACGTCCCTTTCCTTTTGAAGGAGAGGGACAACAGGGTGAGGTTACTTTGCAAGGACGCTCAATTCGTGTGCTTCGTGTGCATTGTCGTATGGATTTCTCACTGCGTTCGGAATGCTGTGATGACAGAAAAAGGTGCTCGGAGCGACAGGAAAGGGTGTTCGGAACTTCCGTGCTTGCGATATCATGACCGAAAGAAGATGTGTAAGAACATCTGTGTTCTGCGATAGCATGACAAATGACAGTGCAGAACGATACGGCAAAACCTACACATTCACTCCAACACTTACAGCGCGCGCTAATTGCCAATGCCAATGCGGAAGTTGAAGCCAATATCTTGGCGCACGGATTCAAAAATCTGTCCGCCGCTGGCTTTTGGCGTGATGCGTGTGTAGCGCCAGAAAAAGCTCGCACTTACACGTGAGCTTAGGGCGTAGCCAATGCGCGGCTCGAAGTTAAAGCGTGTGGTGCCTACGCCCTGATTGACACGCGGCTCTTGCGCCCCTGCAGGAAAGGTAATTTGCTGACGCTCTTCATCAGCTAAGGTGAGGTTAAAACTGAGGTCTAAGGTGTTTTCTAAGACGGCGCCGTTGAAGGGCCAGAACTCTAGCGGAATTTTCAAGCCCTGTTTTTGAAAATTCATGGCGATAGAGAAGGATGTGCTCGTGCTCCGATCTAAGGTGTTGTTTGCCAGCAGCAAACTAAACGAGCGCGATGTGCCATATGCAATGGTCATGGACATGCCAAATTTCCACTGCACGGTCAAGCCAATCAGTGGTGAGAGTTGCTCATTGATGGTTGCGTTTAAGACTTGCTGTTCATTACCTGTTGGCTGGGTGTAGTTTTTTGTAAAGGTTGCCGTGTAGCCATGCTCGAGCACGGCTGAGGCAAAGAGGTCTCGGAAGAAGAAAAAGTTCTCGAGCCCCGTCCAGCTGATTCTCCAATTAGGCAGAGGGAAACGCGACTGGGCAAGGTCGCTTAGCCCGAGCAAGCTGCCAACGCTGCGCCCCAAGGAGAAGGTTTCAAATCCGCGTTGAAAGGCGCTGGATAGTCTGGCGTTATCGCTTAAAAATCCGCCCACCGAATCGCGAGGCACTTGACTGGCGAAACTGCCGACGTCTTTGAAGAGCAAGACGAAAGACAGCGTCTGTGTGCCTGAAAAATCATCTTGCGTGATAAGCCCTGTGGCGCTATTGATAATGCGGTTTTGATTGTCTGTCCAGTTAGATTGGAAAGTAATATCGATGCGGAAGTTCTCGGCAATGTTCCAAGTCGTCTGCGCGCTAATGTTGATGACTTTGCTTAGTGCATCTGGGAAGGTGAGCACGGTATTTCCGACGGGTTCGAGGCGAATGCGTTCGCCCGGGTCGCTGCTCAAGCCCAGTTGGTAAGCTAGTGAAGGCGGCGGTGGCACATCTCTGCGCTGACTAAGGTTGAATGGGAAGAAATTAAAAAAGCCTGCGCCGCCAGCTACGCCAGTATTACGCGTACTATTGGTTTGTGAGTAGCGGATGGAAATTTGGTCGAAGTTGGTGAAGACTTTTAGCACACTGCCCACGCTTGAGAGCACGTTGGCCAGCGAGACTGATGCGGGCTCTTGCTCCAGCGAATCGGCTACAGCCGTGAGTTGCCCAAACGGATGTTGATAATAACTACCCGAGCGCGAGCCGCCAAGTTTGCTTATCAAGCCGCGTATGTTTAGTGAGGCGTTGATGCCGAAATTGCCTGTGCTGGATGTGGCATTACCGATGGGCTGCACTGCATCAGGCTGTGGATTTTGCCATGTGTATTGTGCTGTGTAGTTCAGGCTAAGATTTATCCAGTCCAACCATTCAATCAGCTTGGGTCGCCAGTCGAAGGCGATGTTTTGGTTGTAGCTTTGGTCGCGCCCCAGTGTAAAGCGCGAAAGGTCTTGCAAGATACGGTTCCACACTTCCGAGTCGCTGCGCTCGCTGGTATCTGCCACGTTAAACACGGTTGAAAACAGGTTTGAGCCAATGCTGGATGAATAGCGCATGCCAAAGGTTTCGGTGATTTTGCTGTAATCAATCGTTAAGTTGCGCACGGCAGTAAAAAGCACATTAGGCGTGGCAGGCGGCTGACCACGGTTTTGAAATTGCGAGCGCGAGCGCTGTAGCGACAGCGACAAACCTATGGCTTGAGGCAGGTAGTAGAACTTCCAATTTTTGTAGATGTTCAGCACGGGCACTTTTTCCAAGAATTGAAAGGGCTCAATAAAAAAGCCTCCTTCTGCAGCTATGGGCAAAGTGTAATCTACATTAGCACTCCATGACCATGAATTGTTGAATTCCTGAACAGGTGAGCGTGAGTTGAAATAGGTTGAATTGTAGCTAACAGCCAGACGGTCGATAGTAAGGCGCGCCAGCCAAGATTCAGAAGGCTGACTTTTCTGCACACGTGGAATACTGAACTGTGTTGTGCTCGAAAGTGACTGTGCTTGTCTGCGTAGTGTTTCGCCAAATGCGACGGCTTGTTCTTGGGTTGCGCCCTTTTCGAGCGTGTCAGCAATAGCGCGCTCAATCGCTGCTTGAAGTTGGATATCGAATTGTCCCGGTTGAAACTTTGGTTCTGCAAACTGTTCTGCACGCGTGTATGAGATGGGGATAGACCAACCTGCTTCAGCAGGCAGGAATTTATGCAGATTGACTGTCGTGCTAATTGACCAATCCAATGTGTTATTTTGCGCCGCCAATTGATTGAGTCGCACATCAATGGCATGAAAATCTGCTGTGCGGCGCGAAAGTGTTGCGCTCAGTGCGGCAAAGTCTGCCAGCTTGAGTGTGGCGTTGGCGCGCACTGCCCAACCTGCTTCCTGATTGTAGCCCGAGGCGCGCAGTTCATTAATCCAAATGACAGCAGAGTCAATCGTTACAGGCGCTGGGTTGCGAATGCCTACCAAGAAAAATCGCACATTGCCAAGTGTTGGATTTCCCTGAATGATAATTTCGTGTCCGTTTGGCAGTCGCTCTTTGATTTGCCGTGTCAGAGTGTCGCGAGCTCGCAATTTGAGTGCGGCTAAGGCTTGCAGGTCGATATCCAGCTCATTTTCGCGTGGCCACACTAAGCGTGCCACAGCTTCGTAGTCAGGCGAGTTGAGCTCTGGTA
>Ga0308416_1000840_pt1 | contig 10587 bp, 10 predicted proteins | sample HotsprSampleOS60_FD_203468 | JGI IMG/M metagenome (GOLD analysis project Ga0308416, IMG submission 203468) | Hot spring phototrophic mat microbial communities from Octopus Spring, Yellowstone National Park, Wyoming, United States - 20090730_OS60 ... | reverse complement strand
CCGCCGAGAACACGGGCTGGAACCTGCGCGACTTGGGCGAGGGGCGCATCACGCTGGGCAACCAGTGGGGCGACGCGCCGACGCGGGTCGCAGTGCCGACGGCGACGCTGACGCTGCCCTACCCTGCTGCGCGCGTGCGCGTCTGGGCGCTTGGCGAGGACGGCAAACGCGCCCGCGCCCTCAAACCAACCCCCGTCGGCAAGGACCGCGCCGCTATCGAACTCTCGCCCCAGCAGCGCACACTCTGGTACGAGGTGGAGGTGCAGGGGTAGCGGCGCTTGCCCTTAAGGCTCCCGCACAATCCCCGTCGGCTCGTGGACAATCGCGAACAGGAACGGACGGTCAACAACAATCTTCAATAGTGGCCGCGACTTGCTCGACCGCGCCTGAGCAAAGCCAGAGACCGAAATCGCTCGCGTGCCCTGTTCGTCCAGCTCGACCAACGACCTCTGGAACGCCTTGTCAATCCACATCCGCTCCTGATTCGTGGTCATCCGCCAAAAGTCTGCTGTTTGCGGGTCGAACGCGCTCTCCATCCCAACAGCGATGAGAGCATTACGCAGATCACACTGGTATTCCATCTCGAATCGTGGCATCTGGAGTTCGAAGTGGGTATCAGCGAAGGCTTAGCGCCATTTCATCCAGTTTTCCGCTGTCCACTGCTCACGCAGCCACCCGACGGTTCGTTCTTTATCGGGCAAAAACAGGTAAAAACTGAACCAAGATTTGCTCGTGCCTTCCACGAAACGATAGGGCAAGGCAACCGCCTGAAATCCGTCTCCCTGCAGGTACGGAAGGTTCAGTTTCTCATGCCTCATCATCTGAACCCGTGTCTCTCCGCAGCCCTCGAGGTAAAAAGGGGCGCTACGAGTCTTTTCGGGAGGGAACGGATGCTTCCATTTCCCATCGAAGTAGAGCGCGTTCACATGCACAATCGCCGTGAGCGAGTGGAGGTCTTCAGGGGCGAACAGGTGGTCAATCATCGAGTTCGTCTGCTCCGACACCCAGCGGTTGATGTGCCCCGCCGCTTGGCGTGGGTTGTTGACGAAATCCGCCGCGAACACCCGCGAGTCGTACTGGCTCAGAACCGTGCGCAGGAAGTCAGTGTTCGGCTTAACCGATTGGTCAACCCACACGCCGTTCGCGCCGTGTAGTGTGACGCCCTCGCCCGCCGTCTAAGAATGCTGACCAGGCTATGCATCTGCTGGTTGAAGGTCTTCTCGTCAAACTGGTCAGGGTTGTAGCCCAACGCTTGAACCATCTGCCGATGGGTCTCGCCCGACGCGCCGTTGAGCGTCATCCCCAGCACGACCATCAGCGAGAACGGCGAGAAAAAGAGGTTCTCACCTGGATTGTCCAGTTGCTGCAGGAGGTCGGAGGCGAACTTGTGGCACGCTTGTTGGGTCTCGTCGGCAATCGGGGCGGTATTTACGGGTTCAGGCGCGAGGTTCGTGTAGTAGCGGTCGAACGGGTTCACATAGGGGGTATTGTCCGCGCAGCCCCCCAACAGCACAACGCCTATCAGCACAGCAATCCCTTTGTAGCGCATCTCTGAAACCTCCTTGCCAGCAATTATACATGCTTGGTGTTAATTGCAACGAGCTTGGACAGGTAATTATACAATTGCGCAGCCACAGTTCGCAAAAATGTGTGAGAGTGGAGCCCCCTTCTCCTGAGCTGAATAAGGGTACAAATGCGCATACCTCGCACACAGCGAACTCAAGCGATATACCCTTATCAGGGGTTGGGGTGGGGGTGCGTCTAGATCTCTATGCATAGGCACTTATTATAGGCACCAAAGAAGAGGAACAACAATACTTACTCTCCAGGAGCGGCGCTGATAAGGGTGAGCGCCGAGGGAGCGAGCCGCCGCACAATCCAAGGGGTGGGGTGATTGCCGCGCTGCTGCAGGGTGTGTGCGAGCCGCTCGCGCCATGGCGCCGCTTCTGCAAAGCATCCGCATCCTTCTAGCGCCCGTATCCACACGCTTGCTTCGTTGATGCGCTGCTGAATGCTGTCTATTGGATCCCACTCCAGTTCGGGCGTCGTGGTCAGCACACGCAGTGCTTGCTCCGGATGCCCCAAGTTGAGTAGCACCAGCGCGTTGGAGAGCGCGACATTCGGATCCTCTGATACCCACGGCTGGCTCCGTTGCTGGGCGAAACAGCGGGCGGCTTCCGCGTCGGCGCGGTAGCGCGAGAAACTCAGGTACTCGGAGATGTCGCGCAGGAACCACGCTTCATATTCGGGCGCGTGTCGCTCCGCTTCGGGCAGCCAGCGTCGCAGGAGGGCGACGCCCTCTAAGGGGGAGGGGCGGCTGCCCAGCTCCGCCGCGCCCTTCGCCAGCGCGTGCAGCACGCCGAACCAGTGGGGACGCATCGAGCTTACTTGCCTGAACAGGCGCAACGCACGGCAGGCGGGTTGCTGTGCCTCTTCAATACGCGCCTGCTCCACCAACCAGCTGCAGTGGTAGGCGTAGGCGTCGAGTAACAGTTCCAGCAGCGCTTTCCCACTTCCCACCAGTTGCCACACGCGCCCCTCAATACATAGGTAGACCAGTTCCGTCAGTGCAGGCTCAATCGGCGCCTGATGCGCATGAACCGCTATGAGCAGGGTTTCCAGGTCGGACGCGGACGCTGCGGGGAGCGGCAACCAGTGCAGCACGCCGCGCCCGCCCCGCAGCGCGGCATGCTCCGCCTCGCTCGCGCCCAGCACCGCGCACAGGCACGCCAACTGCTCCGCCGAGGACCAGCTCTCCGAGCGTTCCCAACGGCTGACCTTGCTCACCGTAACGCCTACATTCAGGGCGACCTGTTCCAGCGTCCAGCCGCGCCGTCGCCGCATCGCCCGAATCAGCTCGCCCCCAATCGGCGCGGCACCCGCGGGGAGCGTCAGGTGCATCGACTCGGTTGTAAACGCCCGCACCACGCGCGGCGCATGCAACTGCTGCCACGCCGACGCGCGCTCCGAACCGCTTGCCTGCAGTGCGGTCAGCACGGCTTCCAACTCGTACACGCGAGGAGATGTGGAACCGGACTCCCAACGGCTTAGCGTGGATGGACTGACCCTTGCTCGATGTGCCAGTGCCCGAATCGACAACCCCCGCGAGAGACGCATCTGACGCAGATGGCTCCCCAAGGACACCGTGACACCTCTCCATCCCATTATACCACTGTCCTACTCAAAATCCCTAAACGGGTGGGGGGTGTTGCATTTTCCTGCAAATTCGATGCATTTCGCGCCGAATGGTGTATAGTGGGGACGGAGGTATCCGCAATGACACGAACGATGTGTTTCGGGCTTATCGGATGGCTGGCGCTTGCGCTTGCCAGCCCGCTTGTCGCGCAGCCGTTCACCTATCAGGGCTTCCTTAAGCAGAACGGACAGCCCGTGAACGGCGCAACCAGTCTGACTTTTCGGCTCTATACCGCGCCTACGGGCGGCAGCCAGATAGGCAGCGCGATTACCCAGACTGTGAATGTGCAGAACGGTCTCTTCACAGTGGAGTTGAACTTTGGGAATGTGTGGACAGGCGCAGATCGCTACTTGGAGATAGAGGTGGCTGGCAACACCCTCAACCCGCGCGTGAAGATTACGCCTGCGCCTTATGCCTCGTTCGCGTCGTCAGCAGGTTTTGCGCAGCGTCCGTGGCAGACCTCTGGAAGCAACATCTTCTACACCGATGGGAATGTGGGGATAGGCACAAATGCTCCACTCGGCGAACTTCATGTCAGCGCCCCCATCGTACAACTCGACCAAGAGACAGCCGCCAGCTTCCAGTTCAGTGAAGCGGGCGATTTTTGGCAATCGTTCACGCCGAGTATCACAGGAGCCCTGACTAAGGTCGCCCTGCGACTCGCTGGCGGTCCTGGCGGCTCCATCCGCGTGCGTATCCGAGCAGGAGAGGGGTTGAGCGGTACCTTGCTGGCGGAGCGGTTCGTTTACCCGACAGCTTCGGAATCACAGGGCTGGTACGAAGTGCCGCTACCACCCGTGAACCTGACAGCGGGTCAGAAGTACACAGTCGAGGCCCAATTGATAGGCTGTCTCTGGGCGTACCGAACCGACAACCCGTATGCAGGCGGTCGCAGCAGTCAGGGATCGAACAACGATTTCCTGTTGCGCACCTATATGCAGGTGGGCGTATTCGATGGGTTGATGGTCTCGGCAAGCGGAGTCGGGATTGGCACGACCACGCCCTTCGCACGCCTGTCGTTAGGCGGGGGTAACGCCAACACGGAGCTTGCTATCTGGCAGGGCGCGAACACAGGCGAGGTGATGGGACTAGGCGTGGGGCCTGACCAGTTCCGACTCCACCTGCATAATCCCAACAACCGCTTCTCGTTTCTGAACGCGCCTGCTGGAACGGAAATCATGACGATTCGCGGCAACGGGCTTGTGGGCATCGGAACGACCAATCCGTCTGTGCGACTACACCTCGTGGGCAGTCTGCGTGTGGACGACGGCGAAATCCAAAGCTGGGGACCGATTACGATACGCCCCGATGTGGACAACACGGGCGACGATGTGGTGCGCTTTGTAGATAGCACGGGCAACGAGACGATGCGCATTCACTCGAACAGTAATGTCGGGATTGGCACGACTTCGCCCAGAGCCCTTTTGGAGGTAAGGTCTAATGCGATCACTGGCGCAATTATAACCAATATATCGGGCGGCTACTTTTCCGACTGGCCCGGTACTTGGCAGGGCGGGCTGGCGACTTGGGATATCTGCGCCAACAGGATTCTCGCGACGGAGTTCCGCACAGCCTCCGATGAGCGGCTCAAGCGCGATATTCAACCCCTTGATGCCAGCTGGGAACTCCAGCGACTGATGAGCCTGCGCCCTGTATCGTACTATTGGCGCGACGAGCAACTGAGCCAAGAGCGGCAGTACGGCTTCATCGCCCAGGATCTCCGTGAGGTGTTCCCCGAACTGGTGCTGGAGAGCATCAATGAGCAGAAAACGCTCTCGGTGAACTTCCAGGCATTGTTCCCGCTTCTGGTGAACGCCCTGCAGGTGCAGCAGCGGACCCTCGAGCAACAGCAGGCGGAGATTCGCCAGTTGCGTGAGGAGCTGCAGCAACTGCGTGCGCTGCTTTCCCAAAAGCGCTAACCCGACGGGCTATCCCTCTCCTCCAGACGGGGGAGGGGGAACCAACCTAATGAAGGAGGCAAATGATGATGCGAACGAAACTGTTGAGTGTGATACTCGCGCTGCTGACGCTAATGGGCGTCGCCGCTGCCCAATCGGGCGGCGGGTATGACCTGAGCTGGTGGACGATCGACGGCAGTGGGATTACCTTCGCCATCGGCGGCGGCTTCGACCTCGGCGGCACAGTGGGGCAGCCCGACGCCAGTAATGCCCTCAATGGGGGTCCTTACAGTCTTACGGGCGGCTTCTGGTTCACGCCATGCATCGCCTCCAACGGCGATGTGGACGGCAACGGCTGCATCGACGACGCCGACCTACTGGCTGTGCTGTTCGCCTTCGGGGCGACGGGCTTGAACCCCGCCGACCTGAACTGCGACGGCATCGTAGACGACGCGGACTTGCTGACCGTACTGTTCAACTTCGGGAGCGGGTGCTGACCCGCCCAACGCGGCGCGTAGGGTAATCTGCCCCTGCGCGCCGCAGCCAATCAATATTAGAAAGGTGCTGCCATGAGAAGAGGCTTCACGCTGATAGAGCTGTTGGTCGTGATTGCAATCATCGCTATTCTGGCGGCGATTCTGTCCCTGTGTTCGCACGGGTCAGGGAAAAAGCCCGCCAGACGGACTGCTTGAGCAACATCCGACAGTTGGGAGTGGCTTTTGGGCTTTATAAAAGCGACTGGGAGGGCGCGTTTCCACCTGCCGCTTGTGTAACGGTTGGCAGTGTCGGCTGGGTGCGCGTGTGGGGACATCACCGAGTAGATGTCGCTTTAGGCGCCATCTTCCCGTATGTGAAAAATCGAGACCTTTACTTCTGTCGTTCAGACCCCCTGAAAGAGATCAACAAGTTGTCCTATTCCATGAACTATTGTCTGCATGTAGTGTATGAGAGTCGGGTGACATTTCCTGCCTCGACAGTGTTGTTGATGGAGGAGTCGGAGTGAAGCGCTGTGGGGCGCGGGTTGAACGACGGTTGCTTTGTGCCCTACTATGCCAACGATTTGCCCGCCACTCGCCACTTTGGCGGGGGGAACTTCGTATTGGCGGATAGCCACGCCAAGTGGATTTCCGAACAAGATTTCAGGTTCTACAGCTTCACTCGGTACGGTGGCAAGTGGGCATGGTTCGATCCGTATCGTTCGCGTGAGGAGCAGCCAGACTTAGACCAGTTACGCGTGCTTTGCTCTCCGTTCCCGTAGCGGCTTATAGACACCTATGCGTTGAGATTTAAACATCGCGCCCCCACCTCAACCCTCCCCGTGAACAGGGAGGGAGTCGCGGCGCCTCCCCCAGCCACAGGGGAGGTTGGGAGGGGGGCGGTATTCTGTGCGCCTGCCTGCCAAAGGTCGCATGTTGAAAATCCCCTGCATAGGCACTATAAGACTTTGCCCCCTATTCATAGCGCAAGGGCGCGAAAAACGGGTACACTCATGCTGCCGTGTGGAACGAAGATGCGCCGCGCGAGGCGTGCGGGCTGTTCGGCGTCTTTGCGCCAGGGGAGGATGTCGCCCGACTGACCTACTTCGGGCTATTCGCGCTGCAACATCGGGGGCAGGAGAGCGCGGGCATCGCCGTCTCGGACGGTGCGCGGATCCGCGCTTACAAAGACTTGGGGCTGGTCACGCGCGTGTTTTCGGAGCCGATTCTGCAAGAGTTGCAAGGCGACATCGCCGTCGGGCACACCCGCTACTCCACCACAGGCTCGTCCACGCTGCGCAATGTGCAGCCGATTACTTGCTCAACCGAGCATGGCAACATCGCGGTTGCACACAACGGCAATTTGGTGAACGCGCACCATCTGCGCGCCGCACTAGAGGCGACAGGCGAGCAGTTCGAGTCGACCAACGACTCGGAGGTCATCGTGCGTCTGATTGCCCGCGCGCTGGAAGACGGCGCGGGCATTGTAGATGCCATCCGCGCGATGATGCGGCAGGTGCGGGGCGCGTACTCGCTGGCGATTCTGACGCCCACGCAGTTGATAGGCGTGCGCGACCCGTATGGCGTGCGCCCGCTGGCGTTAGGTCGGTTGGGGCAAGCGTGGGTGTTGGCGTCGGAGACCTGCGCCTTCCCGCCGATTGGGGCGGACTATGTGCGCGAGGTCACGCCTGGTGAAATCGTCGTGATTGACGCTGACGGGCTGCGTACCTACGAGGGGCTGCCCCGCGCGCGCGAGGCGCTGTGTATGTTTGAACTCATCTACTTCGCGCGTCCCGACAGCCATCTGTATGGTAGGCTGCTGTACGAGGTGCGCCGTCGGATGGGGCGGATCCTGGCGCGCGAGCATCCCGCAGAGGCGGACTTGGTCATCCCCGTGCCCGATTCGGGCGCGCCTGCGGCGGTCGGCTACGCGGCGGAGTCGGGCATCCCCTACGGCGACGGGCTAATCAAGAACCGCTACGCGCCACGCACTTTTATTCAGCCGGAGCAGCGGCTGCGCGAGCAGAGCGTGCGCCTGAAACTCACGCCCCTGTGCGAGGTAATCGCGGGCAAGCGATTGGTGGTGGTGGACGACTCCATCGTGCGCGGCACAACCACGCGACAGATTGTGCGCTTACTCTTTGAGGCGGGCGCACGCGAGGTGCATCTGCGCATCACCGCGCCGCCCATCCGATTCCCCTGCCACTACGGAATCGATATGGCGACCCAGCGCGAGCTGGTCGCCGCGCACCACACAGTGGAAGATGTACGCCGACAAGTTGGCGCGACGACGCTGGGGTATCTTAGCATCGAGGGACTGCTGGAGGCGGCGGGACAACCGCGTGAGCGGTTCTGCCTCGCCTGCTTCAACGGCGACTATCCTATCCCCATCCCCGACGATGTGGAGTTAGTGAAGGAGATTTTCGAGCGGGCGACGCCCGCAGTAGCAGAACGCTAAGCTGTCCACCGACAAGAGTTGGGAGGCGCATTAATGAATCCTTAACACATGTGTGGGGTATAGTGAGCCATCATGGTGTGGCTGCTTAAAACGGAGACGCCTGAAGTGCGCCCGGTGGTGCGCACTGCGCCGCTGCCCGACGACGCTGATGACCCTGCGATTTGGACGCATCCCCGCGATTTGCGCCTGAGCCTGATTTTGGGCACGAACAAGGCGCGTGCGCCGCGCGGCGCCATCGGCGTGTTCGACCTCAGCGGACGCATGCTCCAACGGATTGACGGCATCGACCAGCCGAATAATATCGATGTCGCCTACGGCTTCGCGCTGGGGCGCGCGCGGATTGACATTGCCGCTGCGACGGAGCGGTACGCCAGCCGCTTGCGCATCTTTCGGATTGACCCTGCGCGTCGTCGACTGGTGGACATCACCGACCTCGACGGCGCGCGCGTATTCGCGGGCGAATTGGGCGAGCGCGCGATGCCGATGGGTATCGCGCTCTATCAAGCGGGGCGCGGCGAGGTTCACGCAATCGTCTCGCGCAAGTCAGGACCGAAGCAAGGCTATCTCCATCAGTATCGGTTGGTTCCCACGCGCGGCGGGCGCGTCGGCGTGCAGTTCGTGCGAGCGTTTGGCGCGTTCAGCGGCGAGGGCGAAATCGAAGCCGTCTGCGTCGACAGTGAACTCGGCTATGTCTACTATGCCGACGAGGGCGTCGGTATCCGCAAGTATCTTGCCGACCCGCGCTCCCCTGAGCGCGAGATTGCCTTGTTTGCGACCGAGTACGAGGGCGATCAGGAGGGCATCGCGATTTACGCGCCTCCCAACGGCGCAGGCTACCTGCTCTGCACCGAGCAGATAGAAGGCGGCAGCAAGTTGCACATTTATCCCCGCTTCGGCGTGCAGCGGAAGCCGATTCTCACACTGCGGACGGGCGCGGACGAGACCGATGGGTTGGACGCCAGCGCGCACAACTTCGGCGCGCCGTTCGAAAAAGGGCTGGTCGTCGCCATGAACAGCGAGGGACGCAACTTCTGGCTCTATCGCTGGGCGGACATCGAACGGGAACTTGAAAGGCGTGTGCGGTAGGCGGTTCGTGCGCACGGCGGGTACAATCCCTATGTGCGCGAAGTCGAACAGAGCCTTGCGCTGAGTTATCGGCGGCTGACCTACGCCAGCGCGGCGCTGATGGCACTCGGTTGGGCATGGCATGTGCTGCGCGGCGACCAGACGAACTGGCTGATCACGCTGGGGCTGGGACTGCTGCTGCTGACGCCGCTGCTCGCGCTGGCGCACTTGGCGTGGCTGGCGAAGCCGCTGGATCGGTTGGCGGCGCGCTATAGCATTATCGCGCTGCTGCTGCTGACGCTGGCGGTGCTGATTGGACTACTGCTGGAGCGGACGCGATGAGCCTGCACGAATCGCTGCGGATAGACATGGAGCGCATCGTGGGCGCGGAGGCAGTGCTGACCGACCCCATCCAGCTGCTGGCATACGACTGCGACGCCTACACCATCGAGAAAGCCCTGCCGACGGCGGTTGTGCTGCCCCAGACGACCGAGCAGGTCGCGGCGGTAGTGCGCTTAGCGAATCGTGCGGGGCTGCCGATTGTGCCGCGCGGGGCGGGCACAGGACTATCGGGCGGCGCGCTCGCCGCACGGGGCGGAATCGTGCTGGCGTTCAGCCGCATGACGCAAATCCTCTGGGTGGATACGCGCAACCGTCGCCTGCGGGCGCAAGCGGGCGCCGTGAACTACCAACTTACCAAAGCCGTGCAGCACGCGGGACTGCACTTCGCGCCTGACCCCTCCTCGCAAGGCGCATGCACCATCGGCGGCAATGTCGCCGAGAACTCGGGCGGACCGCACACATTAAAATATGGCGTCACGGTGAACCACATCACGGGGCTGCAGGTGGTGCTGCCCGACGGCGAGATTATGGAACTGGGCGGCGAGGAAGACGAGCCGTTCGGGTACGACCTTGTGGGGCTGCTGACGGGCAGCGAGGGCACGCTGGCAATCGTCACGGAGGTCGTCGCGCGCCTGACGCCCAACCCGCAGGCGACGCGCACGCTGCTGGCGGTCTTCGAGACGCTGGAAGACGCCAGCCAGACCGTGTCGGACATCATCGCCGCGGGGATTGTGCCCGCCGCGCTGGAGCTGATGGACGCGCTAACGCTGCAGGCGGTGGAGGCGGCGTTCGGCTACGGATTCCCGTTGGACGCGGAGGCGGTGCTGCTGATTGAACTCGACGGGCTGGAGGCGGAGCTGGACGGCGAGCAGGCGCGGGTGTTGGACATCTGTCAGCGTAATTGCGCCCGCGAAGTGCGCCGCGCGACCACCCCGCTGGAACGCGCGAAACTGTGGGCAGCCCGCAAGAAAGCGATTGGCGCGCTGGGCAGGCTCGCGCCCTCATGCGTCACCCAAGACGGCGTTATCCCGCGCTCGAAACTGCCCCAAGTGCTGCGCGAGGCAGGGCGCATCGCCGAAAAATACGGCTTGCGCCTCGCGAATGTGTTCCACGCAGGCGACGGCAACCTGCACCCCGTGCTGCTGTTCGACG
>Ga0308416_1000839_pt1 | contig 10596 bp, 10 predicted proteins | sample HotsprSampleOS60_FD_203468 | JGI IMG/M metagenome (GOLD analysis project Ga0308416, IMG submission 203468) | Hot spring phototrophic mat microbial communities from Octopus Spring, Yellowstone National Park, Wyoming, United States - 20090730_OS60 ... | reverse complement strand
CCCAAATGAACCGCTAGCACCAGCTCCACAAAGGGCATGAGGTCCTTGGGGGTGAAGGGAAGCCTGCTCATCAAGGATCATCTTACCCCGTCGGAACTCAGGGGGGAAGTTCAGCCCAAGGACTTGACAGGCGGGGGTAGCCTGTGGTAGTTGTATATACAACTAAACGGGTTATGGCGCACAAGTACGTGGAGGTCAAGGGGGCATTGCTTAAGGAGATCAGAGCGGGCAAACTCAACGGCGAGCTACCTTCGGAAGAGGCCCTCGCCCGGCGCTTCTCCGTTAGCCGCATGACCGCCCGTAGGGCTTTGGAGGAGCTTGCCGCAGAAGGCTGGTTGGAGCGGGGCAGGGGCCGCCGTAGCCGCCTCGTGGAGTTGCGTTTTGGACAGGGGTTTTTCCGCATTCGCCCTTTCTACCGTTTTGCAGAGAGCGTGGGGGCCCGACCCTCCACGCGCCTCCTAGCGGCTGGGCCGGCCAAGCCTCCGGCCACTGTGCAGGAACGGCTGGGCACCTCGGACACCATCCGCATCGAGCGGCTCCGCTTCCTTAACGATGACCCCGTGATGCTGGAGGTCCGCTACCTGCGGACTGACCTTTGCAGTAGTATCCTCGAGCACGATTTGGAGGCGGAGTCTATCCACGAGATTCTCGTTCGCAACCTTAACCTGCCCCTTACCCAAGTCTGGCAGCGCCTCGAGGCCACCTCCCTCAGGGGCCGGGTGGCCCGGCTTCTGGGCGTTCCCCACCGAACCCCCGGTTTTCGGCTGGAACGGGTGACCTTCACCTTCAACACACCCGTTACCTGGGTTGAGTACCGGATGAGGGGGGACCGGTACTACTTTGAGGACGTCTTTTCCCCCCAAAGGGAGGTGCAGGAATGAGGCGGGTTGGGTTCGTGCTGTTCTGGCTTTTGGGCGCGGCGTTGGCCCAGGGGGTCAAGGTGGGGGTGCTCGCGCCCCTCTCGGGTCCGGCGGCGGCGGACGGGAAGAGCGTCCTCTCGGGGATTCAGATTGCCGCCGAGGAGATCAACGCCTCCGGGGGTCTTCTCGGGCGCAAGATCGAGTTAGTGGTCTACGACGATCAGGCCGACCCCCGCCTGGCGGTGAACTTTGTTCGGCGGCTGATCGAGCTGGACAGGGTGGCCTTTATCATCGGCGGGTCCTACAGCGGAGCGAGCCTGGCCGCGAGCCCGGTGGCCAACGGGGCCCAGGTGCCCTTCATCGCGGCTTACGCGGTGCATCCCGACATCACCCAAGGGAAACCTTACGCCTTTCGCATGGGCCTGCTCGGGCCCGTTCAGGGAAGCGTGGGGGCGTTTCTGGCCCATCGCCTGGGGGCCAAGCGGGTGGCCGTCCTGAGCATCCAGAACGACTTCGGCCGCTCCCTGGAGCAGGGGTTTAGGGACCAGGCGGCCAAGCTGGGCCTCGAGGTGGTCTTCAGCGAGGTGTACCCCCCCGGGAACCAGAACTTCACCCCTCTTCTTGCCCGGCTCAAGGCCAGCGATGCCCAGGCCCTCTACGCTAGCGGTTACTACGCCGAGGCCGCCAACCTGGTGCGCCAGGCCAGGTCCCTCGGGCTAGACATCCCGATCATCGGGCAGGAGGGCTACGACTCGCCCAAGTTCATCGAGCTGGCGGGCCCGGCAGCCGAAGGGGTGTATATCACCACCACCCTGGACCGGGACAGCCGGAGCCCCGAGGTCCAGGGCTTTCTTCGCAAGTACCAGGAGCGGACGGGCCTCCCCGCGGACATGGTAGGGGCCTCTGGGTACGCGGCTTTGAAGGTGGTGGCCCAGGTGGCACAGCGAGCCGGAGACCTGGGCGGGCCGGCCCTCCGGCGCGGGCTCCTGGGGCTTATCAACCTTGAGACCGCCGTGGGCAAGATCTTCTTCTTCACCAGTCAGGGTGACCCCGTCAAGTCGGCCACCGTCCAGGTGGTCAAAAACGGCCAGTTCCGCCGCTTCCTCAACGTAACCGACCTCGCCCTCCTGAAACCTTAAGGGGGAACCTTGGACCTTTTCACGCTGACGGCTCTCTTGGGCGATGGGCTGGCGGTGGGCTCCATCTATGCGCTAACGGCCCTCGGGCTCACGCTGGTCTACGGTCTTCTCCGGGTGCTCCACGTGGCCCATGCGGGGGTTTACGCGGTCGGGGCCTACGCAGGGTGGTGGGCCTTCCAAAAGACGGGGAGCTTCGGGCTGGCCCTCGGCACGGGCGCCGTGGCGGGGGCCCTCCTCGGCCTCTTTCTGGAGGCGTGGTTCTACCGGCCCCTCCTATCCCGCCCTCCCCACGTGGCCCTCATCGGCTCCATAGGCCTTTTCCTGGCCGTGGGCGATCTCCTACGCATCCTCTTCGGGCCCTACCAGCAAAGCCTTCCCGCCTTGGCGCCCGCCCCCGTGGTCGGCATGCTCACCGCACCCCAGCTGGTCGTGGTGGGGGCAACGGCGGTGCTCCTGCTCGGGGTCTACTTCGTCGTGGAGCAGACCCGCTTGGGCCTGGGCTGGCGGGCCATGGCCCAGGACGCCCTGACCGCGGCCGCTTTGGGCGTGGACCTTCCCCTGATGAGCCGCTTGGCCTTTTTGGCCGCCTCGCTCCTGGCGGGCTTGGCAGGGGTGCTGGTGGGCGCCTACTACAACCAGGTCTACCCCACCATGGGGGCCGTGCTGGCCTACAAGGGCCTGGCCATCGTGGTCCTGGGTGGGCTGGGGAACCTCTGGGGCACGGTGGCTGCCGCCCTTCTCCTGGGCCTTTTGGAGTCGCTGGCGGTGGCCTACCTGGGCCACCGCTTTCCGCCGGAGGGCGTGGCCTTCGTAGCCCTGATCCTGGTGCTCCTCTTTCGGCCCCAAGGGCTTTTCAGCCGGGCACGGCGGTAAGGGAGGTGCGGGAGGTGCGGGCATGTACGTAGTGACCATCCTCGAGCTCCTGCTGATCTATGCCCTCCTGACCCTTTCCCTCAACCTGGTGGTCGGGCTCGCCGGTCAGGTCAACCTGGGGCACGCAGCCTTCTTCGGGATCGGGGCCTATGCGGGGGGCACCCTGCTGAAGGCGGGGGCCCCCTTTCCCGTAGCCCTTGCGGCCGGTGCGGCGGCCTCCACCGCCCTGGGCCTGGTGCTGGGAGCGGTCAGCCTCCGCCTGCGGGGGGACTACTTGGCCATCGCCACCATCGGCTTCAACTTCGCCGTGGTGGCGGCCCTCCTCTACACCCCCTACTTCGGTGGAGCCTACGGCTTAAGCGGCATCCCGCGAGGCCTGGCGCCAAGCACCTACCTGCTGGCCCTTCTGGCCACCTTCGGTCTCGCCGTCTTCATACACGAACGGGTCCAAAACTCGGAAAGCGGCTACGCCTTCGTGGCCTTGCGTGACTCGGAGGTGGCGGCCGAAGCGCTTGGCCTTAACGTGAACCGGTTCAAGCTGGTGGCGTTCGCCTTGTCCACCGCCCTGGCCGGGGTGGCTGGCGTGTTCTACGCGGCTTACATTGGTACCCTGCGGCCCGAGGACTTCGGGTTTCCGCTTTCCGTAACGCTGATGGCCATGCTGGTGGTTGGCGGAATGGGGGGTCTCTGGGGACCCATTCTCGGCGCCTTCCTCCTTGGGGGCTTCGCCCAGGCCTTCGCCTTCGTTCACAACTACCAGGCCGTCCTTTATGGCCTCCTCCTGGCCTTGGTCATGCGCTACCGCCCCCAGGGGATCTTGGGGAGGGTCTCGTGACCGTGCTCGAAGGGCGTGGCCTGACCCGGAGGTTCGGGGGGCTCGTTGCGGTACACCAGGTGGACATCCAGGTCCGTCAAGGGGAGGTCTTAGGCCTTTTCGGCCCGAACGGCGCGGGCAAGACCACCCTCTTCAACCTCTTGGCGGGGGCCATCCCCCCCTCGGAAGGCCAGGTCTACCTGGAGGGGCGTGAGGTCACCCACCTGCCCGCCTACCGGCGCGCTCAGCTGGGCCTCGCCAGGACCTTCCAGATCGTCCAGCCCTTCCGCTCCTTGACCGCCTTGGAGAACGTCTTGGTGGCCTTGGCCAGGGACAGCTTCCGCAGGCTCCTGCCCCTCGGCAGGCTGGCGACCCCGGAGCGACAGGCCAAGGCCCTGGCCCTGCTGGAGCAGGTGGGGATCGCAGACTTCGCCCACAGGAACGTGTCTCAGGTGCCGCTAGGGGTTTTGAAGCGGCTGGAGGTGGCCCGGGCCCTGGCTCTGGAACCCAAGGTTCTGCTCTTGGATGAGCCGCTGGCGGGCCTTACCTTCAAGGAAGCGGAGGAGGTGCTGGGAGTGGTGACCGCCTTAAGGGGGCGCATCGCCGTGGTCTTGGTGGAACACCACGTGCACCTGGCCCTGCCGGTCTGCGACCGGGCCCTGGTGCTGGACCGGGGTACGGTTATCGCCCAGGGTGGGCCCGATGCCGTGCGCTCGGATCCCCGGGTGATCCAGGTGTATTTGGGGGAAGAGGATGCTCCAGCTTGAGGGCGTTTCCGTGCGCTACGGAATGGTCCAGGCCGTGGCCGGCGTGGACCTTCAGGTGGCTCCTGGGGAGTGGGTGGCGGTGATCGGCGCCAACGGGGCGGGGAAGACGTCCCTCCTGCGAGGGGTCATGGGCCTGGCGCAAACCTCGGGGAAGATCCTATGGCAGGGGATGCGCCTGGATCGCCTTCCCCCTTGGCACCGGAGCGCCCTGGGTATCGGCTATGTGCCTGAGGGGCGCGGTCTCTTCGCCGACCTCACGGTGGAGGAGAACCTCCGGCTGGGCGGTTACCGCCTAGGCAGGCAGGCCCTCCGGGAAGGGCTGGACCGGGTCTACGCCATCCTTCCCCTGCTGGCCGAGCGGCGGCGGCAGCTGGCAGGCACCCTTTCCGGGGGGGAGCAACAGCTTCTGGCCTTGGGGAGGGCGCTGGTGTCCCGGCCGAGGTTGCTGCTGGTGGACGAGCCCTCTTGGGGACTGATGCCCAAAATGGTGGCCCAGGTCTTCGCCACCCTGGCCCAGCTCCACCGGGAGGGGATGGGCATCCTCATGGTGGAGCAGAACGCCCGCAAGGCACTGGTGTACGCCCAACGCGGCTATGTCCTGGAGCTGGGCCGGGTGGCCCTCCAGGGGCCAGCGGTGGAGCTAAGGCGACATCCGCGGGTTTTGGAAGCGTACATAGGAGGGTAGAGGAGACGTATGAGTCGGTTGGTGCGCGCGCCGAGAGGCAGTGACCGTACGGCTAAGGGCTGGATTCAGGAAGCGGCCAAGCGGATGTTGATGAACAACCTGGATCCCGAGGTCGCCGAGAAGCCCGAGGAGCTCATCGTGTACGGGGGGCGGGGAAAGGCGGCCCGGAGCTGGGAGGATTTCGACCGCATCGTTCGCGTCTTGGACCGCCTGGAGAACGACGAAACCCTTCTGGTGCAGTCGGGTCGGGCCGTGGGGGTTTTTCGCACCCACGAGCTGGCCCCACGGGTGATCATCGCCAACTCTAACCTGGTCCCGCGGTGGGCCACGTGGGAGGTTTTCGACGAGCTGGAGAGGCAGGGCCTCCTCATGTATGGCCAGATGACGGCGGGAAGCTGGATCTACATCGGCACCCAGGGCATCCTGCAAGGCACGTACGAGACCTTTCTGGCGGCAGCCCGAAAGCACTTTGGCGGTAGCCTGCGCGGTACCGTGACCGTGACCGCGGGTCTGGGGGGGATGGGCGGGGCCCAGCCTTTGGCTGTGACCCTAAACGAGGGCGTGGCCCTCGTCGTGGAGGTGGACCCCGAGCGGATCCGCCGCCGCCTGGACACGGGGTACCTGGACACCTGGACGGCCAGCCTTGAGGAAGCCCTCCGTTGGGCGGAGGAGGCACGGAGGCAGGGCAGAGCCCTTTCCATCGGCCTTTTGGGAAACGCTGCCGAGGTGCTGCCGGAGATGGTCCGCCTGGGCTTCACCCCCGACCTGGTCACAGACCAGACCTCGGCCCACGATCCCCTCTACGGGTACGTCCCGCCCCTGAAGCCCGATGAGGACCCCGGGGAGCTGCGGCAGAAGGATCCCGAGGGGTGCAAGGCCCGGGCCCTCGAGGCCATGGCCCGCCACTGCCAGGCCATCGTGGAGATGCGGCGCCGGGGAGCGGTGGCCTTCGATTACGGCAACAACCTGAGGGCGATGGCCAAGTTGGGCGGCTTCGCCGATGCCTTCAGCTATCCGGGCTTTGTCCCTGCCTTTATTCGGGATCTATTCTGCGAGGGCAAGGGGCCTTTCCGCTGGGTGGCCCTTTCCGGCGACCCCGAGGACATCTACCGGACCGACCGGGCCGTACTGGAGCTGTTTCCGGAGGATGAGGGCCTGAAGCGGTGGCTCACGGAAGGGGTCAAGCGGTTCCGTTTCCAGGGGCTCCCGGCCCGCATCTGCTGGCTGGGCTACGGGGAACGGGATAGGGCGGGGCTCCGCTTCAACGAGATGGTGCGGAAGGGGGAGCTCAAGGCCCCCATTGTCATCGGCCGGGATCACCTGGACGCCGGGAGCGTGGCCAGCCCCTTCCGCGAAACCGAGGCCATGCGGGACGGATCGGATGCCATCGCGGACTGGCCCCTTCTCAACTTCGCCCTCAATGCCGTTTCTGGGGCCGGGTGGGTGAGCTTCCACCACGGGGGAGGGGTGGGTATGGGCTACAGCCTGCACGCAGGCCAAGTGGTGGTGGCCGACGGCAGCGAGGAGGCCGCCTTCCGCTTGGAGCGGGTCCTCACCAACGACCCCGGAACCGGGGTCATGCGCCACGCCCATGCCGGCTACGAGAAGGCCAAGCGGATTGCCAGGGAGCGCGGGGTAGACCTCTGCGGTTGGGAGGAGCCGTGAAGGTGTTCCGGGGCATCCGCGAGCTTCTTTCCCCCTTCGCCCGCTACCGGGAGGCGGCCCTGGCCGTGCGGGAGGGGCGGGTGGCGTGGGTGGGGCCGGAGGGCGAGCTTCCCGAGGCCTTCGCCTCCTGGCCCCAGGAGGACCTCGCTGGGGCCAGCGTGGTCCCGGGCTTGGTGGACCCTCACACCCACCTGATCTACGCGGGCGACCGCTACGAGGAGTTCCTTCGCCGTTCGCGGGGCGAGCCCTACGAGGCCATCCTCCAGGCCGGGGGAGGTATCTACGAGACCGTCCGGGCCACGGTTCAAGCCGAAGATGAGGCGCTCCTGTCCTCGGCCCAGGCGCGGGCCAGGAGCCTCTTGGCCCACGGGGTTACCTCCCTGGAGATCAAGAGCGGTTACGGGCTGGAGCCCGAGGCGGAACTGCGGCTCCTCAGGTTCATCCGCCAGCTAAAGGAGAGGGTGCCGCAACGGGTCTTCGCCACCCTGCTGGCCCATGCGGTGCCCCGAGGGTGGGCGCGGAAGGCCTACGTGCGGGCGCTGGTGGAGGAGGTTCTACCCCAGGTGGCCCGGGAGCACCTGGCCCTCATGGCCGATGTGTTCTGCGACCAGGGAGCCTTCACCGTGGAGGAGGCAGAGGTCCTTTTGACCAGCGCTGAGGGCTGCGGCCTTGGGGTGAGGCTCCACGCGGAACAGATCGCCCGGACCGGGGCCTCCCAGCTGGCCGCACGCCTTCGGGCGCTTTCCGCAGACCACCTGGAGATGGCCACGCTGGAGGATCTCTCCTCCTTGGCAGAGGCGGGGGTGGTGGCGGTCCTCCTGCCCGGGGCTGCGCTCTCCCTGAAAAAACCCCTTCCCCAAGCCGCTCTTCTGCGCCAGGCCGGGGTGAGGGTGGCGCTGGCCAGCGACCACAACCCGGGGACGAGTCCTCTCCTCAACCCCTGGCTCACCATGGCCCTGGCGGTGCACGTGGTAGGGTTGGGTGCGGAAGAGGCCCTGGTGGCCCACACCGCTCACGCTGCCCTGGCCCTGGGCCGTCCGGAGCTGGGAAGGCTCGAGCCCGGGGCCATGGCCGATTTTGTGGCCCTCGAGGCGCCGCCCCTGGATCCCATCTACCGCTTCGGCGAGCATCCGCCCCTCGCCGTCTACATCGGAGGGGAGCGAGTATGGTTCTAGTGGGCGAGCCCCTGAACCTGGAGAGCATCCTGGCCGTGGCCCGGGACGGACGGACCGTGGGGCTGGCCCAAGGGGCGCGGGAGCAGCTGGAGCGGTGCCGGGCCTACGTGGAGCGCCTCCTGCGGGAGGGGCGGAGGGTCTACGGCGTCACCACGGGCTTCGGCCGCCTGGCCCAGGTGCGGATCCCCCCCTCAGAGGCCCGGTCCTTGCAGCGTAACCTCCTCCTCTCCCACGCCATGGGGGTCGGGGAAAATCTGCCCCAGGACGTGGTCCGAGCCATGCTTCTCCTGCGGGCCCAGAGCCTGGCCCTGGGGCACAGCGGGGTGCGCCCCGAGGTGGTAGAGCTCCTCCTGGAGATGCTGAACCGGGGGGTTCACCCTGTGGTTCCTGCCCAGGGCTCGGTGGGGGCCAGCGGGGACCTGGCGCCCCTGGCCCACCTGGCCCTTACCCTCCTCGGGGAGGGGTTCGCCGAGTACGCCGGAGAGGTCCTCCCTGGCGGGGAAGCTTTGCGCCGAGCAGGGCTTTCTCCCATCGGGCTGGAGGCCAAAGAGGGGCTGGCCCTCATCAACGGCACCCAGGCCATGACCGCCCTTGGGCTCCTGACCCTGGCCGATGCCTTGAGCGCGGTCAAGGTGGCGGACGTGGCCCTCGCCATGAGCCTAGAGGCCATCAAGGGCTCGCTGCGGCCCTTCTTTCCCCAGGTGTTCCGCCTGCGCCCCCACCCCGGAGCGGCGCGCGTGGGGGAGAACGTGCTAAAGCTTTGCCAAGGCAGCGAGATCATGCGCTCCCACGAGAACTGCCCTAAGGTCCAAGACCCCTACAGCTTCCGCGCCGCCCCGCAAGTCCACGGCGCTAGCCGCGATGCGCTGGGGCACGCCTTGGAGGTGCTGCTCCGGGAGGCCAACGCCGTAACGGACAACCCCCTCCTCTTCCCGGAGGAGGACCTGGTGTTCTCCGCGGGCAACTTCCACGGGCAGCCTGTGGCCCTGGCCATGGACTACGCCAAGATAGCCCTGGCGGAGCTGGCCAGCATCAGCGAGCGGCGGACGGATAAGATGCTGGACCCGGCCTTCTCCGGCCTGCCCGCCTTCCTGGCGGCCCAGGGAGGGCTCCACTCTGGCCTCATGATCAGCCAGTATACCGCGGCCAGCCTGGTCTCCGAAAACAAGGTGCTGGCCCACCCGGCCAGCGTGGACTCCATCCCCACCAGCGCCAACCAGGAGGACCACGTTTCCATGGGCACCACGGCTGCCCGCCACGCCCGCATGGTCCTGGAGAACCTGCGCCACGTGCTGGCCATAGAGGTCCGGGTAGCCCTGGAAGCCTTGGAGTACCACCGACCCCTCCGGGCGGGAAGGGGGGTGGAGGCGGCCCGCCAGGCCCTGCGGGAAGCAATCCCGCCCCTCACGGAGGACCGCTTCCTGGCCCCGGACCACGCCAGGGTCCACGCCCTGCTTTTCAGCGGCGACCTCCTAGCCCGGGTAGAGGCAGCGGTGGGCCCCTTAGCCTGAGGCCCTGGCCCACCAGAGGGCGAGGACCTCGGCCAGAAGGCGGGCGGCCACCAAGGAGGAAAGGCCGGTGGGGTCCAGGTTGGGGGCCAGCTCGACCAGGTCCACACCGATAAGCTCGTTCCGCTCTATCACCCCTTCGAGGAGGGCCAGGGTCTCGCCGTAGCTCAACCCTTCCACCTCGGGGCTGCTGGTCCCAGGGAGCAGGGCGGGGTCGAGCACGTCCACGTCTACGCTCACGTAGACCCGTTGGCCCTGGGGCAAAAGCGATTTCACCGCCTCCACGTTCCGGCGGACCTCCTGGGCCGACACCAGGACGTGGCCCCGCTCCTTGGCCGCCCGGTGAGCCTCGGGGCTCGCGCGAAGGCCGCGGAGGCCGATGCAGGTGATGCCCTGGAGGCCCGGAAGTTCCTCCACCGCCCTGCGGAAGGGGCTGGAGTTGGAGTAGCGGGTTCCGTGGCGCTGGTCGCTGAAGTCCAGGTGGGCGTCCAATTGGACGACGTGGAGGGGTTCGCCCGCGTAGGCGCGCAGGACCGGGAGGGTGACGGAGTGGTCCCCCCCCACGAAGACGGGAAGGCGAACCCTGCTCAGGAGAGCCCGGGCGGCCTCGGTGATGCGGCGAAAGCTTTCCTGGTACTCCAGCTGGGCCGGGTCCACGTCCCCGGCGTCCACCACCCGGACCCCGCGGAGGCGCGGACCCCGCTCGGGGTCGAAAAGGCCCTCCTCTGGATGGAAGGCGTAGCGGGCGCTGGCCTCCCGGATGGCGCTCGGGGCGTAGCGGGCGCCTGGCCGAAAGCCCACGGCGAAGTCGTAGGGTAGGCCCAAGAGGGCCACGTCGGCCTCCCAGGTGGCCTCGAGGGGAAGGTAGAGGGCCTTAAAGAAGGTATGGGGGCCAGTGAAGGTCAATTCGCCTGCGCGCATGTGCACGCCCACATATTAACAAGCTGTCCTCGACACCGGACGGTCAAGTCGCGATTTTTGTGTGTTTCTCTTCCGCGGCCCAAAGCGGGCCCATGTCCAGGTAACGCCGGAAAGCCCAGTCCTCCGTGGCCCTCAGCATCACCACCGTGGCCAGATTCACCAGGCTCCCCTCGCCGGGGAAGACCCCAA
>Ga0308416_1000825_pt1 | contig 10666 bp, 10 predicted proteins | sample HotsprSampleOS60_FD_203468 | JGI IMG/M metagenome (GOLD analysis project Ga0308416, IMG submission 203468) | Hot spring phototrophic mat microbial communities from Octopus Spring, Yellowstone National Park, Wyoming, United States - 20090730_OS60 ... | reverse complement strand
GTCTGCGCGGCGCTGATGAGCATGACCTCCTTTCCCAACCTCATCATTTACATCGGCTTCAGCCTGACGTTCTTCGCCGTGCTCTCGGTCGCATCGCTGTTCGTGTTCCGACGGCGGCCCGGCTGGCAGAAGCTGCGGGTGGTCAGCTTCGCCTGGCCCCTATTTCCCGCGCTGTTCATCCTGGTGGGCGCGGTGACGATCGCCTATGGCGTTACTCTGGAATGGCGCGTTTCTCTGGCGGCCATTGCCACCATAACGGCCGGCGCGTTGGTGTACCACTTCCGCTTCCGGCCTCAACAGGCCGGCGATCCCGGGGAACCTGCCTGAGTCTGCGTTACGCTAAAATCTTGCGTTCATGGCAGAGCTGCTCGACGGCATCCGCATCCGGGACGAGATTCAGGCCGAGTTGAAGCCGCGCGTGGAACGGCTTGCGCAGCGGGTGCGTCCGCCTGGTCTGGCCGTCATCCTGGTGGGCCACAATCCCGCCTCGGAAATTTACGTTCGCAACAAGGTGAAAGCCTGCGAGGCTCTCGGCATTCGAAGCGAGAAACTCACCCCGCCGGAAACGTGCGGCACCGCCGAGCTGATCGCGCTGGTCGAGAGCCTGAATGCGCGCGACGACGTGGACGGCATCCTGGTGCAACTGCCGTTGCCGGCGCACGTGGACACGCGCCGCGTGCTCGAAGCCGTGGACCCCGACAAGGACGTGGACGGTTTCCATCCCTTGAATCTGGGACGGCTGGTGAGCGGCCGGCCCGGTCTGCGGCCCTGCACCCCGGCGGGCATCCTCGAATTGCTCAAGCGCTACCGGATCCCCATGGCCGGACGCAACGCCGTGGTCGTCGGGCGCAGTGACATCGTAGGCAAGCCCGTCGCCCTGCTGCTCATGCACGAGCACGCCACCGTCACCATTTGCCATTCACGCACGTCCAATCTGGCGGAGGTTTGCCGCCGCGCCGATTTGCTGGTGGCCGCCATCGGGCGTCCCGCCATGCTGACGGCGGACTACATCGGGCAGGGCGCTGTGGTAATTGACGTGGGCATCAACCGCATCGGCGATCGCGGTGACGCGGAAGCGATCTTCGGGCACGATCCCGAGAAGATGGCGGAGTTCGACCGCAAGGGCAGCCTGCTGGTGGGCGACGTCCATCCGCGCGACGTCGCGCGCTGCGCGAGTGCCTATACGCCCGTGCCCGGCGGCGTCGGTCCGCTCACCATCGCCATGCTCATGGCCAACACCGTGCAGGCGGCCGAGAGAAGGCTGGGGCTATGCTCCGGGTCGGGCTGACCGGCGGCCTTGCTTCGGGCAAGTCATTCGTGGGCCGCGCGCTGGCCGATCTGGGATGCCATTTGATCCAGGCGGATGAATTGGGCCGGCAGGCGATCCAGCCCGGCGGCGAAGCTTACGAAGCGGTGGTGGCGGAATTCGGTCCTGCCCTTCTCGATCCGGACGGCACGGTGAACCGGGGCAAGCTTGCCGAGATCGTCTTCAACGACGCCGCGCGGCTGGCCCGGCTCAACGCGCTGGTTCACCCGACCGTGATCCGGCGAGAAGAAGAGCTGATGGCGGAACTGGCTCGACGCCATCCCGACGGCATTGTCGTGGTCGAGGCGGCAATCCTGATCGAAACCGGAAGTTACCGCCGCTTCGATCGTATCGTGCTGGCCTGGTGCCGCCCGGAGCAGCAAATCGAGCGCGCACTCGAGCGAGGACTGAGCCGCGAACAGGCGCTGGCTCGCCTGCGGCAGCAGTTGCCCCTGGACGAGAAGCGCAAGTACGCACACTACGTCATTGACACTTCGGGAAGCCGCGAGGAAACCTTGAGGCAGGTCCGCGAGCTTTATCATTGTTTGCGGGAGATGGCGCGATGAAACCCAGAATTCTTTTGTTCGGAGCGCTGCTGGCAGCCGCTTTCGTCTACCTGACCACCGTCGCCCAGTGGAATCCGCGGCGCGTCTTCGGCTCCGGTCGCACCGCCACCGCTCCGGCGCTCTATACCGAGACCGCGGGCGCGCCGCCGGCGCTCGATCCCGGCGAACGCAACAACATCGAAATCTACAACGCCGCAGCGCCCGCCACCGTCAACATCAGCAGCGTGGTTTACGAGGAAACCTGGTTCTTCCAGATCGTGCCCAAGCGCGGGACCGGTTCCGGTTTCCTCATCAGCGAAGACGGGCTGATCCTCACCAACAGCCACGTCATCGAAGGCGATCCCCGCCAGTTGCAGGTCACCTTGAACGACCAGAGCCGCTACCGCGCGCAGATCCTGGCCAACGATCCCCGCAGCGACCTGGCTCTGATCAAGATCACGCCCCGCAAGAAACTTCCCTTCCTGAAACTGGGCAACTCGGATAACCTGCAAGTGGGCCAGAAAGTGCTTGCCATCGGCAACCCCTTCGGGTTGGCCGGCACTCTGACCACGGGCGTGGTCAGCGCCCTGCACCGCTCCATCAGCGACGCGGACCGCACCCTGGAGGACATGATCCAGACCGACGCCGCCATCAACCCCGGCAACTCCGGCGGCCCCTTGCTGGATTCCGCAGGCAACGTCATTGGGATTAACACGGCCATTTTGGGACCGGGCGGCAACATCGGCATCGGCTTCGCCATTCCCATCAATCGCGCCAAGCTGATGCTGGAGTGGTATCAGACCAAGGGCCGTCCGGCGCCGCGGCTGGGCGTCAGCGTACTGCCCGTCTCGGGCGATCTGGCCGAGCTGCTCGAGCTGCCGGCGGAAGGCGGCCTGCTCATCCTCGAGGTCGAACCCGGCTCTCCGGCTGCGCGCGCCGGCCTCCGCGGCGCCACGCGGCGCGTCGTCATTTACAACTACCGGATCCCCGTGGGCGGCGACCTCATCATCGCCGTAGACGGGCGTCCCGTCGCCGGGCGCCGCGACGCCATCACTTCGGCCCTCAGCCGCAAGCGCCCAGGCGACGTGCTCGAACTCACCATCTACCGCGAAGGGCGCACCATGAAGCTCAAAGTGCCGCTGGGTTAGCCGGACCGCCCCCGGATTGCTAAAATACATAGTGATCCCTCAGGCAGCACCCAGCGAGGAGTATCTCGAACGATGATTTACGCCACCCAGCTTCGTCCCGGCATGATCATCCGCCTCAACGACGAGCTGTATTCCATCTTCAGCGTCTATCACCGCACGCCGGGCAACAAGCGCGGCTTCGTCCAGGCCAGGATGCGCAACCTGCGCAATCAAGCCATGATCGAACACAAGTTCTCCTCCGAAGACCGCGTCGAGCGCGCCACCCTGGAAGAACACCAGTTCGAGTTCCTTTACGCCGACGGCGACGCCTATTACTTCATGAACAGCGAGACCTTCGAGCAGATCCACCTCGACAAATCCGTATTGGGCGACGCTGTTCAGTACCTCGTGCCCCAGCTTCAGGTCACCGTCCTCTTCTACGAGGGCCAGCCTGTGAGCGTGGAGCTGCCCGCTACCGTGGACCTGACCGTGGTGGAAACCGAACCCGGCCTGCGCGGCGCCACCGTCTCCAACGTGACCAAGCCCGCGCGGCTGGAGACCGGACTCGTCATCCAGGTGCCGCCCTTCGTCAATCAGGGCGACAAAGTTCGGGTGAACACCGCCGAAGGAACCTATCAGGAACGCGTCTGAGCTCCCAGCCGCCAGATCCGCACGCCGAAGGGCTCGAAACGCGCCCGCAAGGCCGACGCGCTCATACTTCGCGCCCGCTCCGTGAATAACTCGCGAGCCTGGCGGAAAGGTTCCAGACCACGGAACGTTACTTCGACGGGATTGCAGTCGGCGTTGACGGCAACGAGCGCCGCTCCGGCGCCCGACGGCTTGAGGACCCATTCGATGCCGCGGTCCAGGCTGTGGCCGGTGTCGTGATATTCGAGCCGCAAGGCCGGCTTCAAGGGCCGTTCCGCCAGCTCCGGCGCTAACTCCCGGAACTCAGTCGCCACGCACTGCAAATCTTTCCACACCGGCGCCTCCGCCGGCGTATATTCCAGCCCCCAATAAAGGATGCCGTTGACGCCGTGCACCACCGACTGGTAAGCCATGAAGCGGGTCTGCTCCCGCGTCGGGTAAAGCACCATCCGCGGATCACGGTCTTTCTCGCGGAGATTTTCCCACGCGAAAGCTTGCAGCACCATGAACACGGCCCGTCCCGGTCCGGCCACGCGCCGCATCTTGTCCGCGTACTGGCCCACCTGGCTGATGAAGGTGTTCAACAAATCCCCCTGCCTGCCGTCCGGCCACAGCGCGTACAAGCCGCGAATGCCGTGCGGAATGACCGGATAGATATCGGTAGCTATGATATCGGCGGCGTCATTGTAACTCCGCAAAGTGGATTCCAGGTTCGTCGGGGAATGATTCAGATAGAAAAGATGTTCGCGATCGAGTCGTTCGACCGACCGGCGCGTGCGAATGAGCTGTTCGGGCGGAATCCTCAACTCGCCCGGCTTCTTCCAGACGAAAGTAGGTTCGTCTTCGGTCTCCCAGAAAAGCAATGCCGGATCGTGCCTGGCCTGCTCGACAATCTTGCGAATCCGGGCCTCGTCCTCGGCCTCCCGGCCCGGGCGGATCGAACCGAGCGCAATCCATACGTACAAGCCGTGCCGGCGAACCTCCGCTAATCGAGAGGGGGAGACCCGTACGAGATGGAAGCCTGCATCAGCCGCCGCCCGCCACGCATCCGGAATGCGAGGCAACTGGTACAGGCCGAGCCAGAACCTGCGCCGGCCGGCGAGGGAAATCATGCCGTCGCTTTCGATCGCGATGCGTCCGGCCCCGCGCTTTGCAGCCGCCGCCGTCGCCACGAATTCGCGTCGGGTCATAGTCCGGCAAAATCGCGTCCCGCGCGACGGGCGCTTTCCCACCGACGGCCCGCGGCGAACACTTTTACTTCGTGAGGCATAAGCCGCGTGACGAACTCGCCATCGCGCACCGTGGCCGTTTCCGAACCATAAAGCAATTCCAGCCGGCTTTGCCCGCGCAGGCCCGCAACTACCACGCCCATGTGCGGGCGGTCGTCCTCGTTGACGAGCACCACGAGCCAGTCCTCGCCGGCGCGCCGGCACGTCCAGCTTACGCCGCGGCCCGGCTTGCCGAACCCTTCCGAATCAACGACCTCGACGCGAACTCCTTCTGCTTCCGGCGCCGTCAAAAACGGCTGAAGAGCGGCCAGCTCGCCGGCCATGGCATACAGCGACTCGCGGAAGGCGGGCTGCGGCGGCGCCGTATCCATCCCCCAGTACAGGATGCCGCGCGCGCCGTGTACGACGGCCAGCCAGGCCATCATCCGGGTCTCCGCAAAGCTCGGGTAGGCCACCGTTTCGCGCACGCCTGGCAACTCGCCCCAGGCAAAACCTTGCAACACCATCCAGACCGGCTTGCCCCGTCCCACCCGTTCGTATCTTTCCGTGTAGTCGGCCACGGCCACCGGTTCGCGCCGGTGCGCGTGGATCGGGTAGATATCGCAGCCGGTAACTTGCACGAGATCTACATACTCACGGATGAATTTCAGATCGCTTCGCGCCGCCTCGTTGATCCAAACCGGACGGCGGTGGGTGTCGTAATTGCGCAGCCACTCGATGGCGGCGCGCAGCCGGGGCAGGATGGTCGCGGCCTGCTGTTCCGAGTACTCGATGGCGCGCGGCGTCTGCCGCCACCACTCGTCCGGGGTCGGATAAATGCCTTGGCGGAACAGCCCGCTGTACGCCGTGAAATTCCAGACGATCTCGTCGGGCCCTTCCCAGACGGCCAGCGCGGAATGATCCCTCACGGAATCCACCAGCCGCCGCAACCGTTCATCGTCCGGCCCCAGTGGGAGAGGCAGCGGGATCCAGCCTTTCAGGCCGGCCTTCGCCACGCGATCCAGATCGGCCCTGTCACGGCAGCGCACCAGATTGAACCCGGCCTGGACCATGGCGCGCAAGCCCGCTTCGTCCTGCGGAAGCTCGTAACTGCCAATGGGAAACAACACCCGGCCGTCGCCGCGCAAATATCCGTCTTCGGCCGCCAGGAATCCCGCCGCCAGCAAAGCAAGCGATAACTTCACGGTCACAGGATAACCTATTGCCCGGGACCAAAAATCTCGATGCCGTGGAAATCCTTGCTGTCGGCGGCCACGAACACCAGACCCTGCCCGTCCACGGCGACGTTCTTCACCACGCGCCCGCTCGAGGGACTGAATTCGCACAGGAAGCCCCCCTGGTTGTCGAACATCACCACCGCGTTGCGTTTCCGGCTCGAGTCCCGCGCGGCCAGGTACACGTTTCCTTTGGAATCGGTCGCCATGGCATGGAAGAAAGCCCAGGACCGGTAGCCTGCGGGCGCGAACTCGAGCAGGAAACGTCCTGCCGCGGTGAATTTCTGGCACGGCCCGTAATAATTCGACACGAACAAATTGCCTTCCGGATCGAATCCTAATCCGTGAGGGGCGTTGAACAAGCCGGGACCTTTGCCTGCTTTGCCCCATGCGCCCAGAAACTTTCCCGAAGGATCGAAAATGATGATCCGGCTGTTATCCACGTCCACCAGATACACGTTGCCGTCCGGGCCGAAGTCGAGCGCGTGCCCGCGCAGCAATTGTCCCGGTCCTTTCCCTTTGCTGCCGAAGGCGCGCAGGAAGCGACCCTGACGATCGAAGACCTGGACGCGCTGGTTGTTTCCGTCGGAGATGAAGATCTCGCCCGCCGGACTGACCTTGGCGTCGCGGGGACCGGCAAACTCGCCTTCGCCGCTGCCTGGCCCGCGACCGATCTCGCCCAGCCTCTTGCCGTCCCGCGTGTAACGATGCACGCGAGAAGCGATACTATCCACCAGAATCAGGTGACCATCGCGATCGAAACAAAGCGAGTGAACTTCCTGAACTTCGGGGCCGGCCTTCCAGCTTGCGAGCAGCCGGTAGGGCGCCTCCTGCCCCCACCCTGCGCCCGTCCAGGCCAGGAGCAGCAGCGCGACGGGGAGTCGGGGCGGGCGCCGGCCCGCCCCGTAACCGGACGCGAGCACGCGGGGTATGCACGTCGTCCGGTCGAAAACGGAATCCTCCCGACGGCGCAGGATCCTGCTGACGCGCGTGGTACCTCGGTCAGGGTCAGCCTTCGACGCCCTCGCGCCGGCGCGCCGGCTTAACATGGTTCCTCCTCGGCCAGCCGGCGGACCAGCGCACCCGTCACGCGCATTTCTTCGTCGGTCGCCGGAACCTGCGGACGTCTGGGCGGCCCGATCTTGATGCCCGAGACCAACTCGATGGCGCCGCGCAGGATCGGGATGGGATTGATCCGGCCGTTCTGGTTCAGCGAGGTGAAGAACGGCGCCAGGCGGAAGTAAATCCGCGAAGCCCGCTCGTTGTCGCCCGCGTAATAGGCCGCGATCATGGCTTTCATCCAGTTGCCGATGGCCTGGCTGCCGCCGCTCACCACACCCACGCCGCGCTGCGGCAGCACCTGCAACACCATGGTGTCGTCGCCGCAGTAAATGGAAAAATCGGGCGGCGTGCGCAGGGCGAACTCCGTAGCCTGGGTGGGCTGAATGCCGGCCTCCTCTTTGATGCCCCGAATGTTGGGGACGGCGACCAGGCGCGTGGCGCGAGCCACGGCTTCCAGATGGCGGGAAATGCCTTCCTGGGTGGGCCGCGAATAGTAAGGCAATACGCACATGACCACGTCGAAGCCCATCCGCTCGGCCACTTCCGTGAACCTTACTGCGGCCCTCGTGCCGGCCGCGCCCACTCCGGCCACCATGGGCACGCGGCCTCGCGCCGCTTCCAGCGCCGTCTTCCAAATCGCGATCCGTTCTTCGTCATCGAGCGAGTAAAACTCGCCCGTGGTGCCGGTCACGATGATCGAATCGCAAAAATTGCGCGTAATGACGAAGTCCACCAAACGGGCCAGCGCCTCGTGGTTGACCGTCTCATCTTCGTGAAACGGCGTCACCAAAGGAACCGAAACGCGGCCCAGGATCTCAGCCAGCGTTTTCATAACTTGACCTTCCGCACCGGACCGTGCCCGTTAGTCCGCCCCAGCTTCATCGCCGTGGCCCGCGCCGCCGCCAGAACCTGCCGGGCCAGCCGCGACACCCGCGCCCGCGTCATGCGTGAGATCGGCGCCGATACGCTGATCGAGGCCACCAGCCCACCCTGGGGATCGGGAACCGGCGCGGCCACGCAGACCACGCCCGCCTCGTTTTCCTCCCAGTCCAGAGCGTAGCCGCGCGATCGGACCAGCACCAGCTCCTGCTCGAGCCGGTCGAGACTGGTGATGGTTCGCGGAGTGTAGCGGGGCAGCCCGCGGCGGGCGGCGATTTCACGCACGTGCTCGGGCGGCAACACCGCCAAAATGGCCTTGCCTACACCGGTGCAATGCAGGGGCGCGCGTTTGCCCTCGTCCCCGCGCGTGTGTAACTGGTAGGGCGATTCCACTGCGGCCAGGATCAGAACCTCGCCCTCGCTCAATACGCCCAGCTTGACGGTCTCGCGCGTCTGTTCCGCCAGCCGCTGCAAATGCGGTCGCGCCGCCGCCAGCAATGGCGTGTGATGGGAGAACAGGCGACTGAGCTCGAACAACCGCGGCCCCAGCCGGTAAAGGCGATCCCCGGGATCCTGATGCAGGAAATCGAAGGCCTCCAGCGTGCGCAGCAGGTTGTGAGCGGTGCTCTTGGGAATCTGGAGGCGGCGGCTCACCTCACTGACAGAAAGTGTGGGCGTCTCCGCGTTGAACTGGCAGAGGATCCTGAGCGCCTTGGAAACGGCGCCGACAGCTTCCGAACGCCGGGCTGCGTTCAGCATCGCTGAACGATATCCGTTATTTCTGAACCACCCCGAGTCTACACAGCTTCACCCCGCCTTGTCAACAGAATTCTTTCGCCCCCTCAGCCCAGCGCGCGCCGCACGGCCAGGGCCAGCTCCTCTTCCTCCTCCGCCTGCACCGTCCGCAAATCCAGCAGCAACCGCTCCTCCTCGATCCTGGCGATCACCGGCGGATCGCCCCCTCGCAGCCGCCGCTCGAGTCCCACCGCATCCCCGTGGAGCGCAACCAGCCAGGTGGCCAGCGACTGCCCGGGCGTGGACCCGCCTCCCACCACCGACCGGCCCGCCATCAGCTCCCCTGCCCCCGCCGGCAGTTTCTCCAGCAGCCGCAGCGCCCGCTCGCGAACCCGCTCGGCCGGCTCGTGGATCATGCGCAGCACGGGCACCCGGTCCCATTGCTCCAGGACAAGATGCCGCAGCGTGGTCTCCAAAGCTTGCAGGATGAGCTTGTCCAGCCTCAGCGCCCGGTACATGGGATTGCGGCGCAGACGCGCGATCAATTCAGGTTCGCCCGCCAGGATGCCCGCCTGCGGCCCGCCCAGCAGCTTGTCCCCACTGAAGGAAACCAGACCCACGCCGGCGCGCAGGCTGTCCTGCACCAACGGCTCGTCCAAGCCCAGCGGCTTCAGATCCACGACGCAGCCGCTGCCGAGGTCCTCGTACACGGGAATGCCTCGTTCGCGGCCCAAGGCCACCAGCTCACCGAGCTCGGGCCGCTCCGTGAAGCCGACGATGCGGAAATTACTGGGGTGCACGCGCAGCAGCAGGCGCGTCCGCTCGTTGATCGCCTCCTGGTAGTCCTCGATGCGCGTGCGGTTGGTGGTTCCCACCTCGCGCAGGACGGCGCCCGACTGCGCCATGATTTCCGGAATGCGGAAACCGTCGCCGATTTCGATCAGCTCGCCGCGGGAAACGATGACCTCGCCGCCCGCAGCCAGCTCCCGTAACGCCAGATAGACCGCGGCGGCGTTGTTGTTGACTGCGATGGCCGGCTTTCCCAGCAGCCGTTCCAGTAGCGCACCGGCATGAACGTCGCGCTTGCCGCGCCGCCCGGAGCCGAGGTCGTACTCGAGATTGGAGTAACCGGCGATAGGCTGGAAGGAAACCAGAGGCGCGCGCCCCAAATTGGTGTGCAGGACGACCCCCGTGGCGTTGATCACGCGCCGCAGCGAGGGACCCGACAGCGCCTCCAGCGACTCTTCCACTTCCCGCTCGAGATCGAGACCGGAGAAGGACTCGCCGCGGCGCACTCTCACTCGTGCCCGTTCAATGGCGTGTCGCGCCTCTTCCACGATGAGCCGCCGCGGAAAACGGCCTTGGAGGCGCTCCAGCCGCCGGGCCAGCTCGTCCACCGACGGCAGGGCGCGAAGCTGCTCGTCCGCGGTCACTTCACCATCGGAAACAGGCGGCGCAGCTCGGTTTCGTCCGGGCGCCGGCCGTACTCGCAAATCTCGAAGGCTTCTGCGTGCTCGATTTCCTTCGCTCGAGCGGCGCCGTACCATTTCACCAGCGCCGCGCGCACGGCAGGCGTGATGCTGCCGCGGCGTGTCTTGGCCAGCCATTGCCGTCGCGCCGCAGGATCCTTGGGAACCTGGGGCAGAATGCCCGCCACCCAAGGCAGCCACTCGTACATCTGCGAGACATGCGCGTCCAGCGCGTCAACCTTCTTTTCCCAGACGTCGGTGATGTCCACCGCGATGTCGGGGCGGAACGGGTTGGGCCGTTCGAAGCGATCTTCGAAGTACATGAACACGGGATTGCGTCTGACCGGCGGCGTATCCGGGCAGATGTTGGGCACCACGACCATGTAGGCCGCATCTTGGATCAGGATGCCCGTGTAACGGTGATCGGGGTGATAGTCGTTGGGCCGCGGACC
>Ga0308416_1000821_pt1 | contig 10684 bp, 9 predicted proteins | sample HotsprSampleOS60_FD_203468 | JGI IMG/M metagenome (GOLD analysis project Ga0308416, IMG submission 203468) | Hot spring phototrophic mat microbial communities from Octopus Spring, Yellowstone National Park, Wyoming, United States - 20090730_OS60 ... | reverse complement strand
CACGGTCCAGGTACACCTCACCTGGTTTCTGGCGGTGTGGGCCATCGCGTGGTCCTTGGCCCGCGGGCTGTTCCCGCAGCGCCTCCCGGGCCTGCCCACGGAGACCTACTGGACCCTGGGGTTCGCGGGCGCCCTGCTGCTGTTCGGCTCCGTGCTGGTCCACGAGCTGGGGCACGCCTTGGTGGCGCGGCACTTCCGCATCCCCACCCGCAGCATCACCCTGTTCCTGTTCGGGGGTGTGGCACACATCACCCGGGAGCCGGAGCGACCCTCCCACGAGCTCTGGGTGGCCCTGGCGGGCCCCGCCACCTCCTTGTTGCTGGCGGGGGTCTTCCGCCTGCTGAGGCCGGGCGGCGAGCCGGTGCCTGCCACCGCCCTCATGGAGTACCTGTCGACGGTAAACCTCCTCCTGGCCGCCTTCAACCTCCTCCCCGCCTTCCCCTTGGACGGCGGCCGGGTGCTGCGGGCGCTCCTGTGGTCGGTGTGGGGGCTGGAGCGGGCCACCCGCGTCAGCACCGCCCTGGGCCACGCCACCGCCGCGGCCTTCATCGCCCTGGGCGTCCTGGCCCTCTTCACCGGTCGGCCCGTGGACGGCCTGTGGCTGGTGCTCATCGGCTGGTTCCTGGACCAGGGAGCGGGGGCCTCGTACCAGCAGATGGTGCTGCGGCACGCCCTCCGGGGCGTGCAGGTCCGGGACATCATGACCCCCGACCCCGTGACCGTGGAGGCGGACCTCACCCTGGAGGAAGTGGTGGCCCGGTACTTCCTGCCCCGCAAGCACGGGGGCTACCCCGTGGTGTACGGGGACCGGCTGTTGGGCATCATCACCCTCCACGACCTCAAGCAAGTGCCCCGGGAGCGGTGGGCCACCACCCTGGTGCGGGACGCCATGACCCCCATCCTTCGGGCGCACACGGTGCGGCCGGAGGCGCCCGCCTACGAGGCCCTGGCGCGCATGGCGCAGGCGGGGGTCGGCCGGCTCCTGGTGCTGGACACCGCGGGAGACCTGGTGGGGATCCTCACCCGCAGCGACCTGCTGCACCTGATCCGCCTGCGGTCGGAGCTGGCGGACTGAGGACGGTGGAGCCTCACGCGGCGCGCTGGATCCCCCACGACCTCCTCTTCCCCCTCCGGGGACGGTGCGTGGTGCTGCAGAACCTCTCAAGCGCGGACGCCCCGGAGCTGGCCCGCGCCTGGGACCCTTCCCTGTTCCGTTCCATGCTGGACTGGCCCGAGGACACCACCGTGGAGGGAACGCGGGCGTACCTGCGGCGGCTCTTGCGCAGGCCCGGGATCCACGCCTACGTGATCCGCTACAGGCCGCCTTCGACCCTCCCCGAGGACCGCCGAGCCACCTTCACGGACCCCTCCTCCACGGGCTTGCGGGAGGCGGGCCTCGCCGTGGCGGGGATCACCGGCCTCGTGGACCTGCGGCCGGTGCAGCGGTGTGGGGAGGTCTGCTGCACCCTGCTGTTGCCCGCGTACCGGGGCACCGTGGTGTTCCCGGAGACCATGCTGCTGCTGCAGCTGGCCTTCGACACCCTCCGCCTGCCCCGGGTGCGGTGGAGGACCTCCGCGGGCAACGGGGCGGCCCGGGCGGCTCTCCACAAGCTGGGCGCCTCCGTGGAGGCATTCCAGCCCGCCGCGGACGTGGCCCGCGACGGCACCGTCCACGACACCGTGGTCTACCGCCTGCTGCACACGGAGTGGCCCGCAACCCGCCAGCGCCTGTTGCAGAGGTGCACCACCGCGCGGGCCCCCCAGGTCCCGACCCCCACCGCCGACCCCGTGGCCCGCTACCGGCCGTGAACGCTCCCCGCGACCCCGGTCCGGACCACCCGGAGCTTTGTCCCGGAAAGACCCTCCGACGGGGGAGTTGGACCGGGGTCCCCCCAAAAAAGCGCGCAGCGATTTCTGGGGCTGGTCTACCGGAAGCCGAACAACACCGCGGCGGCCGCCCAGAGGAGGGCGGCCAGGCAGCCCGGCCTTCCCGCGGCCGCGGGAGGGCGGGACGCAAGCCGGGTCGCGCGCTTCATGTGCCGCACGAACTCCTCGTAGCGGCCCAGCCGCTTGTACACCGCGGCCAGGTTCTGGTGCGCCACCGCGTAGTCCGGGGCCAGCTCCAGGGCCTTTCGGTAGGCCCGCACCGCCTCCTCCAGCTGCCCTCGCTCCGTGTAGACGGTGCCGATGTTGCAGTACGCGGGCGCGTAGTGCGGGTCTCGCCGGAGGGCTTGCCGGAGGGTGTCCAGGGCTTCCTCGTGCCGCCCCTGCCGGGCCAGGGCCACGCCCAGCTTGTTCCAGGCGTGGGCGGAGGCGGGCTGCAGGGTCACCGCCCGCCGCAGCAGGTCCTCGGCCCGCTGCCAAGCCCCTTCCGCCAGGGCCGCCTCGCCTTGCGCCAGGAGCTCCTCGAAGGACTCCACGGGGTCCCCTCAGCCCTGCGGCTCGATGCGGTCGAAGCCGGTGTACGGGACCAGGGCCTCCGGCACCCGGACGGTGCCGTCCCGCTGCTGGTAGTTCTCCAGGACCGCGATGAGCATCCGGGAGGTGGCCAGGGCGGTTCCGTTCAACGTGTGCACGTAGTCCGTCCTGCCCCGCTGCCGGAAGCGCACGTTGAGCCGCCGCGCCTGGAAGTCCGTGGTGTTGCTGCAGGAGGTGACCTCCCCGTACCCGCCGCGGCCGGGCATCCACGCTTCCAGGTCGTAGGTCTTGGCGGAGGCCGTGCCCAGGTCTCCCGCACACAGCAGCACCACCCGGTACGGGATCCCGAGGCCCTGCAGGATCTCCTCCTCCACCCCCACCAGGAACTCGTGCTCCTCCCACGACCGCTCGGGGTGCGCGTACGAGAACATCTCCACCTTGTCGAACTGGTGGACGCGGTACAGACCCCGCGTTTCCCGGCCGTGGGCCCCCGCCTCCCGCCGGAAGCACCAGGACAGCCCCGCGAACCGGACGGGCAGCCTGTCCGCCTCCAGCACCTCGTCCCGGTAAAAACCCGCCAGGCTCTGCTCGGAGGTCCCCACCAAGGCCAGCTCGTCCTCCGCCACGCGGTAGGTCTGCTGGGGATCGAAGCTGGCCCCTCCCCAGGCGCCTGTGATGATCTCCGGCCGCACCAGCACGGGGGGGATCACGGGCACGAACCCGTGCCGCAGGAGCCTGTCCAGGGCGTAGCGCACCAGGGCCATCTCCAGCAGGGCTCCCTTGCCCAGGAGGTAGTAGAAGCGGGAGCCGGAGACCTTGGCCGCCCGCTCGAAGTCCAGGATCCCCAGCCGCCGGCCCAGCTCCACGTGGTCCGCGGGAGCAAAGTCGAAGTGCGGGGGACTGCCCCACGTGCGCACCACCACGTTGTCTTGCTCCCCGGCCCCGTCCGGGACGCTCGGGTGGGGTGGGTTGGGGAAGAGCAGGAGGACCTGCTCCAAGGCCTCCCGGCGCCGCCGCACCTCTGGCTCGAGTTCCTTCAGGCGCGCGGCCACAGCCCGCACCTCCGCGATCTTGCGGTCCCGGGCCTCCCCCTGCAGGCGCGGTACCTCCTCGCTGGCGCGGTTCTGCTGGGCCCGCAGCCGCTCCGCCTCCTGCAGGCCCTCCCGCCACCGCCGGTCGAGCTCCAGGGCGCGGTCCACCAGGGAGGGGTCGGCACCCCGCCGGCGCAGGGCACTCCGGAAAAACTCCGGGTCTTCCCGCAGGGCCTTCAGGTCCACCACCGCCGCCCTCCGAGCGTGTCCGGGGAAAACCCCTCCAGCCAAAGCGGATCGGGGTGGTCTCCCGGACCGCGGCTCACAGCTGGGCTACCCGCACGTCGTAGATCCCGTCCACCGCCCGGATCTCCGCCAGGGCCTCCTCCGGCACGGGGTCGTCCAGGGTCAGGACCATCACCGCCACGCCCCCGGGGCTCTCGCGGCCGAGGTGCATGCCCGCGATGTTCACCCCGTGCCGCCCCAGGATGGTGCCCACCCGGCCAATCATGCCGGGCCGGTCCGTGTTCCACGCAAACAGCATGTACGGAGCGGGGTCCAGGTCGATGCGGTACTCCCCGATCCGCACGATGCGGGGCTGGCTGCGGCCGAAGAGGGTGCCGCCCAGCCGGAACGCACCCGCGGGGGTCTGTGCGGTCACCAGCATGAGGCTGGCGAAGTCCTCGCTGGTCTCCTGCCGGGACTCCACCACCCGGATCCCGCGCTCCGCGGCCACCACCTGCGCGTTCACCAGGTTCACCACCTGGTCCGTGACCCCGCTGAGGAGCCCTACCAGGACCGACGCCACCAGGGGTGCGGCCTCCACCTGGCCGAGTTCGCCTTCCAGGTGCACCTCCACCGCGGAGACGGGTCCCGGGGCCAGCTGCCGAACCAGGGCTCCCAGGACGCGGGCCAGTTCCAGATGAGGGCTCAGGCGGTCCCAGCTGTCGCTTCGGAAGGCCGCCACGTTCACCGCACCCCGGGGGAGGCGCCCGGCCAGGGCCTGCAGCACCTGTTCCGCCACGTCCACCCCGATGGCCTCCTGGGCTTCGCGGGTGGACGCTCCCAGGTGCGGGGTGGCTACCACCCGCGGGTGCTGGACCAGCCGCAGGTCCTTGGGCGGCTCCTCCGCGAACACGTCCAGGGCCGCCCCCGCGAGGTGTCCTTCATCCAGCGCCTCCAGAAGGGCTTCCTCGTCCACCAGACCCCCGCGGGCGCAGTTGACCAGGCGCGCACCGCGCTTCATCCGCCGGATCTGGTCCCGCCCCACCAGACCCCGGGTGTGGGGAGTCAGGGGCACGTGCAGGGTCACGAAGTCCGACTCCTCCAGCAGCCGCTCGAAACTGACCGCCTCCACCCCCAGGCGGGCAACCCGCTCGGCACCCACGTAGGGGTCGTAGGCCACCACCCGCATCCCCAACCCCCGGGCCAGCCGCGCCACCTCGCTGCCGATGCGCCCCAACCCCACCACCCCCAAGGTCTTGCCGTAGACCTCCACGCCCACGAAGGCCTCCCGCTTCCACTCGCCCTGCCAGAGGGACCGGTTGGCCTGGGGGATGTTGCGGCAACAGGCCAGGAGCATGGCCAGGGTGTGCTCCGCGGTGGCCCGCACGCTGCTGTCCGGGGTGTTGATGACCAGGATCCCGGCCCGGGTGGCGGCCTCCACGTCGATGTTGTCCACCCCCACCCCCGCCCGCGCCACCACCCGGAGGTCCCGGGCCCCTTCCAGGACGCGGCGGGTGACGCGGGTGCGGCTGCGCACCACCAAGGCGTGGACCCCCGCCAGCCGGTCCCGCAGCTCCTCCTCCGAAAGCCCGCCGCACACCTCCACCTCACAGGACTCCCGCAGCCGCTGGAGCCCCGCCTCGCCGAGGCCGTCCGCCACCAACACGCGGTGCCGGAGCCCCACTGCGTGGGCAGCCTGTCCTTCGGTAGCCAGCCGCATGGGCGTCACACCCGTTGCACCGCCCCGGCCTCAAAGGCGCGCCGCGCCGCCTCCACGCCCGCCTGAGGATCCACGGAAACGCCCAGGTCCTTGAGCGCCTCCCCCAGGGCCTCCATGCACCGCAGCACGTCCTGCGGCCACACGTAGCCCAGGTGCCCGATGCGGAAGACCTTGCCTTCCAACTTGCCCTGTCCCCCCGCCACCACCACGCCGTGCCGTTCCCGCATCCGGCCCACCAGGGCCTTGGCGGAGACCCCCTCGGGCAGCCACACCGCGGTCACCGTACGGGAGGCCCACCGATCCTCCGCCACCGGCCGGAGGCCCAACGCCCGCACCCCGGCCCGGGTGGCCTCGCCGAGCCGACGGTGCCGTTCCCACACGGCCTCGAAGCCCTCCTCCCGCAGCAGCCGCAGGGACGCCTCCAGGCTGTAAAACACCGACACCGCGGGGGTAAAAGGGGTCTGGGCCAGGGGCTGTTGGAGGGCCTCCACCGTCCTCCCCATGTCCCAGTAGTAGCGGGGCATGCGGGCGGTCCGGTGCGCCTCCCACGCACGGGGGCTGGCGGCCAGAAAGCTCACCCCCGGCGGGCACCCCAGGGCCTTCTGTGACGCGGTGACCACCACGTCTAACCCCCACCCGTCCATGTCCACGGGTACAGCCCCCAGGGAGCTCACCGCGTCCACCAGGAGCAGGGCGGGGTGGTCGCCACGAGCCCGGCTGAGGGCCGCCAAGTCGTTCTGCACCCCCGTGGAGGTCTCGTTGTGGGTCAGCAGCACCGCCCGGTAGCGGTCTTTCCGGAGGTGCTCCTCCAGCAGCTCGGGGGGGATCCCCGTGCCCCACTCCACCTCCACCAGGGTCACCTCGGCCCCGTAGGCCTGGGCGATGCGGGCGAACCGGTTGCCGAAGGCCCCGCAGGAGAGGGCCAGGACGCGGTCGCCCGGGGACAGTGTGTTGACCACCGCGGCTTCCAGGACTCCGGTGCCTGAGCTGGCGTACGGAACCACGGGCTGGCGGGTGCGGTACAGCTCCCGCATCCCCTCCAACACGCCCTGCAACACCCGCGCGAAGGCCTCGCTGCGGTGGTTGGTCATGGGCCGGCTCCCGGCTTCCCGCACGGGCGCGGGGACCGGGGTGGGTCCCGGGATCAACAACAGCTCGTCCAAGGTGCACCTCCCTGAGAGAATGCCAACAAGAAAACCTCCGCGTCTCAGAGACGGGAGGTTCGTTCCCGCGGTGCCACTCTGATTCCGGCCCGGAGGGCCGGCACCTCTCACGGCGGTATCGGGCCGACCCGGCGGCGTTTCCGCCGCAGCTCGGGAGGTGGACTCCGCCGCTGCCGCCCGCCGGCTCTCACCCGCGGCCGACTCGCTGAAGGTGCGGCCGAGGCGGTGCCTCCGTCCTCGCCCTCTTCTCAAAAGACGATAGGACGTCGGGGCGGAGCTGTCCAGGGGCCTCCGGGGGCCGCCCGCCACCCTAGGCCACCCCGGTCCCCCTCCGCGGGAGGGGTTTTTCCAGGACACGCTCCTTGGGCGTGAGGCCGTTCGAGGTCTAGAGGTATAGTGGAGGTGGGGCGCGATGCTGAACGTTCACCAGCTCAAGATTTTCCGCACCGTGGTGCGCGCCGGGTCCTTCTCCCGGGCCGCGGAGGAGCTCCGCATCACCCAGCCCTCCGTGAGCATCCAGGTGCGGGAGCTGGAGCGGGCCCTGGGGGTGGAACTGTTCGAGCAGATCGGCAAGCGGATCTTCCTCACGGAGGCAGGGCGGGTTCTGGACGAGTACGCCGTGCGGATTTTGGCCCTCCTGGAGGAGGCGGAGCGCGCGGTGCGGGACCTGCGGGGAGCTTCCGGAGGGCTCCTGCGGGTAGGGGCCAACAACACGCCCGCCACCTACCTGCTGCCTCCTCTTCTGGCCCGGGTGCGCCAACAGGTCCCGGAGGCGGAGATCAGCCTGGAGATCCTCCCCACCCGTCGTGTGTACGAGAAGCTGCTGCGCAACGAGCTGGACGTGGGGGTGGTGGGGGACGGGATGCGGCACGAGTCCATCGTGCACTTCCCCTACTACACCGACGAGCTGGTGGTCCTCGCCTCCCCCCGGCACCCGCTGGCGGGCCGCAAGGACGTGACGGCCTCGGAGCTGGTCCGCCAGCGCCTGGTCCTGCGGGAGCGGGGCAGCGGCACCCGGGAGGCCACGGAGCGGGCGTTCCGGAGCTTGGGCTTGGTCCCCACCCCGGCCATGGAACTGCCGAACAACGAAGCCCTGGTGCAGGCGGTGGTGGCCGACCTGGGAGTAGGAGTGGTGTCCCGGCTGGCCGCGGAGGAAGCCATCCGCCGGGGCCACGTGGTGGTGGTGGAGACCGCGGACTTCCGCCCCACCCGGACCCTGTGGGGGGTCCGCCACCGGGAGAAGCGGGTTACCTCCCTCCTCCGCACGCTGCTGGAGTTGATGGGAGACCCGCAGTTCGTCCCTGCGGCGGCCGCGGAGGACGCGGGAGCAGGTTAGGCCGTGCCGGTGGAGGTCCTGGAACACACCGCAGAGGTGGGGCTGCGCGCCCAGGCGGGCTCCCTGGAGGGACTCCTGGAGGAGTTGGCCGTGGGGTTGTTCCGCCTCATCACGGACCCCGAGTGCGTGCAGGAGCGGCGAAGCTGGGAAGTGGAGGTGCACGCCGACGACCTCACCGCGGTGGTGGTGGAGTGGCTGAACGAGCTGCTGTTCTTGCACGGCCGGGACGGGATGCTCGCCCGGCGGTGCGTGGTCCACCAGGCAGGACCCCAAGGGGTGCGGGCCACGGTGTGGGGGGAGCCCTTCGACCCCCAGCGCCACCCCCGGGGGATCGAGGTGAAGTCCGCCACGTACCACCAAGCGCAGGTGGAAGCGTCCCCCGGGAGCTGGTCCGCGGTGGTGTACCTGGACGTCTAGGAGCGTGCGAACATCCCGCCGGGGGAGGAGGGAGTGGTGCTGGTCGACGTCCACACGCACTTCTACCCACAGGCGTACCTGGAGCGGTTGGTGCGGGAGGCGCCGGGCATCCGCGTGCGCACAGACGGCTGCGGAGCGCGCGGCCCTCGCTGTCCTTGCCCTGGCGGTGCTGACCCCGGAAACCGGGCAGGCCCCGGCCTTCTCGTGGGCGGTGGAGGTCGCAGGTCTGGTCGGCAGCGGCCTCCTGGCCTTGCGCAACTGGCGCCTGGCCCACCAGCCCCGAGCCCAGCTCGTGCCTCAACCCGCGCCGGGCTCCGCCCCTCCCCCGCTCTGAAAGGCGAGCCCCCGCGGCAGACGCCTAAGCCTGGCCGCCAAAACCGTCCTGGCGTAGTGGTAGAGGTGCTGCTGGGCCAGCCCCGCCAGCTCCCCGAACCGGTCCAGGGCCCAGCGCCGCACTCCCGTGACCGTGGCGCGGCGGCCCGCCCAGTACAGCTCCGCCACCGCCCGGTGCACCCACACGTCCGTGGGGAAGACCCTGCGGTGGCCGAGGCCGAACAGCAGCACACAGTCCGCCACCTTCTCCCCCACCCCGGGTAGCTCCAGGAGGGCTTCCCGCGCCCGCTCCGTGGGAAGGTGGCGCAGAGCCGCCAGATCCAGTTCCCCGGAGGCCACGCGGCGCCCGGCTTCCCTCAGGTACGGCGCCCGGTAGCCCAAGAGGGCCCGCCGAAACAGCCCTTCCGGGGCGTCCGCCACGCGTCCGGGATCCGGGAACGTCCACGCCACGGGTGGGCGCCCGATGGGTTCGCCCAGGACCGCGCACAGGTGCTCAACGCTGCGGGCGATCTTGGGGATGTTGTTGTTCTGCGACACGAGGAACGTGGCCAAGACTTCCCAGGGGTCCTGCGCGAGGATGGAGATCCCACGGGTGTGCTGGAGGACCCGTGCCAGCACGGGGTCGCGGCGTAGTCGACCCTCAAGCGGCCGCAGAGGGCCCCAGGCCAGCAGGTAACCCCGCACCCGCTCGGGCTGCACCCGCTCGCCCGTGACCTCCACCTCCAGCCGAAAGCACCGGGGTCTGATCCGCCAAATCGACCGTCCCACGACACCTTCGAACAGGCCGTCGCGCCACCTCCAGCGGAACGCCTGGCCGCAGCTCAGGGTTCGCGCCAGGTCGAGCCGGGTCCCATCCAGGGCCAAGCGCGTAGCGTCCCGGACCGGCGGACAAGTCAGCGCTGCTTCCACCCCAGCCCCTCCACCACCAGCTGCGACCAAGTCTCCATCCGTTCGTAGTACGACAGGACGTCCGCCACCGGCACGAAGCCTCCGCGTAGCACTTCTTCCTCCCGCACCCGCACCTCCCCGGAGGTGCGCACCTCGTACACCAGGCCGAAGTGCACCGCGCTCACGGGGTTGCACTCGTCGTTCAGCACCCCCACCCACCGGACTTCCCACGGGGCGGTGAACTCCAGCTCCTCCTCCAGCTCCCGCACCAAGCCTGCCTCCACGGGGTCCCCCTCGCCCCCGTCCACCCGGTGGATGTGGCCTCCCACCCCTACGGAGTACAGCTGGTACAGCCTGGGCTCACCGCCCCGCCCCAGCCTGCGGAACAGGAAGACCTCCCCGCCCCGCCGCACCACCACGTACGGGATCACCTGCTTCAGGCTGGGGTCGTCCTCCACCTCCGCGCGGCGCCGGTAGAAGCCGCGCTGCCGGATCCGCCGCAGGTACGCCTCGTCCGGCGGCCGCAGTCCCGTGAAGGCCCCCTCCGGGAGCAGAACGTCCCGGGGTACCACCAGGACCTCCTCGTCCATCTTCCCCATCAGGACCCGCTCCTCTGCTCGTGTCCCCGGAGCTCCGCCAAGGCCTCCGCCACCGCCCGGGCGGAGCCCGCGAGCCCGCCGGACACCACGAGGGTCAGGGCCTCCTCCACGGTCATGCGCACGGGTACTGCCTGTTCCTCGGGCACCAGCATCAGGAACCCCGTGGTAGGGTTCGGCGAGCTGATGACGAACACCTTGAGCACCGTCCCGCCTTGCGGTGTGGCTTCCTCCCCGGTCACGAATCCCAAGGCGTAGGCGCCCCTCCGTGGCCACTCCACCAGGACCGCGCGGCGGAAAGGCGCCTGTCGGCCTCCCACCACCACCTCCAGCACTTGCTTGGTGCCGCCGTAGATGGTCCGCAGCAACGGGGTGCGAAACAGGAGGCTTTCTAGGCCCTGGAGCGCCCTACGCCCCAGCCCCGTGCTGGCCACCAACCCCACCAGGAGGATCACCACCAGCCCGCCCACCAGCCCCGCGCCCGCGGGGGCGTGCCCCACGGCCAGGCGGAAGGCGGGCTGCAGCACGCTGTCCAGCACCCGGAACACCCAGCGCAG
>Ga0308416_1000818_pt1 | contig 10687 bp, 5 predicted proteins | sample HotsprSampleOS60_FD_203468 | JGI IMG/M metagenome (GOLD analysis project Ga0308416, IMG submission 203468) | Hot spring phototrophic mat microbial communities from Octopus Spring, Yellowstone National Park, Wyoming, United States - 20090730_OS60 ... | reverse complement strand
ACTCCCCGCCGGCACAGCAGCCGCACTCACACCCGCAAGAGCACCCCTGGGCCGCCGGACAGGTCCCTTCGGCACACCCACACTCCGGGCAATTGCAGCTTTCGCCGCAGGTGCAACCGCCGCCTTGGGCACAGCCGCAGCCAGCCTCAGCCTCGTTGCAGCAGCACTGGCAACACTCGGCCGACCCGCACGGACAGGCCTCGCAAGTGCACTCCCCGCCGGCACAGCAGCCGCACTCACACCCGCAACAACAGGCCTCGGTAGCCTGGCTACAGCAGGGGGCCGCCTCCACCGGCAACACCAATGCCACTACCGCTAACAGCATCGCAGAAAACATGGTCAGATACATACTCTCTCCTCCTTCGGAAAAACCAAACTTGCCGGTACGAATCCACAACCCAACCAAGAATACTCCGTTCGCTTGGTTCTGGGTGGGATTATTTCAGCCACCGGCAAAGCATGCCGAGGAGAGCGGGACCGAAAAGCCTCCTGCCCTCCGCACCGCCTAGCTCGCCACCAAAAGTTCTGGGGGCAGCCAAAGCCTCAGCAGCGACGAAGGCAGGCCAACCAGCGACATGGTCCAAGAGCCACAAACTCGCAACGGCGGGTACCGCAGGCTCAATCCGGCCGGCCCGCACCTGACAAGGACAAGAACCGGAGCAACACCGCCGACCGGCCAAACCACCCGAATCTCCCCCGGTTTTCCCAGTCAATCTCCCTAACGAATAAGCACCCTCATCGGGAAAAGACTCTCCGCAGCACGAGGGACTCGCCGCGGCAAGAAAGCAGCAACCCGCAACTTCGCGAGATTCCGAAGAAACAATCCCCCCCGCCGTCGTACAACACACACAACCATGTTCCGAGAAAAGCGGGCACCAACAATAAGATCCCACCAGAGCGGCGAATTGAGCCACAACCACCGCCCAGGCAGCAACCCCGCCTAGCAAATCCCGCTTGCAATACTTCCGGAACATCGGGATCTTTACCTTCTTGGTTGTTTCCCTCCAGCTCCATCATAACGCCCACAGGCATTATCGTCAAGGGAAGCTGGAAAATTCAGCATTCCCTGTGCCGGCGGGTCGGGCTACCCCTCACTTAGGGGGATCCCGCAATACCACGTACACTGCAAATTCTCCTGGCACCGGCACCGCCAGCGGGGAATTTTGGTACACCCCCTCCATCAAAGCTTTGCCGAAGAAATCCCGCGGGTCCTTCAACCGGAAGCCCTCGCCGGGCCGGAGGAAACCCTCCAAAGGGATCGGCACCGAATCCCCGCCGCTCCAATTAAAGATCACCAAATGGGCCCGATGGGGGTCGTACCGGCTGGGACGAAGCTCAAACAGAAAACGCCGATCAGCCGGCGGCCCACTCCCAGGCGGAATTACCACATTACCGACCTCTGTTACTCGCCGAAATCGCACGATACTCAGCCTGCCCTCCACGATCACATTGTCCCGGACCTCACAGTCGTCGTTCTCCGGAGCCGTATAACCCACCTGCATATTCACCCGATAGAGAAAATTGCGGATCAGGCGAATCCCTCGGGTGGGTCCTTCCCCTCCCACGAGAAATCGGCCGGCATCGTAAACGATATTTCCTTCGATGAGATAGTTCTGGACAAAGGCTCGCGGCGAACCATAGGCGTGCATACTCTGTCCGAATCCTCCGGTCATGATGCAATCGGCAATCGTTTTGATCCCAGTTTCGTTCTGGGTGTAGATGGCATGGCCATGGCCGCGATCGGGGGCATCCCAGCCGTTGTCGTAGATGATGCATCCGTACACTTCGCTATCGATAGCCCCCCGCCAAAAACTGATCCCCTGGGCATTATCGTGAATGACCAAGTGGATGTATTTACATCCTCGACCGGTATGGATATTCAGACCTCCCCACGGCCGGCCGTAACTCCGCGGATGCGAACCGGGCTCTTCCACCCGCCGCGACATCCGAAAGTTTTCGGAAACTAGGATTTCCAAGTCCCAAACCCAAAGATAGTCGGCGGGAGGCTGAACGCTCAGGCCCCCGTCAAGCACAACCCGTTCCCCCGGCAAAGCCCGAATATGAATCGGCCGCTCCGGCTCCCCTCGCAACCGCACCACAAAACCCGAACTTTGCAGCGTCCGGTCCGGATGCCAATAAGTCCCCCCGGCCAGCCAGACCGTATCCCCAGGCCGGACCGGCTTTTCGCCCCCAAAGGCCGACCCGATTTCCCACGGCGACTCCTTCGTTCCCAAGCCTTCCGGACGGCCCTCCGGACTCACGTACCAATCCGCACCCCCGACATTCCTCCCTACAAAACCGGTTCCACCAACCCCAACAAAGATCATCACAAAGATCAAAATCCGGGATATTGGCCCCGCCAAACCCGGAAAACCCCGTTCCCAACACAGGTTCCGAAGCCTCTGGCCAACCTGCCTTCCCCGGGGATTTCCCACGGCATTCACGGCTGCTTCTCCGCTCGGCAAAGGTGGGTCTGAAAAGCGGCGATCCCCAACACGCCCCGATGGACCAAATCCCAATACCAGCTTCTGCGGGGGTAAAGGCCCCGGTCCTGGCGGAAGGAAGGCCCCACCCGGCAGTCCGTATAATTTACCCTTGCGCTCCAAGGTGGGGGAGCAATTTTCGGCCACAAAAACGGAACTGCTTCGGCCACCCCCAAGGAGCTCTTTGGGGTGGCTTTCCCCTGCTGGCCCGGGCAGCCTTGGCAAGGAGGGTCGCCCGCAGCCGGCCGGAACCTTCCGGCCCACTCGGAATCTGCCCTCCCCCACCCTCCTTAAAATCGGGAAAGCTACTGACGGTTTTGCCCGGCCACAAGCCAGCCTCCAGGCACAATGTCCCCGGGCACCACCTACGCACCACAGGGAGCCAGCTACGGATGAGTCAATCCGCGGTGATTTCCCTCCGGGGAGTACGGGTGCACAACCTCAAGGGGATCAACCTCGATATCCCCCACGGGAAACTCATCGTCGTTTGCGGGGTCAGTGGCAGTGGGAAAAGTTCCTTGGCTCTGGATACGTTGTATGCCGAGGGGCAGCGGCGGTACATCGAAAGCTTTTCCGCCTATACCCGACAGTTTTTGCAGCGGTTGGAACGGCCGGCAGCCGACGCCATCGAAGGGATTCCCCCGGCCATCGCCGTCACCGGGAGACAGTCCAGCCGCTCCAATCGTTCCACGGTGGGCACGGCCACAGAAATTGGGGACTACCTGCGGCTATTGTTTGCCAAGATTGGCCGACCGGTTTGCCCCAACTGCCGGCGGATTGTCCAGGCCTATCAGCCGCACACCGTCGCTCAGCTCTTGGCCACACTCCCCGAAGGACGTCGCCTGCTGGTGGCCTTTGCCCTCCGAGTGGAAGACCCCGCCGTTTTGCCCGTCGATCTCCTCCGCCTCCGCGAGCAAGGCTTTGTCCGCCTGCTGGCCGGCGGACAGCTCCTCGATCTTTCCGCAGGCGAGCCCCAACAACTAGCCGCCGCCGTCCTTCAGGCACTTCCGAACGGCCAAGCTCCCTTGCCCAAAAACTCTCTCCTCCCCCTCTATGTCGTAGTGGACCGCCTCCAGACCGGTCAGGCCACCCGCAAACGCCTCCACGACTCGCTGGAACTTGCCTTCCAAAAAGGCCAGGGCACGTGCGAGCTCTTCGTGGAATGGCCGGAGGAAAACTCCCCCACCCTAGACGGCTCACCCAGCGGCTCCTCCCCCAGGGACGGTGGCGATGGAACAGTCCGACCGGCCATCGGCGAGGCCAACTTCCAACAGGAACCTCCCCAAAGCAGCCTCCCCAGCTCCCGCGATGGCGATCCGACTCCCGGGTGGCAGCCGGCCCCGCAGCTTCCGCTCGGTTCCCGCCTGCTTCTCCAAGGCAGTACTTTTGTCCACCTTCGCTTTTGCGACCGGATGCAGTGTGGCGGTTGTGGCCGCCAATTTCCCCCTCCCGAACCCCGCCTCTTTAGTTTTAACCACCCCCTGGGGGCCTGCCCCTTGTGCGAAGGCTTCGGCGATGTGGTCGATATCGACCTGGATCTTGTGGTCCCCGATAAACAAAAGTCGATTCGCCAAGGGGCTATTGCCCCCTGGAATTACCCCCACTTCGAGATCCTCCTTCGCGAGCTGCTGGAGGTGGCCGACGAGTACGATCTACCCGTCGATGTCCCCTTTGCCCAGCTGCAGCCCCGCCATCTGGAACTCATCCTCAACGGGATTCCCGAACGCGACGTTTGGGGGCTGAAGGATTTCTTTGCCTGGCTGGAGCGGAAAAAGTACAAGGTCCAGTACCGCATCTTCCTTAGCCGCTGGCGGAGCTACCGCCCTTGTCCCCGCTGCTTGGGCCGACGTTTCCGCGACGAGGTCCTGGCCTACCAAGTGGGGGGAAAAAACATCGCCCAAATCTCCGCCATGACCGTTGCCGATGCCCTCCGCTTCTTCTGCCAACTGCAGCTGAGCGAATGGGAAAAGCAAGTTGCCCGCCTGCTGACCGAGCAAATTGTTAGCCGGCTGGAATACCTGGCCGCCGTCGGACTCGGTTATCTCACTTTGGACCGCCCCTTGCGGACCTTAAGCGGCGGGGAGCTGCGCCGTGTGGCCCTGACCGCCGCTTTGGGTACCAGTTTGGTGCATATGCTCTATGTCCTCGACGAACCTTCCGTGGGGCTGCATCCGCGGGATATCGCCCAATTGATCCAGGCGTTAAAGCGGCTCCGCAATCTGGGAAATACCGTCGTGGTGGTGGAGCACGATCCGTCGGTGATCCTTTCGGCCGACGAGGTCATTGAAATTGGCCCGCGCGCAGGGGAAAACGGCGGCCAGGTGGTCTTTCAGGGGCCCCCCGCCCGCTTACGCAAGGAAGCGGAGACGCTGACCGGCCAATGGCTGGCGGGCCGACGTCGCCCCGCCATTCCCACCCAGCGACGCCCCCCCACCCGCGGCTGGATCCGCCTGGTAGGTGCCCGCGGCAACAACCTCAAAAATCTCTCCGTCGCCTTTCCCCTGGCACTCTTGTGTTTGGTCACCGGCGTCAGTGGCTCCGGAAAAAGTACCCTTGTGCAGGATACCCTTTATCCGGCCATCTGCCGCCGACTCCGCAAGCCCGCACCCAAGCCCTACCCCTACGACGAAATCCTCGGCGTCGGCCAAATCGAGGATGTCATCCTCGTGGACCAAACCCCCATCGGCCGAACCCCACGCTCCAACCCCGTCACCTACCTGAAAATCTTCGATCCCATCCGCCACCTCTTCGCACAAACCCCCGAAGCCCGCGCACGCGGCTTTGGCCCCGCACACTTCAGCGGCAACCTCCCCGACGGACGCTGTCCCACCTGCCAGGGCGAAGGCTCCGTCCAGGTCCCCATGCAGTTCTTGGCCGACGTCTTCGTCACCTGTCCCGATTGCCAGGGCAACCGCTATCGCCCAGAAATCCTAGAGGTCACCTTCCGCGGCCGAAACATCGCCGATGTCCTCCAAATGACCGTCGCTGAGGCCTACCGATTCTTCCACGGTTTCGATAAGATCCAGAAAGGACTCCAGCAGCTGCGCGACGTGGGTTTGGAATACCTCCGGTTGGGGCAGCCGGCCAACACCCTCTCCGGCGGAGAATCCCAGCGATTGAAACTGGCAGCCTACCTCTCGTCGGCCACCAAGCCCCGAACACTCTTTATCCTCGACGAGCCCACCACCGGTTTGCACGAGGACGACGTGGGCAAACTTTGCGAATGCTTCCACAAATTGCTGGACCGCGGCCACTCCCTCATCGTTGTGGAACACAGCCTCCACATGATGGCCGTGGCCGACTACATCATCGATCTTGGTCCCGGAGCAGCAGAAGAGGGAGGACAGGTAGTGGCGTGCGGAACTCCAGAGGAGATCGCTGCCTGCCCCCAGTCAATCACCGGCCGGTATCTGGCCCCCGTTCTTTCCGGTCACACCTCGGCAAGTAAGCGACACCCCTAAGCGCTTGTCGGTCGGCAACGTCCCGCCCCAGAACTTCCCCGTCACCTCCCCGCCGGCGCAAAGCCGCCTGATGCCCCCTTGCCCCTTACCCGCCACGCAATCGCTCCGGAATACCCCGAAGAGAACCTAGGGCGTCAACCGCCGTCTCGATCCCTTATTCGTCAGGGCAATGACTTGGACGCCCGGGTCAGGCCGCCCCATGAAGCGCCCGGCAGGGAGTCTCGATCCCTTATTCGTCAGGGCAATGACTTGGACTCGGGTCAGGCCGCGCCCCAATGTAGCGCCTAGCACGGACGCGTCTCGATCCCTTATTCGTCAGGGCAATGACTTGGACCGCAGGCCTCCTAAGTCCTTGCGGCACAAGAACTTAGGATGCAAAAACTTAAAACCCCTTTTTTCAAGAACAAATGTACAGCGGTTTCGGGGTGTCAAAATAGATAAAATCATGCCGCAAATCCAATCCTGCCAAAAACTTACGACAGACTTAAAACCTCCCCCCATTTTCCCCGTATTTTGAGGTTTTAAGTCGCCCCTTTTCCCAGAAAAAGCGCTCGCCTAGGCGGGCGCAGCGCTCGCCTGCGCTTCACCACCACAGGGGGTCCCATCCCCCCAAGACCACTTCTTGCCAAAGACCGAAAAACCACCCCCGCCCGCCCCAAAAGCTCACCCCTAGTCTACCAAATCCCCAAAAATTGCAAGCCTTTTGACGCCCGGGATTCCTAATTTCGCTGGGGTCGCCCCGGCGGAACACGTGCGGCGGTTCTTTCCAGGGCCCCGGGTGAGCTCCGGCGGAGCGCCGGGCCGGCACTTGGCCCCCTGGAAGGCCATTACTGGATAATCCGGGCTTCGACATTGGCGATTTGCCGGTTGGTAAATTCGTCAGTCAGTAGGAACTCCTGGTACAAGGCTTCGATCTGGCGGATATACCATTCGACGGAAGCCCGGGTGGTATTTCGGGAGACGTCCTCTTTGGGGCGTTGGTCATCCCGTACAGGGGGTCGGACGCGGTTAACCGGTGGCCGATAGTTAGGATCAAACACCATAAGGGGTAAGGTGTCGGCCGGCAAAAGGTGCCTCCAGAGGAAGGCCTGCATGCGGTCCTCGGCGGGGATAGCCTCGCGGAGGATTTCCCCACCTTCGCCGGGAGCCTTCCCGAGGATACGGATGGGAACGGGGGTTTCCCCGGTGGGCCGGGTGTTGCGGAAAGCTAAAGCCACGGAATGTTGGCCGGGCGGGATAGTTGCCCCAGGGGTCTCGACGCCCTCAGGGAGGCCGTCGGCGGTAAGGGCGATGGGGCCGGCAAAGCCATCGCGGCGGATGGCAAAGACGGTGACGGAGAAGGAACCGTTACTGGGGATGGCGATCCGGGAGGGGAGGACGCGGAGGGCAAAATCGGGTCGGGGAGGACTCAAGCGGAGGCGGTAGGCGAACTCCGGCCCGCCTTGACGCCGGGTATCGCCGAGGTGGACCCAATAGGTGCCGTCGGCAGGTAGTCGCAGCATGAGGTAGGAGTCGGCATGATCGGTGTTTGCGCCGGAGGCGGCATCGTGAAAGTCGTCGTTGAGGGCGATGACTTGGCCGGCTGCGTTGGTGATCTTCACGAAGCTATCCAGCGGGGATGCCAGCCGCCGTGCCAACACCTCCAGAACAACGATTTGCCCTGCAGTACCTTCCAGGCGGAAGAGATCCCAGTCGCCGGGGCGGTCGATCCGGCCATTGACAATCACCGGCAAAGCGACCGACTGGGCCTGGTCGGGGTGATCGTTGGGCTCCTGGTCGAAGATTTCCGGGAGGGTGTCGCGGAGGATGGGGAGGGGATTGGACAGGAAGGGTCCGGCGGAGGCTCGGACCTCGTAGAGGCCGGGTTTACCCTCGGGCAGGGGCGGGAGTTCCAAGGTGGTGGCGGGGAGATTCCACCCTGTCAGTTGCAGCCTGAGGGGCTGGTCGGCTGGGCCGCCTAGAGGAAAAACCCCCGTCAGGTACGGAATTTCGCCCAAGGAGATGCGGTAAACGAAGCTTTCCCTACCGCGGAAGAGGGCATCGCGAATGGTCAGGACATACTCGCCATCTTCGGGGACTTGGAAGAGGAGGAGGGGATCGGGATGGGAGCGGAAATCGTCGCAGAAGGCCACCTCCCGGCCGGCGGCATCGTGGATGTGAATGACCGCCTGGAGCCAACCGGGGACGGCATCGGCTACGTAGGGGATCAATTCGCGGGCCAGGACCGCCACCACAATGGACTGGCCTTTTTTGGCGAAGAAGCGGTAACGGTTCAGTTCGCCGGGTGCAATTTGGCCGTTGACCGTGCAGGGGAGGGTGATGCGGACCTCTTCCTCCTCGGGAGGTCGGTTGCGCTGTGCCAGATGTTCGCGACCGAGCACGGGAAGCTGCGCGGTCTTCATGGGCTTGCGGGAGACCTCCGGCAACTGGCCGACAAAAAACGGCAAAGGACTGGAGATGCCTTGCTTGGTAAGGACCCGAATTTCCCGTCGGCCTGGGGGAGCATCGGGGGCGATGGTCACCTCGGCAAAGATGAGCTCGCAATGGGCGCGGACAGCGGGGAATCGCTCGTCCTCGGCGAAGATCAGTTGAATGCGGCGGAGGAGATTCCGCCGGGCCCGCTCTGCCAGGGGGAGCTCCGCCTCCCCGTTGGCTAAAGCATCAAAGGGTTTGACCAAATCCGGCGGACCGATGGGGCCGGGAAATTCATAAAAGGCCATCCGGTTGATTATCCCCTCGTCGAGGGGGTGGTTAGGATTTTCCAACTCCTTCAGCTGCTGGCGAAGGAGATCGAGCTCCTGATTGCTGTAGACGCGATAATAGTCGACCAAGCGAGCGGTCACCCCCGTGCCGCTGACCAATAGGCCGGTGGGATAGGCCAATCCTTGTCCCCCCAAGCGGATGGGGAAGGTAGTGCCCTGCTGCCCCCCCGCGGGGTAGACATAGCCGATGTACTGCCGCTGGGCCCACGCCCCTGGTGTCAGCAACGCAAGGAGCACAATTCCAACGGCACCGACTCTGAAACCACGCATGGGTCCGTCTCCAAAGGCAAACGGTCATTCAGGACGGGTGACTTGGCCGCCGTCTGGAAGCCAGGCACCCAAGTTCCGCAAGCGTAGGTGCCCGATGTTTTGAGGAAGGCCTTGGGCCTGCCTCCCGAGGAAATCCGCGGTGCGAGGTTTTGCCACTGCCAGGGAGTGGATTTTTTTTTGCCGAAGGAAGCCCGGGAGGCAGTGCTGCCCGGGGGAGTTGCTCGGCCGGGTAGCCGGATTTTTTCCGTAGGCCCGGGGAGTTTAGAGCAACTCCTCTAACATTCCTGCGGAAGGCATCCTTTCACCTTCCGGATCGAGGACACGGGCTCCGAGCCCTTGAGGATCGGGGAGATCGGCCTTGGGATCAATACCGGCCAGGAGGTAGAAAGTACCCAGCAGGTCGACGGGATAAACGGGCCGATCCTGAACCTTTTCTGCTTTCTGGTCGGAGGAGCCGACGACGCGGCCGCCGTGAAGTCCGCCGCCGGCCACCAGGACTGTGAAGACATCGCCATAGTGATGGCGGCCGCCGTTCCAGGGTGGCTCCCAGGAGACCTTGGGGGTGCGTCCGAACTCCCCGGTGCACCAGACCAAGGTGGTCTGTAACAGGCCGCGGCGATGGAGATCCTCCAGCAGGGCCGCTAAGCCCTGGTCGAGCATGGGGCATTGCCGTTGCATGGTGGCGAAATGGTTGGCATGAGTGTCCCAGCCGCCCGGGAAGCTGATGGTGATATAGGGAACCCCCGCCTCCACCAGCCGCCGGGCCACCAGGCACTCCTGGCCGAAGGTATTGCGGCCGTAACGATCGCGGACATCGCGGGGCTCGTTCTCGAGGTTGAAGACTTCGCGACCTTCGCCGAGGACGAGCTGGTAGGCGCGTTCGCGGGCTTGCTCGATGGCGTCGATATCGGAAACCTGGCTCAAACCGGCCCCGAGGAGGTTGACCTGTTCCAGAAGTTGCCTGCGAGCGTGCTGGCGGTCGTCGGTGATGCCGCGGTTGATATCCCTTGGACCTCGAACCGCTGGGCATTGGGATCGCCGCCGGTGGCAAAGGGCTTAAAGGCTGGGCCAAGGAAGCCTTCCTCGGAGAATCGGCCCGCCGGCTGCAGCATCACAATATACGGGGGCAACAAACCGCGATATTCCCGACGGCGGAAGTAGGTGAAGACTGCTCCCACACTGGGGTAGGACAGCTGGGTGCCGGGTTTGTGACCGGTTTGCATCAGGTAGGCGGCGGTTTCGTGGCCGTTGTTGCCGTGGGTCATGCTGCGGATGAGGGAGAACTTATCGGCCTGCTTGGCCAGCTCCGGAAAGAGGGAGCTCAGCTGGATGCTATCGACGTTGGTGGTGATGACGCGGTCCAACTGGCCGAGGTAATCGTACCCGGTGCCGGGCTTGGGATCCCAGGTATCGTTATGGGACATCCCGCCCCAGAGGAAGATCTGAATGACGGAGCGAATTTTGGGTTTTGCTTCCGCCTTGGCGATGGCGGCCTGATCGCGAGCGGCCTTTTGCTCGGCGAGCTCTTCCTCCGGCTTTTTCTGAGCGACGGCGGCATACACGAGCGGCTGCAGGGAAGAGGCAGCGGCAAAAATGCCCGCCGTGCCCACCACTCCCTGGCGGACCACCTCCCTTCGGGTCAAACCCCGACGATCTTGGTTCGGCGACTGCTTCATGGTAGAGTCTCCTGCCGATTGAAAGCCCCGGAAAA
>Ga0308416_1000816_pt1 | contig 10703 bp, 11 predicted proteins | sample HotsprSampleOS60_FD_203468 | JGI IMG/M metagenome (GOLD analysis project Ga0308416, IMG submission 203468) | Hot spring phototrophic mat microbial communities from Octopus Spring, Yellowstone National Park, Wyoming, United States - 20090730_OS60 ... | reverse complement strand
CAAAGACTGGAACAAGTGTTTCAGTGCTCTTCAGCGAGCCGAAAATTTCTCAACGCCGCACTTGCTCCCAGACCGGCAGCATCAACTTGTGTTTCAGTGCTCTTCAGCGAGCCGAAAATTTCTCAATGAAAGACATCGACGTTTTCATTTACTCCCCGTCAGTGTTTCAGTGCTCTTCAGCGAGCCGAAAATTTCTCAATCAGCGACGAGCTGATCAAACAGCATCGGCGCGCCGAGTTTCAGTGCTCTTCAGCGAGCCGAAAATTTCTCAAGCAACAGCCAGCCGCGCACGCGCCCAGACGCCTCAGTTTCAGTGCTCTTCAGCGAGCCGAAAATTTCTCAATTAACGCCGACCGGACGCGTGGGGCATCTCACGCGCTTGTTTCAGTGCTCTTCAGCGAGCCGAAAATTTCTCAACTTCTTCGAAAATCTCGTCGGCGCATACGCGGCGGAGTTTCAGTGCTCTTCAGCGAGCCGAAAATTTCTCAATGCATCACTCACCCCACAAGCGCGCCACGCGCGCCCAGTTTCAGTGCTCTTCAGCGAGCCGAAAATTTCTCAAACGACAACCTGCGTCGCGCGGTCGATTGGGCGCGCGGTTTCAGTGCTCTTCAGCGAGCCGAAAATTTCTCAATGTGACAATATTTGTCACATGTCGTACAGCAGAAAGGTTTCAGTGCTCTTCAGCGAGCCGAAAATTTCTCAATCAACAAGAGCGCCGAATCGGGCGAAACGCCTGGTGAGTTTCAGTGCTCTTCAGCGAGCCGAAAATTTCTCAAGCGGCTACTGGGTCGCCGACTCTGTCGTCGCAACCGTTTCAGTGCTCTTCAGCGAGCCGAAAATTTCTCAATTGGTTGGGCGTGAGACAAACAAAACCCCTCGCCGTACGTTTCAGTGCTCTTCAGCGAGCCGAAAATTTCTCAATTCCTGGATGGATCAGCTCTCGGCGTCGGTCCACAAGTTTCAGTGCTCTTCAGCGAGCCGAAAATTTCTCAACGCAAGGCGCGGCTCATCATTTTCGCCGACGCCGAGTTTCAGTGCTCTTCAGCGAGCCGAAAATTTCTCAATCGTGATAGCGCCATTGAGCGCGCTGAATCCGGTATTTGTTTCAGTGCTCTTCAGCGAGCCGAAAATTTCTCAACGTGCGCGGCTGGCTGTTGCTGTATGATGATCTGGGGTTTCAGTGCTCTTCAGCGAGCCGAAAATTTCTCAATCACCAGCGACTTGGCAGAAGCGCCGTATTGGGACGGTTTCAGTGCTCTTCAGCGAGCCGAAAATTTCTCAATCGTCGGTGTGTTGGCGCTCGCTATCGGCGTCACGCTGTTTCAGTGCTCTTCAGCGAGCCGAAAATTTCTCAATGACAAGTTCGACGTTCATCGGTTGTTCGAGTCCATAGTTTCAGTGCTCTTCAGCGAGCCGAAAATTTCTCAATTCTTTGGAGCGTCCGATCAACAACGATGTGCTGTTGTTTCAGTGCTCTTCAGCGAGCCGAAAATTTCTCAATTCGGGTCTGCATTGAACGGTCGAGCGACAGCGCTTGTTTCAGTGCTCTTCAGCGAGCCGAAAATTTCTCAATTGCTGGAGCGCAGTTGGTTTCCGAGCGCAGCAATGCGTTTCAGTGCTCTTCAGCGAGCCGAAAATTTCTCAATTACCCGCGCACCATCACCCCGATCACTGACCCCAAGCGGTTTCAGTGCTCTTCAGCGAGCCGAAAATTTCTCAATTCTGCGCGCAGCGCCGCGAGGTGTCGCGCCACGCGCGTTTCAGTGCTCTTCAGCGAGCCGAAAATTTCTCAATTAAAGGAGAAACCAATGCGTGAGATAATCTGGCTCAGTTTCAGTGCTCTTCAGCGAGCCGAAAATTTCTCAATTCACGCCTCCCTCGACCAGCCGCAGTCCGCCAAGCGCGGTTTCAGTGCTCTTCAGCGAGCCGAAAATTTCTCAATTGTCGCCGTCGCCGCTGAACACGCCCGTCCACGCAGAGTTTCAGTGCTCTTCAGCGAGCCGAAAATTTCTCAATTTCCTATTCTTGGCGTGATGGCGTTCACCGCAATGAGTTTCAGTGCTCTTCAGCGAGCCGAAAATTTCTCAATCTTTGCAGCGACGACGCTGCGGATCGCGTCGACGAGGTTTCAGTGCTCTTCAGCGAGCCGAAAATTTCTCAATTTGAAGAGCGCGCTGACGAACGACATCGGCTTCTGTGTTTCAGTGCTCTTCAGCGAGCCGAAAATTTCTCAATTTGATGGAGGGGACGCTGCAGATACTTATTCGTTGCGTTTCAGTGCTCTTCAGCGAGCCGAAAATTTCTCAATTTCCTCGAGTTGGATACTCGCGTCAGAGCCGGTGAAAGTTTCAGTGCTCTTCAGCGAGCCGAAAATTTCTCAATTTAGTCGCGTTCGGAGCGCATCGCCACCTCCATTATTCCGTTTCAGTGCTCTTCAGCGAGCCGAAAATTTCTCAATTTGACAGTGATGCCGCCGACGTTGACCGTCGCCGACGCGTTTCAGTGCTCTTCAGCGAGCCGAAAATTTCTCAATTTCGGCGTGCGACCGGCGCATCACGTTCGCGCTGCTGTTTCAGTGCTCTTCAGCGAGCCGAAAATTTCTCAATTTTCGGATGATGCATCCATAAGTCGCCTCCTTATAATAGAGTTTCAGTGCTCTTCAGCGAGCCGAAAATTTCTCAATTGCCACGCGCTGCAGGCGGGCGTGCAGGGCGCGGGGCGTTTCAGTGCTCTTCAGCGAGCCGAAAATTTCTCAATTCTTCGTCCGCTTCGACCGGAAGGTCGAGTTGCCCGTGTTTCAGTGCTCTTCAGCGAGCCGAAAATTTCTCAATCCGTGCAGCCGCCGCCGGTCGGCGGGCGCAACGTGCAGTTTCAGTGCTCTTCAGCGAGCCGAAAATTTCTCAATTTATCACCCGTGGCGAGGAGCGTCATGATGATTCCGTGTTTCAGTGCTCTTCAGCGAGCCGAAAATTTCTCAATTCGGCGTCGGTATTGAGGGGAAGCAGCAGCGCGTAGAGTTTCAGTGCTCTTCAGCGAGCCGAAAATTTCTCAATTCTGGATCACAGTGACGCATAAGGAATGGCATAAGTGTTTCAGTGCTCTTCAGCGAGCCGAAAATTTCTCAATTTCGCAGTCTTTGGCGAAATCGTTCCCTCCCCGCGGGTTTCAGTGCTCTTCAGCGAGCCGAAAATTTCTCAATTTCCGCGCGTATGTCAGATCTTTCACTGCTTCATCAGTTTCAGTGCTCTTCAGCGAGCCGAAAATTTCTCAATTCCGATACGCGCGAAGAGCGCGCTGACGAACGACATGTTTCAGTGCTCTTCAGCGAGCCGAAAATTTCTCAATTCGAGGGATACGTCATCCCGGCTGACTGGGACGCGCAGGTTTCAGTGCTCTTCAGCGAGCCGAAAATTTCTCAATTCTGCTTGCCGCGAACGTGCGCGCGTCCGCCAGCGGGTTTCAGTGCTCTTCAGCGAGCCGAAAATTTCTCAATTGATGCGGCAGCAATTGCCGCCGACTGGACAATCCCGTTTCAGTGCTCTTCAGCGAGCCGAAAATTTCTCAATTCAGCCGCTGCTGCGCTACTTCAACGCAGCGGCTTCCGGTTTCAGTGCTCTTCAGCGAGCCGAAAATTTCTCAATTCGTGAATGTTTTGTACTTCACCCGAGTGGGTGACTGTTTCAGTGCTCTTCAGCGAGCCGAAAATTTCTCAATTCCTATCCGAAAGTACAGGCCTAGGAGCCCCTCCCAAGTTTCAGTGCTCTTCAGCGAGCCGAAAATTTCTCAATTCACTACTGCTGGTCTACTCGATGAAGCAAGAGCGATAGTTTCAGTGCTCTTCAGCGAGCCGAAAATTTCTCAATTGCTTGAGCCAATTCCGGTATACCCCAGTCACCCACTCGTTTCAGTGCTCTTCAGCGAGCCGAAAATTTCTCAATTCACAGATTGTTCCAGCCAACGCTTTTTGCGTGCAAGTTTCAGTGCTCTTCAGCGAGCCGAAAATTTCTCAATTTTGTTTGAAGCAGATGTAGGAACATTCGGGTATAGGTTTCAGTGCTCTTCAGCGAGCCGAAAATTTCTCAATTTCGTATTCGAGTGTGAGGACGGCTCGATCTACGTTCGTTTCAGTGCTCTTCAGCGAGCCGAAAATTTCTCAATTCGCCGTCGCGCGTGCGCTGGCTGCGCACGCGACGCGTTTCAGTGCTCTTCAGCGAGCCGAAAATTTCTCAATTTTGTGGTTGCAAAAAATAAACCCGCGCTTGCGAGGCGGTTTCAGTGCTCTTCAGCGAGCCGAAAATTTCTCAATTGTTAGCCACACGTGTGGTAGAGCGTAATCAGCTCCAGTTTCAGTGCTCTTCAGCGAGCCGAAAATTTCTCAATTCGCGCCTAACCCCGTTCCAGCGCGTGCTGATGCGGCGTTTCAGTGCTCTTCAGCGAGCCGAAAATTTCTCAATTTCGATCCGCTCCAGTCTGACGCCGCACCGACAGCGCGTTTCAGTGCTCTTCAGCGAGCCGAAAATTTCTCAATTTTCGTCGAGCGAGTTGTACACTTCGTAGTAGTAGTGTTTCAGTGCTCTTCAGCGAGCCGAAAATTTCTCAATTTATACGGTTACCGAGATTGTCGCCGAGGAACTCGGTGTTTCAGTGCTCTTCAGCGAGCCGAAAATTTCTCAATTCGGTGAGGAATTTGGTTGAGATTTCACTCTTGACAGACGTTTCAGTGCTCTTCAGCGAGCCGAAAATTTCTCAATTCCAGCGTGCGGCGCGATGCCAGATGTCTTCGCTGTGTTTCAGTGCTCTTCAGCGAGCCGAAAATTTCTCAATTCTTCCGTCCACCAGCGCCCCGGCGATCAGCGTCGAGGTTTCAGTGCTCTTCAGCGAGCCGAAAATTTCTCAATTCGGGCGCGGGTTTCTCGCGCATATCCACCCGCTGACGTTTCAGTGCTCTTCAGCGAGCCGAAAATTTCTCAATTCTCGCCGCGGTACTCGACCGCGTAGTCGCGCGTCTCGGTTTCAGTGCTCTTCAGCGAGCCGAAAATTTCTCAATCGCGAAATTGCAGGCAGAGTATTTGAAGTACGCAGAAGGTTTCAGTGCTCTTCAGCGAGCCGAAAATTTCTCAATTTATCTGCGAAAAATGACGGATTTACGGACCTACCTAAGTTTCAGTGCTCTTCAGCGAGCCGAAAATTTCTCAATTCGTAACCGTCAACGTCGATGCGCTGCTCGCAGATTGTTTCAGTGCTCTTCAGCGAGCCGAAAATTTCTCAATTTTCGGAATGCATATCGGTTAGTCATCAAGTAGGAGGTTTCAGTGCTCTTCAGCGAGCCGAAAATTTCTCAATTTCAGCCCGTTCGTCGAGATCGCGGCTGGTGCGTAAGTTTCAGTGCTCTTCAGCGAGCCGAAAATTTCTCAATTTGATCCCGATCTCGAACATCCGGTGCGCGTCGCGAAGGTTTCAGTGCTCTTCAGCGAGCCGAAAATTTCTCAATTCGCGTCAAGCAGCCCGCGGATAATCACCCCCTCGTGTTTCAGTGCTCTTCAGCGAGCCGAAAATTTCTCAATTGTGATGATTAGTTCTGGGGCGCTCCGGTTCGCCGGTTTCAGTGCTCTTCAGCGAGCCGAAAATTTCTCAATTGTGTGATCCGGACGCGCCGCGCGCAGACAGTCCGTGTTTCAGTGCTCTTCAGCGAGCCGAAAATTTCTCAATTCCAGATCGGCTACGGCGCGCTGGAGATGACCGATGAGTTTCAGTGCTCTTCAGCGAGCCGAAAATTTCTCAATTCAAAACCGACTCGAATCGTAGAATCCGACAAGCGAAGTTTCAGTGCTCTTCAGCGAGCCGAAAATTTCTCAATTTCATCAAGGCGCGCCCGCTTGGTCGACCGTATGCGTGTTTCAGTGCTCTTCAGCGAGCCGAAAATTTCTCAATTCCGAGACGCTGCTCTATACAGTCAACGGGCAGTCGGTTTCAGTGCTCTTCAGCGAGCCGAAAATTTCTCAATTCAACGTCGTTGCAGACTACGCTGCGCGCGTTCCAACAGTTTCAGTGCTCTTCAGCGAGCCGAAAATTTCTCAATTCGACGATTGACGCACTGTTGCAAACAATCGACCGCGGTTTCAGTGCTCTTCAGCGAGCCGAAAATTTCTCAATTCAGCCGTATCGCGATCTGGCGGCGGTGTGTCTGAAGGTTTCAGTGCTCTTCAGCGAGCCGAAAATTTCTCAATTCTGTGCGGCTGTACAAGAACTTTGGAGCGTTGTTGTGTTTCAGTGCTCTTCAGCGAGCCGAAAATTTCTCAATTAAAGATTACGTCGCCTTGTCCGGTTTATTTGGCGAGTTTCAGTGCTCTTCAGCGAGCCGAAAATTTCTCAATTCTAGCGCAGCGAGCAGCGCGTCTTCTCCATCCGTCGGTTTCAGTGCTCTTCAGCGAGCCGAAAATTTCTCAATTGTATAGTAGAGACGTAATCAATAAACGCACCAAGGTTTCAGTGCTCTTCAGCGAGCCGAAAATTTCTCAATTTCTTCCTCCTCTTCGAGGGGGAAGACGGATCGGCGTGTTTCAGTGCTCTTCAGCGAGCCGAAAATTTCTCAATTCGAATAGCGGATGCAGGTATTTGGATCCGCGCGACAAGTTTCAGTGCTCTTCAGCGAGCCGAAAATTTCTCAATTTGAAGCGGCTGCTGCGGGCGTGCGAGCGTACCGCGAGTTTCAGTGCTCTTCAGCGAGCCGAAAATTTCTCAATTCCAGATGCTGATAGTCTTCATTTTTCGTTCCTCCTGTTTCAGTGCTCTTCAGCGAGCCGAAAATTTCTCAATTCGAAGCGACTGAAGCAGCCGTACCGCGATCTTGCGGGTTTCAGTGCTCTTCAGCGAGCCGAAAATTTCTCAATTTTTGCGCTGTTTATGATCGTTGTCAACGACAACGAGCGTTTCAGTGCTCTTCAGCGAGCCGAAAATTTCTCAATTTTTGCGTGACATGCAGGGTGCAGTGGTTGCAGGTGCGTTTCAGTGCTCTTCAGCGAGCCGAAAATTTCTCAATTCGACGCGTACTCATAGATGAGCGCAGCATCAGAGGGTTTCAGTGCTCTTCAGCGAGCCGAAAATTTCTCAATTAGCAGCGGATACTGGACGCGATCGGCGCAATCAACGGTTTCAGTGCTCTTCAGCGAGCCGAAAATTTCTCAATTTTCGATGACGAAGCGCGGGCGCTGGCGCTGCGCGCTCGTTTCAGTGCTCTTCAGCGAGCCGAAAATTTCTCAATTCTCACCGTCGCCGACTACGAGTTCTCGACCTCTGACGAGTTTCAGTGCTCTTCAGCGAGCCGAAAATTTCTCAATTCGTGATACAGTCTGGCGCTCCGTACACCGTTCCGTTGTTTCAGTGCTCTTCAGCGAGCCGAAAATTTCTCAATTTACGAGACGTCGATATTTTCATCTACTCGCCGTCAGTGTTTCAGTGCTCTTCAGCGAGCCGAAAATTTCTCAATTCAAGCGCGCTCGCCGCGTTCAGCGCAACCAAACGCGTTTCAGTGCTCTTCAGCGAGCCGAAAATTTCTCAATTCGAGGAGTTTCAATGCGTCATCTTTCGACGCTGGAAGTTTCAGTGCTCTTCAGCGAGCCGAAAATTTCTCAATTCTATGAGGGGATTCACGTAGGCAACGGCGTTGCGGGTTTCAGTGCTCTTCAGCGAGCCGAAAATTTCTCAATTTGTACAATGCCGCGTCAACTCTTTCCATACATTGGGTTTCAGTGCTCTTCAGCGAGCCGAAAATTTCTCAATTTGGAAGCCGACTTCCGGGTTTCGCGCGCGAACGGCGGTTTCAGTGCTCTTCAGCGAGCCGAAAATTTCTCAATTTATAAGCGACGGCGTCGTCTCCGTAGAGCAGGTCGGTTTCAGTGCTCTTCAGCGAGCCGAAAATTTCTCAATTGTGATGATACCTCGACGAGTTTTAGAAGAACTTGTCGTTTCAGTGCTCTTCAGCGAGCCGAAAATTTCTCAATTTGATACGAGACGACGTAGCCGAAGATGACCGCCAATGTTTCAGTGCTCTTCAGCGAGCCGAAAATTTCTCAATTTATTCGATGTGCTGCGCACGCCCTCGACCGCGCGCGTTTCAGTGCTCTTCAGCGAGCCGAAAATTTCTCAATTTGATCCTCAACTTCTGCCGCAGATTGCCAGTCCGCGTTTCAGTGCTCTTCAGCGAGCCGAAAATTTCTCAATCGAAACCGGCCGCGGACATCGACTGCGCCAAGGCAAGTTTCAGTGCTCTTCAGCGAGCCGAAAATTTCTCAATTGCAGAGTTTCTCGACGACGGCGGCGCGGTGTTCCGGTTTCAGTGCTCTTCAGCGAGCCGAAAATTTCTCAATTATCACCTCGCGCCCGAACGTCCGAGATGTCGCCGCGTTTCAGTGCTCTTCAGCGAGCCGAAAATTTCTCAATTGCCGTATCTCACGCAACTCGTCGCTGCGGCGGCGGAGTTTCAGTGCTCTTCAGCGAGCCGAAAATTTCTCAATTCCAACGCCGCGCGCTGGTTACGTTCTGGCAACGCAAGTTTCAGTGCTCTTCAGCGAGCCGAAAATTTCTCAATTTGGTCGCACTGGCAGAAGCGTGTAACGACCTACGGTTTCAGTGCTCTTCAGCGAGCCGAAAATTTCTCAATTAGCGAGCAGTTTGTGGTGCGCACGCCTGCGCTCGTGTTTCAGTGCTCTTCAGCGAGCCGAAAATTTCTCAATTTTGAGTTGGGTTCGTCAACGCAGTTCAGCGCACAGCGTTTCAGTGCTCTTCAGCGAGCCGAAAATTTCTCAATTTCCGATAACATCAACCGGGCTGGCGAACGGGGTCTGTTTCAGTGCTCTTCAGCGAGCCGAAAATTTCTCAATTGCCGCCAGCCGGATCGTTGCGTGAACGATATCCGCGTTTCAGTGCTCTTCAGCGAGCCGAAAATTTCTCAATTTGTCGTTTATCAGCGCACTGTTCCAGAGGATCGGCGTGTTTCAGTGCTCTTCAGCGAGCCGAAAATTTCTCAATTTGACGAGGGAAACGCGTAGCGCGGGCGACGGCGCTGTTTCAGTGCTCTTCAGCGAGCCGAAAATTTCTCAATTCGATATTGTCCGTACACGCGATTCGGCGCTTTCGAGGTTTCAGTGCTCTTCAGCGAGCCGAAAATTTCTCAATTCGTTCGGCCTGCCATACGAACGCGTGATTGCGCAAGGTTTCAGTGCTCTTCAGCGAGCCGAAAATTTCTCAATTCCGTATCTCACGCAACTCGTCGCTGCTGCGGCGGAGTTTCAGTGCTCTTCAGCGAGCCGAAAATTTCTCAATTCGCGTTGCGTCTTTGGTCGTCGGGATCAAGCGCTGAGTTTCAGTGCTCTTCAGCGAGCCGAAAATTTCTCAATTCGACGCGGCTGGGCGATACGCTGCTGTACATTGCCAACGTTTCAGTGCTCTTCAGCGAGCCGAAAATTTCTCAATTTGGGACGAAGAGAACGATTACGAGACCGTCACCTACGGTTTCAGTGCTCTTCAGCGAGCCGAAAATTTCTCAATTGCCAAAATCTTCGTGCTGGTTCTGCCCGTACCGATGTTTCAGTGCTCTTCAGCGAGCCGAAAATTTCTCAATTCGCGGTCAGATCGAGCGAATCGAGGAAGAGCGCGACGTTTCAGTGCTCTTCAGCGAGCCGAAAATTTCTCAATTCGCGCTGGAGCAGCGAACGATTACACTGCCTGCGCGTTTCAGTGCTCTTCAGCGAGCCGAAAATTTCTCAATTCGCGTCGCCGATCAGTGCGGAAGGGCTGTCTGCGCGGTTTCAGTGCTCTTCAGCGAGCCGAAAATTTCTCAATTTCAAGCAGCGATTGAAGCGCTGACGAAGGCGGCGCAGGTTTCAGTGCTCTTCAGCGAGCCGAAAATTTCTCAATTCGGCGACGGTCTGGAGTACAATATGTGGCTCGCAGGTTTCAGTGCTCTTCAGCGAGCCGAAAATTTCTCAATTTCAACTGCTGGCAGCGGGGCACAACGGACTGACCGGTTTCAGTGCTCTTCAGCGAGCCGAAAATTTCTCAATTTCAGTGTGTGGTACGCGCGTACCACTGCGTCGCGGTTTCAGTGCTCTTCAGCGAGCCGAAAATTTCTCAATTTGAGGAAAAGCGCGACGCAGAGCGCAAAGTGGAACGTTTCAGTGCTCTTCAGCGAGCCGAAAATTTCTCAATTCGACGAGCAACGACGGGGGAGCGACGTTCGGTCTGGGTTTCAGTGCTCTTCAGCGAGCCGAAAATTTCTCAATTTTGAACATTCTAGCTTCTCCTTTCCGTCAATATCGGTTTCAGTGCTCTTCAGCGAGCCGAAAATTTCTCAATTTGATCAGCGCGTTCGCACTCGCGTTCGTTCACCCCGGTTTCAGTGCTCTTCAGCGAGCCGAAAATTTCTCAATTCGGCTGAACCTCACGCCGTATTACGAGGACGGGCGCGTTTCAGTGCTCTTCAGCGAGCCGAAAATTTCTCAATTCCTGCTTGGATCGGGGCGACGTAGTAGACCCACTGGTTTCAGTGCTCTTCAGCGAGCCGAAAATTTCTCAATTCTGCAAGCAAGGAGCACGCGGTATGAGGAGAATGTGTTTCAGTGCTCTTCAGCGAGCCGAAAATTTCTCAATTCACGCAGAGCGGAACGTCCCGACGTTCGCGTTCCTGTTTCAGTGCTCTTCAG
>Ga0308416_1000813_pt1 | contig 10740 bp, 10 predicted proteins | sample HotsprSampleOS60_FD_203468 | JGI IMG/M metagenome (GOLD analysis project Ga0308416, IMG submission 203468) | Hot spring phototrophic mat microbial communities from Octopus Spring, Yellowstone National Park, Wyoming, United States - 20090730_OS60 ... | reverse complement strand
AGGAACTCACCGGCCAGGTGCCGTGCCTGCGCCCGGGCCTCCCGGTAAGGAGAGATGAGGGCCACCAACGCCACCACCCCGTGCCGGACCAGTAGCCCCGCCACGTACGCCACCCGCCGGACGTTCTCCATGCGGTCCTCCCGGGAGAAGCCCAACCCGCGGGAGAAGTGCTGCCGCACCGCGTCCCCGTCCAGCACCTCCACGGCCCGACCCATCGCCCTCAGCCGGGCGGCCACCAGCTCCGCCAGGGTGCTCTTGCCCGCGCCGGAAAGCCCGGTGAACCACACGCACACGCCCCGCGGAGGGGAGCTCGCCTCCGTGGACACGCTCTCCACCTCCACCCCGTCCGCCCGCGCGGACAACGTCACCACCACCCCCTCCGCGCGCAGGGCCACGGTGTAGTCCCCCAGGGTCCGCGCCCCCACCCGCACCTCCTCCAGCCGCCGGCCCCGGAGGGCGCGCAGCGCCCGGTTGGTGGCTTCCAGCCTGTCGCGGAGCTGCTGCCCACGGGGAGTCCGCCACAGCACGTCCGTGAGCAGCCTCTCCCCCTCCGCCCGGTACTTCCGCCGCGCCCGGCCGGTCTGCAGGGACAGGGCCACCGCAGCTTCCACCACGTCCACCAGGTCCGCGGGCACCGTGCCCCCGCGCACCAGCTGGGCGGCCCGGACGGCCCGGGGACGCTCTGCCTCCGGGAGGGCCTGGGCCAGGGCCAGCACCTCCTCCGCCACCAGTTCCGCCTTCGGGGCTCCTACCTCCCACCACCACCGGCCCGCGCGGTCGTCCTCCCCGGGCTGGATGGGCCGGGTGCACGGGTCGCAGCCGATGCTGGTGTACCCGTGGGCGTAGAGGGGGTGCACGGGGACGTGGTGGGTCCGCAGGTACTCCCAGACCTCCTCCTTGGTCCAGTCCGCGAGGGGGTTGACCTTCACCATGCCGTCGTGGTCGTGGTCCAGCTCGACCTTGCGGATGTTGGCCCGGGAGGCCCACTGCTCTCGTCGGAGCCCGGTGATCCACGCGTCCAGCTTCTCCAGGCCCCGCACCAGGGGGCGGACCTTGCGCACCTGGCAGCACGGGTTGTCGGGAGAACTGCACCCGCGCGGAGACTCAGGACCTGGCCCTAGTGCCGGCCGTGCGGGAGGGGCTAGTTGGCTTCAACGTGCTCGTGGGCGGCAAGATGGGTTCAGGCGGCTACCGGATCGCCTCATCCCTCGATGCGTTCGTGACCCCCGACCAGGCCCCGGAGGTCTGCGCAGCCATCGTGGAGATCTTCCGGGACTTCGGACTGCGGGAGGCCCGCAGCAAGGCGCGGCTGAGCTTCCTCCTGGACCTGTGGGGCGTGGAGCGGTTCCGGGAGGTCCTGGAGGATCGCCTGGGGTACCCCTTGAGCCCGGCGGGCCGGGATGAGCGCAAACCCACGGCCACCGACCACATCGGCGTGATCCCCCAGAAACACCAGGGGCTGTACGCGGTGGGGCTGCTGGTCCCGGTAGGCCGGGTCCGGGCGGAGCAACTCCTCCGGTGCTGCGGGGGCTCGCAAGCTGTACCGGCACCGACTCGGCGGGGACCCTCACGGACCCCGGAGGGACTGCCGCAGCGGCTCACGGGCCCGTGAAGGCGGGGCATGCTGGCGGGCCGGCGGCGACGCCACCCGTCGTCGCAGCGTTTTGTGGAAGAGCGCCGCGAGAGGTCTACGGCGGGCCCTGCCGGTACAGCTGCAGGAGCGCGTCCCGCAACCGCGCCAGCAGCTGGTCCGGGGAGTCCGCCGTGGGTGGGATGAGCGGCCCGAAGCGCACCGCCACCCTGCGCGGCCGCGGCACCAGCTCCCCTAGGGGAAGGGCTCGGTCAGTCCCGTACAGCCACGCGGGGATCACGGGAGCGCCCGCCCGCAAACTCAGTGCCGCCACCCCCCGCCGCAAGGGGGCCAGGGGAGAACCTGCGCGGTTGATTCCCCCTTCCGGGAACAGGGCCATGAGTCCGCCCGCCTGCAACACCTGCAGGGCCGCACGGAAGCCCTGCCCCGTGTAGGCGCCAGGATCCAGCTCGGTCCGCCGCACGGGCACGAACCCGTACCACCGCACCACGGGCGCCAGGACGCGGATCAAGGGGTCCCACGGCACGAACCCAGGCGTCAGGCGCCGTCCCAGCAGCTCCTCCGCTCCCAGGAACACCGCGCGCCTGGGAAGGGCCGCCGCCAGAACCACGGGGTCCAACCACGAGCGGTGGTTGGCAGCCACCAGGGCAGGGCCTGAGCGGGGGACGGAATCCTGGCCTACCGCCCGCAGGTCGAACAGCAGCCACAGCAGCGCCCGTACCGCCGCTCGGGCCAGGCGGTAGTCCCAGCTGTGGCCCGGCAACTCCTTCATGGCCCGCGGAGTCCCCGGTGAGGCGCGCGGCCCCGGACGTGCCCCGGTCCGCCCACGAGATCTTCTCGGACAAGGTCCTAGGCTCGGCGCGCCAGCTCCAACACCAGGGGCAGGACGTCCACCCCCCGCAGGGTCCCCAGTTTCCCCCGCGCCGCCGCGGACTCCCCGAACCCACCCGCCCGGTCGGGCGCCAGGCCGGGGCTCCACACCAGCAGGGGGACCGGGTCGTCGGTGTGAGCACCTGCGGCGCACACCGTGGCGTGGTCCGCGGTCACCGCCACCACCACGTCCCGGCGGCCCTGCAGCCCGCTGCGCAGGGGGCCGAAAAAGTGCTGGTCGATCCCCGCCACCACGGCCTGCTTCGCCGCCCAGTCCCCGTCGTGACCCGGCTCGTCGGGCCCCTTCAGGTGTACGTAGAGACCGTCCCACCCGTCCAGCTGGCGCAGGGCCTCCTGGGCCCACGCGGTGTACACGCGGGGGTCTCGTCCGCTGGCCGGGACTTCCACCACGCCCATTCCCAAAAGCCGTGCGATGCCCCGCTCCACAGGCATCTCCACGAAACACGCGAAGCGGGCGCCGAAGCGCTCCGCGAACGCAGGGACCTGTGGCACGTGGTCGCTGGCGTCCCGCAGCAGCACCAAGTTGGCGGGGGGTTCCCCCCGGCTCTTCCGCCGCGCGTTCACCGGGTGCGCTTCCAGGACGCGGCGACTGCGCTCGGTGAACTGGTTGACCAGCTCCGCGGCCCGTGCCGCCCCTGGGTCCGGCTGCAACGGCACGCAGGTCTCCACCTCGTCCTTTACCACGGACTTGGCCACCCCCAGGGCGCCCACGCGTCCGTACGCGGGGTCGGTGTTGGAGATCTGGGCGGACAGCCGCATCTCCTGGTCGTACAGCACCAGCACGCAGCGGTGCCCGACGCTGGCTTCAAACCGGAACGCGGCGCCGGGCAGCTGGACTTCCTCCTGCACGGCGCGCGCCAGGGCCTTCGCCTCCTCGCTGCGCAAGCTGCGCCCCACCCGGCGGTCCAGGATCCGTCGCCCCTCCCCCGCGGTGGCGAAGTTGCCCCGGAGGGCCAGGTTCCCGTCCCGGAAGGGGATGCCCATCCCCAGAGCCTCCAACAGGCCCCGCCCCGCGTGGTACTGGAAGGGGTCGTACCCGAGGATCGCGGTCACGGCGACGTCGGACTCCGGAGCGATGCCCGGGCCCACCGTCACCACCAACCCCTGCTGACCCTCCCCGGCCAGGGCATCCAGGTGGGGCGTGTGGGCTGCCTCCAGGGGCGTGCGGTCGCCCAGAGCCGCCACCGGCCGGTCGGCGAGACCGTCCAGGATCACGTACAAGACCTTGCGCACGCCGCACCTCCTCAGGGGTCCTGGCGCAGACGACGGAGGAGGTCCGCGAGGTCCCGCGCCACCACGTCGGGCCTCACTTCGCCGCCCTCGGCCTCTTCCAACGAGGTGACCACGCCGGTGAGCACCAGGGCGGTCCGCATCCCTAGGCGGACAGCGCCCACGATGTCCGTGGCCACCTGGTCTCCCACCATGAGGGTTTCCTGTGGCCGCGTGCCGAGGCGTTCGAGGGCCATCCGGAAGGGGTACGGCTCGGGTTTGCCCACGGAGACAGGCTCGCGGCCTGTGGCGGTCCGGATGGCCGCCACGATGGCCCCGGCTCCCGGCCACAGCTCTCCCTCCACAGGTAGGTTGGCGTCCAGGTTGGTGGCCACGAAGCGCGCCCCACGCCGGATGGCGGAGCAGGCCGCTTTCAGCCTCGCGTACGTGAGCTCGGTGTCCAGCCCCACCACCACCGCGGCGGCGTCTCCGTCCTCCGCCAGCGCGTACCCGGCCTCCAACACGGCTTCCCGCAGGCCCCGCCCTCCCACCACCAGCACGGGCCCCTGGAGGTTCCAACTCCGCAGCACCTCCGCGGCACACAGGGCGGAGGTCACCACCTGGCCCTCCTCCGCGGGGATCCCCAGCTGGCGCAGGTGCTCCACGTACTGCCGGGGCGTCCGCGTGGAGTTGTTGGTGACGAAGGCGAAGGGGACTTCCTCCTCCCGCAGCCACGCCAAAAACTCCGCCGCCCCCGGCAGAGCCTCCCGGCCCCGGTAGACCACCCCGTCCAGGTCCAAGACGACGCCCCGCGGCCGGTTCATGGGGAGCCTGCGGACCGCAACAGCTCCACGAACTCGGGGAGGAGCTGTCCCGTGTACACCTCGGACGCGGGACCCGTCATGCGCAGCCGGTAGCCTTCCTCCACGGAAACCCGGAGGGTGCCCCCCTCCATCTCCACCCGCAGGCTGCGGCCCGTGAGGCCCCGGCGGACGCACGCGGCGGCCACCGCGCACGCGCTGGAGCCCGATGCCAGGGTGTGCCCTGCCCCCCGCTCCCAGATACGGATCCGGACCCGGTCCGGGGCCAGCACCTGGGCGAACTGGACGTTGGTCCGCTGGGGGAACAACGGGTGGCACTCCAAGGCAGGTCCCAGCCGCAGGAGATCCACCTGCCCGAGGTCCTCGGTGAACACCACGCAGTGCGGGTTCCCCACGTTCACCGCGGTCACCCGCAACACCTCCCCCTGCACCTCCACGGCCTCGTCCACCACCTCCCGGGGAGGGCCCGCGGCGGGGATCCGGGAGCTGGAAAACGTGGCTTCCCCCATGTCCACCGTGACCTCCACCACGCGCCCGTCCCGCACCTGGAGGTCGCAACGCACCACACCCCCGAGGGTCTCCACGGTGAACCGGGGAACCCGGGCGTGCCCGTGCTCGTACAGGTACTTCGCAAAGATCCTCAGCCCGTTCCCGCTTTTCTCCGCCTCGCTGCCGTCGGGGTTGTAGATCCGCAGGCCGAAGTCTGCCTGACGGGACGGAACGCGGACCAACACCCCGTCGGAGCCCACCCCGAAGTGCCGGTCGCACAGGCGCCTTACCGTCTCCGCGGTAAGGGGGAACTCCAGGTCGGCGGAGTCCACCACGATGTAGTCGTTGCCCAGGGCGTGCGACTTCACGAACCGGCTCACGCCTGAGCCTCCCCCATCCGGATGCGCCGGCCCCCCTCGTACGTGGTGCACAGGGCATTCCGCCGCTGCCACCGTTCCAGGGCGAGGTCCACCAAGCGGCTGATGAGCTCCCGGTACGGGAGTCCCGTGGCTTCCCACAGCTTGGGGTACATGCTGATGGGTGTGAATCCTGGGATGGTGTTCACCTCGCTGAGGTAGGTGGCGCCCTCCCGCTCCAGGAGGAAGTCCACCCGCGCCATCCCCGACAAGCGCAGGGTGCGGTACGCCTGCAGGGCCAGCCCACGCACCTCCTCCGCCCGTTCCGCGGGGATCTCCGCAGGGATCACCAGTTCCGCCCCCTCCGGGTCCACGTACTTGGCCTCGTAGTCGTAGAACGTGTGCCGAGGCCGCACCTCCCCCGGCACCGAGGCGACGGGGTCGTCGTTGCCCAGCACGCTCACCTCCACCTCCACGGGCTGGGGCACCGCGCGCTCCACGATCACGGCAAGATCGTACCGCAGGGCGTCCCACACCGCGGCGTCCAGCTGCTGCGGACTCTCCACCCGGTGCACGCCCACGGAGGAGCCCAAGCGGGTGGGCTTCACGAAGCACGGGAAGCCCACCCGCACGGCCAGTTCCCGGCGGACCTCCTCCGGCTGACGCTCCCACCGGGAGCCTTCCACCACCTGGAAGGGGACCACGGGCAGCCCGGCGTCCCGCAGGAGGGCCTTCTGCACGCCCTTGTCCATCCCCACCGCGGAGCCCAGGACGTCTGCGCCCACGTACGGGACGTTCACCATCTCGAGCAGGCCCTGCACGGTGCCGTCCTCCCCGTAGGTCCCGTGCAGGACCGGGAAGACCACGTCGCACACCACGTCCCGCCCTTCCACCACCAGGTGGGCTTTCCCCACGCGGTCCAGGCGCAGCCACACGGGCTTCCCGTCCACCCACCACCTGCCGTCCGGGCTGATGAACACCTCCACCACGGAGAACCGCTGGGGGTCTGCTGCGCGGACCACGTTGCGGGCAGAGACGCACGACACCTCGTGCTCCCCCGAACGGCCTCCGTACACCACCGCCAGAGTCAACCGGCCCACGTCGTCCCTCGAACCGTGGGGTTGGCTACCGCAGTGTGACAATAGGGGTCGCAGGCGGACGCGTCAAGGAGCCGTCACGCCAGGGGCGCGCGGCGAAGGGAATGGAACACGCTGGCCGCGAGGAGCGCGGCGGAGGCCAGGGCGAAGAGGGCGCCCACTTCCTGGGGGACCCACCGCCAGCCGCTACGACGCGCCAGCTCCTGGTACGCGTGCCGCAGCTGCCGGGCGTGGGTGGTGCGGTAGTACCTGCCGCCGGTCCGCTCCGCTATGGCCTGCAACGTGGGTTCGTCCAGGAGCCCCCAGAAGCCGCTGCGGAGGAGGTGCGCGGGCCTGGTGGTGGCGATCCCCACCGTGTAGACCCGCACCCGGGCCTGCACCGCGCGGTCCGCAGCCTCTTGCGGGGTGGGGCCGTCGCTGTACCGTCCGTCCGACAACAGCACCACCACGCCGCGGATGTCCCCCTCCGGGGGTCCCTCCTGCTCCAGCACGCGCACCGCCTCCAGAAGCCCTGCACCCAGCTGGGTGCGGAGCTGGGTGGTGAGGCTCCAGACAGCCTGGGCCACCGCCTCCCGGTCCGGGGTGGGGCGGACCACCACGCTGGCGAAGTTCCCGAAGGTCACCAGCCCCACCCGCACCCCCGGCGGCAGCCGCCGGAGGAACTCCACCGCCGCCTGCTTGGCGGCCTCCAGGCGGGACGGAGGGATGTCCGTCTCCTCCATACTCCGGCTGACGTCCACCGCCAGGACGACAGGCCACCTCGCGGGGACGGGCCAGGGGGCCACCGGCCGCGCGGTGGCGAGGATCGCCAACAGGAGGGCACCCCCGAAGGCGGCCCAGGACTCACGGGTGTGGGGTGACAGCCCACCCACCCCCGGGTGCACGAGGGCCCGGGCTTTTCTGCGGCGCAGCCAAGCCCGGCCCGCCACGGCCAACACCGGCCACACGCCGAGGCACCACAGCACCGCGGGCCAGCGGAAGCTCATGGAGCGGCTGCGCCTGGAGGTGGGGTCGGCAGCCGGACCACGAACCGGCTGCCCCGGTCCGGCTTGCGCTCCGCCCGCACCGTGCCCCCGTGGGCACCCACCAACTGCTTCACCACGGCCAGCCCCAAGCCGCTCCCCCCGCTGTGCCGGCTCCGGGAGGGGTCGCCACGGTAAAAGGGTTCGAAGACCCGCTCCAGGTCCTCCGGAGGGACGCCCGGCCCGTCGTCCTCCACCGTCACCTCCGCCCACCCTTCCTGGGTGGTGAGCACCACGCGCACCGCGCCCGCCGGCGGGCTGAACCGCACCGCGTTGTGCACCAGGTTCTGGAGCACCTGCCGGAGCCGCTGAGGATCTCCCCAGGCCCACACGGGGCCCTCTGCCACAACCGCCGCCGTGACCTGACGCTCTTGGAACCAAGGTTCCAGGGCCTCCACCACCTCCCGACAGACCTCCGTGAGGTCCACCGGGCAACGCTGCAGAGGGAGCGCCCCTGCCTGCGCCAGGGTCAGGTCCCGGAGGTCGCTGACCAGGCGGTTCAACAGCACGGTCTGGGTGTGCAGGGCCGCGATGCGCTCCGGGGTAGGCTCCGCCACCCCGTCCAGGATGGCTTCCAGGTGAGCCTGCACGTTGGCCAGGGGCGTCCGCAGCTCGTGGGCCACCGCGGCCAGGAACTCCCGCCTCAGCCGCTCGTCCGCTTCCAGCCGGGCGGCCATGGCGTTGAAGGCCTGGGCCACCTCGCCGATCTCGCCCCCGAAGGCCTGCACCCGCTGGTCCAGCCGGCCCGAGGCGATGGCCCTGGCCGCAGCCCGCAGCTCCGCCAGGGGGCGTGCCATGCGGCCGGCCAACCACAACCCCGCCCCCACCGCCACCACAGCCGCGGTGAGCCCGCCCAACCACAGGGACTGGTTGAAGGCCGCCAGGAACTTCCGCTGCGACGCGCGGAACAGACGCGCGCTGGGCCTCAAGTTCTGCAGCCACAGTTCCCGCACGTGCGGGGGTTGCTCCGCCACCCAGGGGACCTCCCCTCGCCGCACCCGCTCCAGGTACGCGTGAAACCGTACCGCGGTCAGGTGCTGGGCCCACAGGCCCACCGCGGCCACCGCCAGCACCGCCACCACCGCGAAGGACAGGGCCAGTTGCGCCCGCAACCCCTGCAGCCGCCCGCCCCAAGGGCGGAGCTTTGCCTCCAGGCCACGGGGACCCCGCGGAGGACCGCCCGCCTCCGAGGACCGCTCAGGGGTCGGCACCATGGGAGGGCTGCGCGAACTTGTACCCCACCCCGTGGACGGTGAGGATGTAGCGGGGTTCCTGCGGGTTGGGCTCCAGCTTCTGCCGGAGGTTCTTCACGTGCACGTCCACGGTCCGCTCGAACCCCTCGAAGGACCCGCCGTACACGCGGTCGATGATCTGCCAGCGGGTGAGCACGTACCCCGGCTGGCTGGCGAGGGTCTCCAGCACCCTCCACTCCGTGGCCGTGAGGGGAACCGGCTTCCCTGCCCTGCGGACCCGTCTCCGGGGGAAGTCCACCACTAAGTCTCCGACCTGCAGGATCTCCCGCCCGCCCCACCGTTGCCGCCGCAGCACAGCCCGCACCCGGGCTACCAGCTCCCTGGGGCTGAAGGGTTTGGTGACGTAGTCGTCCGCGCCCAGCTCCAACCCCTGCACGCGGTCTTCCACCGCGTCCCGGGCGGTGAGCATGACCACCGCGGACCTGGACTCCTCCCGGATCCTCCGGCACACCTCCCAGCCGTCCACGCCGGGCAACATGAGGTCCAGGACCACCACCTCGGGGCGCATGCGGGCGAACAGCTCCAGGGCCTGCGGGCCGTTGCAGGCTACGGCCACACAGAAGCCGTCCCGCTCGAGGTAGCGCTGAACGAGTTGGGCGATCTGTGGCTCGTCCTCTACCACCAACGCGGTGGCGACGGGTGTCCTCTTCGTCAAGGCCGGACCCCCAGCACCAGGTCCACCTCCAGCACCGCACTGCCCCGCACGACCCGGACCCGGACCCGGTCGCCGGGCTGGTGCTCCGCCAGCAGCGCCAGGAGGTCCTCCATGCTGTCCACAGTCCGGCCGTTGACCGCCACGATGACGTCCCCGGGGAGCCCGTTGGTAGCGTCCGCCCGCAACCCTGCCCGCTCCGCAGGGGCGCCGGGGACGGTCTCCACCACGAGCACCCCCCTCTGGACGGAAAGGCCCCGCTCCCGGGCCAGCTCGGGAGTCACGGTGGTCCCCAAGATCCCGAGCCACGCCCGCTCCACCCGCGCGCCGGCCATGAGGCTGGGCAACACCTGGGTCACGGCGGCGCTGCTCACCGCCAAGCCCCCTTCCGCACCGGGCCTGGCGGAGACCGCCACTACCACCCCGATCACGTCCCCCGCGCGGTTGAGCACCGGCCCGCCGGAGCTGCCGGGGGCCACCTGCGCGCTCACCCGCAGGAGGATGCCCGGCACCAAGCCGGGAAGACTCAGTCCCACGTCCAGGAGCACTCCCGTGGTCAGGACCTTGGGCCTGCCCCGCGGGTTGCCGATCACAGCCACCGGTTCGCCCACCTGGATGCCGGAGGGGTCCGCGAGGCGCAGGACCGGCAGGCCGCCCGCGTCCACGCGCAGGAGGGCCACGTCCCGGCGCGCGTCGTAGCCCACCACCCGCGCGGGGAGCCGCCGCCCCAGGTCGAACTCCACGGTGATGCGCTCCGCACGCCGGACCACGTGCGCCGCGGTCAGGGCCAACCCGTCCCGCGTTACGGCAAAGGCGCTGCCCGTGCCTTGACGGTCCTCCTCCACGGTACGCACCAGGGCCACCGCGGGGGAAGCCCGCTCGTACAGGGCCTGAGGAGAGAAGGTCTGGGAGACCGCCGCAGAGGCGGCCGCCAGGACCACCGCCGCTACGAGCCACACCGCGCGCCGCATCGCTCGACCCACCGGCCACACGCCTCCGGCAACCCTAAGAGCGTGTCCCGGAAACCCCCTCCAGCGGAGAGGGACCGGGGTCCCCCAAAAACGCGCAGCGATTCTTGTGGTCTAGGGCTTCTTCCTCCCACCCCATCTTGTTCCAGAGCCGGGCGGGTCGGTCAACGGCGCCCCAGGACCCCGGGCGGACGACCTCCCGTGCGCCACGCCGCCCCATACCCGTCGCAAGTTCGAGCCAGCTACTGCTCCCAGGGTCCGACAGCTCCGTCACCGGCCTGTGAAGTCCCCAAGGGCTTCCCGCCGCCCGGAAACACCTGTCCAACGCAGGGGGACCGGGTCCCCCAATCGCTGCGGGATTTTTGGGGTGGTCTAGTTGTGTCCAGTATCG
>Ga0308416_1000812_pt1 | contig 10751 bp, 11 predicted proteins | sample HotsprSampleOS60_FD_203468 | JGI IMG/M metagenome (GOLD analysis project Ga0308416, IMG submission 203468) | Hot spring phototrophic mat microbial communities from Octopus Spring, Yellowstone National Park, Wyoming, United States - 20090730_OS60 ... | reverse complement strand
CAAGCGGGCCTACTTCCACGGCCTGAAGCTGCACCTGGTCTGCAACAACCACCCCTTCATCACCGAGGTGCTGTGCACCCCGGGGTCTGTTGCCGCTGTGCAGGGGCTGTACCTGTTGCCGCTGGACTTGGCGCAAGGAAGTGCGCTGTACGTGGATCGAGGGACCTGGCAGAGGACGACCTGGCGATGGCCGGGGGCATCCGGCTGCGAGCTATTCGCGAGGGGAACTCCAGGCGCTACCACCAACCCGGTCAGTTCATCGCCACCTTGGGCAGGAGGATCATCGAGTCGGTGGGTTCCGCCCTGACCGAACTATTCCCCTTATGGGATTCATGCCACCACCCTCCAGGGCTTTGTGCTCAAGGTGTGGGGCTTCATCTTTGCCCACCACTTCAAGCGGCTGGCCAGTATTTTGTAGGTGGCAACTTGGGTTATGGTTATCAATCACAAAGCTCTATGTATAAGGGTGTCCTGCGTGTAATGACTCCCCGTTCTGAAGAACGGGGAGTCATCACAGCTCGTTGAAGGTCTGCCAGGCCCGTTCCACCCTCTTGAGGCGGTTGGTTCCACCTGGGAGCAGGTTTCCCACTAGGGCCAGCAAGGCGTGGCTGAGACTGGACAGGGCGGTGTAGGACTCCAAAATGGTAGCGCTGCCGACGTAAGCCCGCAGCACACGAGCCCTACTGGGAACGTTGTTGTTGGGGCTCGAGTCGGTCAGCAGGGTGTGGGGCACCTCCGCCTGGGCAAGGTACTTTAGCACCCGCTGAACCTCGGTGGAGTGTCGCCGAATCGAAACGACAAGCGCGTAATCCTCTGGCCCTAGATCAAAAAGCATATGGATCGAGCTTCCCCCAGGTTCCGGGGCCAGCCTTACCCCATCCCGCATAGACCAAAGGGCCATGGACATAGAGAGCGCAATGGGGTAGGAAAAGCGTCGACCAAACACCATCACCTGCCGGGCCGCAGCCAGGCCTTGGGCAGTTGCCTCCAGGCCCTCAAGGTCCAGCGTGTCATAGGTTTCTCGTAGGTTTCTTAGCTCTCGCTCATAGATCGCGTGCACCAACGTGTCACGCGTTATGTCGCTATGGGTCAGGGTAAGGTCTTTTGAAGAAGCGTGAATTTTGAGATACGCCGCCCGTACCTTTCGTTGAAGGGCCGGAAAGCCGCCTAGCCCCAGCCGTTTAGCAAAGCGTACAATTGTGGACCGATGCATCTCCAGCCGCTTTGCGAGCTGGCTGCTCGACTCAAAGCCCCATAGCTCGGGATGTTCGAGCAAATCCCGCGCCAGGCGTTCCTCCGAGGCAGAAAACTCGCCGGCCTTTCGCTCGATTAGCTGGCTTAGACTGTTCATGCTCGTTACATCATAGCCGAGCCCATCGCCGCCGCCTACCTAGTCTACGGGAATTTGCAGATCTAAAAGAGGGGCATACTGTTGTGAACCGAAAATATCGGGGTCACCCGGACTGCCGCTCGGCTTTTCTCGATAGATGGTAAATTTGATAGCCAGGGCTGGTTCGAACTCGACAAAGTCGCTTATGCGGGACTCGGGAATGTTGTAAAGATTAGCGATCCGGGCTCGGCTAAGAATACCACTTCTGCGAACCAACTGATAGCTGGCTTGATCGGGGAAGATAATATCGAAGGTAATCTTGTCCACACCCGCGTTCTTGCTGCGAATGGTCTTAGCTACCTGGGATAAGGGCTTATAGTTTGCCATAGTGAGCTCCTCGTCGTTGGTCTAGATTACCTGAGGGCTGCGCGTGCGTTGGGCAGTGGCTTGGCTATACGCCCGCTTCAGTCAGGTATGTTGGAAAGAGCTCGAGCGGATCATCTATGCGCACGGTGTGATTGATGGTCCAGCGGTAAGCAGGGCTTGCACGCATCACCTCGTCCAGCGCGAACGCGACCCCTCCGGCGGTGCCCTTGACCTCAGGCAGCCGGGCGTAAAACATCTGCCTCGTGCCGATCAAGCAAACCTCCTCGGCCATTTTGGCGGATGGAGCGATGCCATAGACCACCACACCCAGCTCATGAGGGGTGTGCTTGGAGGGCTCCATATTTCCCATAACCCCATTCTTGCCGTAAAGTTGATAGTGCAGCTCGTAGCCACTCTCGCCAAAGCGCTCCCGCACCTGCTCTCGAGCCCAAGCGATCACTTGCTCGATGTTGGCGATGGTGTAGGGGTCACGAATACCCACGATGCCCACGTAGCGCTCGCCTACCTTGCCGGATCCCTCGAGCTTAACCCGCCACTCAGGGGAAGCCCGAAAAACTGGCCCGGTAACCCGTGTAGTTTTCTCATCCCACTGCTCATAGCGGCACTGGGACATGTCCAGGGTACCACCCAGCACATGTTCATAAAATGGATTGGCGCGCTCATACATCGCGTGTCCCGCCACCGATGCCACCGTACAGCGCTGATCCGGATGCATGGCCGTCACCTTAACATCTTCATGAGAGATCTCTCCCATCACACTTTCCTTACCCATATAGGGCTCTGCGTTGAAGGAGGCGCACTCCAGAACCTTGCCCAGGTAGTAGGCTAGACCTTCCGGAAAGCCGGCCCGGATGGCCGGGGCTGCGAATATCGCACAGTCGCTGCTACGCCCTCCGATGATGACCTCAGCCCCTAGGTCCAACAGCCGAATATACGGATGGATACCGGCCACAGCCACTATTCTGTCTGTGGCCTCAAGCTCTTCTAAGGTCAGGTCGGGCCGCCCGTCTAGCCCTGCCACCCGTTCGCCCTGTTCCATCTTGTGCCGTAGGTAGTCGGGGCTTACTTCGGAGTAAAAGTAGCCCACCCGAAACTTCGGTATGCGATGGCTTCGGGCGATGTCCTGGATCATCTCCACGAACAGATCCACTCGGCTGTTGGTACCTGTATCGCCTGCAGAACCAATAATCATGGGTATACCAAGCTTGCGCGCTGCCAAGAGCATGTGTTCTAAGTCGTGGTACTGCCACTCCCTCGGGCTCGTCGAAGCGTCGCTCCCAAGCGGTGTGGGGCCGATGTCGTTGCTGCCGGAGTCGGCCAGGATGAAGTCGGGTCTGGATTGCACACCAAGGTAGAAGCTGTTTGTTTTCAATGGCGCAAAGCCGAGATGCCCGTTGGGGCACAAGAAACGCAGGCTTTTGGGTACAGCAGCCATGGATACCTCCGGGTACGAAGTCTGATATGCACATTATGTTGCACAACAAACTATATTACAACAAAAGCATTTGAGCTACGAAGAATTACAAAGCCTTAAAGTTTATTGACAGTAGGAGTGGTGTAGCGTATGTTGTAACCTAGATCGTGCGAGCTAGGTCTACCTTGCAGCAGTTGCTTCACACTGCGATATCGAGCCGGAGGTGCGATATGGGAGGATGGAAACCTTGGTTGGTGTTGGCAGCCCTGCTGGGGCTATCGCTGGCTTGGTCCAAACCCCTCGCTTTTGTGCTGGATACCGTGCCCTACCGGGTTGACGAGGCCCAGGCCATCGTAGCGCAGCTCAAACAGATCGGGGTGGATGTCCAGGTACGGGTCTGGCAGCCCACTATTTTGCGGGAAGAGGTTCTCAAGGGTACGCGGGCTGCCTACATGACCGACTGGGGCAGTGCCTACTTCGATCCTTTCGATCTGGCCATACCAAAACTGGAGACGGGCGGACGGGGTAACTTTTCCTTCTATTCCAACCCCAATGTGGACAACCTGTTCAAGCTGGCTTCCACCACCATCCAGGAGGCAACCCGGCTGACCGCCTACCGATCCATTCAGAAGCAAATTTTTCGCGATGCGCCCTGGGTGTTTGGGTACGTGCTGGACAACCTCGAGGGCATCTCGGCCAACCTCGAAGGCTATGAGGCCGCCGCTGACAACGGCATCAACCTGAGCAGGGCTAGCTTACGCGGTGGAGACACGGTTACGGTGGGTATGCGAACCAACGCCCTGGTCTCATTGGACGTGGCCATGCACCGCGATCGCGATACCGAGGCCGTGCTGCGCAACATCTTTGATGCCCTGGTGCTGCGGACCCCAGAGGGCAAGGTTCAGCCCTTGCTGGCGACGAGCTGGCGTAACGAGACCTCGACCCGCTTTCTGGTCACCCTGCGTCAGGGCGTGCGCTTCCACAACGGCGATCCCTTCAGCGCCGATGACGTGGTCTATACCTTCGAGCGGATCCTGAAGGAGGGGGGCGTGAACGGTCAGACCAGCCCGCGCAAGGGGCTCCTGGGGCCCCTTGAACGGGTTGAAAAGGTGAGCGACACGCAGGTGCGCTTCATTTATAGCGCGCCGTTCCCGCCCAACCTGATTTTGCAGTCGTTGGTTCAGTTCCAGATTGTGCCCAGGCGCTATATCGAGCAGGGTGGCTACGCCAACTTCTTAGCCCGACCGGTGGGTACAGGCGCCTTCAGCTTCGTGCGCGGCCGGCTGGACTCGGAGATCGTGCTGGAGCGGAACGAGAACTACTTCCTGGGCACCCCCAGGCTGCGCCGGGTTATCTTCCGCATGATGCCTGAACCCTCCACCCGAGTTGCCGCCCTGTTGTCAGGTGAGGTGCAGCTGATTCAAGCAGTACCGCCCGACCTGGTAAGCCGGCTTGAGGGCAACAACCAGGTCAGGGTTCTGCGGGGTGAGGGCACCCGCTCATATCAGATTGAGCTCAACACCAAACAGCCTCCCTTCAACGATATTCGGGTTCGCCAGGCCCTCAACTATGCCATCAACTGGGACGCCATCTTAAGGGAGGTGTACCGTGGGTATGCCCAGCGTCTCAGCACGGCCTTCCTACCGACGGGCTTCGGCTATGATCCCAGCCTCAAGCCCTACCCCTACGACCCCGACCGGGCCAGAACCCTTTTACGGCAAGCAGGCTTCGAGGTGCGCTAACCAAACATAAATGAAGCTAGTTAAGATCCTTGAGCGACTGCTCTCGGCCATCCCGGTGGCCTTGGGAGTAGCGCTCCTCGCTTTCTTCTCGATGCGGCTGCTTCCCGGCGATCCGGTTGAGATCATGCTGGGGGACACCCAGGCCTCGCAGGCCGAGCTGGACGCTTTGCGCCGGGAGCTGGGGCTCGACCAGCCGCTACACCTGCAGCTTTGGGATTTCTTCACAGGGCTGCTTCGCGGGGACCTGGGTACCTCTATAGTGCAGCGCCAGGATGTCGTGGAGATACTCGCCACCACCCTGCCCGCCACCATCGAGCTGACCCTAGCCACCCTGGTGGTGGCGGTGCTGATCGCCGTCCCAGTGGGCATCCTCAGTGCGGTGCGGCAGGGCTCTTGGCTGGATCGGCTCGTGCTCTCAGGTGCCTTGCTAGGGGTCAGCATGCCCGCCTTCTGGTTCGGCCTGCTCCTGATTTTGCTGTTTGCAGTGGAACTGCGCTGGCTGCCCACCTCAGGCCAGATGGATCCAGCCATCGACCTCCACCGCATAACGGGCTTCTTGCTGCTAGATAGCCTACTCGCGTGGAACTGGCAGGCTTTCTTGAGTGCCCTAAAGCACCTGTTGCTGCCAGCTTTTACCCTGGGGATCGTCTTCTCTGCCGTCTTGGCCCGGGTAATTCGCTCGTCCATGGTGGAAGTGTTGCGCATGGAGTACCTGACCGCTGCGCGGGCCAAGGGGGTTCCGGAGTGGCAGGTGATCCTCAAGCACGCTTTCCGAAACGCCCTGATTCCGGCGGTCACCGTCACAGGCCTGCACCTCGGCGAGCTGCTAGGAGGTAACATGATTGTGGAAACCATATTCTCCTGGCCTGGTTTGGGCCGTCTCGTGGTGAGCTCGATCTTTGCAAAGGATTACGTGGTGGTGCAGGCCGCGGTGATGCTGTACGCCATCACCTATGTGTTAGCTAACCTGCTCGTGGACATCCTGTACACGGTGCTGAACCCCAAGGTCGAGCTGTAGCCTCATGAGCCTCCCCAAGCCCCTGCCGCTCTCTTTCCAGCGCTGGAATGCCCTGTGGGACGTGCTGGTTCGGCTGGCGCGCAACCGCACCGGGCTGATCGCGCTAGCCATCGTGACTTTTTACGTTTTCATAGGAATTTTTGCCCCTTTTATTGCCCCCTACGACCCGTCCCAGACCGATCTTTCGGCCCGCCTCTCACCCCCTTCGGCGACCCACTGGTTCGGTACCGACAGCATCGGGCGGGATATCCTGACCCGAACCATCTGGGGCGCGCGGGTAAGCCTGGTGGTCGGCATCACCACCGTATTGCTCACCGCTTTGGCCGGGATGCTGTTGGGAATGTTCGGGGGCTACTTCCGTGGCTGGTTCGATAAACTGACCGCTCGCCTAACAGAGCTGCTCCAGGCCTTTCCCGATCTCATCTTCGCCATCGGAATGATGGCTTTTCTCGGGCCTGGCCTTGGAAACCTGATCGTTGCGTTGTTCCTGAAAGGTTGGGTGGAGTTCTACCGCCTGTCACGTGGCGAGACCCTGGTTCAGGCCACCCGCGAGTACGTGGAGGCCGCGAGGGCCTTGGGACACTCCCACCTCCATATCCTTTTCAGCGAGATACTGCCCAACATCTTTCCCTCCATTTTGGTGCTGGCCACTCTACGGGTGGGGTATTTCATGGTGCTCGAGGCCTCGCTGTCGTTTTTGGGGGTGGGCATCCCCCCCACCATCCCGGCCTGGGGCTCCATGATTTCGGAGGGGAGGAACGTGCTGTTTTTGGCCTGGTGGGTCAGCACCATACCCGGCCTTGCCCTGCTGGTGCTGGTGTTGACCATCAACCTTCTTGGCGAAGCGCTGCGGGAGGTGCTCGACCCGCGGCTGAAGGAGCGCGTGTGAGTCCGCTGCTGCTGATAGAAGACCTTCAGGTGGTGTTCCCCACCCCACACGGAAGCGTGCGAGCGGTCAATGGGCTCTCCTTACAGCTGGGGGTGGGTGAGCGCGTGGGCCTTGTGGGGGAGTCGGGGAGCGGTAAATCTGTAACCCTCCTGACCATACTGGGCCTGACCCCTGCGCCAGGACGGGTGATCCGGGGGCGGATACTTTTCAGGGGCATGAATCTGCTAGAGGCCACACCCCGCCAACTGCGCCAGATCCGGGGGCGCCACATCGCCATGATCTTCCAGGATCCTATGACCACCCTGAACCCCGTCTTCAAAGTCGGTGAGCAGGTGCGAGAGAGCCTGCGCGTCCACAACTACTTGGCCAAGGGGGTGTTGCCAGGGCGGCGCAGAAACCTCGAACGGCAGCGTGTACTGCAGCTGATGGCTGAGGTAGGGATACCTTCCCCGGAGGAGCGCTATGAAGCCTATCCCCACGAATTCAGCGGCGGCATGCAGCAAAGGGCCATGATCGCCATTGCCCTTTCCTGCGACCCCGAGATCATCCTGGCCGATGAGCCCACCACGGCGCTCGACGTGACGGTGCAGGCTCAGATCATGAACCTGCTGGACCGGATCAACCGCACCCGCGGTACCGCGATCCTCCTGGTTACGCATGACCTGCATCTGGCAGCCGAGTTCTGCGACCGAATCGTGGTGATGTATGCCGGACAGGTAGTGGAGTGCGGCAGCTCCGAGGAGGTGTTGCGGCATCCCAAACACCCCTATACTCAAGGGCTCCTCAACGCCCTGCCGGAGATCCACCCTCAAAAGGCCCCTTTGCAGCCGATCCCCGGTGAGATCGACCTGGCCGCACTCCCGCCCGGATGTCCCTTTGCCCCGCGCTGTAACCGGGCCATGCCCGTCTGCCAGAACCCCCCCGAACTGCTCGAGCCTGTCCCAGGCCATCAGGTTCGCTGTTTCCTGTACGGAGATACAGCATGAAGCCCCTGCTCGAGCTCGACCAGATCAGCAAGCATTTCCTGTTGCGATCGAGCCTGCTGGGGCGCCTGCTGGCTGGACAGCCCAACCGCGTTGTGCACGCGGTCAACGGCGTCAGCATGGAGGTGTACGAGGGTGAGACCCTGGGTCTGGTCGGCGAATCCGGCAGCGGAAAGTCCACCCTGGGCCGGGTGGCCATCCGCTTGCAAGAGCCTACCAGCGGCACGGTTCGTTTTCGCGGGCAGGACCTAGGGAGGCTCTCTGCAGCCCAGATGAGGCAGCTCCGGCGTGAAATGCAGATCATCTTCCAAAACCCCTACTCTAGCCTCAACCCCCGAAAAAGCGTGCGAGATATCATCGGGTCGGCTCTGATGGCCCGTGGTATACGCAGTTTTCACGAGCGGGAGAGGGAAATAAGGTACCTTTTGCAGCGCGCTGGGCTGCCTGAGCGTTTCATTGAGATGTATCCCCACCAGCTTTCAGGTGGACAGCGGCAGCGTATCAGCATACTGAGAGCCCTGGCGGTGCGGCCCCGGCTAGTGGTGGCTGATGAGCCGGTCAGCGCCCTGGATGTCTCAGTGCAGGCACAAATCCTGCAGTTCCTCGAAGAGCTCAAGCGCGAGTTCGGCCTGACCTACTTGTTCATCTCCCATGATCTGCGGGTGGTGTACCACATCAGCGACCGCGTGGCGGTGATGTACCTGGGTAAGCTGGTGGAGGTGGGTCGGTGCGAGGACATTTACCACAACCCCCAACACCCCTACACGAAGGCCTTGCTGGCCTCCATACCCAAGCTGGAGAACCGGACCCTCACCGGAGGTAGACCCGTGCTGGAGGGCAGCCCTCCCAGCCCGCTCAATCCGCCGAAGGGTTGTCCTTTTCACACCCGCTGTCCGGTCAAGCTGGGCCGGGTGTGCGAGGAAGAGCCACCACCCTGGGTCAGCATAAGGCCCGGCCATCAAGCAGCCTGCCACCTCCTGAGTCAACCCTGAGTATTCATGCGGAGCCTTATCGGAATCACCGTTCATGTAGCCTTGAAGCAGGGGGTCTTTCCCGCTGCGGAAATCTGGTACAGCATAGGCGCTCAGTACGCCCGGGCCATACGTGCCGCAGGGGGTGTACCGGTTTTGCTGCCGACCCATCCCGGTTATGCAGCCGAACCCCAAGCCCTGATATCCAGGCTGGATGGCCTGCTGATCAGCGGGGGCGGGGATAGCCGGGAGGCATACTTTGCCAACCAAGCCCGGCCCAGCCTGCGGGACACCAACCCGCCCCGCTACGACTATGAGCTGATGTTAATTCGGGCCGCTCGAGCCGTCGGGCTTCCCATTCTAGGCATCTGCCGCGGTTTTCAAACCTTGGTGGAGGCCGAAGGAGGCGAGCCGGTAGTGTACTTAGAACCTGGCCTGGTCCAACACGACCAAGCCGAGCCACCGAATACCCCCACCCACACCTTGGAGTGGGCCTCGGATAGCTGGTTGGGTGAGATCCTGAACAGGCCTATGTGGGTCAATAGCTTCCACCGCCAGGGTGTGCACCGCGTGCCCAAGGGGTGGAGAGCGGTGGCATGGTCTGCCGACGGCCTTGTTGAGGCGGCTGAGTCTGACGACAGACAGGTGGTCGGGGTGCAGTTTCACCCGGAGTGGCTTTTCGAGGATGAGCCCGGTCTGCTGGCGCTCTTCGAGTGGTTGGTGCAAACGGGTTAAGGGTAAGGGTTTGAAATGCACCTTCAAGTAAAGCATCTACCGCCACCCCCTAAACGCTCGCAGAAAACCAGTGCCCACTACGGTGTGGGTGATGCAAACGCAGCGTGAGAGGGCAACGGATTACCCTTAAAAGCAAGGGGGGTGTGGGAGAGCTAAAACCCAGCAGCTTTAGCCCAGGACCCTCGCCTCTGCGTTGCCAAGCGGCAGGCGCCGAGAACTACAGTCGTGCCAGGGGGATGAGCAGTGCCCTGAGTTCGTTCTCAGCGTAGTTTCTGGTCAAGCCTTACCAGCCACAGGCGGGTGGGGCCTTCCCGGCCGGTGATGGCAAAGTCGTTATCGTCGATCCCACATTCCGCACCCCTCTACCCTGACTTTAGGATTTTGGGGTGGAAACCAATGTTGATCTTCAGGTCTACGACCTGGCCCACCTGGGTCTGGTGGCTGGAATCATGGATCGGATGAAGCTGGTGGAGACGGTGGATCAACAGGTAGGGCCACGCCCCAACGAGAAGGTCTCCACCGGCGTGGCCCTCAAGGCCGCCGTGCTGAACGCCCTGGGCTTTGTTTCTTCCCCCCTCTACCTGTTCAGCCACTTTTTCCAGGGTAGGAGTTGCGCAGTTGACCGGGTATTCTTCAATGCGCTAGGAGGATAGAGCTTAGCTAACCTTCTCCAAAGGGGGTGATGCCTATGAACCGACCAAAGTGCGATGACCTGGACTACATCCACTTCCTCATTGCCGCCCAGAGGGTCTTCACCTGCAGCGAAGCGGCGAGGTGTCAGCCGGAAGGGGATCAGGCCCCGGCCCACGATGCCTTTACCCGCCTGCTGCAAAGACAGCCGCCCGACACGGCGGCGCTGTGGCAGGAAGCCAAGGCCTTCGTCAACCTCAGGCAGGGACTGCTAATCCTGGATGACACCACCCTGGACAAACCTTACGCCCGGAGGATGGATCTGGTGACCTACCACTGGAGCGGTAAGCATCAGGGGGTGGTCAAGGGGATTGCCCTGTTGACCCTGTTGTGGACAGCGGGGCAGGCCCTGATCCCCCTGGTGTACAGACGACAGTCTGTCCCGAAGGGGATCGTCCTGTGCGACTTTCGGGTCTACGACAAGCCCCAGGGTGGGAAGACTAAATACACCGTCGTATTATTTCCTTTACCCCAATTCGGAAAAGCCACCAGCCACATTCCCCCAAGCTGCGCCAACAGGAGACGCCAAGCGGGGTTGTGCTCCATCAGCTTGAAGAGACCATAGCCCAGCAGCACCGCATAGAGGTGAAAG
>Ga0308416_1000793_pt1 | contig 10849 bp, 8 predicted proteins | sample HotsprSampleOS60_FD_203468 | JGI IMG/M metagenome (GOLD analysis project Ga0308416, IMG submission 203468) | Hot spring phototrophic mat microbial communities from Octopus Spring, Yellowstone National Park, Wyoming, United States - 20090730_OS60 ... | reverse complement strand
AAAGGCGGCGCGGAGTTGGGAGGACGTCGACCGGATTGTGGAGGTTCTGGACCGTCTGGAGAACGACGAGACGCTGCTCGTGCAGTCGGGCCGGGCGGTGGGGGTGTTCAAGACCTTCCCCATGGCACCCCGGGTGATCCTGGCCAACTCCAACCTGGTGCCCCGGTGGGCCACCTGGGAGGTGTTCGACGAACTGGAGCGCAAGGGGTTGATGATGTACGGGCAGATGACCGCTGGGTCGTGGATTTACATCGGGACCCAGGGGATCCTGCAGGGCACCTACGAGACCTTCGCGGCCGCCGCCCGTCGGTACTTCGGAGGGACTCTGCGGGGCACCATCACGGTGAGCGCGGGCCTGGGTGGGATGGGGGGTGCGCAGCCCCTGGCGGTGACCCTCAACGAAGGGGTGGCCATCATCGTGGAGGTGGACCCGCAGCGGATCCAGCGGCGGCTGGAGACGGGGTACCTGGACACGTGGACCGCGGACCTCTCCGAAGCCCTGAAGATGGCGGAGGAGGCCAAGCGTCACAAGCGGCCCCTGTCCATCGGCCTGTTGGGCAACGCGGCCCGGGTCCTGCCGGAGATGGTCCGGGTCGGGTTCACGCCCGAGCTGGTCACGGACCAGACCAGCGCCCACGACCCCATGTACGGCTACGTGCCACCCCTGGAGCCCGACGAGACTCCGGACGAGCTGCGGAGGCAGGACCCGCAGGGATACCGCATGCGGGTGCTGTTGGCCATGGCGGAGCACTGCCGGGCCATGGTGGAGATGAAGCGGCGGGGCGCGGTGGTGTTCGACTACGGCAACAACCTCCGTTCCTTCGCGCGGGAAGGCGGATTCCAGGACGCCTTCAGCTACCCGGGGTTCGTGGAGGCCTTCCTCCGCGACCTGTTCTGCGAGGGGCGCGGGCCCTTCCGGTGGGTGGCCTTGTCTGGCAACCCGCAGGACATCTACCGGACCGACGAGGCCGTGCTGAAGCTGTTCCCGGAGGACGAAGCGTTACAGCGGTGGTTACGCATGGCTCCCCAAAAGGTCCGGTTCCAGGGGCTGCCCGCGCGCATCTGCTGGCTCGGGTACGGAGAGCGGGACAAGGCGGGGCTGCTGTTCAACGACATGGTGCGGCGCGGGGAGCTGGAGGCCCCCATCGTCATCGGGCGCGACCACCTGGACGCGGGCAGCGTGGCGTCCCCGTACCGGGAGACGGAGGGCATGCTGGACGGGTCGGACGCCGTGGCGGACTGGCCCCTGCTGAACTTCGCCCTGAACGTGGCTTCCGGCGCGGGGTGGGCGGCGTTCCACCACGGGGGCGGGGTCGGGATGGGCTACAGCCTGCATGCGGGCCAGGTGGTGGTGGCGGACGGGACGGACGAAGCCGCGGCGCGCATCGAGCGGGTGCTGACCAACGACCCCGGCACAGGAGTCATGCGGCACGCCCACGCGGGGTACGAGAAGGCCAAGCGGGTGGCACGGGAGCGGGGGATCGACCTCTGCGGTTGGGAACGTGAGCCGTGAAGGTCTTCACGGGCATTTCCCAGCTGTACACACCCTTCCGGCGTGTGGAGGGCGCCGCCCTGGCGGTCCGAGGCAGGGAGGTCTGTTGGGTCGGGCCCGAAGCGGAGATCCCGGAAGAGTACCGCGGCTGGCCCCGGGAGGACCTGGGAGGCAGGGGAGTCCTGCCCGGGCTGGTGGACGCACACACCCACTTGGTGTACGCGGGAAGCCGGCTTGAAGAGTACCTGCGGCGCGCGCGGGGGGAAAGCTACGAGGCCATTCTGGAGTCGGGGGGAGGCATCCACGCCACCGTGCGGGCCACCCAGGCCGCCTCCGACGACCAGCTCCTGGACCTGGCGCGGCGGCGGATGCGGCTGCTCTTGGCGGACGGGGTGACCGCGGTGGAGGTGAAGTCGGGGTACGGTCTGACCGTGGAACAAGAGCTGAGGCTGTTGCGGGTGGTGGCCCGGCTCAGGGCAGAAGGCCCGTGCCGGGTGGTTCCCACCCTCCTGCTGCACGCCGTGCCCCTGGGGTGGGACCGCGGCGCCTACCTCCGGGCAGTGACGGAGGAGCTGATCCCGCAGGTGGCGGCGGACGGGCTGGCGGAGGCGGTGGACGTGTTCTGTGACCGCGGCGGCTTCGACCTGCACGAGACCACAGGGATCCTCCTGGCCGTGGCGGAACACGGCCTCCAGGTTAAGGCGCACGCGGAGCAGTTCACCTGGACGGGAGCTGCGCGCCTTGTGGCGGAGCTGGGCGGGCTGTCCGCGGACCACCTGGAGCTGAGCACTCCCGAAGACTGGCGGGTGCTGGCCCAGCGGGGGACCGCGGCGGTGGTCCTCCCAGGTGCCGCGGTGGTGCTGCGGAAGCCGGTGCCGTGGGCAAGGGCGATGTGGGACGCGGGGGTGACGGTGGCGGTGGCCACCGACCACAACCCGGGATCGTCTCCCCTGTGTTCCCTGTGGCTCGCCCTCCAGCTCGCGGTGGCCCTGGGGGGGCTCACGGTCGAGGAAGCCCTGGTGGCGGGGACGGCGAACGCCGCCCGGGCCCTGGGCAAACCCACCCTGGGCCGGCTAGAGCCGGGCAGCACCGCGGACTTCGTGGTGGTGGACTCCGCCTCTGCTTTGGACCCCCTGTACTGGTGGGGCCACCCCGGCGTCCACAGCGTGTACGTGGGCGGAGTACGGGTCTACCCCCACCAGTAGCAGAGCACCTCCGCCAGCAGACGGGCGGCGGTCAGGGCCGTGAGCCCCGTGGGGTCGAGGTTCGGAGCTACCTCCACGAGGTCCAGGCCCACCAGGCGGTTGTCGCGGACGGCGGCCTCCAACAGCTTGGCCACCTCCCCGTAGCGCAGCCCCTCCACCTCTGGGCTGCCAGTCCCGGGGGCCACGGAGGGGTCGAGCACGTCCACGTCCACGCTCACGTAGAGAGGCCGGCCCTGGGGGAGGGTCCGGAGGACCCAGGGAAGGTCTTCGTGCACCTGCCGGGCCAGGATCAAGCGGTGCCCGCGGGCCCGGGCAGCGCGGTACGCCTCGGGGTTGGTGCGCAGGCCCCGTAGGCCCACCACGGTCACGTGGGCAAGGTTGGGCAGGTCTTCCGCCGCCCGCCGGAAGGGGCTGGAGTTGGAGTAGCGGGTGCTGTTGCGGTGGTCGGAGAAGTCCAGGTGTGCGTCGAGCTGGAGCACGTGCAGCTCGAGCACGTCGTCGTAGGCTTTCAGCAGCGGGTAGGTGACGGAGTGGTCCCCGCCCACGAACACGGGGAGGCGGACCCTGCGCCGCAGGGTCCTGGCGGCTTCGGTGATGCGACGGAAGCTCTCCGCGTACTCCAGCTGCGCGGGGTCCACGTCCCCCGCGTCCACCACCCGGACTCCCACCAGGCGGAAGTCTTCCGTGGTGGGGTCGAAGTAGCCCTCCGGGCTGACGGGGTAGCGTCCGGAGGCCTCCCGCACCGCGTTCGGGGCAAACCGCGCGCCGGGGCGGAAGCCCACGCCGAAGTCGTAGGGGATGCCGAGGATCCCTACGTCTGCCTCCCAGGACTCGTCGAGCGGCAGGTAAGGGGCCTTGAAGAACGTGGCGGGCCCCGTGAAGGGCAGTTCACCCTGTCGGGTGCGGTCTGGGCGGTGGGTGGGGTTCGGCATGTCTACCGCGTGGAAGCCTGTGAGGGAAGTGCCGGTGCCCGCACGGCCCACGGTTTCAGCACCCCGTAGAGGGTCTCGCAGACGGGCACGGACAGGCCGTGTTTGCGGGCCAGTCTCACCACGGTCCCGTGGAGGGCTTCCAGCTCCATCCGGCGGCCGTGCACCAAGTCGTGGTGTAGGGAGGAGGTGGCCTGGGGCTCCAGGCGCAGCGCGAACTGCAGGTGCCGCTCCACGGTGTCGTGGGGGAGGGCGACGCCCTCCGCCGCGGCCACGGCGCAGACCTCCTCCAGGACGCGGCGGAACAGGGACCAGGTCTCGGGCAACTCCCGGAGCTCCCCCACGGGAAGCCGGGTGGCCGCGGTCAGGCCGGCCTGGGCGCAGATGAAGGCGAACTTGTCCCACAGCACGCGCCGGATGTCCGGGGAAAGCTCCGCGGGAACCTCCGCCCTGAGGAACCAGTCCAGCAGACGTTCCGCCCTCGCGGTGCGGGAACCGTCCATCTCCCCGAACACCACGCGCCCCGGACCGCCCGTGTGCGCCACCCTCCCGGGCGCCTGCAGGGTGGAGAACACGAAAGCCGCCCCCGCCATCACGTGCTCCCAACCCACCGCGGCGGCGATCTTCTCGGGGTTGTCTACCCCGTTCTGGAGGGTGAGGACCGCGGTCTCCGGCTGCAGCAGGGGCGGCAGCAGGCAAGCCGCGGCCTCCGTGTCGTAGGACTTCACGCAGAACAGCACGTAGTCACAAGGCCCGACCTCCCCCGGGTCGTCCGTGGCCAGGCCGCGGACGTGGAAGTCCCCCGTCACGCTGCGGACCCGTAGCCCCTCCCGCCGGATGGCCTCCAGGTGGGCCCCCCGGGCGATCCAACAGACCTCGGCGCCGGCCAGGGCGAGGCGACCTCCGAAGTAGCCGCCCACCCCGCCCGCGCCCGCCACCGCGACCCGCACAGCCTTCTCCGCCATGCCGGCTTCCATCTTACCGGTTCCTGGTACCGGTTCCAGGTACCTGTGTCGAAAAACGGCCGGGGCCGCGTTTATTCCTGTGGAAGCTCGGGGAGCGGGGTGGACAGGGAACGCGGGTTTGACGCACACGCGCTACCGGGGCGCAGGGGAGGTGACAGCAGCTGGGAGAGCACACGCGCAGAACGACATCCCAGCAGACCGGCCCGTCGCCGGTACCGCCGGGACCGTGGTTGCTCCGGGTCCGGGCCCAGAGCGCCGCTTCCTGCCCGCGCTCCGGCTCCGGCCGCCGGCGGCCCGCCCTCAAACCGACCAGCTGGAACCGGTGCCCGGGGGAGGTCGGCCAGGGCACCGTGCGGGGCGGGGTCCGCGTCCGGTGCTTACACGGGACGGGTGGCCTACGGGCGGGGGAACCATGCGCGGCTCGCCGGGGCACTCGGCAGCCGGGGAATCTGGGTCCGGCCACGCCGGAGGGCTGGGTGGTAGTCCCGGGCGAGCCGAATCCGCTGTGCCGTGCCGGGGTAGTGGAGCTAGCCGGCGCTCCCGGGCGGGCTCCCCGGGAAGCAGCCCACGCCCCCATCTTCACCGCGAAGCCAGAGCCGCCCCGGAAACCCTCCGGCGTGAGGAGACCGGGTTCCCAGGAAATCGCATCCGGAACCGCGAGGCTCGGAGCCGGGGCAGTCCCCGAGCCTGGGAGACCGCCGCGGTCTGTGGTGAGGCCGGTTGGTCCAGGCCACCCCCAAAATCGCGCAGCGATTTCGGGGGACCCCCCGGTCTACCTGTACCCAGACCTTTTCCGGGAAGGGCTCCCAGCCGCGGGAGGTAGGGTAGCGCAGCTGTACGGGGGAGCCCACGCCTGAGGCGGGCCTGTCTCCGGGCCAGGAGCCCCCCGGGGGGACGAGGCGGGCGGGGCCCTAGCCCCCGTGCGCCAGTGCGGCGGTCCCGCTCCCCGTCCGGGGGAGCACTCGACCGTGGGCGAGGCGCCACAAGAGCCGCTACCTCCGTCGAGGATGGTGGTGGCTACGGAACCCACCGCCGGCGGTCGGCCTGCCGAGAGACGTCTTTTCGGACATGGTCATTCGAGCCGGACGGGCGAAGGAGGGTCCGGGGGCGCGGCGAAGGATTCCCCGAGATGGCTCACGGGAGGCAGGGGATGAGAAGCGGACTCGCCCTGGCGCTTGCCCTGGTGGTGGTTTGGCCCTCGGTGGGAGCTGCCCGGGACCTGTCCGCGGTGTATCCCTCGGAGGCTGCCTTCACCGCGGCGGTTTCCCCCCTCCGCCAGGCCGTGGAACGCAACCCGCGGGACGTGGAAGCCCGCTACCGCCTAGGGTTCGCGTACTTCACGGTGTGGCGGCAGTTCGAGGTGGGGCTGATCTCGTACGGCAGGGACTACCACCGCGTGGCGGAGACGGAGTTCCGGGCGGCCCTGGCTGCTTCTCCGGGCCACCTGGCGAGCTTGCTGGCGCTGTACAACCTGCTCCGCCTGCGGGGCGACTGGAGCGCTGCGGAAGGAATCCTGTCCGAGATCTCCCGCCTGGCGCTCCCCCGAGGGGAGGTGCCGGCGGTACGGTGAGGAGGACACCGTGTCGGACGCGGAATCCGTGGTAACCCTCGAACGCCAAGCCCGGGACCGAATCATTCAGAGCTGGATCGCAGCCGTGGAAGCCAGGGGGACCCGCTCCCGAGTGGCGCTGCAGGCCAGGGGCAGGGCTCTGCTGGAGGGCGCGGAGGCCGTCCTGCGGGGCGACCCGGAAGGGCTGGTGGAACAGCTCCGGCGGGACCCCCAGTGGGGCCTCACCGCCATCCAGTCCCTGGCAGAGGAACTACGGCAGCTCCTCCTCTTCCGGACCGCGGTCCTGGAGGGTCTGCCGGACCTCGCGGAGGCGCAGAAGGCAGCGCTGCACGCGGGCTTCGACAGGGCTGCGGTGGAACTGGCCGCGTGGTTTGAAGCCCTGGCCCGGGCCGCGGACGAGGCGTTGGGGGAGGCGGAGCGGATCCGGGACCCCCTCACGGGCCTGTTCAGCCGCCGGTACCTGGAGATCTGCCTGCCGGTGGAGGTGCAGCGGTCTCTGCGGTACGGGCACCCCCTGTGCTTGCTGGCAGCCCGGCTGGACAACTCCCAGGAGCTGCTGGGGCGGTGGGGGCAGGGGGTGGTGCAGGAGGTGGTCCGGCACGCGGCTGAGGTCCTCCAGCGGGTCACGCGGACGGTGGACACCAAGGTCTACGTGGAACCGGACCTGTTTTACGTCCTCATGCCGGAGGCCAACCCGGAGTACGCGTACGTCATCGCAGAACGGCTGCGGGAAGCGGTGGCGGCAGGCGCGCCCTACGAGGCCACGGTGAGCGTGGCGGCCGCCTGCTGCCCCCTGCATGCCCAAGACCCTCAGGCCTTGCTGGCGCGGGTGGAGGAAGCGCTCGACCGCGCCAGGCGCCTGGGGGGCAACACCTCCCTGGTGTACGAGCCCGCCTGAGCCTTCCGAAAAGGCCCGGGGACGGTAGAATGGCCGTAGAGAACGGCCGCGGCCTGTCCGCGCGTGGAACGGGAAGGAGGAACGCTGCGTGATTTCCACCAACGACTTCCGACCGGGCGTACACATCCAGCTGGAGGGAGAGCTGTACACGGTGGTGGAGGCCCAGCACGTGAAACTGGGCCGAGGGTCTGCGTACGTGCGGGCCAAGATCCGCAACATGCGGACGGGGGCCATCGTGGAGCGGAAGTTCAACGCGGGGGAGCGGGTCCCCCAGGCCTTCCTGGAGAGCAAGGAAATGCAGTACCTGTACCGGGACGGAGAAGAGTACCACTTCATGGACACCGCGTCCTACGAGCAGATCGCCCTGCCGGCTTCCGTGGTGGGGGACTCGCGGCGGTTCCTGAAGGAGGGGATGACCGTGGAGGTGGTGTTCCACGAGGGCACCCCTCTTGAGGTAGAGCTGCCCAACAGTGTGGAGCTGGAGGTGGTGGACACCCCTCCAGGGGTGCGGGGCGACACCGCCACGGGCGGCAGCAAGCCCGCCACGTTGGAAACGGGGGCGGTGGTGCAGGTGCCCCTGTTCGTGGAGCGGGGCGACCGCATCCGCGTGGACACCCGGACGGGGCAGTACCTGGAACGGGTCCGGTAGGCACCGAAACCGACGCAGACCGCAAACAGGGAGGAGGCGAGATGAGGACGCGTGCGTGGATTGCCTTGCTGGTGGCGGCAGCGTTTTCCTTGCCCGCGGGGGCGTGGGCTCAGGCGGGCCAGGTGGTGGTGCTCACCTCCTTCCCCCGGGAGCTCTTCGAGACGTACAAGGCGGCCTTCGAGCGGGCCAACCCCGGCTGGTCCATGGTGGTGGTGTCCAAGCCGACGACCGCGGGCATCACCCAGATCCGGGAGCGGGCGGGCCGGCCCGACGTGGACGTGTTCTGGGCCAGCGCGGTGGACGCCTTCGTGTACCTCAAGGAGAACAACCTGCTGGAGCGCTACACCCCGCCCGCGGAGCTCCGCCGGGGGATCCCCGACCGGGTGGCGGGCTTCCCCATCAACGACCCCGACGGGTACTTCGTGGGGTTCGCGGTGAGTGGCTACGGCATCATGTGGAACACGGTGTACATGGAGCGGCGCAAGCTGCCGGAGCCCAGGGAGTGGGAGGACCTGCTGCAGCCCGTGTACTTCGGCCACATCATCATGTCCACTCCCGCCCGCAGCGGCACGACCCACCTGACGGTGGAGACCATCCTCCAGGGGTACGGGTGGGACCGGGGCTGGCCTCTCCTCGTGCAGATGGCGGGGAATATGGGGGCCCTCACGGAGCGGTCCTTCGGGGTCCCGGAGGCGGTGATCGCGGGGCAGTACGGCATCGGGATCGTCATCGACTTCTTCGGTCTCTCCGCCATCGCCTCTGGTCAGCCGGTGCGGTTCGTGTACCCCCGGGTGACCTCCCTGGTGCCCGCCAACGTGGGGATCGTGCGGGGAGCTCCCAACCCGGAGGGAGCCCGGCGCTTCGTGAACTTCCTGCTGAGCGACGAAGGCCAGAAGCTTCTGTTCAGGCCGGAGATCGGCCGGCTGCCGGTCCGCGCGAGCCTCTACGCGCAGGCTCCCAAGGGGTTCCCCAACCCCTTCCGCATGAGCCCAGGGGTGCGGTTCGACGCCAACCTGTCCGCGGCCCGCTACCAGCTGGTGACCCGCATGTTCGACCAGGTGATCACCTTCCGGCACGCGGAGCTTCGCCGCGCGTGGGAGGCCATCTACGCCGCGGAGCGGGCCGTGGAAGAAGCGCGCAGACAGGGACGTGACGTGAGCGGGGCAGAGCGGCTGCTACGGCAGGCCCGGGCCTCCGCCCGGCTGGTGCCGGTGAGCGAAGCCACCGCCATGGAGATCGCCCAGCAGGTGGACCGGGACCCCACCTACCGCGCTGCCAAGGAGCGGGAGTGGGAAGCTCTCGCGCGGGACGCTTACGGGCGGGCCCTACAGCTGGCCAACCAGGCAGCGCAGGTAGCCCGGGGGCGGTAGGACGGCGTGGACCCGCAGGCGGCCGCGGTCTCGGCCCGCCCCGCCGTGGCGGGGCGCCTGCGCTGGCGGTACGAGCCCGTCCACCTGGTCCTGTACGCGGGGCTGCTGGTCGTGGTGGGAGTGCTGGTGGTGCTCCCCATCGTCTCCGTGCTCCGGGGCGCGTTGGTGGACGCCAGCGGCTTCACCCTGGCCCACGTGGCCCGCTTCTTCTACACCCCGCTGTACTTGGAGTCCCTCCGGAACAGCCTGTACGCGGGCCTCGGGGCCACGGCCCTCGCGAGTCTGCTGGCCCTGCCCCCCGCGTTCTTGCTGGGACGCTACCAGTTCCGGGGGCAGGCACTGCTGGTGACCTGGCTCACGGTCCCTCTGGTGATCCCTCCCTTCGTGGGCGCCATCGGCCTAAACCAGACCCTGGGCCGGGCGGGGGTTCTGACGTTGTTCCTGGAAGACCGCCTGGGGGTCCAGTTCGTGGCCGCGGAGGGGCTGAGGGGCGTGATCCTGGCCCACGCCCTCCACTACTTCCCCTTCGTCCTGCTCACCGTGGCCAACGCCCTGGCGAACCTGGACCCCAGCCTGGAGGAAGCCGCCAAGGTCGCGGGAGCCCGCGGGCTCAGGTTGCTCTGGCGGGTCACCCTTCCCCTGGTAGCTCCCGCGTACGCCGCGGGGGCCATCCTGGTGTTCGTCCGGGCCACGGACGACCTGGGCACTCCCCTCATCCTCAACGTGAAGAACATGCTGGGGCCCCAGGCGTACTTCCGCATCACCACCATTGCCCGCGAGGACCCGGACGGCTACGCCATCGCCATCGTGATGCTGGCCCTGGCCCTGGCGGCCGTGCTGGCTGCCACGCGCCTGGGTCAGCGTAGGGAAGTGGCCACCCTGCACACGGGAGGACGGGCTCCGGGCCAGCCTCTTCGGGGCTGGGGCCCGCGGCTGTTGATGGCCTTCTCCGTCCTGGTGGGCTTCCTGGGACTGCTCCCGCACCTGGGCGTGGTCCTGCTGTCCGTGAGCCGGGTGTGGAGTCTCACGTACCTTCCCACCGGCTACACCCTGGACCACTACCAGGAGATCCTGTTCCGCGCGCCCCAGTTCGTGCTGAACACCTTGCTGTACAGCGCCACCGCGGCGGTGGTGGCCGTCGCCCTGGCCGTGGGAATCGCGTACCTGCAGCACCGAGGCCGGGTTCCGGCTCCGAGCCTGTTGGACTTCGCGGCCACCGCGCCCATCGCGGTCCCCGGGGTGGTCATGGGGATCGGGTTTTTGCGGGTGTTCGACCGCTGGACCCTGCCGTGGGTGGGGGCTCCCCTGACCGCCCTGTGGCTGGTGTTCCCCATGCTGTACGTGGCGCGGCGGCTGCCGTACGCGGTACGGGCGGCCTCCGCGGCCATGGCGCAGGTGCACCCGACCCTGGAGGAGGCTGCGGCGGTGTGCGGGGCGCGGCGGTGGCGGAGCTTCCGCCGGGTGGTTCTCCCCCTGGTGCTGGGCGGGGCCGTGGCCGCGGGGGTCCTGGTCTTCGTGACCGCGGCGGTGGAGTTCAGTGCCACGGTGTTGCTGATCAGCCGGATCGAACAGAGCCCGCTCAGCTACGGCATCTACCTGTACGCCCAGAGCCCCCGGGGCAGGGGGGCGGCGGCGGCTCTGGGCACCGTGGCCGTGGTGCTGGTGGCGGCGGGGACGTACCTGGCGAACCGGGTGGGCGGTCGGCGGTCCGCCCTGGCCTGGTGAGGGAGGGGACGGTGCAGGCGGTGTCCACGGAACAAGTCCTGGCGGT
>Ga0308416_1000791_pt1 | contig 10877 bp, 9 predicted proteins | sample HotsprSampleOS60_FD_203468 | JGI IMG/M metagenome (GOLD analysis project Ga0308416, IMG submission 203468) | Hot spring phototrophic mat microbial communities from Octopus Spring, Yellowstone National Park, Wyoming, United States - 20090730_OS60 ... | reverse complement strand
CCGAGGTGCTGATCGCGCTGAACCAGCTCCTGGTAGACAACGCCAACAGCGGCAGCACCACGGTGCTCATCATTGACGAGGCCCACAATCTCGAATGGGACGTGCTCGAAGAGGTGCGACTGCTCGGCAATCTGGAGACGCGACGCGGCAAACTCCTGCAGATCATCATGGCCGGCCAGCCGGAGCTGGATCGCAAGCTCGACGCTCCCAGCCTCCGGCAGCTCAAGCAGCGCGTCGCCCTGCGCTGCACGCTGCGGCCCTTCGAAGAATCTGAAACCATCGAGTACATCCACACGCGACTGGTGCGGGCGGGGATGAACGAACCGACGGTCTTCCCGCCGGAGGTCCTGCGCGAAATCCACCTCCGCTCGCAAGGGATCCCACGACTGATCAACGCGATCTGCGACAATCTGCTTTTGACCGCTTTCGCGCTGGAGAGCCGCGTGGCGACGCTGGAAATGCTGGACCAAGTGACGGAGGACATGCGGCTGGAATGGCCCGGGCGCAGACTTACGGCGGGCAGGTCCGGTTCCTACCGGACTCCGCACTCCGGCGAACCGGGCAGTTGAACGCCGCCCGTCCGCTCTGTCGGCTCGATCCCCCCATTCCCCGGACGCGCAGGGATATTCTATTTGGGGAAAACGAAATGCCGGATCGTCTCGCTTGCCCCACACGCCGAGGTTTCCTCGGGGCTGTCGCCGCGCCTGCGGTGATCCGTTCCGCCGCCGCGCGACGGCCCAACATCCTGATCGCGATGGCCGATGACCAGTCCTATCCCCACACGGGCGCCATGGGCGACAAGGCGGTCAAGACGCCCGCCTTCGACCGCGTGGCGGCCCAGGGTGTGCTGTTTCGCCAGTGCTACAGCCTGTCGCCCGGTTGCGCCCCCGCGCGCGCAGGCTTGCTCACGGGTCGTTATCCCTGGCAACTGGAAGAGGCAGGCACTCATGCGAGCCTGTTTCCCCGCAAGTTCACCGTGTTCCCCGAGCTGCTCGAGCGGCACGGCTACTTCGTGGGCCTGACGGGCAAGGGTGCGGGCCCATGCAATTACGCCGAAGCAGGCTGGCCCCACAACCCTGCCGGTCCCGGCTTCGACAGGTACAAGCTGGCTGCACCGCTGCCCGGCATCAGCCCCAACGATTACGCGCGAAACTTCCAGGACTTTCTCGACGCTCGCCCCAAAGACAAGCCTTTCTGCTTCTGGTACGGCGGGCAGGAGCCGCACCGGGTTTACGAGAAAGGGGCGGGCCTGAAGTCAGGCAAACGCCTGGAAGACGTCGTGGTTCCTGCCTTTCTTCCCGATGTCCCCGAGGTCCGCAGCGACATTCTTGATTACTATCGCGAGATCGAATACTTCGATTCACACCTTGCCCGCATGCTGGATTTGCTGGAAAAGCGCGGCGAGCTCGAGAACACCATCGTTCTGATTACATCCGACAACGGCATGGCCTTTCCCGGCGCCAAGGCCACCATGTACGACTACGGCATCCACGTTCCCCTGGCCGTGATGTGGCGGGCGGAATCCAAGGGCGGGCGCATTTCCGACGACCTCGTCAGCTTCGCCGACTTCGCACCCACGTTTCTGGAGGCCGCGGGCGTTCCGCTCCCTCCCGAAATGGTGGGGCGGAGCCTGCTCGCGCTGTTGCGGTCGGGGAAGTCCGGCGTCATCGAGCCACGGAGGGCGCGTGTGTTTTCCGGCCGCGAACGGCACTCTCACGCACGCTTCGACAATCTCGGCTATCCCGCTCGCGCCATGCGCGAGGGCAATTACCTCTACGTCTGGAACATGAAGCCGGACCGCTGGCCGGCGGGCGATCCTGAACTCTACGCAGACACCGATGACAGCCCGACCAAGCAATGGATGCTCGAGCATCGCAAGGACCCGGAAGTTGCTCCCTTGTTCGAGCACGGCTTCGGCAAGCGCCCCGAAGAACAGCTCTTCGACGTGGCCGGGGATCCCGGATGTCGCAAGAACCTGGTCGGAGTGCCGGCGTATGAAAGCGTGCGGCGTTCCATGCGCGCCACGCTGGAGAAGGCGCTTACCGATCATGGGGACCCCAGGTTGCTGGGCAGGGGGGATCTCTGGGAGAGCTACCCGCGTTTCTCGCCCATGCGCCCGGAACTGGGCGGTTTCGCCGAGCGCGGCAAACCGAATCCCCGGTACCTGAGATAGTAAGTGGTGCGGACAAGCGCGACAAGCCGGTCAGGCGGCTGCCGTCATTCAGGCGCGATGCCGACTGCGGCTCGCGGGAGATGCAGGCAAGCATAACAGGCGCCAACCACATTACTCCCGGCGCGGCCGGGTTCCGGCCCGAGTTCCTCGATTTCCGCCGCGGGATTCGCGTCGGCCGCCTCAAAGAACACGAGCGCATCACGCGCATCATCAAGCATGCGCTGGAGGAGCGTTACGGGCAATCCTTCATTACCGAGAAATGGGGTCGCGGCGTGTACTGGCGATGGATCGGCTGGCTGCCCCTGGCCAATCGCGCGGCGAAGCCGCTTTCCAGCCACCTGAGTTTTGGATGCGCGAAGTTTTTCATTTATCTCGACACGGAAGAAGAGTTATTCCAGTGCGGAATGCAGGTGGAGCGTGGTTACATCCGTCCGCCCGCGGGAAACCGGGCTTGTCGTTTGCAGGCGGATTGGGACTGGCACCGGTTACTGGCCGGTCTGAAGCCCCGCGGCCGTCTCGAGCGGGAGTTGCGTCGCTTGCTGAGGGAGGGGTTCCGCATCTTCGGTGGAGGCTGGGAATCCGGGGCGGCCGATTACGGGGCCAAGGACTTTCCGGGAGTGGCGGAGTTGCGTCGAATCCTGGAAAATGCGCCCAAGAGCCACTGGGCAGGATTCCAGCTTTACTATCCCATGACCGAGACCGAGGTAAAGGCCTCGACGGGCGAAGATCTGGTTGACTCCATGCTGGCGGTCTTCGATGAGACGGTGCCGGTGATGAATTGCGTGATGCAGATCCGCCTGGGGGCGGCGCCGTCCGCCGCTGCTGCGGCCCGCGCTACAATGAGATGAGCCTTTCCCATCGGGGCGTGGCGCAGCCTGGTAGCGCACCTGCCTTGGGCGCAGGGGGTCGGCAGTTCAAATCTGCCCGCCCCGACCAACTTCTCCGACTTTTTAGCACTCCGTGCTGCCTAACGGACGACTGGCGGCAAAACGTTCGTTCATAAGACTGACCAGTACATCAGGTGCGTTCCGTGTAGCGTGGCCGGCTTCCCCCGTTTTTCGGGGCTTCCGCGCAGGGGGGTATCGTGCGCGGCGGCCACCCCAATGATCTGGCTATAATCCGTGGTTTATGCCTGATCCCCGGGGCCAGGGCTTCCGCGTCGCCGTAATCGGTTTCGGCCGGGCCGGCGCCCTACACGCACAGGCGTGGCGCGATTGCCCTGGGGTGGAACTGGCGGGCGCCTGTGATCCGGACGCGGCGGCGCGCCGCGGTGCTGCGGAGCTGGGAATCCCAGCGTTCAGAGATCTGGACGAGATGCTGGAAGCGACGCGGCCCGATGCGGTGAGCGTTTGCACGCCGCCCGCCTGCCACGGTGAGTTGGCCGCGCGCTGCCTGAAGCGGGGGCTGCACGTGCTGTGCGAGAAGCCGCTGACCACGGATCTTGCCTTCGCGCGGCAACTGTGGGACGTGGCTGCGCAGGCGAACCGAAGGTTGCTTGTCGCCGCCAAGTACCGGCACGTGCCCGAGCTCCGCATGGCCCGAGAACTGATGCGCTCGGGAGAAATCGGCGCGGTGAGAGACTTCCGCATCGAGTTCGCCTCGGCGGCGCCGATGGCGAATCGCTGGCACTCGAAGCGCGCGATATCCGGCGGCGGCGTCATCATGGATAACGGCTGGCATGCGTTCGACCTGATCCACTACGTGTTCGGGGGCATCCGGAGGGTGCGCGCACGCGCGGAGAATGGGCCGCAGGGTCTCGAAGTGGAGGAGTCCGCGCGGATTGACATCGTTGCGGCCGGCGGCGAGACAGGGCAGGTTGTGCTGAGCTGGAGCGCGCCGTCCCGCGGTGATGCCTATGTCTCGATTCGGGGTGAGCGCGGTGACATTCATGTGGGCTGGAAGCGCTCGCGTCTGGAGCGTGGCGCGGCGGCGTCCGTGGATTTCGGACAGGCCTACGACAAGGTCGCCGCCCACCGGCGCATGATGGCCTCCTTCCTGGAGATCGTCGCGGGACGGCAGCAGCCCTGGCTGTCCCGGGAGGAAAGCCTGGGCATCGCCGCTGCCATCGAGGCCGCATATCGCTCCTGTGCCTCCCGGAGAGAACAGGCTGTCGTTGAGCCGCACTGGATAACGGCCTCGGACGGATGGCGCACCTATGGCTCTGCCGCCTTGCCGAATCCACCCAACCGCGATCCTCGAGGACGGAGTCAGCATCGGAGAAGGCACCTCAATCTGGGACCACGTCCATATCCGCCGAGGGGCGCGGATCGGTTCGGAGTGTATCATCGGCGAGAAGACTTACATTGCCTACGATGTAACGGTCGGATCGCGAGTCAAGATCAATGCGTTCGTGTACATCTGCGCGCGGGTGACCATCGAGGACGGCGTCATGGTAAGTGCGGGAGTCGTCTTTACCAATGACCGCTTTCCGCGCGCGGCAACTCCGGACCTTGACGCGCTGCGCCCATCGGAGCCGGACGAGACCACGCTTCCGACACTGGTGCGCTGCGGCGCGACCATCGGCGCCAACGCCACCATCGGGTGCGGCCTGGAGATCGGGCGCTTCGCGATGGTCGGAATGGGCGCCGTGGTGACCCGGAGCGTCCCCGATTTCCACCTGGTGGTGGGGAACCCTGCCCGCTCGGTGGGCGCCGTCTGCCGCTGCGGCGCGCTGCTGTTGCGATTCGAAGGCCGTTCCGAGGATTTCGACGGTGAAGCGACGTGCAAGAGTTGCGGGCGCAGGTATATCGTGGCCGGCGGCTCCGTGCGTGAGGCGGATGTTTGAAGGGCGGGGCCATGTCCGAAACAGCCCGGCGCTGGGGGATCGTAGGCGGCGGCATCCTCGGCATGAGACTGGCCGGGAAGCTGGCCGAGGGCGGCGACCACGTGGTGTTGATCGAAAGCGCCCCGGCGCTCGGCGGACTCGCCGGCGCGTGGACCATCGGAGGCGTCACTTGGGACAGGCATTACCATGTCATCCTCCGGTCCGATCAGCACGTGCTCGACCTCCTGCAAGAATTGGGCTTGAGACACGAGATCCGGTGGGCGCGAGCCCGTACGGGCTTTTGCGCCGGCGGTCGTCTGCACTCGCTGTCGAGCAGCCTCGATTTCCTGCGCTCCCCCCTTCTGGGCCCGCTCGAAAAGCTGCGCCTGGCAGCCACGATCTTGCGCGCTTCGCGCATCCGTGACGGGCGAACTCTGGAACGCGTACCGGCGAGTTCCTGGCTGATCCGGTGGTCCGGTAAGGCAACTTTCCAGCGGATCTGGCTTCCCCTGCTCCGAGCCAAGCTGGGCGACGGCTACCGGGCCGCGTCCGCCGCCTTCGTCTGGGCCGCGATCGCGCGCATGTATGCCGCGCGGCGGACGGGAATGAAACGCGAAGAGTTCGGCTTCGTGGCCGGAGGCTATTCGCGCGTCCTCGGAATGTTCGAGAAGCGTATCCGCGAAGTCGGGGTGAAGATCCACCCGGGCCGGGCCGTCCGGCTGGTGAGGCGTGCAGGCGCGCGTTGGGCCGTGGAGTGCACCGATGGCGGCTCCGAAGAATTCGATCGTGTGGTTGTGACGATTCCCGCTCCCGAGGCGGCCCGGCTGTGCCCCGACCTGACACAAGACGAACGGAGGATACGGAAGGAAACGCGTTACCAGGGCATCCTCTGCGCCTCGCTCCTATCGGGGACGCCCCTGTCGGAGTTTTACATCACTTACATTACGGATTCCGGCTTACCCTTCGGCGCAGTCATCGAGATGTCGGCGCTGACCGGACGGGAGTTCTTCGAGGGTCAAAGCCTGGTCTACCTGCCCAGATACGTCGCGTCGGATGATCCTGCCTTCGGGATGTCCGATGCGGAAATCGCGGCACAGTTTCTGCCGGCGCTGGAGCGTATCTACCCGCGGTTCCGGCGATCCGACGTGTCGGCCTTCCGCGTGTCCCGGGTGCGGCACGTGTTCGCCATCCCTGTCCTGGAGTACTCGCGCCTCCTGCCTCCGATCAGGACTTCGATGCCCGGGCTGTTCATCGTGAACTCGGCCCACATCGTGAACGGAACGCTGAACGCGAACGAGACGCTCGCGCTGGCTGAGCGGGTCCTGCCCGAGCTGAAAGCTTGACTCGATGGCCGAACGTCCCCTCGCCAGTCTGTCGCTGGATCTGGACAACCGGTGGTGCTACATGAAAACGCACGGCGACCGCGGATGGGAGTCGTTGCCCTCTTACCTGGATGTGCTGGTTCCCACAGTGCTCGAGTTCCTGAAGCAGCGCGGCCTGAGAATCACGTTCTTCGTGGTGGGACAGGATGCGGCGCGGGAAGCAAACGCCGGGCTGCTGGCCGGCATTGCGGCGGCGGGTCATGAAATCGGCAATCACTCCTTCCGCCACGAGCCCTGGCTGCACTCATTGTCCGCCGCCGACGTCGAAGAAGAAATCACCCGCGCCGAGCAGGCGATCTGCGCGGCGACGGGCCGGACGCCCGTGGGCTTTCGGGGTCCGGGCTACGGCACGTCGGCAACGTTGATCAGGGTGCTGGCGCGCCGGGGCTACTTGTACGACGCTTCGACGCTGCCCACCTTCCTCGGCCCGCTGGCGCGCGCATATTATTTCCGGACCGCGCGGCTCAGCGCGGAGGAGAAGAAGCGCAGGAAGGACCTGTTCGGGACGTGGCGCAACGGCCTGCTGCCCATCCGTCCTTATGCCTGGGAATGCGAAGGCCGTCGAATGGTCGAGATCCCGGTGACGACCATGCCTTTGCTGCGTCTGCCGATCCACGTCAGTTATATCCTGTATCTCAGCCGGTTCTCGCTGAGGCTGGCGCGGGCCTACGCCGCTGCGGCCGTGCGGCTGTGCCTTGCCACCGGCGCCGAGCCATCCGTGCTTCTTCATCCGCTGGATTTTCTCGGCGCCGATGACATCGCGGGACTGCGCTTCTTTCCCGCCATGGACCTGCCGGGCGAGAGAAAGAGGCGGATGACGGGTGAGGTTCTGGACTTGTTCGGCGCTCGATTTCGATGGGTGAGCCTCGAGGAACACGCGCGGCAGGCTTTGGCACGAGAGAGGCTCCCGGTGAGGAGACTGGATGGCCGACTATGAACTGAGAAAGTTTGGAGCGGGCGCTCCACCCAACGTGCGAGAGATCTCGCAACTGCACGCCGCCCTGCTGCCGGCCAGTCCCGTCACGCTGCTCGGTCCGCGCTTCCGCGAGCAGTTCTACTACAAGGACCTCCCCGGAATGGGTCTCATCTTCGGCGCGGTGGGCTACGTGGGAGGCCGCGCCGCAGGCTTCATCGCGGCCACACACGACGCCAACGGTTTCATGGGCGCGGCGCTCGCGCAGAAGTGGCCCAAGGTCGCGTGGATCGTGGCGACGGCGCTGGCAGCCGATCCCCGGCGCATCGCGGCGATCTGGGAAGTCCTGCGGATCAAGCGGGATCGGGAGCGTTCCAACGAAATCGTCGGCAAGGGGGAGATCCTGTCTCTCGGCGTGCTCGCGCAGTACCGCACCGGCAGCGGGCTGAACATCGCGAGGGACCTGGTGCAATCCGTCATGAAGGTCTTTCAGGAGAGGGGCGTTACGCGGGTGTGCGCCGTGGTGGATGCCGACAACCAGCAGTCTCTGCGTTTTTTCCGGAAGCTGGGTTTCCGCCGCGGGCGTGCCCCGCTTCCGGGCTGGCGGCGTCCCAGCGTCGAGCTCGTGTGGGAGCCGGAGGGGAGCCGGCAATGAGGGAACTCCGGGATCTGCCGGGCGCCTTTCCTGGAGCGTTCTGCCGGGCGGCGCGGCGCCGGCCGCAACAGCCTCGCCGGAGCCGGCCGCAAGCGGGCCACCACTCGCAGGCCATCAGCATGGGAGGAGCCTGAATGCAACTGCCATCGGACGCGGATCGCACGGGCCGGGATCTTGGGTCGGAGGAGTTAGATCTTTTGCGGGAGGTCATCGAGTCAGGGAATCTGAGCTGCATCCGCGGCAGGCAGGTCCCTGCTTTCGAGGCGGAATTCGCCGCGCGTTACGGCGTGCCGTATTGCCGCGCAGTTTCTTCCGGAACCGCGGCGATGCATGCAGCGATCGCGGCCATCAATCCCGAGCCGGGCGACGAGATCATCACTTCGCCCATCACCGACATGGGAGCGATCACGCCCATCCTTTACCAACAGGCCCTTCCGGTGTTCGCTGACGTGGATCCGGTAAGCCTGAACGTGACGCCGGAGACGATCGAGGCCCGCATCACGTCCCGCACGCGCGCGGTGGTGGTTACGCACCTGTTCGGCCATCCGTGCGACGTGCCGGCGATCCTTCGCGTGGTCGCGCCCCGCGGCATCCCGGTCATCGAGGATTGCGCCCAGGCGTACCTGGCGAGTTGCGCCGGTCGGCTGGCGGGGACCATGGGCGCCCTCGGGATCTTCAGCCTCCAGCAAGGCAAGCACATCACGGCCGGGGAGGGCGGAATCGTCATCACTTCCGACGCTGCGCTGGCCCGGCGGGTCCGCCTGTTCAGCGACAAGGCTTGGGGATACGGCGATCCGGCGCCTGATCACTACTTCCTGGCGCTCAACTGCCGCATGACCGAGTTGCAAGGGGCCGTGGCCCGGGCGCAGCTCCGCAAACTGGACGCCATCGTGGAAAGCCGCCGGCGCGCGGCCGAGCAACTCCGTGCGCTGCTGGCCGACCTTGCGGGCCTCACCCTGCCGGCGGCTGCCCCCGGCGCGGTGCACTCCTACTGGCGCTACGCGATCAGCGTAGATCCGGAAGTGATTCGCGGAGGCGCCGAAGGGCTCGGCGCCGCCATCGCCGATCAGGGCATCCGTTGCCAGCCTCGCTACATCCGCAAGCTTGCATTCGAATGCGAAGTGTTCGCCCGGCAGCGCACGTTTGGCGACAGCCGCTGGCCTTTTTCGCTGCAAGCCGGAGGCCCGAATCCGCCCTGGGATCGCCGTTTCTACCCGGGCGCAGCGCGCGGCCTCGACAGGATCCTCGTGCTGCCCTGGAACGCAAAGTACACGGCGGAACACGTGGAGTTCATCGCGTCCGCTCTCCGGCGAGCCGTCTCGAGGCCGGCCGCGTCTTAGCGGTCAATCTCGACCAGATAAAGCTCGCCGAATTTGCCCGCGCGCAAGAGGCGAACGCCGGCGCCGGATTCCACCAAGTGCGCGCGCAGCCAGGACTCGAACCACTCCGTTCCCAGCAGGTAGAACCTGCGATGGGCCGCCAGAAACCTCTCCGGCTGCTCGACGCGCAGCGGCGCCCGGCGCGCCAGCAGGACCAAACCGGTCGTCGCCGACTTGTTGCCGGAGGCCCGATGCGCGCGCGGCGTCAGCCAGGAAGACCAGCCGCGGAGCGATGTCCCTGGGCGCGTAGTGCAGCTCGCGCAGGAACGCGAAAGCGTCGTCCACCACGATCGGCAAGTCGGGATTGGTCCTGGCGGCCAAGGCCCAGGCGGCCGACTGCGCGTACGCCGTCAGGGGCGGCCGCCGGGCGGTTTCCAGAGCGAGCCAAGCCAGGGCAGTCGCCACGACGAGGACGCCCAGCATCGGTCCGTTACGCTCCACGGCGCGGCTCAGGTAAGCCGTCATGATGCAGAGTCCGGCAAGCGCCGGCAGCGCGTAACGTGGCGCGAAGACCCCGGTCAGAAATCCCGCCATCGCAGTCAGCACGGGGAGCGCCAAAAATGCCAGCGCCAGGACGGCCTCCGCGTGCGGCATCCGCCAGACGGGGGATCGGGCAGGCGACAGGTCGTTCGCCGCGCGCAACGACCACCACGCGCAGGCCAGCACCAGCGCGGTCCAAAGCGGCACCACCAGGGGCCCCAAGAGAAACTGGTACGCTTCCAAAATCCCGCTGAGGCGCGGTCTCGACCACTGGCTGCCCGCGTAAGCGGCGGCGCCGGCTTGGGCAGACGGAATCAGCAACAGGATCGCGGAAGCTGCTGCCAGCAGGGCCGCGAAGACCGCCCAGTCGAGCTTGCGGCGCACGCGCGCCCGGGCGAGCTCCCCCGAACCGAGGACCGCGACCAAGAGCCCCGCCAGCGAGTGGCAGAAAACTGCCGCGGCCACGCTCAACGCCAGCCCGCACAAGCACAACCGGCGATGCCGCCCGATCGCCGACTGCCAGAAAACCAGTGCCAGGCCCGTGAAGCCCATCAACAGCCCGTAGCACCTGGCTTCCTCGCAGAACCGAAGCGACGCCATGGCCAGCGCCATGGTCGCGGCCGCCGCCCAGCCGTAAAGCGCCGGGCAGTGGCGCCGCACGAATACGTACAAGCACAAGCACATGATCCAAACCCCCACCATGGCCGGGACTCGGGCGGAAACGTGACCCTCGCCAAAGATCGCGACGGATGCCCCGGTCAGCAAGTGAAGCAGCGGCGGCATGGAATCAGTCGCCGTCCGGAATGCCGCCCACAGCTCGGTCATGCCGGGAAGCCGGGAAAGGTGCAGCGTCACCAGTTCGTCGTACCAGAACGGCTTGCGCGAGGCTCGCCAGGCCGCGGCGCCAAAATACAACAGTGAAAAAACGCACCAGGCCGCCACCGGGCGCCGGTCCAGCAGCCGCGCCACGGACGCGGAGGCGCGCTCGATCCGTGCGGCGATCCGCTCCACGTACTGCATTGCCAAATTATGCCCCGGGCGCCGGCTGCCACGGCAATCGTGTTAGGGTCGGTAGGTTGCAGGCGGAAGTCACCATCGTCATCCCATGCTGGAACGAAGAAGAGTCCTTGC
>Ga0308416_1000783_pt1 | contig 10947 bp, 3 predicted proteins | sample HotsprSampleOS60_FD_203468 | JGI IMG/M metagenome (GOLD analysis project Ga0308416, IMG submission 203468) | Hot spring phototrophic mat microbial communities from Octopus Spring, Yellowstone National Park, Wyoming, United States - 20090730_OS60 ... | reverse complement strand
CAATTAGGCCGCTATTCTAGAAGCATCGTCCACCCTGACCAGGGCACGGGAATTTGATAAACGCCCTCGAGCAAGAGAATTCAAAAATAGCAACATCGCCCACCAAGTTCGAACCTCGGGTGGGCCTTGTCTTACGGTCTTTTCGATCTTAATTGTCCGGCTTCCATTTTACTGGTCCAACGATGGAGATCGTTCATGCGTACACCGCGAAAAATGAGGCAACTTGTGAACATCTTTACAATCAGGAACGACTCACGAGCCCGTCGCCCACGGGGGATAAACTCCGCGAAGTACCTTTCTCGGCAAACCCGCCGACTCGGTATCGAACCTTTAGAAAATCGGGAACTGCTTTCGACTGTACCCGGTTTCTATTTGGCGGGTGTGGTAGGGAGTAACTCGCAAGTTTACGTGGTTGCCGAGGCACCTCCGTCCGGCCAAATGTGGGCCTTTCCCGTTGCGAAACTAGTAACCAACGATGGGCGGCCAGCTTCGCCTCCCCGCGATGTCAGTTGCTTCCCCGGCTATGCCTACCCGGGTTACTGGGACAAACAATTTTTGGACGTAGCGGACAACCCCGCAAATCCCCTCGGGCTTCCGAGTACCCTCCGAAGTTGGGATCTCAGCGGGATAGGTGCGACCCAAGGAGAGGGAACTGACGAGGAGTCAGCTCCGTTCCTTCAAATTCCCGTGGTTCCCATCGGCCGCATTTACATGGACAATCCCAACTATCCCGGATCCGGTCAGCCGAAACAACTCGACGTGCGGCTTAATTCCTTGGAATGGAGCCCGGAGCTTGCCGACGGATCCCGGCTGCTCGTTGGGGCTGGTTATGCCGGCATTGCCAGCCAAAACATGATTCGCGGGCATTACCTATTCATCGTCAACCAGCATTATGGCAAAGCCCGGCCGATCGTGGATCTGAGCCGACTTGGGGTGGAGTCCGCCGGCGATATCGCCTTCGGTGCCAATGGCACCCTTTATCTCAGCTTAAAAAGTGGGAAGCTCCTGGTAGTGCATCAATGGGAAAGTGCTACGCCGCGGGCGACGGTTGTGCCTCTTCAAGGATCGGAAGCAGATTTCGATGCTCTGCTTCCCGGCCCAGGCAACTACCTCATCGGCATTGCCCAAAATGGTGACTACTATCGCATTGACACCAGCACCTTCCGAAGCGAAAAACTCGGCACTCTACCCCTAGATGGGGAAATCGGGATTCGCGAAGTTGGAGGTATGGTTGTCCCCCAACCACCTCCTATCAACTCCAGTACCCTTGTCTACGGAGCCTTCTTCGGAGTGCGTCGGCCGGATGAACTTGGCACCATTGCCGGTAGCTTGACTCGCAATGGGATCCGACCGTACTTGTTCCAACGGTGGTATCAGTTCGATGTGGCTCGAGATGGCAACCTGGAAATCACTATAGGTCCCCAACAGGAAGAGGACTGGCAATTAGGGATCGAACTTTACGTCCAAGTAAACGGCGGTCCTCTTGTTAATGTGCTCGAAGTGTGGCAGGAAGATTCAGATCCCCTGCAAGCGGTGTACACTCGGGCCCGAGCCGATCGACCGGGGCAAGACTTTACGTACTACATCCACATTGCCGACTTTGTCTCTCCCGTCAACCTCAGGATGCGGCTCACACCGGGAGGTCCGTGGCCTGAGGTCCGACTCGGTGTCCTGGGGGACATGCTGAGCCAAGAATATGCTGAGCATTGGTTTGTCGAAGCAAAAGGTTGGTACGATCTGCTGGCAGAAACGGGGCGAATCGACGGCGGACACTATGCCCCCTCGTTTTCCGATATCCGCTGGCAAGGGTATGAATACAACTGGGCAAACTGGTGGGCCACCAGTGAATCCGTGCTCACAAGTGGGCAACTAGAGGGTATCCTTGCCCAGGCACAAGCTGGTCTCCTCACTCACGTCGTGGTGGCACTCGGACCGACCGACTATGCCAGCGGAGAGGCCTACCAACAGATTTACGAGGGCCGCTGGACCCCGCAACAAATTGCGGAATTCGACAGCCGGCGGCTGGCCGCCCTTCGGGAGATCCTCACCCAGCTAACCCAAACTGGTGTACACGTTCTGCTGTCGACAGCAATCGACCCCGGGTTTGCCCCTGGAATGCAGGCTACTTACTGCGATCCTACCGGGAGGGCTCGGGTCAGCCAGGCAGTGGATGCTTTCAACAGCAAACTGCGATTGCTGGCCTCCGATGTCGGTGTACCGGTGATCGACTCCAACGGCCTGATGCAGGCCATCTTCGGATCGGCAGCAAACCCGGCCTCGGTGATTTGGGTAGGAGGTGTGCCCCTGACGCACGGCCAGGGTAACGAGCCCACCTGGACTTTTACGGCCAACGGCATCTGCCCGGGAACTGTCATCAGTGGTCTTTGGGCCGGACTGGTGGTTGAGGCCCTCAACTCCCTCTATAATGCCGGTCTTCCCCAACTGACGGTAGCAGAGATTCTTGAAAGGGCCGGGCTCGGAGATCGGTTTAACCCCGCCGGTCCATCCCTCTCCTTAAACTACGGCCAGTGGGTGGAACCTCCCCGGCTTTCTCCGGCAAGAAACGGTTTGGGGGGACGGGCTTGGATGGATGGCAATCGCAACGGAGTCCGCGACTCCGGAGAATCCCCCGTCACCGGGGTGTCCGTAACGCTGATGTGGGCCGGCTGGGATGAAAGAATTGGTACCGGCGACGACCAGCTTATCGGCACCGCCGTGACCGCCTCCAACGGCACCTATGCCTTCGAAGCCCTGCGAGATGGAGTTTACTACCTGCAGGTAACACCGTCACCTGCCCATAAATTCACCTACTATCTCGCCGGTACCGATTCTACCCGCGACAGTGATATTGTGCCCCTCGTGGGAGCATCCCGACCCATTCGCCTTGAGGGTGCGATCGTCATCGATACCGTGGACATCGGGTTGACCACCTCGAGCATTCTTTCGCCTAGCGATCTGAGAGAGATCGACTACCGAGAGTTCGCCAATCGCCTCCCCCCCAACGGGCAAATGTACTACCGGGTGGAAAGCACTCGAGCCGGGTTGTTCAGTGCTGCTTTGGAAACTTCTACCCCGGATGCCGTCTTGATTGTCACAGACGCCTCGGGAAATCCGCAAGGTTATGCCATCGGTAGTGGTCAGGTGGACATTTGGACGGGATCCCGGGGCCAAGTCTTTTATGTTTATGCAGGGGGAATTTCCTCGCTTTCCACGCTGGCCATCGGCAATTTGGTAACCTATGACTCGGCTACCAAGGAAGTCACCATCTATGGATCTTCCCAGCGGGACCGCTTGCAGATTTCTGTGGAACCAACTCTTTCCCTCCGGGTTAATGCCCTCCGCTACCCGGATATTCCAACGCCTGAGGTGAGCCGAGTGAAGTTCCGGGGATCAAGAGACTTGGTGCAGCTTCAAGCCTCATCCTGGAGTGATCGAGTCAATCTCACGCCCGGCCGGCTCACGGGCGAACTCGGCCCCAACGGTAACAAGCTGAGCATCCAAGTGGACAACTGGGATGGCAACTTTGAAGTGGACATGGGGCTAGGGATTGATGTCCTGCGGATAGGCGGAGCCCCTGCCGAAGCTGCGGAAACCTTCGAATTCGGCCCTGGCGGAATCCGCTGGCGAAATGGAACATTTGACCACCGCATCTGGGGAGCCGAGGACATTTTGATTGTGGCAGGCAATGGGGCCAACGACTCAGCCTTCCTTACCGATCCTCGAGGCGGAACATTCGTGGAGGCAGGACCAACCAACCCCAATGCTGCCCGGCACTTGGTGGCCCTGAGCGGCTTGACGGCCGAAGGATATCCCTACCGCTGTGCGGTTCGAGCTTTCCACCGGGTGATTGTAGATGTGGGAGGGGCTACGGATATCGCTGAACTCTACGACTCTGCCGACGTCGAGGACCGGTTCTTCCTCGACCCCGCTTCGGCCACGATGCTCCCGCAAACCGGCGGGCTAATTAAAGTCATTGGGGCGGAGGTGATCCGGGTCCACGGTTCCATAGGAAATGCCCAAGATCGCGTAGTACTCACAGGATCCCCAGGGAACGATCGGTTCGAGGCGGAAGGAAATCTTTCCAGAATCTTGTGGTTCCAAGATCCGAACCGGACAGCACAAATTTTCGGTTTTAGCCGGGTGAGTGTCCGTGGGCAAGGGGGTAGCGATGAGGCCCGGCTGGCCATTCCTTCGGCCGAAATGCCTGTACGGTTCGCAGGGACAGCCGCTGAGCGGTTTGCCCGCTTGGAAAGTGAACTGTTTACCTATGAACTGACAGGATTTGACCGCGTTTTTGTTGGGCCGACGGACCAGCTTGCCCAGCAGACAAATGTTCTGCCCCTCGCCACAGCCACATTGGTCGATAGTGCCGGAAACGATGACCTCTATCTGGTGCCGGAGGAAGGAACAAACCGGGTATTGCTCGACATCAACGTGCCAAGTCGCGAAGGTCTTCCCCTCGGTCCCCAAAGCCCAATCCAAATCGGCCTCAGTCATTTCGCACAGGTTACGGTGGAAAGTCGCTTCGGCGGTCTCGACCACGCCTACTTCCTCAGTGGTTCGGAAGACCAGGAACGCTTTGTGGGAACCCCAGACTACGCGGCTTATTTTGGTCCCGAATATCAGTGGCGGGTCTTCGGCTTTGCCCAAGTGGCTCTGGTTGCCACCGAGGATCCTACTCCGCCTGCCGTTTATCTTTATGGATCTCCAAGTGACGACACGTTGTATTATGGGCTCCTCACTTGGAACGACGTTGAGATCGGCCCCGGTGTGCGGTTTACCGTCGGAGGTGTAAATCCCAGGAATTTTTATCTGGTGAACGTTCGTTCCATCCAGGTGTTTGCCAATGGGATGTTAGGCGGGGGTGAGGACCTTGCGATATTGCACGGGTTGGCCGGCCGACAAGAGCGATTTGCCGCCATCACCGCCACTCGAACTGTGGTATACTCGGCCAACGATCTTTCCGAAGATCCCTTCCAGCTGACCGCTACCGGATTCCGACGTGTTCAGATAGTAGGCAACGCCTCCCAGGAGGACCTGGACGCCGCTTTGGTCCTGGATAGCCCCGGCAACGACCTCCTCCGGGCAAACGGAACCGAAGCCCCACGGCGGCTTATCCTGGAGGCACTCGATCAAGTTCTCACCTTCGACGATCTGGCTGCCATCACAGCCATCCGCTTCTTCGGGGGTGATGACGCAGTGGAAATCGAGCATCCGGAGGAGCTGGAATTCGAGTTAGAACTGGTGGGCGGCTGGGACTGATCTTAGGGGTCTTTCCAGGCCGATCCCGGCACAAGGGGGCTTTAGCTCAAAACCAGCTTTGGGCATCCGAAAACCGTTCTTGTGGTGTCGGCAGGGAACAAGATCTTCCAGCACAGCTGGCGAGGACACAGCCTCCACACAAGGCCTAGGAATTCCGTTGGATCACAATCCGTGCCATCACGGTCCCCGGCCCCGCGAACACCTAGACGCCCAGCACGGTAAGCTCGACGCCAAAAGTTCACTCCCCGAGGATATACTCCACGGCAAATTCGCCGCTCGGTGTTCCCCCACCAGGATCCAGCCGCAACGCCGTGATGGTCCCTCTCCACAGAGGATGATTTCCCACAGCCAGCTCGTATTCCGAAAATTCCCTTTGGGAAGTCACTCGGAAGTGGAGGGATTTTGCCTCGTCGAAGTTTGGTGACTCTGCCGTAGTCCAAAATAATTGAGCTACTTGCCCAGCTGTTGTATACATGCGGATATGTATGTTCCTGTACCGCTCAGCAGGAACCCGCATGATCGGGCGGATAATGTACGGATCTCCGCCTATGATTGTCCCCTTGAGTCTCCCCCCAACTACCTGCAAATCTCCCACATGATGGGCACGTAACCAGCCTTCCGGCGATTGTTCAAACTCGAAGGAGATCTCCTGAGCCAGCCGAGGTACCCGTTCCCTCGGCTCATATTCGGCAGGAACCACCTCGATCGTGACTGCACGATCCGTGGGCACACGGATCACCAAATAGGCATAGGCCGAATCATACCGCCATGCCGGCTCGTTGCTCTGCTCTACCTGAGGAACCTCGGGGGTTGGCTGACCGTCGAAGAGAACATCCGTTGGCCGGCTTATCCCCGTGACAAGAATGCACCCCTGGTCCCCCGGGGGAAATTCCGCTCGAAACACTAACCTTCCCCCTTGCCAATCCAGATCGGAAATCCTGGCCCGGGTGGTAATCCGCAATTCGTTCGGCGGCTGCCCCACAAAGACAGTCCGCGGTTCCTCATCCCGGCCCAGAAGCTGGAGGATTACCCCGAGGATTTGCCGCGGAGGAAATACCCAGGCAACCTTGCGACCATCAAGGGGACTGATAGCATCCGGCCAGAGGGCTACGTTTTCACCCTCGGCATCCTGCTGATAGAGAGCGGAGCGGAGAATCCTTTCGGCAATCTCTCGCCAGGGGAGGGAGGCATCATAATCTGCCAGCCGAAGGAGAGCTTCCGCATACCGGAGGCCATTCCACTGCACCGCCCGACCAAACCAGGAACCCCGATACCAGGTTGCCCCAAAAACCGGAATGCTTGCCCCTTGAAGGAAAGGCTTCTCCGGATCATCCCAAAGGTATATGAACGGAAGTCCACGTCTCGCCCAGAGGACCGCATTCTTCAACCACCGATCTTCGCCACTGAGGCGATAGGCCTCTAAGTAAGCATCGACGGCATCGGCCGCCGCGAGCACATCGGGAGTATGCACCGGAATTTCCCAAACCTGGGCTGCCCGGGGCACCCGGAATTTTTCCATTAACTCCAGGGTGGGAAGCATCTGCTTGTAGACCTCCCAATCGCCGGCAATGCGTGCGTACCGGAGGACCTCATAAGCCCGGCGGGCACAAGTACCCACTTCCACAGCTCCGTGCGGCCCTAACTGACGGTAATCTTTTCCTTCAAACGGCCCGGTCCCGCGTTGATCGGCATCAAAAGCCCAACTTCCATCCTCCTGTCGAGAGGCCAGTAACTCTGCCGGCCGGAAAGGCCCCGAAATCGCCAGATCAAACCTCCCCGGAAAGCGGAGGGCATCCCACCGGGCCGGAATCTTGAGCAAAGCTGCCACCAACTCCGCCCGCGACCGGCACGCCTGCCGCAAGATCGGATCCTCCACAAACCATTCCGCCAACAAGAGATCCGCGGCAAAATGGGCCGGCTGATCCAGCCGCGACATGATCCCCCCACCTTTGCTCGTCCACCATTTCTGCTCCTTCGGATCCCAAAGCGAATGCAAATAGGCCTGCATGCTGAAAGCAATTTCCCCCTCATAACTTCCCCGAGGGATTGGCCGCATGGGAGGAAGCCCCACCAAACGAAGATATGTTTCGATCACTGCCGTGGGATCCTGGGCATCCGGGCTTACCCAGATCCAGCCGGAGAGGCTTAGCTTCTGCCCCGATTTCCACGGATAGGGGGTTTGAGCATGGCGAGCATTTTCCGGCACAAATTCCGGTAAACCAGGCAACATCAACCCTACGAGGTGACTCTGCTGGTTGGCAAATTGGTCGGGCGAGGCAAACACACAGGCCGGCCGATCCCGAACTCCATCCCACTTTTGATGTAGATCCCACAGGAACCCTAAAGTCCCATAATTCCCGCAGAAGGCTACAGCCGGAATTGTGATCTTTTGTGGGTGCGGAACGTACCGAATCCGGTCCGGGTGATCTTTTGCAATATCGAGCCAATCGCTGGAGAGTTCGTCATCCACCAACCACTCTAAGCCCGGAAAAATGGCCTCGGTGCGATCTCGCACATAGAGCATCGGGCCATCCAACGCCCCTAAAGCCAGGTCCGGACCAGCTACTGCTTCTAAAGACCAGCCGATAAGCTCTTCCTCTCTCGGAATCTCGAATCGCCACTGAAATCGAGTCCCATCCCGAAATTGCGATGTGAGCACTAACAAGGCCGATCCATCCGTGACACTAGCCAGCGGAGGCAGATTAGCATAAAGAATCATCTCGAAGGCGGTGGTGACGGAGGAATCCGGTCTTGTAAGGGCTAGTCGGCCTAGCTGGGGAATCCAGCCTACCCGTTGCCAACTGCCTTTGGTGTCCCGAACCTCAAGCAATGCCGGCCCAAAGCCCTTCTCTTCCCGCAGAAACACCAACCGAAGCCGCTGGCTTTCCACCCGAGCCCAATCGGCCGACACCTCCGCTAACGACCTGCCGGAGGGAGCGGGGATCTTAATACTGGGAACGATTCGCACAGAACTCCCCAGCCGCTCCGCCCCATCAAGTGCCAGCTTCGCCACTTCCATCCACACGGGCATCTCCCCCACCGGATGTGGCGGCGGAAATTCCACCCGAATGGTCGTGCGACCCCCGGGGGCCAGTTCCTCGATTTGCCGAACCCTCGTCTGATCACCCAACCCAAATCTTATCTCGATATTCCGAAGAAAAATCGAGCCGGTATTCTCAACCTGGCATCCCACCGAAATGGCATCCTGGGGAAAAGCCACGGGCTCCACGGGCCCGAAATTGCGGATCCTTAACCCGGGCGACAAAGCAAACGACCGCTCACCGGTAAGATCCCTCGATTGTGCCACCACCCGGATTTTCCCCGGCTGTCCCCGCTCCCCCAAGATCCTCCAGCGAATAGCTCGAGGGTTCTTAACCTCGAGGTTGCGAAGTTGATGGACCTCCGGCTCGGCCGTTAACCCGGAAGGTACTTCTATACGGAGCACAACCCCCTCTGCCGGCCGATCCCCCACATTGTTCACCACTACTCGCAGAGTTCCCTCATACCCCGGTTTATCCCGATCCTCATCCAAGGTAATCTCCCCCAAAGTGATAACAGGTCCGGCTTCCTCCAAATAGCGAAAATCATCGAGGAGGATTTCCCCTCCCGTTCCCACAATCCGGGCTGCAAAGTGAACATATTTCACCTTGGGATTATCCGTATAGTCATAGGCGATTCTAGCCACATGCCACTTGCCATCTCCGACGTGTTCTTGGGGCACCACATAAGTAGCTCGTGGGGCTCCGGTTCGCTCGATGTATTCCGCATCCACGGGGATTACGTACAAGCGAAGCTCGGCATTCTCGACCGAGACTGCTTTGTACGCGAACTGCATTCCGCCTTTGAGCCGATCGATAAGCGAGGGCCTCCGTTCACCCGGCCGATGTCCTCGGTTTAGGCCCGTTTCGGTGGTTTTTGTCTCTGCAGTCCGCACGAGTCGGAGCGAATATCTCCCGTGGTAAGCATCCCTGCTAACCGTCACCGTCTGTCCCACCGGGGCCCAATCCACCGGAAAACCCGCCGGTGATAATTCCTCGAAGGACCCATTGGTACAAACATTCTCCTCCCCAGGGTAAGAGTTATCGCAAAGACTCACTGCCCAAACCATCAACCCAGTCGACAGAACCGCTCGAAAAATCGTCTGCAAGTCCCCCAGGTTCATTGGTGTCCTCCGAGTGCCTATAAATATCCGTTCACCTTCGAAACGGTTACCCGACGATCTTTCCGATCGCGACTTGCTCTCTCACCTGTCGGGGAAGGCTCCCACTGGCCCACCGTACAGCCCAAGCGGTGCCTCATACTTGCCTCCGGTATTTTACCAAAGCGAAAAGGCGTCGCTAACTACTGGCAGTCCTTCCAAGAGATCGCTCCCTGGGGTTTCTCGTGCCACCCCGAGCAATTCCCCTCACCGCTTGGAATAGCTCTTATCAGGTGTGAAAAATTCCTAACTCAGGGCTGCAATTCCAGCCGTGTCGCAAGGAGCACATCCTGAGGGCAATCTGCTCTAAGCACACAGGTTCCGGAAGGACTTCGAAGAAAAGCCACGGAAAATAGCCCCGCCGAAATGCCCGGTGTGCTTCCGACACAAAAGGGGAGGATAGAGGTACAGCAAAGGACCTTCTCGAGAAGCAGGCGTTACCCACGGCATTCCGGCGAGGCCGAAGCTCGGTGGAAGAGGGAAAAAATACCCGCAAAAAACAAGGCCGAATTACGCCGGATTGCTCTAGTCACCGGCACCGGACCCGGACTGGCACCACAGGCCGAGTTATCTCCCAACCTCGTTCGCGAAAATCGCGAGGAAACGCTGCCCGAGCCAGTTGGAGCACCAGGAACGGGCTTTTGTTGGCGGAAAGTCGCTCCGCAGCCTTGACATCCGTTGACGATGAGGGGAACATCAAGCTGCCCTGGAATATCAGGGATCACCCGATCGCTAGCCCCCTCACATCAGCCCTTCCACCACAGGTAACACGATATCTCGGTGCAGTGCGTTCCGGGGCCGGATTCTTAATTCCCCAGGCAACCCCTAACAATTGGTGACAGCGTCCTTTCTTCTTTTTAGGCGAAAGGTTTGATAAAAAGCCGCCAAACCTCCCAGAGCCAGCAAACTAATCCACGAGGCTGGCTCCGGCACCACATTCACCAATATCGTTCCTCGGTCGGTGTAATATGCTGCCACCCCCGTCTCCAAGGTGCCCGTTTTCAGCGTAACATTCATAAAGTCGCGGAGACTAAACTCGAACTGAGACAGATCAACCCGTTGATCCGCCTCTTGATAGAGTGGCGTGAAGTATGTTGGCGATACACCGGTACCGAATGCCACAGGACTAAGGCCGAAGAACTCTTTCGCCTGCCCCGAACCATCTAAATCCGACATAAAGTAAAAATCCTCTGCATCTTTCTTCCCAAAAGCTGCGATAAACTTGGCGTGATTTTTTAATTCCTCGATCGAAGCATCCAGGAGTGCTTTGGTCGCATATTGATCATCAACGAGTTGGCGGAGGTGCATTGTCGAAGAATAAGGGATAGTCAATTCCACCAAAGCCACCATTGCGTTATCAAGGAAAGAAATACCGAGGAGATCCGTCAAAGTGTAGCCTGGATAGGAGGTGGCGGAAAAGTCGAAGCCGTTTAGGGTAAAATCGCCTAACGCCGATCGAAATGTCCTCGCCACCCTGCCCGCCCGGG
>Ga0308416_1000781_pt1 | contig 10980 bp, 11 predicted proteins | sample HotsprSampleOS60_FD_203468 | JGI IMG/M metagenome (GOLD analysis project Ga0308416, IMG submission 203468) | Hot spring phototrophic mat microbial communities from Octopus Spring, Yellowstone National Park, Wyoming, United States - 20090730_OS60 ... | reverse complement strand
GCTTTGCCGATGGGCGTGCGCGCCGCTGCCACAATCACGGCTTCGTTGCTCATGCGTGCCTCCACAAACGAAAAGGATACCTGATGGGGTTCAGGCGCGGCTACTCCGTCAGCGCGTATTCCAGTACCGCGACGCGCACATAGACGCCGTTGCGCACCTGCTCTAAGATGAGCGACTGCGCGCCGTCGGCAACTTCGTCGCTGATTTCGACGCCGCGCTGGATGGGACCAGGGTGCATCACGACGCTCTCGGGCTTCGCACGGCGCAGGCGTTCGGCGTTGATTTGGTAATCGCGGCGGTAGGCGTTGAGGTTAGGCAGAAGTCCTTGTTGCATGCGCTCGGTCTGCAAGCGGAGCGCCATGACGATATCGGCGTCTTGCACAGCGGCGTCGGCGTCGTGCGTGAGGGTGGCGTTGGGCAGGGGTGCATCGGGCAGCAGCGTCGGCGGCGCGCAGAGCCATACCTCTGCGCCCGCTTGCGCAAGTAGCGTCAGGTTCGAGCGCGCGACACGGCTGTGCCGAATGTCGCCAACAATCGCGACCTTGCGTCCTGCCAACCATCGCGCCTGCGGATCGGGCATTCCGTAGTGTCGCCACAGCGTGTAGAGATCAAGCATCGCCTGCGTGGGGTGTTCGTGTGCGCCGTCGCCCGCGTTCAGGATGGGCACAGTGGCGACCTGCGCGGCGGTCTGAGGCGCGCCCGCCTGCGGGTGGCGCATCACAATCGCGCAGACACCTTGCGCGCAGAGCGTGCGCACCGTATCTTGCAGGCTCTCACCTTTGGCGACGCTGCTGGCTTCCGCCGTGATGACCAGCGGGTGATAGCCCAGCAGCACGCACGCCTGCTCGAACGCCGCGCGGGTGCGCGTGCTGGGTTCGTAAAAAAGCAAGGCGATTAGCGCGGCGCGGGGTTGTATCGGTGGTGTGGGATTCGCCTGCAAGCGGGTACGCCAAGACTCCGCGCGGCGCAGGATCTCCGACACGGGCAAGTCAGCGGCAGTCAGCACATGGGGCATCGGCGTCTCCTATGGCAGGGGCGGAGCCGCCTTGCGCAACACCACGCGGTCGCGCCCTTCCAACTCCATCAGCTCCACCAGCACGAACTCGCTACGGCTGGTGGGCAGGTTCTTGCCCACATAGTCGGGACGGATGGGCAGCTCGCGGTGCCCGCGGTCAATCAGCGTCGCCAACTGGATACAGGCGGGACGCCCCAACTGCATAATCGCCTCCATCGCGGCGCGCACCGTGCGCCCCGTGTGGATGACCTCATCGACCAAGATGACGCGCTTGCCCGTGATGGGGAACGGCACATCGGTCTGGCTACGGGTAAGCGTGCCTGGCTTGCGTTCAATGTCGTCGCGGAACGGGGTAATGTCCACACTGCCGCACGGGATTCCGACGCCTTCGATTTGCGAGAGGGCGAGCGCGAGTCGTCGGGCGACGGGCGCGCCCCGACGCTGGATGCCAATCACTACCAAATCTTTCGCGCCGCGATTGCGCTCCAAGATTTCGTGTGCGATGCGCGTGATGGCGCGGCGCATATCCTCCGCGTCCATCACCACAACCTCGCCCTGCTCCGTCATCGCAGGGAGTATACCCGCTTTATTGCCAGCAGTCGTCGCCGAGCGCGCCCTCGTAAAGCGCCTTGCCGACGATAACGCCTTCCAGTGGGGTGGACTGCGCCAGCGCACGCAATACGCTCAGGTCGCTCGCGTCGCGCACGCCCCCAGAAGCAATCACAGGCACAGAGACCGCGTTGAGCAGCACGACCAGTGGCTCAAAATCGAACCCCTGCAAGGTTCCGTCGCGCTCGATTTGGGTGAAGATGAGGCGTTGCGCGCCGCGTTGCGCCATCTCCTGCGCCAGCTGGAGATACGGCGTCTCCGACACCGTTTGCCACCCCGCCGTTGCGGCGCGTCCTGACTTCACATCGAGCGCGAGCGCGATTCGCTCGCCGTATTTTTGGAACAGCGCGCCTGCCGCCTCTGGCTGTTCGACGGCGAGCGTGCCCAGTATCACGCGGTCTGCGCCCGCGTCAAGCAGGGCGCGTACCGCCTCCTCCGAGCGGACACCGCCCCCGACCTGTACGGGAATCTCGACCGCGCGAATCACGCGCCGAATCAGTTCCATCTGCACGGGATAGCCTGCACGCGCGCCGTCCAGGTCTACGATATGCAGGCGCGGCGCGCCGCGCTGGGCCCAGTGCTGAGCCAGCGCAACAGGGTCGTCATAATACCGAGTCTCCCGCGCATAGTCGCCCTGAAACAGACGCACGGCATAGCCGCCGCGTAGGTCAATCGCAGGGATGACTTCAAACGGCTTCATCGGTCGCCAATTGTACCGAAGTTGCCCTCGCTGCCGCGACCAACCAGCAAACCAGGTACAATCATGACACTATGAAACTGTTCCGTTTACAAGCCGAGCAGGTCATCCCTGCACCGTTGGAGACCGTGTGGGACTTCTTCTCCAGTCCCGTGAATCTGAAACTGATTACGCCGCCCTATATGGGCTTCGACATCCTCACGCCTGTGCCTGATAAGATGGAGGCGGGGCTGATAATCGCCTACACTGTGCGCCCGCTGTTCAACCTGCCAATTCAGTGGGTCACCGAAATCACGCATGTCGAGCCGACGCGCTTTTTTGTGGACGAACAGCGGTTCGGTCCGTACCGCTTTTGGCATCATCGGCACACTTTTACGCCTGTGGAGGGCGGCGTGCGGATGGAAGACCTGGTTCACTACGCGCTCAAGCAGCCGCTGATCGACGGCATCATTCACAAACTGCTGGTGCGTCCGCGCTTGGAGGAGATTTTCGAGTACCGCCGCCGCAAGGTGGAGGAGATTTTCGGCAAGGCGTACACGCCTCACGCGGAAGGGTTGACGACTGTCGGTTAGGCGCGCGCAAACGATGCGACCCACGCCCTCCCCGCGTGAGGCTTGTTATACCAGCCGTTGTGCGCGCCGCCGATTTACAACGCCATCGGCATAATCACACAGAGATAGTTGTCGCCTTCAGCAGGCTTGAACACAGCAGGACGCAGCGCCTCGGTTAGCTCCAGCACAACGCCCTCGCTCCTGACCACCTCCAGCACATCGAGCAGGTAGCGGGCGTTGAAGGCGATTTCGAGGTCGTCTCCCGTGCGAATAAGGTCTACTCGTTCGGTCGCCTCGCCGACATCGCCCCGCGCGCTAATCACCAGCTTCTCACCGTCAGTGCGCAGGTAGACCTTGTTCGAGTTGCTGCGCGCCACAAGGTAGGCGCGGCGCAGCGCGTTGCGAAAGTCTTGCGTCATCAGCGTCCACTGGCGCGCGAACTCCTGCGGGATGACGCGCTGGTAGTTCGGGTACTGCCCCTCGATAAGCTGCGTGTAGACGGCGGCGTTCTCGCCGAGAAAAGCCGCGCGATGCTGCCCCAGCTGCAGGGTGATGGTCTCGCCCGCCGGGATTTTCTGCACGAGCTGGATGGCTTTCAGGGGCACGATGACGGCAGTCGGCTCGCCCGCGCCTGAGTCGATGCGGGCAGTGCGCACGGCGAGGCGATGCGTGTCCGTCGCCACCAACCGTAGCGTGTCGCCCTCGAACTCCATGCGGATGCCTGTGAGCGTCGGGCGCGCCTCCTCTTTGGACACGGCGAACTCCACCGATTCGACCATCTCCAGAAAGTGCTTGGCGGGCAACGCCAGCTCACTGGGCGACTCGATGTCGGGCACGGGCGGATACTCTTCGGCGGGCAGCCCCATCAGTTGGTAGCGCGAGTCGCCGCTGGTCAGGATGGCTTGGTAGCGCTCGCCCGATTCGAGATGAATCTCCTCGCCGCCGAGCGAGCCGACCAGCTCGGTCAGCAGGCGCGCGGGTAGCGTCGTCGCGCCGTCCTCGCCCACCAGCGCGGGGATACGGCACTCCACCCACTGCTCCAGGTCGCTGCCCAGCAAGCGCACGGTGTCGCTTTGCGCTTCGATATACAGGTGGCTAAGAATCGGCAACGAGGCGCGCGCCGCCGCCGCGCCCGCTACCACGCCTAACGCATCGTCAAACTGTTTGCGGTTGAGCTGAATCTTCATGCGAGTGTCCTCCTCTCCTCTGGTGAGGATGGGGATTCTACCCGATTCGCGAACCTCCTGCCGCGCGGGTATACTGTGGGCGCGATGGCGAAGACGGCAACCGCGCAGACTGAGACTCGCCCAGTAGAATGCCCGACGCCTATAATGGCGGAGCGGGAACCCGACTACGCCGAGCATCTGGAAGCCATCGAAAAAATCGCCCGCCTGAACCTGCCCGAGGAGGACGGTATCCCGTTGGAAAGCGAGATGCACTACACGCTCCCATGGATGCTGCGCCTGTCGATTCAGGCGCACTGGGAGGGACGCACGGATTTCTATATTGGCTGCAACATGTTCCTCTACTACGCTTACGAGCAGGCGGAGGAGATTGTCCAAGCGGTGCGCCGAGGGCGCAGGGGGCGCGTGCGCTTCAAGGGACCCGACCTATTTCTGGTGCGCGGCGTCGAGGACGCCTCGCGCCCGCGCCCCTACTGGGCAGTGTGGCTTGAGGAGGGACGCTACCCAGACCTGATTGTAGAGTTCCTCTCGCCCAGCACGGCGCAGAACGATAAGACGCACAAGAAGGAACTCTACGCGAAGGTGTTCCACACGCCCGAATATTTCTGGTACGACCCGTTCACAGGGGAGCTGGCGGGCTTTCGGCTCAGCATGTTCCCCGATTGGCGCTACGAGCCGATTGCGCCGAACGAGCGGGGCTGGCTCTGGAGCGAGGTACTGGGAGCGTACTTGGGCGCTTGGACGGGCAAGGTCTACGGGCGCGAACAGACTTGGCTGCGCCTCTACGACGCCGACGGCAACTTGGTGCTGGTCGGTGAGGAGCGCGAGGCGATCGCTCGCCAGCGTGCGGAGGCGGCGGAGCGGCGCATCGCTGAGCTGGAGGCGGAACTGAAGCGACTGCGGGGTGGTTAGCTCTCACAAGTGAACATTCGGATGCCCGCCTGCCACATCGATGGGGTCGCGTTGCAGCCAGCGGGCGATGCGGGGGTCATACTCCCTTGCGCCCATGTGGTATAACCTCGTGAGAGACCGTCGAGCAATTGTCAGGCAAGCGCGGCTGCCGTGCGCCCACGCCCGTGAGGTCAAACGGCTGGAACCCCAGCGCGCGGGCAGGCGAATCGGGCGCGAGGCGGAAGTCGCCTGCCTGTGGGTTCACAAAACGCGGGTCTGCCACGCGCGAGTGGGTATCCTGCCCCTTCGCCTGCCACGCCGCGAAAGCGTCGTTCCCGAAGCGGAGTTCGTCGCCGTCCTCGCGCCAGTAGAGGTTGTGGTCGAACCGTAGGTTCGCGTCAATCCCGCCTGCTACCCACTGCGCGCCTTTGCCAATTACGATGTTGCGCTCGAAAGTCAGGCGCAGGTGCGGCTCAGGGCGCGTGAGTTGAATCTGGTGGTCGCGGGCGTAGGCGAAGATGTTGTTGCGCACGAGGTTCTCGCGTCCATAGTGCTGATGGAACCCGCCGTGTGTCGTGCGGTAAACCAGGTTGTTCTCGGCGAGGATGCCTGTGCTGCCCTCGTCGAAGTAGATGCCCCAGCCGCCGTAGCGGTAGCCCGCGATGTCATGCCAGAGATTGTTGCGGATGACTGTGCCGTGCTGCGTGCCCAGCGTGTAGATGCCGCCCATATCGCTCAGCAGGGGTCCGTCGCCGTCGCTGCGCACGCCGATATGATGCACATGGTTCCACTCCACGCGGTTGCCGCCCGCCAACGACTCGCCGTAGCCCCAAGTCCAGCCGATAGAGATGCCCGTGTAGTAGAAGTCACGGATGGTGTTGTGTAGCAGGCGATTGCTGTAGCTTTGCCCAATCCAGACGCCAATCGCGCTGGCGAACAGTTTGCCGCCGTCTTGGATGATACAGTCCTGCACGAGGTTGCCATAGGTCTGCTCGCGGGGGTCGGCGCGGAGAGTGGTCTCGCCGATTTTGACGCCGCCTGCCCCAAGATCGCGCAAGACGCAGCCCTCGATGCGGTTCCGCTGGCAGCCGCGCCCCAGCTCGATCGCGTAGGTTCCGACCTGTTCCACGACGCACGCTTCGATGAGGCATCGGCGCGCGCCTTCGGCGCGGATTGCCCCAGGCACGCCATACGCCGCCTGCACGAAGCCGCCTGTCTCCATCTCTGGGGGCAGCGACCACTCCGCGTGGCGGAAGATAAGCCCGCGCAGGTGGACGCCTTCCACGAATCGCCCCTGTTCAGGCGCGCCCTCTATCTGCACGAGGAAGGTCAGGACAGGGGCAACTGCCTGAAGCGTCTCCAGCCGTTCGTCGGGGCGCGGCAAGTAATACAGTTTGCCCTCCCGTCGGCTGAGATACCACTCGCCAGGCGTGTCTAACGCTTCGGGTAGGTTCTCCAAATAGTAGAGGTCGCCTGCCTGCAGGGCGAAGGTGCTGCGCTTACGGAAGGTTAAGATGCGCTGCGCGGGGTCTACCGCCTGCAGGGGCAGTCGGTTCTCCACCCAGCGGTTGAAGACCAGCGCCTCGCCCTCGTCGGGATGCGCAAGTATCGGAAGGTCGCCTGCATAGTACTGGAATCGCGTATGCCCGCGCATCCAGTCGGGCGTCTCGTCCAGCAGCGCCTCTATCTTGAGGTAGCCGCGAGTGGGGTAGCGCGCACGGGCAGCGCGCACGCCGTTCACAAACAACTGGCGGAAGTACCACTGCCCGTTGCGCACTTCGGGAATCTCCGCGACCCAGACGCGCTTGCCGTTCCATTCAGTCGCCTGCCAGCCCGTGATGAGGCGTCCGCCGCTGAGAATAGGCTGCTCGCCTGCGACGGCAGTGATGACGAGACGGCGTTGGGCGCGTTCCGCATGTTCGGGCGTGAGGCGCACAGGTGCATGCAGGAAGTAGACGCCTTCGCGCAGGCGAATCTCGGTGGGCGCGGGTTCGCTTTCCAGCACTCGCTGCAAGGCGCGGTGCAGGGTACGCAAGGGACCGTCCGTGCGTGCGCGGTTCGGGGAGGCGTATCGCCCCGACCACGAATCGTTGCCGTCGGGCGAGACATAAAGGACGCGCGTGCCTGTCGCCGCATGCATGGAGACCGCTCCCAGCAAGATAAGTAGACATAGCGGACGCATAGCCTCGGATTGTGTTCTGGACGAAGTTCTCAGTTCCTGCACCGCCTGACCTGCGCTCATTCTGTTCGGGAGGTGAACCTGAGTAATGCACCCATATCAGATGCAAATTCCCCCCAAAATTTCCCCGAATTTGCCCCCAAGTGGCAGGAATTGGGGTGAAAACTGGTGTATAATTAGGGCGCGTTGAAGCGTTTCAAGCCAACGCGAAGGAGGTTCAACGATGAAGCGTACTCTGTTAGCTTTGGGCATTCTGGCGGGCGCACTGATGATAGCGACCGCCCCTGCGCAAGTCGTCTACTCGTTTGAAGAGCCTGACATGCACGGCTTCGCGGACAATGACGATCCCGTAACAGGTTGGCGCGTGATTCAATCGTCGACGATTGGCGTGACGCACCGCGACTACTCGATGGGCTTCTTCTGGCCCGACGAAGTCAGTGGCTTCCGCTGGCTGATTAGCGACGGTGACCCAGCAAAGCTAGCCTACCTGCGCATTAGCAAGAAGCTGTTGATGGATGTCACGGCGGATGCCACGGTACCGTGGACGAACATGATAGTCTCCCTGAACGACGATCAGATAGGTTGGCGGCAGACGGGCTTTCCTATCGGTCTCCCGCGCGAGCCGGGCACTCGCACCGTGCTTTTAGATTTGGAGTCGCTACCGCTGCCAAGTCTTGATTATGAGGATTGGTTCCAGATTAACTTTGGGCTGAACGCGGGCGCGACGCACAAACTCTACTTCGACAACATGCGTCTGTACCGCACGGCGTGCGAGATGGTCGCCATGACCTTCGACACCGACTTGCACGGCTTCGCGCCTGACCCAGACGACACAGACATCACCGTCACCTGGAACAGCGGCAAGATGCGCATTGAGTCGCGGGGCGGGTTCCACTGGATATTCAACGGAACCGTGCCTGGGCTGGCGGCGATGGTGCGACGCGGCGACCTCGTGGTGATGGATGTCACAGTTGTTTCCCCTGCTCCGTGGGCGAACATGATTCTTGCGATCAACAGCTCTGCGGGGTGGGGGCAAGGAAGCTATGTTGCCGACATCACTTTTGGCGGCAGTGGATTCACTCGCGCCCTCGCGCTGGACTACCGAGATGCGAGCCAGCCTGTTGACGACAACGACTACTGCCTGCTGAACCTCGGCATCAACTCAGGTCGCCCAATCACACTTGAAATCGACAACATCCGCATCTACCGCAAGGCGGTTGCGGGCGATGTGAACTGCGATGGCTGCGTAGACAGCGCCGATCTGTTGACCGTGCTGTTCGAGTTCGGCAGCACGGCGATTACCCCCGCCGATCTGAACGGCGACGGTGTGGTAGACAGCGCCGACCTGCTGGATGTGTTGTTCAACTTCGGCAACGGGTGTTGATCTCCCTTTCTCCAGCCCACTCCCCCCTTCGTAAGGGGGGAGTGGCAATCCTGCATGCATCTGCACGCAAAGACGCCGTTCACAACGCAGGCAACCGCGCGCCTCCTTCTAACACACTTTGCTCTCACCTTGATGTAGAGAACTTCCCTATCGCTTCCCCACCCATCGTTGCAGTGCGTCCCAGTAGTTTTTAGCCAGAAACAGCGACGCCCGCAGCGCAAGCCCGACAGGAACCAGCGGGCGCAACAACAGGAAGGTCTTCCGCGCGTAGTGCTTTTTATAGAATAGGTACATGCTCTTGTGGAAGGTGATAATCATCTTGTTCGCCACCAGGTCGGTACTGCGCCCAATCGCGTGGACAATCTTCGATTCGGGGTAGTAGACCACCCTGTAGCCCGCCTGCCACGCGCGGTAGCACAGGTCGGTGTCCTCGCAATACATGAAAAACTGCTCATCGAAACCGCCCAATTGCTCGTAGACTGCGCGCCGAACAAACATTGCTGCGCCCGACACCCAGTCCACCTCGCGAATCGAGTTGTGATCCCAATCGGTCATCAGGTACTCGCGCGTGTAGGGGTTGTTGGGAAACAGTTTGCCCAGCGGCGTGTTTCGAAACAGCGCGGCGGTCGGATTCGGGAACCGTCGACAGGAGTATTGCAAGCTGCCATCCGGGTTTAGGATTTTCGGACCGATAATCGCGACCTCTGGATGTTGTTCGGCGTAGTCGACCAGCAACTCCAGCGCAGGCGGAATGACCTCCGTGTCGGGGTTCAGGATGAACAGGTACTTGCCCCGTGCGGCGCGCGCCACCAGATTGTGCCCTTTTGAAAAGCCGAGATTCTGCTCGCTGACCAGCAGGCGCACTTCGGGGAACTCTTTTTCGAGCATCTGCACGCTGCCGTCGCTGGAGGCGTTGTCCAGCACGACGATTTCGTAGGGGAATCGCGGCGGGTGCGCCAGAATCGAGCGCAGGGCAGCCCGCAACGGCTCCCGCGCGTTCCAGTTCACAATCTGCACGGTCAGCAGCAACTCCGACATTCGCAGGTAGGATACCTGAGGCGGTATAATACGGCGAGCTTATCCCTGTGCGAAGCGATGAAATCGACGACTCGTCTGATTGCGTTGTTGTGGCTGGTGGTGGGCGCGAGCATTTGGTGGACGGCGTTGCAGGGCGCACAGACGCCGTTCAGCCTACGCTTCTTCGCGACTGTCCAACTGCTGGGCGGCATCTTTCTGTTGATGCGCCTGACCATCGGCTGGGTGTTCCTGATTACGATGTCCGTCTTCACGATGGTCACGGGGCTGTTTGCGATGCTGACCGCGCCGTTTATGCCGTCGGAGATGCTGCAGCACGCGCCGCGCCCGCTGGGGTTAGACCCGCGCTGGGCGGTTGCGCTCACTGCTGCGCTGGGCACCATTATTGGACGGCTCTGCTGGCTGGGCTTGCGCAACGACCCGCCGTCCAACTGGGGCGAGTAGGTACAATTAGCGCGCTATGGCGGCGACGGTCGGCGAAATCCTGAACTTCCTGAACGAGATTGCCCCCCCAGAGTGGGCGTTCCCGAACGATCCCATTGGCTTGCAAATCGGCGAGCCAAGTCAGAAGGTGGAGCGTGTGTTGGTGGCGTTAGACCCCGACCCGCGCGCCGTCGCCAACGCGCAATATCGCCAGTGCCAACTGCTGGTGACGCACCATCCGCTGATTTACCGCCCGCTGAGCAAGATCCGTTTTGACGACCCCGTCGGGATGGCGGTGCAGGGGCTGTGCGCGGCGAAAATCGCGCTGATTGCCGTCCACACCAACTGGGATGTCGCTCCTGGCGGCGTCAACGACACGCTGGCGGAGCGGGTTGGGCTGACCGAAGTGCGCCCGTTCGGCGAAGGACCCGCGCAGAAGCGCTACAAACTCGCCGTGTTCACCCCGACCGAGCATGTGGACGCCGTGATTGACGCGATGGCGGATGCAGGGGCGGGCGTGATTGGGCTGTACCGACGCTGCGCGTTCTACACAGCGGGCACGGGCACTTACGAGCCGATGGAGGGCGCGAACCCTTATCAGGGGCAGGTGGGCAAGCGCGAGTATGCCGAAGAGATGCGCATCGAGATGCTCGTTCCCGCCGAGCGGCTGTCGGCGGTGGTAGCGGCGATGGTGCGCGCGCACCCCTACGAGGAGGTCGCCTACGATGTCTATCCGCTACATATGCAGGCGGAACACGCGCTGGGGCGCGTCGGCGCGCTGCCTAAGCCGATGCTCGCCCGCGAACTGCGCGACTACCTTGCCGAACGGCTGGGCAACCCGTATGTGCGCATATACGGCAAGCCCAGCAAACTGATTCGCACGCTGGCGGTGGTCGGTGGTTCAGGCGGCGACTACCTGCCTGACGCACAGCGCGCGCAAGCCGACGCCCTGCTCACAGGCGAGGTGCGCCACCACCACACTTGGGAAGCGTGGGCGCGCGATGTCGTGCTA
>Ga0308416_1000770_pt1 | contig 11062 bp, 11 predicted proteins | sample HotsprSampleOS60_FD_203468 | JGI IMG/M metagenome (GOLD analysis project Ga0308416, IMG submission 203468) | Hot spring phototrophic mat microbial communities from Octopus Spring, Yellowstone National Park, Wyoming, United States - 20090730_OS60 ... | reverse complement strand
GGTGGCCCAGGAGGTCTCCCAGGACCCGGGCTCCAGGGAGGCCGGGGGGGAGCTTGGCTGCGAGCCTGAGGGCACCTACATCCCCGCCTTTGAGAAGGCCCTCCTCCTCCTGAAGCCCGGCCAGGTATCGGCCCCGGTCCAGACCGAGTACGGCTTCCACCTGATTCTTTTGGAAAAGGTCCTCCCCCCGGGCCGCTACCCCCTGGAGGAGGCCCTTCCCGACCTGGAGGAGGCCCTGAAGGCCAGAGCCTGGGAGAAGCTGGCCAAGGCCCTCATCCGCGGCGTGCCCATCCGCCTCTTTCCCGAGCGCCTATAGGGTGAGGAGGAGGGCCTCGTCCCCCACGGGGCTTTGGGCCAGGCGCAAGGCCTCGCCTTGGGCGTAGATCCCGCTTCGCCCCTCAAAGGCGAGGGAGAGGATCCGCCCGTTCAGCATGGGGTTTAGAAGGACCCTCAGGTTCTCCCGGCCCAGAAGCCTTTCCCTGGCCGAGGCCAGCCACACCTCTCCCTCCTTCCGCGTGGGGTCCCAGGGCCAGGGCCTCTCCCAGGGGGCGGGGTTGGCGGAGGGCTGGAGGAGGACCTCGGCCCCCAGGGCGTCCAGGCGGGAGAGGTGCTTTTCGTAAAACCCGTCCAGGCAGATCATGATGCCCACCCGCCCGGCCCGGGTCTCCACCAGGTGGGGGCCGAACCGCCCCCTTAGAAGCCAGCGCTCGGGGGGCGTGCGCTCCATCTTGGGCACCTGGGCCAGGAGCCGGCCCTCGGGGTTAAAGAAGAGGGCCAGGTTCTGGAAGAGGGGGGTGCGGGCGAAGCGCCCCCGGGCAAGCTCCTCCTCGTAAGGGGGGGCGAGGAGGCTTCCCGAGAGGAGGTAGGCGCCAAAGGCCCTGGCGGCCTCGGCCATGACCCGGTGGAAGACCCCGTAGGCCTTTTGGGCCCGCCGCCAAGGAAGGAGGGGGTCTTTGAGGAGGTCCTTGAAGCCCACCTCCCCCTCGAGGTGGAGGAGGAGGGGAAGGCCAAAAAGCTCGGGGAACGCGGCGAGCCTGGGGGAGGGGGTGCCCTCCAGGGGCTTCAGGAGGGCAAAGACCCGCTCCCGGAAGGCCTCCTCGCTTTTATAGGCCTCCGGGAACACCTCCGCCTGCACCGCCAGGTAGGTGCGGAAGGGCACGCCCTATAGTACCCCACCGCGGCGAAAGCCCCAGAAAATTTGCCGGGGCCCCCATGTTGGCTTGGGCCAGCATGGGGTGGTATTCCTTCGTGTGCCACTTGACCCCAACCCCTGGGGTGTGAAAAAAGAGGGGGTGCTACGGATTCCCACGCCGTAAGGCTTTCCGGGGAAAAGGCCTTCTGCAGGTGGTGGACCTCAAACCCATCCCCCTGGCCCACGGCCACAGGGTCCACGGCCTCTCCCTCCCTGCGGTTCATTTGGGGAAGGGGCCCCAAAGAGGCGGCCGTAGGCGTGGGGCCCCTGGGGGCTTTCAGTGGCTACGTCCTCAAGGTGTTTCCCTTGCAGGAAAGCATCATGCCGGTGATGAACGAGCGGGACCTCTTGTTTCGTTGGGCCCTTCTCCCCGGAAATGCCTGGGAGACCTGGGGGAGGGACTTGGTGGCGGACCTTCCCGCGGTCTATCCCCTTGGTCCACAACCTCATTCGGTGCCGGGTCTTGCTCAGGATGGCCGGGGTAGAGCTATGAGGTAGCACGCGAAGGAATCTGGCCTCCGGAGGTGGGTGCCTAGGGAGTCGTCCAGGGTAGTCCTTTGAGGGGATGTTCTCCCCTGAAGGCGTTTAAGGGTCTTTTAAGCCCCCCCGGCTACCCTGAAAGGTAGGGGGAAGACCCCTGAAAGGAGGCAGACCGTGAAAGGTAAGCGGCACCTGGTTTGGTTTGGCTTGGTCTGGGGGCTGGCCCTGGCCCAGTTCCCTCCCAGCCCTCCGCCCCCGTTCCAGCAGCCCACGCCCCCGTTCCAGCAGCCCACGCCCCCCTTCCAGAGCCAGCAGGGGCAGGTTTACCAGAACCCGGCCCTGGGCATGAGCTTTCCGATCCCCCCGGGGTTTCAGCTGGTCCAGGAGATGCCCTACCAGGGGGGCTTGGTGGCCATGTTTATGAGCCAGGCTATGGCGGAGCTTTACGCCATCGCCCATCCCCTGAACCCGCCCACGGACCTGCAGGGCTTCCACCAGATGAACCTTCAGCGCCTGGCCCAGCTGGACCAGCAGCTGGCCCAGCAGGGCATCCGGGTGCAGCGCCAACCCTTGGCCAATCTGACCTTGGGGGGTAAGCCCGCGCTGGGGGTTTACAGCCAGATTAGCGTCCAGGGGCAGAACTTCGTGGATGTGGCCGTCTACACGGTGGAGGGGGGATGGGCCTTTGGCCTGCAGATGACCGCGCCAGCCCAGGTCTTCCCCCAGGTCCAGGGGGCCTTCCAGTCCCTCCTGCAGCAGGTGAGGATCCAGAGGCCCACCCAGGGTTTTCCCAATCCTTTCCCTCCCCAGCCTAGCCCCCTTCCTCCCAGCCCCTCCCCGCCCAATCCTTTCCCTCCTAGCCCTGGTCCTAGTGGTGGGCAGGAGTCTACTGTCAAGCCCGCATTCACGCCGCCTTCTGACCGGGTGGTCCAGCTGGTCTACGGCAAGGAGATAGGGGATGGGAGGCGCTTCGCCGTGGTGCTGGGGGGCCTAAGGTACCGCATCGTGCCCAGGGGGCCTGGGCTTTGGGAGGTGACGGAGGTAATAGAGGGCCAGGACGGAAAGGAGGAGAACACCTACGTTCTGGACGGGCTTGGCCTTCAGGAGGGGGAGGACGAGCTGATCCCACCCGTCTGGCACACGGGCCGGACAGAGATCGCGGGGATTACCTTGCGGCGCAGCCAACAGGGCGACCTGACCCTCTACCGCTACGAGGACCAGGAGATGCGCCTGGAGATCGCCTACCGGAGGGACGGCTGGATGGGGTACTACGTGTACTGCGACCTGAGCAAGAAGACCAATCCCTGCGTGCGCTACACGCTTAAGGAGGTGCGGTGATGCGCCTGTTGGTGGTTATTTTGGCCTTTTCCCTGGCCGTGGCCCAAGGGCAGACTCCGGTCCAGGTCCCCCAAGTCGTGACCTCCCTGACCCTCGAGGAGATGGAGGCCATCCTGAAAGAGGCGGGCTACCGGTACGAGCGGGTCAAGAAGGATGCAGAGGTCTTTTTCTTGCTGCGCCTGGGGGGCCTTAAAGCGGGCTTGTTTCTCACAGACTGCAAAAAGGGAAGGTGTGGAAGCCTGCAGCTTTACGCGGTCTTTAACATGGAAAAGCCTCCCACCCTGGAGCGGATCAACGCCTGGAACCGGGAAAAGCGCTTTTCCCGGGCCTACCTGAATGAGGATGGCGACCCCGCGCTGGAATCGGAGCTTGATTTGGAGGGAGGGGTGACCCGGCAGGCCATCATCTCTTTTCTGGAGACTTTTGAGATAAGCCTCTCCCGATTCGCCACCTGGATCGGCTTTCAGTGAGGCCCATGGAAACCCTGGCCTATCCCGCCTGGACACGCCAGCGCCTCTTCACCTTGGAGCCGGAGAGGCTCCGGTATGGGGGGCGGCGCTTTCGCCGGGAAGACCTGGAGGAGGCACGCCTGGAGACCCCTTGGGGCAGGTTGCGTCCTCGCTTCGGCCAGGCGGGTAGGCCGGGGGGCGTTCAACCCCCTTCTTCCGGAGTGGTGGGCCCGCGTGGAAAGGGAAAGGAGGAAGCGTGAGGAAGAGGCTTATCGGCATTCTTCTGAGTCTGGTCCTGGTGGTTCTGGCCCAGCAGGAGCTCTTTCCCCCCGACTTCGGCCCCTACGAGGGCCTGAGGCAACAGGCTCACGCCCAGTGTCAGGGCTATCTGGCCCAGGGCTTTGAGGCCTACGCCTACTGTCTGAACCAGCTCGCAATAGGGTGCTCATCCCGGGACTTCGCGTCCTACATGGCCTGCACCGCCGCGGTGACGGCCGGCTATCCCGCTCCCGGGTCCCCGGTCCTCAAGGCCCAACGGTACGTGGTGGAGATCGCAGGGGGCGTGACGCGCGAGCGGGACCCCTACACCAACCAGGTCCGCCGCGAAGCACGGGTCGGTCCCGCCCTGTTCTACACCCTGGAACGGGCCAGCAACGGCAACTACCGGGGGGTGCAGTACGGCCCTGGTGGCCAGCCCCAGTCCGCTTACTGGGTGAGCCCCGCCTGCGAGCTTTTGGGGCGGGATGGGAGGCCCACTATGGACGGGCTTCTTTGCCCCCTTTTTCCCGGAAAACCCTACCTCCTCTTACTGGTCTCTTCGCCCATGGGCTTCCCCAACCCGGTGTTTTACAAAGGCGGCCGCCTCCAGGACGACTTTGACGGCGACGGCAAGGCGGAGCTGGGCTACATGAACGTCACCGGGGGCGGAGGCAGGGCCGGGGGAAGTTGGGAAGCGGGCGGTGTGCACGCTTTTGGCTACGATCCAGAAACCGGGTTCCTCAAGTACGAATACATGCTCTTCGGCAATATCCGGGAAGGGGGCGGTACCGCTCTCAACTACATCCTGGAAAGACTGATCCTCTTCCGGGTCACGGTGAGGTGAACCATGGGTGGGGGCGAGGGTGTCCAGGAGTCCGGGGTCCGGCTTCTCTGGCCCCGGACCGGGCGGGACTGGTTTGTCCTTGCCCTGGCGGCGCTTTTGGTGTTGGGCATTGTGGGAAACCTGGTCTCTTCGGGCCAGGAGGAGATCCTGGTGGGGCAGGTTCACCTAAAGGTGCCCAAGGGCTTTGAGGTGCGGGACATCCCCGGGGGCAAGGCCCTTCTGGCCCCCCAGGAGGGTCCCGGGGACGCCTTCCGCGAGAACCTCACGGTGATTCTGGAGCCTCTTCCTGGGCCCATGGATGGAGCCCGGTACGCCTGGGTGGTGGCCCAGAGGAGCGCCCAGGCCATCCAGGGCTTCCAGCCTGAGCAGGTGCGTCCCATACGGGTTCTCGGGGGAGAGGGGGTCCAGTTCAGCGCCAAAGGACTTCTGGGAGGCCGGTCCTTGGAGTGGGTGGTCATGGCCTTTGTACTGGGGCAGGAAGGCTACCAGATCACCCTGACGGGGGAGCCCGGCAAGCTAACGGCCTACCAAGCCGCCTTCCAAGAGGCCCTTGCTCCCCTGGCCCTGGCCTACGGGCCTACTCCCCAGGCCCCAAGCCTGGGTTTTGAAGAAAGGAGCTCTCGCACGCCAAGCCCCTCCGTCTGGGAAACACCCTACCCCGCCTACCCTTTGGAAAGCCCTCCACCTGTGGAGCCCGCTTTCGGGGGCGAGGGGGGGGAGGCCTTCCCCAACACCTCCCCGGGCTACGACACCTCCCACGACGACTTCAACACCTGGATGAGCGAGGAGTGGAGCCGGGTGCTGGGGGGCAACCCACCGGAACCCTCCTACCAGGACGAGTCGGGGAACCTGTACTGGGAGGGCCCCTCCGGCCTTCTCCACGAGTGGAGCCCCGACTACCCGGATTGGTGAGAGTCGGGCCTCTTCAACGAGGCCAACAACCTGGCGGAGGGTAGCCGGGACATTTCCGGGCTTTCTAGCGGGGAGGTGCGGGTAAGTGGCAGGGCCAGCGCCAACCAGGCCCAGGTGCAGGCGGTGGCCAGGGGGACCTCCTACCGCATCCGGGAAGGGGTCAAGGCCGTCATTGGGCAGGTACTGAGGATGTTTCGTTGGGCCCTTCTCCCCGGAAATGCCTGGGAGACCTGGGGGAGGGACCAGGTGGCGGACCTTCCCGCGGTCTCTCCTCTTGGTCCACAACCTCATTCGGTGCCGGGTCTTGCTCAGGATGGCCGGGGTGGAGCTATGAGGTAGCACACGAAGGTATTAGAGGTTCTGGGCCACGATGTAGACCCCCATGACCACCAGAAAGAGGGCGAAGCCCCGCTTCAGGGACGCCTGGGGCAGCCTCACCGCCAGCCTTCCCCCAAGGAGGCTCCCCAGGGTGCCCACCAGGAGGAAAAGCCCGGCGACGGTGAAGTTCACGGAAAGCCCCTGGGCGGGGAGGAGGTGGAGGTACTTGTAAAAGCCAGCGAAGGACTTGAGGGCGATGATGAGGAGGCTGGTGCCCACCGCCAGGTGCATGGGAAGCCCTCCCAGGAGGACCAAGGCGGGCACGATGAGAAAGCCGCCTCCCACCCCCACGAAGCCGGTGAGGGCCCCCACCCCCGTCCCCTCCAGGACGATCTTCCAAGGCTGGCGCTTTAGGGCCCCCTGGGGGCGCAAGGGGGTGGGCCGGGCCATGAAGTAGGCGGCGAGGAGCATGACCAGGGCGAAGGTGAGGAGCTGGACCTGCCCGGAGACAAACTGGGAGGACCAGGCCCCCAGGTAGGTGCCCGCCATACCAGGAAGGCCGAAGAGGAGGACGTTGCGCCAGTCCACCAGGCCCTGCTTGGCGTAAGGGATGGCCCCCAGGAGGGCGATCCCCCCCACGATGAGGAGGCTTTCGGCGATGGCCTGCTTGGGGGGCTCCCCCAGGAGGTAGACCAGGACGGGGACAGTGAGGATGGACCCTCCAGAGCCCAAGAGGCCCAGGGCAAGGCCGATGAAGAGGGCACCCAGGAGGGCCAGGCTCATCGTTCAATGGGAAAACCCGCGCTGGTCCAGGCGTAGGTGCCCCCCTCGAGGTTGTAAATCCTCTCCCCGGGGAAGCCCTGGGCCACCAGGAAGTCGGCGGCCACCCCCGAGCGGTTCCCCGAGTTGCAGACCAGGAGGATGGGCCGGTCCTGGGGAAGCTCGGCAAGCCTTGTGGGCAGGGTGGAAAGGGGGATGTTCACCGCCTTAGGCACGTGCCCCTCCCCGTACTCCCAGGGCTCGCGCACGTCCACCACGAAGGCCTCCTCCAGGAGGGCCTTGGCCTCGTGGGGGCCCACCTCCTGGAAGGGGGTGGCCTGGTAGCCCACCTCCACCGGGGTGGTGTCCACGGGGAGGCCCGCCCGGTACCAGCGGACGATGCCCCCCTCGAGGTTCAGCACCTCCTTGTACCCCTGGGAAAAAAGCCAGGCCGCCGCCTGCCAGGAGCGGTTTCCCGTGCGGCAGTAGAGGACCACGGGCCGGTCCTTGGGGATCTCCTCATAGCGGGCCATGAACTCGGAGAGGGGGAGGAGGGAGGCCCCGGGGATCCGGGCCTGGGCGTACTCCTCCACCTCCCGCACGTCAACGAAGGGCACGCCCTCCTCGTAAAGGCGCTTGGCCTCTTCTGGGGTAAGGTCCTTGACCTGGTACATCCTAGGCCTCCACCAGCTCCTCGCCCTTCACCACGGGGAAGCCCGCCTCCTGCCAGGCCCGGATCCCCCCGGTGAGGTTTAGGGCGTTCTTGAAGCCTTTGGCCAGGAGGGCGGAGATGGCGGTGCTGGAGCGGTCTCCGCCCACGCAGTGGACGATGACGGGCCGGTCCTTGGGCAGGCGGTCCAGGTGGGCCAGCACCCGGCCGGCGTGGAGGTTCAGGGCCCCGGGGATGTGGCCTGCGCGGTACTCGTCCTGGGCCCGCACGTCCAGGATGAGGGCCCTGCCGGACTCCCAGAGCTCCTTGGCCTCCTTTGCGGTGATCTGGGGCACGATCTCCAGCTCGCCCTCGGCGTAGCCCTGAAGCCCAGGGATGTAGCCCACCACCTCGTCCAGACCGATGCGGATCAGGGCTCGGGTGAGGGCCTCCACCTCCGAGGGGTGGGCCAGGAGGATGAGGGGCCGGTCGTAGGGGAGGAGCCAGCCTGCCCAGGTGGAGAAGTTCTTGCCGGCGGGGATGTTGATGCTCCCCGGGATATGCCCCCCGGCGAAGGCGAACTTGTCCCGGGTGTCCACCAGGACCGCCCCCTGGGCGAGGAGGCGGTCAAACTGGGCCTTGGTGAGGCGGCCCGGGTGGGGGATTCCGCCCAGGATGGGCATCCCGTCCCGGTTGAGCCGCTTCATCTCCTTGAAGTAGGTGGGGGCCTCGGGCTGGCCCTCGAGGAGGGCCTTTACGAACCCCTCTTCGTTGCCCCTCTCCAGGTAGTCCGCCCACCAGGCGTGGCGGCGTTCGTAGCCCACGGTGGTGGCGGGGAGGGCCCCCAGGGCCTTGCCGCAGGCCGAGCCCGCCCCGTGGCCGGGCCAGACCTGGACGTGGTCGGGGAGGGTGAGGAACTTCTCCTTGAGGCTCTTAAACATGCGCCGGGCTCCGGGGATGGCGGTGCCCTTGATCCCCGCGGCCTCCTCCAGGAGGTCGGGCCGCCCTACGTCCCCCACGAAGACGAAGTCCCCGGTGAGGAAGAGGAGGGGCTCCTCCGTCACCGCCCCGTCCGCCACCAGGAAGGAGAGGTGCTCGGGGGTGTGGCCCGGGGTGTGGACCGCTTGCACCCGGATGTTCCCCACCCTAAACTCGTCCCCGTCCTTGAGGAGGACGTAGGAGAAGCCCTCGAGGCCCCGGTACTTCCAGTTCTCGTCCCCCTCGTCGGAGAGGTAGAGGGTGGCCCCGGTGGCCTTGGCCAGCTCCCGGGCCCCGGAGAGGTAGTCGGCGTGGATGTGGGTCTCGGCGATGGCGGTGATGCGGAGGCCCAGGCTCTCCGCGAGCTCCAGGTAGGTGTCCACGTCCCGCTTGGGGTCCACCACCAGGGCTTCCCCGGTGGCGGCGCAACCCACCAGGTAGCTCATCTGGGCGAGACCTTCTTCGTAGATCTGGCGGAAGATCATGGCTTTACCTCCAGTATGGGACGTTTGTCCCCACAAGGCGAAATATACCCCACCGGGGTACACGGTGTCAACGGGTCTAAGACAACGTTCTCCATTTCACTATACGTCTCCAACCCCGGTCTGCTATAGTGGCTAAGGAGGTACCCCTACGGGGGTATCCAGGAGGAGCCATGGCGCTACTGGGACCTAAGGAACAGGAGATCGTGCGCGAGCGGCTTGCAAGCCTCACCCGGGATGTGGAGATGGTCCTTTTCACCGACACCTCCACCCTCATCGCCCCGGGCAAGGAGCCCTGCATGTACTGCAAGGAGACCAAGCAGCTTCTGGAGGAACTGAAGGCCCTTTCCGACAAGCTCCACCTGGTGGTCTACGACCTGGCCACCCCTGAAGGGAAGGAGATGGCCAAGGCCTACAAGGTGGAGGCGGCCCCCACCCTCATCCTGCGGGAGAAGGGATCGGAGGCCATCAACCTTCGCTACCGGGGTATCCCGGCGGGCTACGAGTTCGCAAGCCTCCTCGAGGACCTGGAGATGCTGGGCCGCGACGGCCACGGCCTTCCGGAGAACGTGGTGGAGGAGCTAAAGAACCTCCCCGAGGAGGTGGTCCTCCAGGTCTTCGTCACCCCCACCTGCCCCTACTGCCCCCAGGCGGTGCGCACCGCCCACCGCCTGGCCTATGCCTCCCCCAAGGTCTGGGGCGAGATGGTTGAGGCCAATGAGTTCCCCGAGCTCGCGGGCCGCTACCACATCCACGGGGTGCCGGACACCATCATCAACCACGGCAAGGAGCGGGTCCTGGGGGCTCAGCCCCTCTCCCAGTTCCTCCAGGCCATCAAGAAGGCCGTGGGGGTCAAGGCCTAGGATGAACCGCCGGGCTTTCCTCGCCCTCCTGGCCCTGGCGCTCCTTGCCGCCTGCGGCCCCAAGGGGAGCTACCAGAACGTGGGCCCGGAGGAGCTTTACCGGGCCTTGGAGTCTGGTGCCCTGATCGTGGACGTGCGCACCCCCGAGGAGTACCGGGCGGGCCGTGTGCCGGGGGCGGTGAACCTCCCCGTGGAGGAGGTGGCCCGCTGGGCGGACACCCTTCCCAAGGACAAGCCCGTCTACCTCTACTGCCGCAGCGGCAACCGCAGCCGCCAGGCGGCGGAGTACCTGAAGAAGAAGGGGTACAGCAACCTGTACAACGTGGAGGGCGGGGTGCTGGCCATGGAGCGGGCGGGATTTCCCCTAGTCCGGTGATGGACGCGCTTCAGGTGGGGCCCCTCGCCCTGCCCTGGGTCAGGGTCCAGGTGGCCCTGGCCCTTCTGGCCCTGGTGGTGGTGGCGGAGGTCCTGGCCCGGCGGGTGGACAGAAGGCTCTCCCCCTGGGCCTACAACGCCATCCTGGTGGGGCTTTTGGGGGCCAGAGTCGGCTTCGTGCTGGAAAACGCATCGGTCTACGCCCGGGATCCCCTCAGCGCCCTCTACGTCTGGCAGGGAGGGTTTGACCCTTTTTGGGGTATCCTGGCGGGAGGAGGGTACACGCTCATGACCTTGCCCAGACACCTTTGGCGCTACGCCTTTACGGCCGGGGTGGCGGCCCTGTTGGTAGCGGGCCTCTTCCTGACCCGGGGACAGGGGGACAAAGGGCAGAGGCTCCCTCCTGTGAGCCTTTACACCCTGGGGGGCACAGAGGTTTCCCTGGATCGGTTCCTGGGCAAGCCCGTGGTCCTCAACGCCTGGGCCACCTGGTGCCCGCCTTGCCGGCGGGAGCTTCCCATGATGGTGCGCTTGAGCCAGGAAAACCCCGACGTCCACTTCGTTTTCGTGAGCCAGGGGGAGGGGCCGGAGGTGGTGCGGCGCTTTCTGGAGGAGCAGAACCTGACGGCGGATTGGGTCCTCCTGGACCCCGATACCCGGCTCTCCCAGGCCCTGGGCATCCAGGGGCTTCCCACCACCTTCTTCTTTGACCGCGAGGGGCGGCTGGTGAGCCGCCACCTGGGGGAGCTTTCCGAGGCCCTCCTCCTGGGGTACCTGAGGGTTTTGCGCTAGCCGGCGGAGAGTAGGGTTTCCTTGCCGCCCACCACCGTCTTCAGGTGCACGGGGCGGCCCCAGAGGCGGTGGAGGTTTTCCAACACCGCCTTGGTCCTTTTGAGGTCCAGCTCCGCACCTTCGTAGAGGTGCTCTAGATAAAGCTCGCCCCGATTGCCGTAGTTGGCGTCCAAAAGCTCCACGATGGGATACCCCATGTTGGTCAGACGGAAGAGGAGGCTCCGCTTGGCCTCGAGGAAGCGGGGCAGGTCCTCGAGGGCAAGGAGGTTCTGGCGCAGGGCGAACTCGGGGGTGAGGAACTCCTCCAGGAAGGAGATGTCGGTGTGGACGGTCCGCACCTGGAAAAGCTTCCGCTTACCCTCCCCGGTGGGCC
>Ga0308416_1000747_pt1 | contig 11265 bp, 12 predicted proteins | sample HotsprSampleOS60_FD_203468 | JGI IMG/M metagenome (GOLD analysis project Ga0308416, IMG submission 203468) | Hot spring phototrophic mat microbial communities from Octopus Spring, Yellowstone National Park, Wyoming, United States - 20090730_OS60 ... | reverse complement strand
TGCTGAGATGAAGCACCAGGAAGGCTCAGGAACGGCGAAGTGTGGTTATTGGGATATGGAACAAGGATGCGGAGTGGAGCGGAGGTCGGGATTTCAGCAATTTCGGCTCGTTGAAGAGCACTGAAATGAGATGGTGCGCGGGTTCGCCGACCCGCGCATGCTGATATTTCAGCAATTTCGGCTCGTTGAAGAGCACTGAAATCGACGCGACAGACGCGCATCTGGGGTTGTGCTGGCGATTTCAGCAATTTCGGCTCGTTGAAGAGCACTGAAATCCTGGCGAGCGCGGGCTGTTCGTTGTGCGTCACAACAATTTCAGCAATTTCGGCTCGTTGAAGAGCACTGAAATTTCATCGCGGGCGTCGTTGCGCCGACGCTGCTACCGATTTCAGCAATTTCGGCTCGTTGAAGAGCACTGAAATCGCCGAAGCTCGCGCGAAGACGCGCGGGAAGACGACGATTTCAGCAATTTCGGCTCGTTGAAGAGCACTGAAATTCGCGCTGTCGAGCGAGATCAAAACCGTCACGCTGGATTTCAGCAATTTCGGCTCGTTGAAGAGCACTGAAATACGCTTGATCCCGACGACCAAAGACGCAACTCGAATGAATTTCAGCAATTTCGGCTCGTTGAAGAGCACTGAAATGGTCCGCTCGCCTTCCCACACTCGATAGGTTTGCAATTTCAGCAATTTCGGCTCGTTGAAGAGCACTGAAATCGTTGATGCGCCGCTCCAGCTCCTCGCCCATCTCGAATTTCAGCAATTTCGGCTCGTTGAAGAGCACTGAAATCGGATTGGTGCTGCTTCCGTCGGCGCTGCCGGACGATTTCAGCAATTTCGGCTCGTTGAAGAGCACTGAAATACACCGGCAGCATCAACTTGTACGTCGGCGCAAAATTTCAGCAATTTCGGCTCGTTGAAGAGCACTGAAATAACGCATTGCGGATGCCGCTCACCAACTGCCTTAGCATTTCAGCAATTTCGGCTCGTTGAAGAGCACTGAAATTGTGCTCTTCCCCGATCCAGATTTCGTACCTCGGTAGATTTCAGCAATTTCGGCTCGTTGAAGAGCACTGAAATGCTTCGCTCCGGCATCGACGTTGCGGCGAACTTCGAATTTCAGCAATTTCGGCTCGTTGAAGAGCACTGAAATCTACAAAACGCTTGCGGCGCTGTACGGCGTGTCGGATTTCAGCAATTTCGGCTCGTTGAAGAGCACTGAAATTAAGTTCGAAAGATTACGTCGCCTTGTCCGGTTTATATTTCAGCAATTTCGGCTCGTTGAAGAGCACTGAAATCGCTGCGTCGCTGGTGTTGTCGAGCGTCCAGCCGTATTTCAGCAATTTCGGCTCGTTGAAGAGCACTGAAATAAGTTCCTCGCCGGTGATTTCGATAATTGTGAACTTGATTTCAGCAATTTCGGCTCGTTGAAGAGCACTGAAATCGACGCTGCGCACGCCTGCGCCGAGCAGCAGCCCGAAATTTCAGCAATTTCGGCTCGTTGAAGAGCACTGAAATCTTGCCGGTGGGCGTCTGCATCGAGACGATCACCCTAAATTTCAGCAATTTCGGCTCGTTGAAGAGCACTGAAATGCAGACGTGCTTCGCTCTCAGTCGCGCGCCAGCCGATTTCAGCAATTTCGGCTCGTTGAAGAGCACTGAAATGCACCCGCGCGACGACGCCGGACGCGGTTGTTTCGAATTTCAGCAATTTCGGCTCGTTGAAGAGCACTGAAATATACGCCGTTTTCGTCCGCTCCTTCGGGTAGTGAAAGAGATTTCAGCAATTTCGGCTCGTTGAAGAGCACTGAAATGCGACGGAGTGGGATCGCGTCTATCTCGATCTCTACATTTCAGCAATTTCGGCTCGTTGAAGAGCACTGAAATTTCCCAACTGACGTAATAACGCGCGTTCGCCGAGGGATTTCAGCAATTTCGGCTCGTTGAAGAGCACTGAAATGCGACACCTGCGTGACTTCGACTACGACACCGACAAATTTCAGCAATTTCGGCTCGTTGAAGAGCACTGAAATTCTTCGCCGCTTCCGCCGCATCGCGCACCGACGCCCAATTTCAGCAATTTCGGCTCGTTGAAGAGCACTGAAATACTAGATACGCGCCGTCCGGCGCTTTGTCTCCAGGCGATTTCAGCAATTTCGGCTCGTTGAAGAGCACTGAAATCGAAGGAAGGCCTCGTTCCACTTCGCAACGACCAGATTTCAGCAATTTCGGCTCGTTGAAGAGCACTGAAATAGCGGCTCGCCGATGAGAAGAACCGGCTGCGTACGCATTTCAGCAATTTCGGCTCGTTGAAGAGCACTGAAATTTCGATTACGAAGCGCGGGCGCTGACGCTGCGCGCGCATTTCAGCAATTTCGGCTCGTTGAAGAGCACTGAAATCGACGCGGCGCAAGTCGCGGCGACGGCGGTGTTGGATTTCAGCAATTTCGGCTCGTTGAAGAGCACTGAAATATGCGCTGCTGGCGGCGCTCGACGACTGGGGCGCGGAATTTCAGCAATTTCGGCTCGTTGAAGAGCACTGAAATACGAGCGCGGGCGTGCGGATGAGGAACTGCTCGTTGATTTCAGCAATTTCGGCTCGTTGAAGAGCACTGAAATGGGATTGTTCCCAACGAACCCGTCAACGCCGAAACGATTTCAGCAATTTCGGCTCGTTGAAGAGCACTGAAATCGGTGGTTGACAACTCGCGGCTGGCGTGGTATGAATTTCAGCAATTTCGGCTCGTTGAAGAGCACTGAAATGCACATACGTCTTGCCGCCGCCGGTCGCGGCAATGAATTTCAGCAATTTCGGCTCGTTGAAGAGCACTGAAATGCGATCAGTCGCGCTGACGAAAAGCGCGTCTGGCGATTTCAGCAATTTCGGCTCGTTGAAGAGCACTGAAATATACGCGCGAAGAGCGCACTGACGAACGACATTGGATTTCAGCAATTTCGGCTCGTTGAAGAGCACTGAAATCTTCGCCGCCGCGTGCAAGTCAGCGACGACGAGAACATTTCAGCAATTTCGGCTCGTTGAAGAGCACTGAAATACCGTCAGCATCAGTTCGGCGACCGCCTGCGCGTCGTATTTCAGCAATTTCGGCTCGTTGAAGAGCACTGAAATACGGAGGAATCGTAATGCCGCGCAGTTCCCGACCGAGAATTTCAGCAATTTCGGCTCGTTGAAGAGCACTGAAATTCGTGGTCAGCACCCCCTCCCAGTGCTGGTAGTCGATTTCAGCAATTTCGGCTCGTTGAAGAGCACTGAAATCGACGTCGCCCTCACGCGGTGCGCACAGCGTAAACGCAATTTCAGCAATTTCGGCTCGTTGAAGAGCACTGAAATCGCGGCTCGGTCGACTGTTTGCAACAGTGCGTCAATATTTCAGCAATTTCGGCTCGTTGAAGAGCACTGAAATGAACGCTTGTTTTGTCAAGCGGCTCGCAACGTTTGCATTTCAGCAATTTCGGCTCGTTGAAGAGCACTGAAATGCGCGCGCGCCGTCATCCTGATTATGCCGCGTCGCGATTTCAGCAATTTCGGCTCGTTGAAGAGCACTGAAATCGTGCCGGGCGCGCCCGCTGTCGGATCATCAGCAGCGATTTCAGCAATTTCGGCTCGTTGAAGAGCACTGAAATGCTCTTCAGGTTGCGGTCGTTGACGATTGCTTTCAATTTCAGCAATTTCGGCTCGTTGAAGAGCACTGAAATGCTGCTGCTTCCCTTCGATGCCGACGCCGATCCTCTATTTCAGCAATTTCGGCTCGTTGAAGAGCACTGAAATTCATTGCGGTGAACGCCATCACGCCAAGAATAGGATCAAATTTCAGCAATTTCGGCTCGTTGAAGAGCACTGAAATCACCAACGTCGGCGTCGGCGAGAATGATCAGTTTTGATTTCAGCAATTTCGGCTCGTTGAAGAGCACTGAAATTCTGGCGCGAAAATCTGATCCCCGCGCTGCTTGACATTTCAGCAATTTCGGCTCGTTGAAGAGCACTGAAATCTCGCCGTCGCGCGTTGCGGCGCGCGAGGTCGGACTATTTCAGCAATTTCGGCTCGTTGAAGAGCACTGAAATGGCGCACGCCTGGCGGCTTCTGTTTGTTCAACGCTGATTTCAGCAATTTCGGCTCGTTGAAGAGCACTGAAATTCGAACCCGTGTTCGCGGGCGAGGTTGACCAGCACCATTTCAGCAATTTCGGCTCGTTGAAGAGCACTGAAATTCTAACGAGGTGACCACAACGCGCTCGACTTCGGATGAATTTCAGCAATTTCGGCTCGTTGAAGAGCACTGAAATCTAGTTGACACGATATAGGGCTTGCAATCCGCTTGCATTTCAGCAATTTCGGCTCGTTGAAGAGCACTGAAATCTTCTGCGTACTTCAAATACTCTGCCTGCAATTTCGATTTCAGCAATTTCGGCTCGTTGAAGAGCACTGAAATCCGATACTTCACCGCGTCGTGCGTTAGTCCTGACGCTGCCAATTTCAGCAATTTCGGCTCGTTGAAGAGCACTGAAATTTATCGTTCACTTTCCGCACCCCATCATATCGTATCATTTCAGCAATTTCGGCTCGTTGAAGAGCACTGAAATGTTGCGCAGCCGCAGCAGCTCTCGATCTGTTTCGTATTTCAGCAATTTCGGCTCGTTGAAGAGCACTGAAATGCGTTCAGATCGAAACGCCGCGCCGGGATGCCAGAATTTCAGCAATTTCGGCTCGTTGAAGAGCACTGAAATCGGGGTTTCTGTTTGTTCAGCGCTGTCACAACTGCGATTTCAGCAATTTCGGCTCGTTGAAGAGCACTGAAATCTGCGTCTCAGCGACGTGATCGACAGGAGGGGGCAGATTTCAGCAATTTCGGCTCGTTGAAGAGCACTGAAATGTCGCGCACGCTACAGCGCGCCGGAGGGGTGTCACGATTTCAGCAATTTCGGCTCGTTGAAGAGCACTGAAATTCCCGCGAACGCCGCGCCAAAGTTCGATTCTGTTATAATTTCAGCAATTTCGGCTCGTTGAAGAGCACTGAAATACGCCGACGCCGTTTCTGGCGATCCCTAAGAGCGAGAATTTCAGCAATTTCGGCTCGTTGAAGAGCACTGAAATCTACGCCAGAGACCGACTGCCGGAACTCGTCGCGCGACATTTCAGCAATTTCGGCTCGTTGAAGAGCACTGAAATCGTGTTCGCGGGCGAGGTTGATCAACACCCCGATGATTTCAGCAATTTCGGCTCGTTGAAGAGCACTGAAATCTCCGGCGCGCTGTAGCGTGCGCGACCGGACGCGCCGATTTCAGCAATTTCGGCTCGTTGAAGAGCACTGAAATCTGCCGCTGCTGATCGTACTGGCGACGGACATCATCATTTCAGCAATTTCGGCTCGTTGAAGAGCACTGAAATGCGCGGGTTTCCACGGCGTACTCAAGAAACTGAATATTTCAGCAATTTCGGCTCGTTGAAGAGCACTGAAATCGCGTCCGGAACAGCGGAACCGGCAACCGAATGGGAATTTCAGCAATTTCGGCTCGTTGAAGAGCACTGAAATCTGGTCCCCGCGCGGGCTGGTCAGCGGCGCTCGCGATTTCAGCAATTTCGGCTCGTTGAAGAGCACTGAAATTCCCAAGGCTTGCTGACGCTCTGGGACGGGGCTAGATTTCAGCAATTTCGGCTCGTTGAAGAGCACTGAAATCCCTACGAGGGGATTCACGTCGGCGGCGGAGTGGCGATTTCAGCAATTTCGGCTCGTTGAAGAGCACTGAAATACGACTAGCAGGCCTCAGCGCTGTCACAACACTGCATTTCAGCAATTTCGGCTCGTTGAAGAGCACTGAAATAGCCGTAGCACGTCGATGCCGTGACGACGCCTTCGATTTCAGCAATTTCGGCTCGTTGAAGAGCACTGAAATGTTTCAGAGCGCCACGCCGACGCTCGGCGTTCGCTGATTTCAGCAATTTCGGCTCGTTGAAGAGCACTGAAATGTCGACGGCGCGTTTGTCTGGAATGTCATCACACAAATTTCAGCAATTTCGGCTCGTTGAAGAGCACTGAAATGTTCGTCGGTGTGTTGGCGCTCGCTATCGGCGTCACGATTTCAGCAATTTCGGCTCGTTGAAGAGCACTGAAATCAGCGCGCCGAGTTCGATGCTGTGCTGCTCGCGGTCGTATTTCAGCAATTTCGGCTCGTTGAAGAGCACTGAAATGACCGGCTGCCGCCGCGCTGCCTGGTCGGACCGGACGATTTCAGCAATTTCGGCTCGTTGAAGAGCACTGAAATTGTGACAGCAATGCCAGCGCCAGGGTCACGATCCACAATTTCAGCAATTTCGGCTCGTTGAAGAGCACTGAAATACAGCAGCCCGACCAGCCGGAACGTCAGCACGACGATTTCAGCAATTTCGGCTCGTTGAAGAGCACTGAAATGCATCCGACGCCGCTGCGCATGTCGCGGCGGCGGTCTGCGATTTCAGCAATTTCGGCTCGTTGAAGAGCACTGAAATACTAGCGTCAGGCACCGTCGGCGTCGGGGAGGGAGTATTTCAGCAATTTCGGCTCGTTGAAGAGCACTGAAATCGGCGCGCCGTAGACAATTCCGGACGGGACAGTTCGATTTCAGCAATTTCGGCTCGTTGAAGAGCACTGAAATTTCTGTAAACAACTGCTCGACGCGGCTATCTACACTATTTCAGCAATTTCGGCTCGTTGAAGAGCACTGAAATCCGCTGATCTGCACCCGTGCGCCATCGGTGAACAGCATTTCAGCAATTTCGGCTCGTTGAAGAGCACTGAAATCGAGTACCGCGCCGATCCGTCGCTGGGCGGCGCTGATTTCAGCAATTTCGGCTCGTTGAAGAGCACTGAAATTACAAGCGAGGAGCACGCGGTATGAGAAGAATGTGGGATTTCAGCAATTTCGGCTCGTTGAAGAGCACTGAAATCTGCCAGAACGCGAACAGCGCGCGGCGTTGGGTTGATTTCAGCAATTTCGGCTCGTTGAAGAGCACTGAAATCCGCAGCGACCAGTTGTGTGAGATGCGGCAGCAGCATTTCAGCAATTTCGGCTCGTTGAAGAGCACTGAAATGTTCGCAGCCGAGCAGCGCGAACGTGATGCGCCGGAATTTCAGCAATTTCGGCTCGTTGAAGAGCACTGAAATCCGGGCGCGGTCCGCTGATGCTGCGCACCGACGCGATTTCAGCAATTTCGGCTCGTTGAAGAGCACTGAAATACAAGCCAGATTATTTCCCGCATTGTCGCTCTCCTTATTTCAGCAATTTCGGCTCGTTGAAGAGCACTGAAATCCTCAATCCCCGCCAGGGGATGACAACGTTTCCAGGATTTCAGCAATTTCGGCTCGTTGAAGAGCACTGAAATGCACGTTCAGGTCTTCCACCACCAGCACCGGCTTGATTTCAGCAATTTCGGCTCGTTGAAGAGCACTGAAATGTAAACGAAGCCGCACCCGGAGCGCCAGCGTATCTCAATTTCAGCAATTTCGGCTCGTTGAAGAGCACTGAAATCTCCTCGATCCGGCGGATATCGCGCTGCTGCGATCCATTTCAGCAATTTCGGCTCGTTGAAGAGCACTGAAATTCTAGCTTGTTTGCTAAATTTATCAAGTTTGCTGCGATTTCAGCAATTTCGGCTCGTTGAAGAGCACTGAAATGCGCGCCGTAGCCGATCTGGTCTTCGATCAGAATGAATTTCAGCAATTTCGGCTCGTTGAAGAGCACTGAAATTGGCGGCGCTGGCGCGGTTGTATCTTGACATATTCGAGATTTCAGCAATTTCGGCTCGTTGAAGAGCACTGAAATATAGGGGGCGCACGTATTTTGGTGTGCTTTCAGAAATTTCAGCAATTTCGGCTCGTTGAAGAGCACTGAAATCGGGGGGAGCCAGTCGCCCCCGCGCCCACCCTGCAATTTCAGCAATTTCGGCTCGTTGAAGAGCACTGAAATGAAATGCGTTGCAACCAACGACGTTCAACGTCTGCATTTCAGCAATTTCGGCTCGTTGAAGAGCACTGAAATCTTCGCCGTCTGCTGTCGACGGCGCGCGCAACAACCAGATTTCAGCAATTTCGGCTCGTTGAAGAGCACTGAAATCGCGGGCGGTATACTAGCGATGTAACAATAATCAATCAGATTTCAGCAATTTCGGCTCGTTGAAGAGCACTGAAATCTCGCCAGCACGGCGAGGGGTGAAGGGGATAGGGTTGATTTCAGCAATTTCGGCTCGTTGAAGAGCACTGAAATCATCCGGATACGAACTCGCATCCGCATCCGCTTTCGATTTCAGCAATTTCGGCTCGTTGAAGAGCACTGAAATTCGGGTTCGGTGGAGCCGGTGGGAGGGAGAGTGTGAATTTCAGCAATTTCGGCTCGTTGAAGAGCACTGAAATCTGCGACCGAGGCGGCTGCCGCTGGTGTGCGAGCGATTTCAGCAATTTCGGCTCGTTGAAGAGCACTGAAATTCAATCGGCGTCTGCTGGAACGTCAACGTCGTCGGCATTTCAGCAATTTCGGCTCGTTGAAGAGCACTGAAATCGCACCGGGTCGTTGGCGTACGTCTCGTTCGTCAGCATTTCAGCAATTTCGGCTCGTTGAAGAGCACTGAAATCCAGGCGCACGCCTGGCGGCTCTTTCGTTCTCGTTATTTCAGCAATTTCGGCTCGTTGAAGAGCACTGAAATTCCAGCGCGTCCGGCAACGGTGCGAACAGCCCGCTGCATTTCAGCAATTTCGGCTCGTTGAAGAGCACTGAAATATAATGTCGGCGCAATCGCCTTATCACTCACTATACATTTCAGCAATTTCGGCTCGTTGAAGAGCACTGAAATCGAGCGCGGGGTGTTTGCGGTGCGTCACAACAACATTTCAGCAATTTCGGCTCGTTGAAGAGCACTGAAATTCCGGCGAGGCGTATGTCGGCGGAAGCAGCGACTAATTTCAGCAATTTCGGCTCGTTGAAGAGCACTGAAATCGGATGCGACAGCCGCAACGGCTTGCGCACCCACTTCGATTTCAGCAATTTCGGCTCGTTGAAGAGCACTGAAATAATCGACCGCGCGACGCAGGTTGTCGCTGAGGTCGATTTCAGCAATTTCGGCTCGTTGAAGAGCACTGAAATGCGCGCCGGAAATGAGCGTTGACAGATTCATCCGCCATTTCAGCAATTTCGGCTCGTTGAAGAGCACTGAAATACTTGTCTTAGCGCGCCGACGGCGACTTGCTCCAGCGATTTCAGCAATTTCGGCTCGTTGAAGAGCACTGAAATAGGGCGTCGTCGGGCAGAATATCTCGATGAATAAACGATTTCAGCAATTTCGGCTCGTTGAAGAGCACTGAAATAAAAGTAGTACTCCCTCGCCGCCGGTATGAGCGGTGATTTCAGCAATTTCGGCTCGTTGAAGAGCACTGAAATCTTGTGCGATCACGCGTTCATACGGCAGACCGAACGCATTTCAGCAATTTCGGCTCGTTGAAGAGCACTGAAATGTCGCCATCCAGAACGCCAGTTTGGTCAAATCGTCATTTCAGCAATTTCGGCTCGTTGAAGAGCACTGAAATTGACCGACGCGTGCGTGACGTGAAGCGTAGTTTCGATTTCAGCAATTTCGGCTCGTTGAAGAGCACTGAAATTCGAATATTGTGTTCGCAGCAGAGTTGGCTGTCTCGTATTTCAGCAATTTCGGCTCGTTGAAGAGCACTGAAATCGGAAGCCGCTGCGTTGAAGTAGCGCAGCAGCGGCTGAAATTTCAGCAATTTCGGCTCGTTGAAGAGCACTGAAATGCGTTCTTCGAGGTCGAGGCGTTGTTGGCGGTATTGATTTCAGCAATTTCGGCTCGTTGAAGAGCACTGAAATCCGCGCTGCGCGACTACCAGACATTCGTTCTTCTGAATTTCAGCAATTTCGGCTCGTTGAAGAGCACTGAAATGAAGTGGGGATACGTGCACGAGACGGTCGTGCAGCATTTCAGCAATTTCGGCTCGTTGAAGAGCACTGAAATCGCAGCAGCGTACTGCTGCTGCTTCGCCAGCGTCGCATTTCAGCAATTTCGGCTCGTTGAAGAGCACTGAAATTCGCGATACGCCCGCACGCCCGCAGCAGCCGCTTCATTTCAGCAATTTCGGCTCGTTGAAGAGCACTGAAATTCAAAGCGGTACAAGTGTACACTTATGCGCAACTTGATTTCAGCAATTTCGGCTCGTTGAAGAGCACTGAAATTACCCTCTTCAAAGACGCCACGGTACAGGAGTTTGCCATTTCAGCAATTTCGGCTCGTTGAAGAGCACTGAAATTCACCAACTCGAATGGATTGTTGTTGCTCAAAAACATTTCAGCAATTTCGGCTCGTTGAAGAGCACTGAAATCCAGAGGGGGGGGAGTGGTTGCGGGTTGAACTTCAATTTCAGCAATTTCGGCTCGTTGAAGAGCACTGAAATCTACCATCACCTGATTGCTCGCGGCAGTCAGGTTAAATTTCAGCAATTTCGGCTCGTTGAAGAGCACTGAAATCAGCGCCGCCCGCGTCCTTCATCGCTTGTCCCATCATTTCAGCAATTTCGGCTCGTTGAAGAGCACTGAAATCTGTCACAACATCAACAGCTGTCACAACACTGCATAATTTCAGCAATTTCGGCTCGTTGAAGAGCACTGAAATTCGGACTGGCGAAGAAGCTGCACTGCTCGCAGATCGAAGATTTCAGCAATTTCGGCTCGTTGAAGAGCACTGAAATGCGACTGGCGGCGCGCGTAGCGCGGGCGGCGGTGCTATTTCAGCAATTTCGGCTCGTTGAAGAGCACTGAAATGACAGCGGAAGGTGAGATCATCATCCACCTTGTTCGATTTCAGCAATTTCGGCTCGTTGAAGAGCACTGAAATTCCGCCAGGGGAGCGCGGGGTGTTTGCGGTGCGTCAATTTCAGCAATTTCGGCTCGTTGAAGAGCACTGAAATTATCAACGGGAAAGCGACGCGGGAGACGATCGAAACGATTTCAGCAATTTCGGCTCGTTGAAGAGCACTGAAATACGCGCGGATTATCGCGCGTATGTACATAACAGAGATTTCAGCAATTTCGGCTCGTTGAAGAGCACTGAAATTTCGCGGCGGATTGAACCTGCTGCGTTTGCGTAAGATTTCAGCAATTTCGGCTCGTTGAAGAGCACTGAAATCATCGGCGGTCGATTCTAGCTCCGCAAGGAGCTTGGATTTCAGCAATTTCGGCTCGTTGAAGAGCACTGAAATACCGGGCGGCGCTCGAC
>Ga0308416_1000746_pt1 | contig 11292 bp, 4 predicted proteins | sample HotsprSampleOS60_FD_203468 | JGI IMG/M metagenome (GOLD analysis project Ga0308416, IMG submission 203468) | Hot spring phototrophic mat microbial communities from Octopus Spring, Yellowstone National Park, Wyoming, United States - 20090730_OS60 ... | reverse complement strand
TACCTGGCGTACTACAACGGCCATAGACCCCACATGGCCCTGGAGGGCTTGGCTCCCCTGGAGTTCCTGGCTAAACTACAGGCGGAGTTGGTTCCCCAAGAGTCTCAGATGTGTTGACCGATTACAGAGCCTTGCAGCAACCAGAGCAACGGTGTTTATCTATGTGGGGAGAACCCCAGCTTCGAATTAATCGGAAGGGCGGATTTCCAGTCGGGCTCAACCCAACCTCTACGGTTCTCCGGAGACAAGCTCACCAGCGGCATCAACAGCGGCAACCTGTGGATTGGAGTCAAGCTCGATAGCGGCATCGCCACTGCCGGAACCTTACAATTTCGCAACCTGGTCGCCAGAGTCTCGCTTCTACCCTAGCCGCACCGCCCAGCGGTTTATTGCGGCATCGGCATCCTGGCGTGGGTTTGCCCAAACCATGCCGTACCCAACCGCTGGATGGGGCCTGGTTATACTTTGTTGGAGCATTCTTATGGAGCGTATCCTGGTTGCCGAAGACGATCCGCAGCTGGCCCACCTAGTAACGGCTGCGCTACAGCACCAAGGTTATACCATCTTACTGGCAATCAACGGCCTGGATGCGGTAGAGATGGCGCCCCAGGCCGACCTGATGGTGCTTGACCTGGGCTTGCCGGGGCTGGGTGGCCTCGAGGTGATCCGGGAGCTGCGCGAGGCCGATTGGAACCTGCCCATCCTGGTGTTGAGCGCCCAGGGCAGCGAGGAAATTCGGGTGCGGGCCTTAGAGCTGGGAGCAGACGACTACCTCACCAAGCCCATGAGCGTGCGGGAGATGGTCGCGCGGGTGCGGGCCCTCCTGCGGCGCAGCCGACCCACACAGGAAATCCAGATTGGCGATCTGCGCATTTTGCTCAAGCAACGCCAGGCCTTCCGGGCCCAACAGCCCCTGGATCTGTCCCCTACCGAACTCGATTTGTTGCTGACCCTGGCCCAGAACCCTGGCGAGGTCTGGAGCCGCGAACGCCTGCTTCAGCGGGTCTGGGGGGCCGAGCGCGGCAGTACAGTAGACGAGCGGGTGGTGGACAGCTATGTGGCCCTGCTGCGGCGTAAACTAGGCGACGACCCCAAAACCCCGCGCTATATCGAAACCGTTTTTGGACAGGGCTATCGGTTTGCTCAACACACCTGAGCGCTCACCCGCCGTACCCAGCGGGCCATCCTACCCCCCTGGGGTATATGGAGGGGGCGTTACGTACATGAATAAAGTCTGGTACGGTGTTTCTAAAGGTTGCGGGATGGTTTCACGGAATAGATGATGTTTATTTTGCACAGCCTCTGCAAAAGTTTAGGTTAAGCTCTCACCTTGAGAGACTTAGAACTCCCAGACCCAATCCGGGCGCCAGGGGTCGGGAGGGAGTCAGTGGCGCGACCGGCTCTATGGGCCGGTCATTTTTTTTTGAGGAGATTGGGAATGCAAAAACACATGAGGCCAAAAATGCTGCTTCTGCTAGGGATCTTCCTGGCCGGGTGGGCGCTAGCCCAGACAAGCGGCATCAAGCTGGACCTGAAGGCTTTTCGGGTGGTTAGCGTACAGGAGCAGAATCGCACCATCGAGCGGCTCGAGCCCGCCATAGAGGCCAAGCCAGGAGAGGTGGTCGAGTACCAGCTCACCGCGCAGAACACCACAGATGCAGTGCTTCGTCAGGTCGCGCTGGTCATCCCCATTCCTGCCAGCACGGCCTATCAGCCCTCGAGCGCTCAGCCCCTACAGCTGGGCGACACCCTGGTTATTGCAGAGTTCAGCTTCGATGGGGGACGCACCTACGGCAAACTCCCTCTGAAGCGCAAGGTCAAGGTCATGGAAAACGGCAAGGAGGTCGAGAAGGAAGTGGAAGTAAAACCCGAAGAATTCACCCACGCCCGCTGGGTTCTGCCCCAGATGGGTGCTAGGCAAACCGTCATGCTCAAACTTCGTACCGTCGTTCGATAAAAAGGAGGAAATAAGTAATGAACAAACTCTTCGCCCTGTTGGTTGCAGCGCTGATCCTGTTCGGAGCCGTGATGGCTCAGCAGACCCCCGCTGGCACCAACATCTCCAACCAGGCCTCGGCCAGCTATATTGACTCGGCTGGCCAGCCCCGTACCACCACCTCCAACCAGGTCATCACCGTGGTGCAACAGGTCTACAGCTTCACCATCACCCCAAACGGCAACAACGAGAACTCCCCTGGCCAGACCAAGACCGCCCTTCCCGGTGGTCAGGTGATCTTCAACTACGTGGTCACCAACACCGGTAACGGCACCGACACCATCAACCTGAGCACGGTCCTGGGCACCTCCCACAACTTTAACCTCCTGAACCCCACCATCTACCTGGATGCCAACTGCAACGGCAACCTGGACGCTGGGGAGACCACGCCCATCACCAGCGTCACCCTGGGCATGGGCCAGCAGGCCTGCGTGATCGTGACGGCCACCATTCCCCTAAACGCCACCAGCGGCCAGTACGGGAACCTGAACCTGGTGGGCACCTCGGCAGGTAGCCTCAGCGTCACCGACAACGACAACTGGGCCCGGGCTGTGGTCTCCACCCAAGCCATCCTCACGGCCTTCAAGAGCGCTTCGCCCACCGGCCCCGTAACCCCTGGCAGCACCATCACCTACACCATCTCCGGCAGCAACACCGGCGGCAGCGCGGCCAGCGGCGTGAGCGTGAGCGGGCTTACGGGCAGCGGGATTTTGATCCGTGACACCATCCCGAACGGCCTGGTAGTGAGCACCATGCCCACCGGCAGCGCGGGTGCGGGCACTGTGCAGATGGTCTTCAGTACCGACGGCACCACCTGGGCCCCCCTGACCTCCGGTAACCTGCCCCTCACCGGCAACGGCACCATTGCGGTGGGTATGTTCATCAGCGGCAGCGGGGCTTTCTTCCCCCAAACCGCCTCTTACACCTTCAGCTTCCAGGCCACCGTACCCGCCAGCGCACCCGCCGGCACCAACTATCCCAACACCGCCACCGTCACCTACAACGACGGAACGGCCAACCAGACCACCACCTCCAACACCACCACCAACACCGTGGCGGCCGCCTACAACGTGGCCGTGGGGCCGTTTGGCTTCCCTCAGGGGAGCGCTACCGGTACCTACACGGTGGGTGGCTACACGGTGAACCGCTCCGGCGACCAGCAGACCATCACCTCCGTCAACAGCGGAACCACCGTCATCTTCCGCCACACCCTAAGGAACACGGGCAACACCCTCGATAGCTTCACCCTGAGCTTTAGCGGCGCACCCACCGGCTGGGCCTGCAGCCTGGTAGCCGATGACCTCACCACGCCCATCAGCGGCCCCGTGGGCCCCCTGGCCGCGAATAGCGACTTCAACTTCGCTTTGAAGTGCCAGGTTCCCGCTACCTACACCTCTAGCACTGCCGCCACCATCACCATTACGGCCACCAGCGTGGGTGACCCCTCCAAGAGCGACACCACCACGGATGTGGTAAGCGCCGTGGCCGACGGGTTCCGCTTCGACCTTTACGGTGGTCTGACGGCTCCCTACCAAGTGGGCAAGACTCCGGATAGTCTGCAGCACACCTCTGATGACACCAGCATGACCCGTCCCTCCATTCCCACTACCACCGCCAACCCAGGGGCCTCGGTGACCTACCGCCTGCGTGTAGAAAACCTTAACCCCAACAACCAGGCGGACAACTACCTGCTTCTGGTGCAGCCAGTTCAGAACTTCGGGCAGGTGGATAGTGTCCTCTTCTATGCGGACGCCAATGACGACGGCATCCCCGATGGTGCGCCCATCTCCAACACAGGGCCTGTCAACTTCGGAGCCACCTTCACGTACCTGGCTGTGGTCACGCTGAAGGCCAATGCCGCCCCCGTTTCCGTAGGCTTCAACCTTGCTGCCCAGAGCACAGCTTCCACCTCAGAGGGAATCGATTGGGTCTATGCCCAGATTGACGTGAACCTGGTGGCCCAGGTTACCCTTAGCCCTGATCGCTCCGGCACCGTAACCAGCCCGGGCACCATCCAGTACACCCACACCCTGACCAATAACTCCAACACCGGTGCCACCTGCAGCATCAACGGAGATGGTGGTAGCTTCGGTTGGACGTACCAGTACTCGCTGGACGGCAGCACCTGGAGCAGCAGTCTGAGCGGGGTCTCGGTAGCGGCCAACGGCGACAGCCAGATCATCTATGTGCGGGCGCTGGTTCCCGCAGGGCAGCCCATCGGACGCACCGATGTCAACACCGTCACGGCCAACTGCACCGTGGGCAGCGCCACCGCAACCGCCACCGCCACCGAAACCACCACCGTGGTGGGCGGTGAGCTGCGCCTGACCAAGAGCGCCGTGAGCTACGTGGGCAGCAGCAACACCGTGCGGGACGCCAATGCCGCCACTGCCCTCCCCGGCGATGTGATCGAGTACACCGTGATAGCCAGCAACATCGGGACGGGCAACCTGACGCAGGTGGTGATCACCGACCCGCTGCCGTCGTACACCAACTTTGTGAGCGTCAGCGCCACCATCAGCGGCTTTACCGGCGGCACGGTGCTGTACTCCACCAACGGCACCACCTGGAGCGCCACCGCCCCCACCACCTTGAGCGCGGGCAGCTCGATTTACGTGGCGGTGGACACCAACGGCGACGGCAACATCACCAGCGCTGATGTGATGCCGCCCTCGGCGACCATCACCATCACCTTCCGCGTGCAGGTTCAGTAAGTTTTTATCCCACCCCCGTTTGGGGGTGGGAAATAACCTATAAAACGCTGTGCGAGAGTTTACGATTAGGCCTGTACGGGACAAGCGTGGGCTCTCGCACAAATTTTTCACAACCTTGCTACAACATCGGATGAAGCGTATGCCAGTCTTACCATTTCAATCTAAATTAGCTGAAAAGCTGTATGTCGGAGTGCGAATCGGGTGGAGCCTGGCATTGGCGCTGTTACTAAACCTAGCTTTCGCCGCTCCTGCCGGCACGGTCATTCGCAACCAGGCCCTGGCATTTGTAAATGGAGAGACATATCTATCTAATGTGGTTGAAACGGTGGTACAGGCGGTGTGTGTGCCCGCCCTAACCCCCAACGGCAGCGTTGGCAGCCCTGCCCAGTACGCGGTCGTACCGGCGGGTGGGTCTGTTTACTTCAACTACTTGCTGCGCAACAGCGGCAACCAGAGCTTTACCTTCACCCTGGGCTGGGTGCAAAACAGCGCGCCCTGGGCACCGAGCGCGGTGCGGTTTTATCACGACGTAAACGCCAACGGCAGGCTAGACCCTGGTGAAGCTGAGTTGAACAGCGTAACGCTGGCAGCCGATCAAGAAATTCGTTTGATTCTGGCTATACAAACGCCGCTATCGGCCTCTGGCGAGCTGTATATCAGCCCGGTGGCCACCTGCCCCGACGGAAGGCGCGACGACGACAACTTTAGCCGGGTCAGCATCGGCAGTGGGGCCGCGCTGAACGTGGTGAAGTCGGCGGACACCCCCCTGGTCCGCGAAGGCCAGGAAGTGGGCTTTAGCATCCGGGTGTGGAACCTGGGCAACGCCCGGGCCGAAGGGCCCATTTACGTAACCGACATGCTGGACACCCCCGAACTGCGCGACCTGAGCTATGTGGCGGGCTCGGCCAGCGCAGCCAAGGGCCGCCTCGAGTACAGCGACGGCAGCACCTGGAGCACTAGCCAGGCCCAGGTGCGGGGCATCCGGCTGGTGCTGGATGGCCTCGAGGTGGGCGAGGAAGCCTTGTTTAGCTTCCGGATGCGGGTAGAGCCAGGTGCCGCACCGGGCCCCCGGCGTAACGTGGCGACAGCTGGCGACGCCCAAGCAGCCGCTGAGCTGCGTGTTGCAGCCCAGTACGCCCACGCCCTGGGTCCCCTGGGCAATCCCCAGGCGGTGGGCCCAGACGACCAGCAAAGCGCCCAGGTGCTGGTCGGTCAGATTTACTGCTTCCGCCACACCCTGCGCAACACGGGCAACGCCTCCGATGCCTATACGCTGGAAGCGACGGGCTTGCCCAGCGGGGTTAGCCTAAGCCTCCGTTCGCTGGGTGGGGGTAGCCTCTCCCTACCCATCGCCCTTCCTCCGGGCGCAGACTTCGACTTCAAGGCCTGTCTGACCGGGTTATCCACTAGCATCCCCCCCTTCACCATGACCCTGCTGGCCCGCTCGGAAGCCACCGGCCAAACCGACCCCACCTTCAACCAGGTGTTGCAGGTGCTGGATACGTCCCGAATCGGCCTGCGCAAGAGCAGCCGCGTAGGTCCCGAGGTAACCCCTGGTGAGCGGGTAGTCTACACCCTGGAAATCGAAAACCCCCTGCCTGTCTCATTTAGCAACGTCGTGGTGGAGGATGTGCTGGACGCCAACCTCGAGTTCATCTCGGCTTCGCACGGCGGTAGCTATACCCCCTCGAGCCGCACGGTACGCTGGAACCTGAACTTAGATGCGGGCGACACCCACACCCTGACCCTGGAGGTCCGGGTAGCAGACGGCACCCCTCATGACACCACAATCCCTAACCACTTCAGCCTGCGGGGTGGGCCCATCAGCAACCCGCTTCTCTCCAACAGCGTGACCCTACAGGTGCAGGCTGCGATGCTGTTTTTGGAGAAACAGGTCCAGCCTACCCGCGCCAGTGTGGGCGACCTGCTGACCTACACCCTGACGGTGGTGAACATGGGCCAGGTGGCTCTCACCGTGCGCCTAGAGGACACCCCCGACGCCCATCTCTTCTATTTACCAGGCAGCGCCAGCCCCCGCGAACCGCTCCTACAAGGAGGCAAGCTGATCTGGGACAACCTCAGCCTGGCCCCAGGTGCCCGTGTGGTTGTGACCTATAAGATGCGCATTGGAGCTGGGGCGGGTCCCCAACTGCGAAACACCGCACAGGCCACTGGCAGCAGCGGCGGTAGCGGTGCGATAGCCAGTGCGGTGGCCTCGGCGGTGGTGCAGTTGCAGCAGGGGGTCTTCACCCCGCCCCATAGCCTCTTGGGCCGGGTCTTCCTGGACACCGACCGCGATGGCCGCTACACCGCTGGCCTCGATCTTCCGCTGCCGGGCGTGCGGGTGGTGCTGAGCAACGGCCTGCAGACCCTGACCGATGCCGAAGGCCGCTACAGCTTCCGCAACCTGTCTGGCGGGGTGTTTGAGGTGATGCTGGATCCAGCCTCGGCCCCCTTCCCGCCCCTCCCCCACCCCGAAGCCCTGGGGGATGGCTACCGGCACCGGGTGCGGGTGGAGGGCCTGACCGTAAGCGACTTCCCCCTCGAGCGCCCTGGAGGCCTGGCCCAGGCCGTGCGCGAGACCACCCTGGAGTTTGGCCCCTTGCGGGTCGAGAAAAAACTGCTGCCACTGCCGGGCGGGATGTGGGTGGTGCTGACGCTCAGCTCGAGCGAAGCCCTGCCCGAGCTGACCCTGACCGATCCCCTGCCCGGTGGGGGCGAACGGGTTTTCCGGTTTGAACGCTTCCAGGGCCGCGAGACCCTCACCTACGACCTGCCGGGTGGCCACCTGACCGACCCGCAGGTGCGCTGGAGGTACCCGTGATGCGCCCACTCTGGTTTTGGATCTGCCTGCTGGCTGGCCTGGCACTGGGCCAGGCCCGCACAGATCTGAAAGGTATTGTGCCCGGAGACCAGCTCGGCTGGGAAATTCAGGAGTTGCAGGCCAGCATTGTAGTACACAAACCCACCATCCTGAACCTGCAAATCTACTCCCCTGGCTTCGACCCCAACGATTACCGCAGCGCCCTCAAGGGAAAGGAAGAGCTGGGCGACGAGCGCTACGACAAGGGAAAAGGCGAACTCGTCGCGGAGTTCGTGTTGCTGCGGGACGGCCAAGTACTGGCCGAGGAGCGCTTCGGGGTAGAGCCCCACCGCTGGGTGCTCTTCTTTCGGGGCGAGGTTCAGCCTGGGGTTTACCTGATCAAGAGCCGCCTGCTGGGGTTGGGCAAAAATGCTTTCCGCTACCGCATCCAGACCAGCGTGCCCCAGGCTGCCGAACTGCTGATAGACCCCACTTTGCAGATTTATGATGTGCGCTCGGCCTCGCACAGCAAAATCCGCGGCAAGGACTGGCAGGAGCCCTTTTTGCTCGATGTGAGTCCCGAAGTGCTGCCCCTACGCGTAGGCTTCTACGACGAGGACGGAGCCCAGGAAATGGAAGGCCGGGTGCGCCTCCCGGACGGGCGCATCGAATCGCGCAAGGTCTCTGGCGACCGCGAATGGGCCTACTACGACATTCGCCAGCCAGGGCAGATTGCCTTTGGCTTCCGCCAGCCCAAAACCACCCGCCAGTACTCCAACACCATCGGCTTTCGCGTGGACGCCTGTATGGAGGTCGGGCGAGAGGCCCTCCGGGTGGTGGCCCCCCGGCCCGTTAGCGCAAGCGCGGTGGATGTAGAGGGTCGGCCCCTGGAAGTGCCCATCGCCCTCGAGGGCGACAAAGTCCGCATTGTGCGGCTATCCACCCTGCCGGAGGGCTACCGCCTGGTGCGGCTGGAGGTAGAGGGCGGCGAGTACCTGGACGAAACCTCGGCCCGTTTCGGCTGCGGCGGGGGTAGCGCCCGGTACATTCTGGAGCGGCTGGCGTCTCCGCCCGTCACCGTCCTGCCCGCCCAACTGGAACTGGAGGCCGTGCTGGTGCTGCCGGACGGCGAGCGGCCCATTGATTTACCTATACGGGTAGGTGAGCAGGCCATTTCGCTAAGCCAGGGACAGGCTCGAGTGAGCCTGGAGGCAGGCACCTATAGCCTTGCGCCGGTGCTTAGCGGGGCCCGCGTGGAAGGGCCGGGGTCGGTGGTGCTACAAGAAGGTGAGACCCAGAAGGTGCGCTTCAGGGTTTATCCCGAGGTCAAGCTCGCCCTGGCAGCCAGCCCCAACACCCTGCGGGTAGGGGAGGAAACCACCCTGGTGGCCCGGGCCAGCACCGATTTTACCCGCCTGCTGCCCGCCGATCTGGAGCTTGATCTACCCCCTTGTTTGGAAGCCCTCGAGGCCCCCCGCCTGGTTTCGCCCATCGCCCAGGGCCGCGAGGCGGTGTTGCAGGTGCGGGCCAGGGCCCTGTGCAAGGCCGAGCCCCTGGTCACCGCCACCCTGAGCCCCTGGGCACAGCAAGCTCAAGCCCTACTGAAGATTGTCCAGCCCGCCACCTTCACCCTGCACAAAGAAGCCCTCACCCCAAGCGCCGCGGTGGGCAGCGAGGCCGTCTGGCGCCTGCGGGTAGCAAACACCGGCGACGAACCGGGCCGGGTGCGCCTCCAGGACAACCTGGCCCCCGGACTGCAAGGGCAGGCGCTGGATCAGGTTGTTGAGCTGGCGGCAGGTGCAGCGCAAACCTTCGAAGTGCGGGCCCGGGTGAGCCTCGAGGCCCCCTCGGTGCTGGTCAACACCGCCCGCCTCTTGGGCGAGGGCGGCCAGACCCTGCGCGAGGCCCAGGCCCAGGTAGCGGTGCTGCGTCCGGTGGCCGAGCTCTCGCGCTCGCTGGACAAGCGCATGGTGGTACCCGGGGAGGAGGTGGAGGTGCGCCTGGTGGTACGCAACAGCGGCCAGGCCCCCCTGAGCTACACCCTGCAGGACACCTACCCCGAGTGGCTCGAGGTGGCCCAGGCCCCAGCGTTCAGGGGCACGCTACCCCCGGGCGAAAGCCGCACCCACACCTACCAGGCCAAAGTACGCTTCGGCGCCCCAGCCGAGGGGGCTTTCCTGGCCCAGGTGGTGTCCAACGGAGACAACCCCAGCGCGCCCGATACCCTAAGGCGCACCCTGCTGCGCCTGGAAAAAACCGCTGAGCCAGCGCGGGTGGTGGTGGGCAACCCAGCGGTGTTTATCATCCGGGTGGGTAACCCCACCGACCACCCGGTAACCCTTGAGCTACAAGAGTCGCCCGGCGAGGGCCTCCAGATGCAGACCACCGAGCGGCTGCGCCTCACCCTGCAGGCCGGGGAGGTGCGCGAGTTGCGGCTCGAGGCCGAGGCCCTGCGGGCGGGGGCACTCGACAACCAGATCACCGCCTTTGTGAACGGTACCCCCGCCGCCTTCCCCAGCAAAACCACCCTGCTGGCCTTGCCGGTGCTGGAGCCTTACCGGCTTTCCACCATTACCCTAGACTTTACCGTTGAAAACATCGCCCAGTACGACCGCCTGCTGCTCACCCACCTACCTCCCGAAGGCGCCACCTACGAGCCCGGCTCGGCCCGGCTGGAGGGCCGTCCGTTACCTGATCCGCATGTTGATGATAGGGGGCGCCTCTTCTTCGAGCTGCCCGGTGCGCGAATAGAACATCAAGCTCCGAAGGCCATCTCTCGCTTGAGCTACCAGCTGCGCCACCGCGGGGCCCTGGGCCCGCTGGCCCAGCCCACCCTGACCCTCCAGGTGGGCGACCGGGAAGTCTATCTGCAAGGCCAGCAACGCTTTGCCGATCTGGAGAAAGCCCGACCGATCATCAGCCAGCAGCGCGACGGCTTTATCCAGGAGCCCCTGCCCGGCACCCTTTTCCGCGCGGACAAGGCGCGGGTGGTGCTGCAGGCCCCCTACGGCCTCGAGGTTCGCCTCACCCTGAACGGCCGGGAAGTAGACTCCAAAAACCTTGGTCAGGCCACCTACGACAGCGACAAGGGCCTCCAGCGCCTGGAGTACTACGGCCTGCCCTTGCAGCCGGGCCGCAACCTGATCGAAGTACAGACCGCGCTGGGCTCGGATCGGGTGGAGGTCTTCCTGGCCGGTAACCCCACCCGCCTGGAGGTACGCCCGGTGCGCCTCCTGGCCGATGGCCGCACCCCGCTGGAGCTAGAGGTGCGGGCGGTGGACGGGCTGGGCCTGGCCTCGGGCTTCGGCCCGCTCACGGTAGAAACCTCCGGCGAACCCCTGGAACCGGACGCTTTCCCGCTGTTGTCGGGGTATCAGGTGCTCCTACAAGACGGTGTAGCCCGGCTGCGCTTCAAGCCCACCGCCACCCCCACCCTACTGCGCCTGCGGCTGACCTTTGGGGAGATAAAGGAACAGGCCGAGTTCTTCGTGCTGGGCCGCCAGACCCAGCTATGGCAGTTCCAGGGCAGCGTGGGCCTGCAGTTGGGCGAGAGCCTCCAGGTGTTCGGCCTGGGACGGGGCTACCTGGAAAGCCCCTTTGCCAGCGGAACCTTGCGGGCGGCGCTGGACGGCTCGCTCCGCTTCAACCAGGGCCAGCCCCAGGTAGAAACCGGCCTGCGCGAGCTGCCCGACCCCACCGGACGCTTCCCCCTAACGGGCTCGGGCCGGGAAGCCACGCTGCCCCTCCGCTCGGATGACCCGCTGGCCCTGCGCTACGAC
>Ga0308416_1000743_pt1 | contig 11310 bp, 12 predicted proteins | sample HotsprSampleOS60_FD_203468 | JGI IMG/M metagenome (GOLD analysis project Ga0308416, IMG submission 203468) | Hot spring phototrophic mat microbial communities from Octopus Spring, Yellowstone National Park, Wyoming, United States - 20090730_OS60 ... | reverse complement strand
TTGGTTAGCAGAGAGGCTGGGCCATGAAGTTCCCAGTCTTCTTCCAAAAGCCGGGTTAGTACCCGCAGAGGTTTACAAGGATACCCATTTTGAAGGGAGGGCTCGCAGTTGAGCGATTTCGTGGGAAAGGACGCGATAAAGTTCTATAGGGTATCCGTTTCCTTTGGCTCTTACTCAGCCGTGGAGGGTGTGAACCTCTCCGTGCGGGCGGGGGAGTTCGTGAGCCTGGTGGGGCCCACAGGGTGCGGCAAGAGCACGCTCCTCAACGTGGCCGCGGGCCTCCTCCCCCCAAGCTCCGGGGAGGTCCTCCTGGAGGGGAGGCCCCTCAAAGGCCTTAACCCCGTGGCGGGCTACCTCTTCCAGCAGGACGCCATCCTCCCTTGGAAGACAGCCTTAGACAACGTAGCCCTGCCTCTGGTCTTCCGGGGGGTGGGCCTACGGGAGGCCCGGGAGAGGGCCCTAGCCTGGCTAGAGAAGGTGGGCCTGGGCCGGTTTCCCCGCCTTTTCCCCCACCAGCTTTCCGGAGGGATGCGGAAGCGGGTGGGCTTGGCCCAGGTGCTGATCGCCGACCCCCACCTCCTCCTCATGGACGAGCCCTTCTCGGCCCTGGACGTCCAGACCCGGCAGCTTATGGAGAACGAGCTTCTGCGCCTGTGGCAGGAGGACCGCAAGACGGTCCTCTTTGTCACCCACGACCTGGAGGAGGCCATCGCCCTCGCTGACCGGGTGGTGGTTCTATCTGCCGGCCCCCGGTCCCGGCCCATCGAGGATTTTCCCATCCCCTTGCCCAGGCCCAGGGACGTGGCGGAAATCCGGCTTACCCCTGAGTTCTTGCGCCTGCACCGAGAGATCTGGGAGCTCCTCAGGGGGGAGGTGATTCGCGCCCATGCAGGGGCTTAGGCTGAGGCTTTGGCAGATCGGGCTTCTCCTGGGCTTCTTGGCCCTTTGGGAGTGGGCCTCGAGGACCGGGCGCATAGACCCCTTCTTCTTCACCAAACCCTCGGATATCGCGGCCCGGGTGTGGCGTTGGTTCGCCACGGGGGAGGTCTATCCCCACCTCTACGTGACCTCAGTGGAAATGCTCTTGGCCTTTTTCTTCGGCACCCTCTTTGGGGTCCTCATGGGTTTGTGGCTGGCCCTCTCCCCGGCCGTGGCCGTGGTGCTGGACCCATACGTGAAGGCCATAAACGCCATTCCCCGGGTGGTCTTGGCCCCCATCTTCACCCTTTGGTTTGGCCTAGGAATCCTGTCCAAGGTGGCCCTGGGGGTCACCCTAGTCTTCTTCGTGGCCTTCTTCAACACCTACCAGGGGGTGAAGGAGGTGAGCCCCGTGGTCCTCGCCAACGCTAGGCTCCTTGGGGCTAGGCAGGGCCACCTCCTCCGTCACATCTACCTTCCCGCCGCGGCCAGCTGGATCTTCAGCTCCTTGCGCACCTCCATCGGCTTCGCCGTCATCGGGGCGGTGGTGGGGGAGTACCTAGGGAGCGCCGCAGGGCTGGGCTACCTTATCGCCCAGGCGGAGGGGGTTTTTGACACCACGGGGGTCTTCGCCGGGATGGTGGTCCTGATGGTCTTCGTCCTGGTTTTGGATGCCCTGGTGGGCGCTTTGGAGAGGCGTCTTCTGGCCTGGCGCCCCAGGGCAGAAGGAGGTAAAGTATGAAGCGAATACTCGTGGTTCTTCTCGTTCTTGGAGCGGCTTTTGCCCTGGCCCAGACCCGGGTGGTCCTGGGGGTGGGGGGAAGGACGGCGATCATCTACCTGCCCCTCACGGTGACCGAGCGTTTAGGTTTCTTTAAAGAGGAGGGACTGGATGTGGTCATCCAAGACTTCGGGGCCGGGGCCCGGGCCCTCCAGGCCCTCATCGGCGGGAGCGTGGAGGTAGTTACAGGCGGGTACGACCACACCATCCAAATGCAGGCCCTTGGACGGGACATTGTGGCTTTTGTTTTACTCAACCGGTACCCTGGCCTTGTTTTGGCTGTTAGAAAGGACCTAGAGAGCGAGATTCGTTCCATCTCCGATCTCAAAGGACGTAGGGTGGGGATCACGGCCCCTGGGAGCTCCACCCACATCTTTGTCAACTACCTCTTGATTAAGAGCGGCCTGAGACCAACAGATGCTTCCATAGTCAGTACCTCGGTGGGTGCCCAGGCGGTGGCTGCCGTCCAAAATAGACTGGTAGACGCTATCTCAAACGTAGAGCCAGCCATAAGCCTGTTAGATGAACGGGGCTTGATTCGAGTCTTGGCAGATACGCGCACAGCCCAAGGAACACGGGCGGTTCTGGGTGGTGAATACCCCTTCGCCTCCCTTTACACTACCCGTGCCTGGTTGGAAAGAAATCCAGACAAAGCGCAAAGGCTTACCAACGCCATGGTACGAGGGCTTCGGTGGATGCAGGGTAAAAGTGCCGTAGAAATTGCACAGATTTTGCCTGAAGAGTTCTTTCTTGGTGACAGGGACCTCTATATCCGCACGCTACAGAGGAACCTAGAGATGTTCTCCCCAACCGGTCGCTTCAGCGAAACCGCACCCTTGAGGCCTCTAGTCGTGCTTTCTTCCTTCGATGAAAACGTCGCTCGAGCTCAATTTGACCCGAAGCGCACCTTTACCAACGAATTTGTAGATCGGGTCCCGAGAAGATAGGGAGTCTTGGGTGGAAAACTAGTCTGTCCGGGCCTGGGAGGGTGCATGGGAAGGACGCTTTACGAGAAGGTTTGGGAAGCCCACGAGGTGAGGAAGCTCCAAAACGGGCAGAGCCAGCTCTTCATTGACCTCCACCTCCTCCACGAGGTGAGCAGTCCACAGGCCTTCGGGATGCTCAAGGACCTAGGCCTCAGGGTGCGCTATCCCCACCGCACCTTCGCCACCGTGGACCACATCGTCCCCACCCACGATCGCACCGAACCCTTCCAGGACCCCCTGGCCCAGGCCATGCTGGAGGCCCTCCGAAAGAACACCCAGGAGCACGGCATACCCTTCTTTGACCTAGGGAGTGGGAACCAGGGCATCGTCCACGTCATCGGCCCTCAGCTGGGCCTCACCCAGCCTGGGATGACCATCGCCTGTGGGGACTCCCACACCTCCACCCACGGGGCCTTCGGGGCGGTGGCCTTCGGCATCGGCACCAGCCAGGTGCGGGACGTCCTGGCCACCCAGACCCTGGCGGCCCAGAAGCTCAAGGTGCGGCGCATCAACGTGGAGGGAAGGCTGGCCCCCGGGGTCTACGCCAAGGATGCGATCCTCCACATCATCCGCCACCTGGGAGTAAAGGGGGGTCTGGGCTACGCCTATGAGTACGGGGGGAGCGCAGTGGAGGCCATGGACATGGAAAGCCGCATGACCCTTTGCAACATGTCCATTGAGGGCGGGGCTCGCATCGGCTACGTTAACCCCGATGAGATCACCTTCCAGTACCTCGAGGGCCGCCCCTACAGCCCCAAAGGGGCGGAGTGGGAGGAGGCCAAGGAGGCGCTGGCTCGCCTTCCGCTCCGACCCCGACGACCCTTACGACGACGTGGTCACCTTCCGAGCTGAGGAGATCGCCCCCACGGTCACCTGGGGCATCAACCCGGGCCAGGCCATCCCCGTGGACGGGCGGATCCCCCTTCTGGAAGAACTCCCCGAGGAAGAAAGGGGCGTGGCCGAGGAAGCCCTTGTCTACATGGGCTTCAGGCCCGGCCAGTCCATCAAGGGGGTCCCCGTCCAGGTGGCCTTCATCGGGAGCTGCACCAACGCCAGGCTCTCCGACCTCAGGGAGGTGGTCCGCCACCTGAAGGGGCACAAGGTGAAGAAGGGAATCCGGGCCCTGGTGGTCCCGGGCTCGGAGTGGGTGGCCAGGAAGGCAGAGGAGGAGGGCATCGCCGAAGTCTTTCGGGAGGCAGGGTTTGAGTGGCGGATGCCGGGTTGCTCCATGTGCGTGGGCATGAACCCAGACCGCCTGGAAGGGGACGAGCTTTGCGCCTCCAGCTCCAACCGCAACTACAAGGGGAGGATGGGAAGCCCAAGGGGGCGCACCGTCCTCATGAGCCCCCTCATGGTGGCCGCCGCCGCTGTCGCCGGGGAGATCGCCGATGCCCGGGAAGTGTTTGGCATCGGGAGGTAAAACATGCTGCCTAGACTTACGCGGCCTCCGTTTGCGGTGCCCACATTCCGCACCCCTCACTCCAACAGGTAATATCGCCCTGCCCCCAGCAGGCGCACCGCGGTCTCGTGATGGGAGGCCAGGTTGAGGACCAGGGGCCTGCTCTCCAGCACCACCAGGCGCACCCAGATGAAGAGCTGGAACACCCAGCGCAGGGTGGGTCTTTGGGTAGGCTTACCCTTCTGATCCGGCAGGCTGAACCCCGTCTCGGCCAGACCCCGCCGCAGCGCCCACTCCCCCAGGGCGTAGACCAAAAGGGCCAGGGCCATCACCCGCTCCGGCCGCTTCAGGAAGGTGCTGCCGGTGAAGAACAGGGGGGCCTTGGAGAAAGCGGAAGCCCCGCTCCACCGTCCGGGTCTGGTCCTTGTACCGCCCCAGCACCTCCGGCCGGCAGGGCCTCCCGGTCCAGGACGTCCGTGGCCAGGAGGAAGCGCCCCAGGCCCCGCCTCGCCCGCTCCAGCTTCCCAGGCGGGCCAGGAGGCGGTGGCCCACCGCCAAGGGCGCCTCCCCCTTCCGGGGACGCCCCACCCGTCCCCGGCGCCGCTCCTCCTGCACCCCCAGGTAGACCAGGCGGTGGTGGGGCAGCCTCCCACTGGCCTCCTCCAGGGCCCGCCGGGCGTCCGCCTCGCAGGCGAACCTCCGGGAAAGGAGCTTTCCCAGGGTCTTCTCAGCCTCCCCCTCGGCCCGCGCCACCCGCCGCCGGAGGCCCTCTTCCTCCTCCCGGGCCCGGGCCTCCTTGAGGGTAGCGCTCACCCGCAGGATCCAGGAGAACCCCGCCAGGGCCCGGAGGTTCTCCCGGCGGTAGCCCGCCCCGTCCAGCACCACCACCGCCCCCAGGTCCAGGGCCTGGCGGTAGCGGGCTAATAGAGGCACCAGGGCCTCCCGGTCCGACGGGTTCCCGTCCCCGGGGGCGAAGCGCGGGGGAATCCCCCCGGTGTCGGCGCAGACCAGGTTCATCACCCACTGCTGGAGGTCGGGTCGGTGGTCCCGGCTGTAGCCGTGGGTGACGCGGATGGCCCCCACCGCTTCCCCCAGGCCCTCCCGCCCGTGGACGTGGAAGCTGGTGGAGGGCCCTTACCGGGAAGGGAAAGGCCTGGCGGGCCGCTCCAGGAACACCCCGGTGACCAGGGTGTCCAGCATCCGGCCCACGCGGTCGTCGTCGGGGGTGACGCCGGGACCCAGGAGCAGCTCGGTGGGCTTGCCCTGGAAGAAGCGGCCGAAGAGGTGGAGGGGGGCGGCGACGAAGCCCAGGGCGTTCAAGAGGGCGGCCTTGAGGGCCATACCGGTGGAGACCTTTTCCCCGGGTCTAGGGCCCACGAGACGGTCCACGCTCTCCACCAACCGGATTCTGTCCAGCACGCTGGCCACCAGGCCCAGGTGGCCTAGGTCGTAGACCTGTAGGTTGGGTGGGGTTTCCATCCCAAAATCCTAAGGCATGGGGGGAGGGGTGCGGAATGTCGGGAAGATCATCGAGTCGGTGGGTTCCGCCCTGACCGAACTATTCCCCAAGCGCATACATGCCACCACCCTCCAGGGCTTTGTGCTCAAGGTGTGGGGCTTCATCTTTGCCCACAACTTCAGGCGGCTGGCCAGCGTTTTGTAGGTAGCAACTTGGGTTAAGCTAGCGCAAAGAGGCCGGGTCGCTGGCGTCTCGCAAAGCATCTCCCAGCGAATTGAACGCAAGCACGGTTGCTAGAATCAGACCCCCGGGGTATAAAGCCAGCCAGGGCGCATTGTAGAGATAGTTTTGCGAGTTGGTAAGCATGTTGCCCCAACTTGCTGCGGGTGGCTGCACCCCCACCCCGAGGAATGAAATGGCCGACTCCAGCAGAATTGCCCCAGCAATACCAAAGGAGGCATTGACAATGATGGTGGGGGTTACCTGGGGCAGGATATGTCGAAAGATAATGCGAAAATCCTGTGCACCCAGGGCCCGTGCAGCTTCTACATAGATTTCCTGCCGCACCGCCAGGATTTCGCCGCGTACTAAGCGCGCGAGTCCCATCCAAGAAGTAAAACCTATCACTAAAACGATATTGGCTAGGCTGGGGCCCAAAAAGGTCAGCGCACAAAGCACGATGAAAAAGGTGGGGACTGCCATAAAACCATCGGTCAGGCGCATCAAAACGTTATCCACCCAGCCCAAGTAGTAGCCAGCGAGAGCTCCAAATGTCACGCCAATCAAAACCGCAACGAGTACCGCAAAAGTGCCCACTGCCAACGAGACCCGTCCTCCTTCCATTAAGCGAATGAGCACATCTCGGCCTACCTCATCGTTGCCAAGAGGGTTTTCCAGACTGGGGCCAGCGAACTGTTTGGCAAAGTTGAGGCTGGTGGAGTCTACCTTGTATAAGAGCGGCCCCACAAAAGAAAACAGGTATAAGAAGACCAAAACGATCAGCGAAATAGGCCCTACCCGCTGACGCCAGAAACGCCGCCAGACCCGTGCGCTATACGAACTAGGTTGATTGGTAAGCGACAGAGCCATTGTTAGTCTCCAATAGTTTGCGTTTCAACCTACGTACTGATTTTCAGTCCTCCAAGCGAATGCGCGGATCCACTAAGGGATAAACCAAATCCACAATCAAGTTGATTAATACCACCGCTAAGGCCACGAAAAGCGTGATACCCATGATCAGCGGATAATCGCGGCTCAGGGCAGCTTCCACGGCAAGCCGTCCCATGCCAGGCCAGGAAAAAATGGTCTCGGTAACCGCCGCCCCTCCGATCAAACGAGGCATTTGCAGGCCGATAATGGTGATTATGGGAATTAGCGCATTGCGCAACACATGTCGAAGGTTAAGTGAACTTTCCGGTAAACCTTTGGCCCGCGCCGTACGCACAAAATCCTGTCGCGCTACTGAGCGGACACTAGACCTTGTATAGCGGAAAATTTCTGCAATCCCTACCGACGACAAGACAATCACTGGTAGGATCAGGTGTTTCAACCGGTCGCCCAGAGAAAAATCTGCTCCCGGAGTGGCTATGCCCCCAGCTGGCAGCCAGTTCAATGTAACCGCGAACAGAATAATCAGGAGTAGACCCAGCCAGAATACCGGCATCGCTACAAAAAGCACGCTCAAGAAGCTGAGGAAGTAGTCTATTCGGCTGTTTGGTCGTAGACCTGCCAGTAGACCCAACGGAACGGCTACCAGCACCGTAAACAACAACGCCAGTCCAGCCAACAGCAAGGTGTTTGGAAGGCGACTCATTATGGTCTGTACGGTAGTGGTCTGAAAGGCAAAACTGCGACCCAGATCGCCCTGAGCCAGCCTAGAGAGCCACAGAATGTATTGCTCGTGGATCGGGCGGTCAATGCCTAACCGTCGCTCAATGATGGCAACCTCCTCTGCCGTCAGGCGGGTGTCAGCAAGCACTGATGGGCCTCCTGGCGCAATTTGGATTAAGCCGAAGGTAACCAGCGTAACCACCCACAAGACCAGCAAGGCGTGTCCGAGGCGTTTGAGAACATATACCCAGATCATGTGTCCATAACGCAAGCGATGAAGCATCCCTCAAGAAGACATTTGAAGGGATGCTTCGTCGCCATATGGGTCAGGAGGAAATTTTACTGGCCAAAGAAAAACTTCTCTGTGTGGCGAAGCGCGTCGCGGATGCCCAGATTGGGCACCCCTTGAAGGCGAGCGTTCACAGCTTGAATCTCGCGGGGGTAGTAGAGCACCAAGCCGGTGGGGTCGCGCAATTGGATGCTTTGAATACGAGCATAGATGGTGCGGCGAATCACTTCGTTGCGCTCAGCACGGCCCTGCTGCAAAAGACGATCTACCTCGGCATTGGCATAGCCCACGTGGTTGTTGCTCTGATTAATGCCATAGAAGCTGTACTGATCAGGATCGGGAGGGGTTGTCCACCAGGTTAGCACAGCCTCGAAACGGGCGGGCAAAATGACATCGCGTACCAAAGCGGCAAATTCCATGGTCTGTAAACTCACATCCATCCCAATGCGGCGCAGGTCTTGTTGCACGGCCAAGGCTGCTTGCTCACGGCTGGGATTACCCCGATCTACTTGTAGGGTGAACTTAAAAGGTTCGCCCTGGGCATTGCGGAGTATGCCATCTGGCCCAGGCCGCCAACCAGCTTGGGCCAACAGTTGACGGGCACGGTTAGGGTCGTAAGTGATTTTGGGGAGATTGCCAGCAAAGTAGTCGCGCAATGCAGTGGGAATGGTGCCCACAGGATAGTCGGCGTACCCGCGCAGAACGCCATCAATAATGGCCTGGCGGTTGACCGCATAGTTGATCGCTAAGCGCACCTCAGGAGAACGGAACAGCGGAAGTCGCTGGTTGAAACCCACATAAAAGTGCTGTACAGCTGGGACTTGGCGAACCTCGATGTTAGGTGCACGCTCTACTGCGGACAGGTTGCTGGGCTCGATGGTGATGAAATCGAGTTCGCCTGCTCGTAACTGGGCAGTCTGGGCGTTAATATCTGGTACTATGCGGAATACAATGCCAGCGAGACGGGGTTTACCTCCGTAATAGTCGGGGTTCGCCTCGAGGGTAATGGAAGCCCCGGCCTGTACTCGAGTCACACGGAAAGGTCCAGTACCGATGGGACGGGTGCGGTTGAAATCCACAGCCTCATTAAGGTTACGACCTTGCAGGAGATGGCGAGGGATGATGCCCGCATTGTGTCCCAAAAGGATTAAGAAGGGCGCAAAAGGTCGCTTTAGAACAAAACGCACGGTGAGCGGATCCACTACTTCTACCCGCTCAATGGGCTCGAAGTCAGAGGCTAACCGCGAACCGGAGTTGGGATTCCGGGCTAGATCAAAGGTGAACTTAACATCTTCGGCGGTAAAGGGTTGCCCGTCATGCCATTTCACACCCTGACGCAGCCGGAAGGTATACGTAAGAGCGTCCTGTGAGATGGTCCAGGAGCGGGCCAGATCGGGGGTGGGTCGGAGGTTTTCATCTGGTCGTACTAGGCCAGGGAAAATCACCTTGTTTATCAGGATTGAACCTAGATCGGGTGCAATCACCGGATTCATGATCGGGTCGTTGATTAGGGGAATGCGCAGGATGTTACCCTGAGCCAGCACCCCGCTGCCCAGAGCCAGGACTAAACTAAGAATCAACTGTTTGTGCATCATGTCTGCCTCCCAAGTTTTTCAGATGAAACATCTTCACTGCATCGCGCTTTCCAGCACGGCTCTGGCATCACGCAGTGCAGCTACCAAGCGATTCTGTCCACGAGTCAGGTGGGTTTTGATGAAACCTCGCTGCCAATCGTCAGCTTGGTCAAGACTCAACGCAGGCGCCAGATCGGGCAGGGGTGGGATAGTTTCGGCGGGGTCGTGGAAGAATCCTGGCTCACGGGTATAGTTGACCGGTACCAGAAGTCGCGCCAAGCGACGAATGGCATGGTTGGCAACTTTGACTTTGGGGTTTTGCACGTTCAGCTTCTCGAGACCCTTGCAATGAGCAGCAAAGTGACCCAGCGTCATCTCGAGTTGAGCAAGTGCCTCGCGGCTAGGAGCAAAAGAGAAGTGTTCGCCCGCAGCAGTCTGGTAGCGCTGTAGGGTCCGGCGGAAATCGTCCAGGGTGTGCAGAAAATCGAAGGGGGCGATGGTAGCATTGACATTACGAAACACAGCCAGCAGATAGATCTTAATATCGGTTAACAAGATGTCGCGGTCGGCAATCTGCATCGTGTCGTCTTCAGTGTGCCAGGCAATGTTGCCACCGCAACCGCCCACGGCATAATATCCCTTCTCTTGACGCAAGTCTTCGGGCATGGTGGATAGCAGCATGAAGTAACTGCTGATGCCGATGTTGTTGAAAGAGTAGTCGCCGGCTTGGTGGGGACGCCCACCTTGCGCGGTCTGCCCGGTAACATCGAAGATCACCTGGCGTGCAAATGCCTCGGTTTCGGACATCCAAGAGATGTCGTGATACGAGGTGGCCCAGCGGCAGCCTGGTGAATCGCAATTGACCTGGGCAATGCAATTTTCGTAGAGGTCTATGGCAAATGTGTCAGCAAACCAGGTGCTGCCTGCGTAACGACCAGTAGAGTGGCCCGGCCACCAGGCAATTCTAACCGAGCGCTTGAGCTGCTGGCGATTGTGCCATAGCACCCGAGCAATCTCGAGCAGGGCTGCGTCGCCCACTGCATTGTCACCAACCCCCACATCCCAGGAGTCGTAGTGGCCGTGCAGCAAAACGAACTTGTCGGGCTCTTCACTGCCAGGAATTTCGACCACCGGAACTGGCGAGGGCCACCAACCTTCGGTTACTTCGGCAAAGAGGGTTGCGTTTTCCCCCCGCTGGGCTGCGGCAATTAGTTCGAGGCCGTCAAGGCGATTGACCGCCATTACCGGAATGGTGGGCTTGCGGGGCAAGTCATGCAAATCGGGAACGCCCCAGATGGTAGTGCAGATGCCCCAATGGACATTTTGACCGGGATTGACAGCGATTACACCAACCGCTCCACGGGCCTCGAGCTCGGCCACCTCACCCGGCATTCCATAGCCTTCGGTCACAACGACTCTTCCTCGAATTTCCGAGTCAGATATAGGCATTATGCGGGTAAAGAGTTCGTTGGCTCCTTTGGCGTAAGTACTGGGAGCATAGCCCAACGGTGCCGTCAAACCTTGTGCAGGCTGACTCATGGCCATCGGTTTGGCACGAAAACTGCGTCCCCCCAGTTCTACATGGGCCTTGCCCGGCAAACTTAGGAACAAGCTGGGCTCGTGCCATTGGTAGGGCACACCGTGCTGATCCAAACGTTTGACAATCTCCTTTGCCGCGATACGCACATCGTCTGGATGCTCACGCACCATGGTCGAAAAGCGCTCGACCAGTTCCCAGGGCACCTCGATGTTAATTTGCTCAAGCAAGTCCTCTTCTAGTTTTGTTAGCGTTTTTACCAAAGCTGAGCCACCTCCTTGTTTTGCTAGATAAAACGATGTTTTGTGTAATAAATCGGATGAAATAGAGTATAGAATCACGTAACTGCTACTGTCAATAGTCCACTGGACTTACGCGGCCTCCACCTGCACCGGTAACAGAGGGCTCAAATCCAGGCTCAGCTTACCCGCGATGAGTCTCCGTCGGCATTGGTAGAAACTCAACCCCAGCCCCTCCCGCTGCCGCTCGATGCGCCCATAGGCCACCAACCCCAAGGCCAGATGGGCCAGCAGCCTG
>Ga0308416_1000741_pt1 | contig 11318 bp, 11 predicted proteins | sample HotsprSampleOS60_FD_203468 | JGI IMG/M metagenome (GOLD analysis project Ga0308416, IMG submission 203468) | Hot spring phototrophic mat microbial communities from Octopus Spring, Yellowstone National Park, Wyoming, United States - 20090730_OS60 ... | reverse complement strand
TCCACGCGGGCGCGCAGCGACGCGAAGTCGCGCTTCAGCGTGTCGACATCGACGCCCAGCCCCGCCAGCTCCTGCTGGAAGGTCTGCGCCAGTCGCTGCAGGGTCTGAAGCGCCTCGTTGAGCTTCTGCAGTTCCTGAACCTGCGTGCGCAGCTCGTTAATCTGGCGTTGCAGATCCTCCGCTGGCGGCGGCTCCTGTTGGTTTCCTGGACGCTGCTCGACCGCCGTGAGGCGTCGATCCAGTGCGCGGAGTCGCTCGTCGATGTTGCGGTAGGCGCGCGCAATCGCCTGCGCAAACTCAGCACGGGTCATGGTGCGGTTCGGGCGGAAAGTGCCATCGGGGTAGCCCTCAAGAATGCCCAACTGCACCAACTGCTCAATCGACTGATACGCCCAGTGCCCAGGCGGGACATCCCGCATCTGGGCGAAGGTCAAGCCCGTAATCAGGCTCAGACCAGCCACACTCATCAGCAAACGCTTCATAGAAGCATCCTCCTCCGTGAGTTAGATTAGAAGGATGACTCTGAGGCGTTTCGGGAAGAGGCGCGTTCAGCCGTTCCGAGGTTCCCTGAAGCGCATTCCCTTGCGCACTCCGAATCTCCTTCGCCTTATATATTACCCAATAGACTCCCGAAAAGTCAAGGGTTCAAGGCGCATGCGCCCGCCTACGCTTGCCGCCTATACGCCCTGAATCTGCACACCCAATACCTGGAGGAACCTTGCCAACCATTCGGGGTGGGCGGGCCATGCGGGCGCGGTCACCAAATTCCCATCTACGACCGCCTTATCGGGGGGAACCTCCTCGTAGCGTGCGCCTGCCAGGGTCAGCTCGGGACCGACGGCAGGGTAGGCGGTCGCAGTGCGTCCCTGCAGCACGCCCGCGGCTGTGAGTACCTGCAACCCGTGGCAGATAGCAGCGACAGGCTTGTTCGCCTCGAAAAAGTGGCGCACGATTTCCAGCACCTTCGGCTCGCGGCGGATGTATTCAGGCGCGCGCCCGCCTGAGATGACTAACGCCGCATAGTCGGAGACATTCACCTCGTCGAACGAGTAGTTTAGAGTGAAGTTATGACCGGGTTTCTCGGAGTAGGTCTGGTCGCCCTCGAAGTCGTGGACGGCAGTGCGTACCTTCTGTCCTGCACGCTTGCCAGGGCAAACCGCATGCACTTCGAAGCCGACCATCTGCAGCGCTTGGAACGGTACCATGACCTCGTAATCTTCAGCGTAATCCCCAACCAGCATCAGAATCTTGCGCGCCATAGCGAACCTCCTCGCAAGGCGAGAATACCTTGCGCCATATAGGATACCCGAAATTTCTCGGGGATTTCAACCCCTTGCTGTTCAGCGGGGCGACAGGTGACTTGCACTCATCCGTGTAGGTATCCCAGTATCACGCCCGCTGCGGCGGTTGCCAGCGTGCTGAGCGCGTTCACAGCGTTGTTGTCGACGCCGCTTAGCCCCCCGATTCGCTGGGTAGGCGCACCGCAGCAGAGTGGGCGCTCCGTCTTCGTCGCGCATAGAAGGCATCGATACCGCGTCTGAAGCGTCGCGCCCAGTAGGCTGTCCAGCCCCATGCCCATAACGCCAAGCGCGGCGGCGAGAGCGAGCGGCGCTACCGCTTGCAAGAGAGGCTGCCCGCTCAGGACAATCACGCATGCGCCCCCTACACCCGCCAGCGTGCCCTGCCAACTAACCCCGCCCGATTCGCCTGCAGGGATACATCGCCATGTGGTAAGATGCCGCACAGGGCTGCCAAAGCGCACGCCGAACTCGGTCGCCCAGGTGTCCGCTGTAGCGGCTGCCACGCTCGCAAGGTAGCCCAGCCAAAACGCCTCCGCCTCTGTGGGCAATAACATCGCGCCCCAGCAACAGAGCGTTGGCGCAAGCCCGTTCGCCAGCACCTGCGCGGCAGTGCGCGGCTCGATGGTGTGGGGGCGTCCCAGCGCGCGGGGGAGCAGGCTACTGGTGAAAAAGAAGCCAACCATCGGCAGGCTTGACCACACGCCGCCTGTTCCGAACGCGCTCGCGCCCACCACAACCGCCGCCCACGCGCCGCCTCCTGTCAACAGACGCCATCGATACGCCAGCAGGGCAATCAGCCCTGCGACGCAAGATCCTATCAGCCAGTTCACCAAGATCCTATCAGCCAGTTCACAATTGTTCCACCATCTCTGGGATGGTGGCGAACCGATAGCCGCGCGCTTTGAGGAGGCGGATGAGGTCGGGCAGGGCGTCGGCGGTGTGGGGGTAGGTGTCGTGCAGCAGCAGGATGCTACCGTTGCGTGCGCGGCGGGCATAGCGGTAGACCCAGCGGTGGTCGCTGCACGGCGAGGTTGGTTCGCCCAGCACAGTCGCCATCACCACAGGAAGGTTCCATCGTTGCGCAGCGCGGCGCACATTCTCGTTCAGCGCCAAATACGGCGGGCGATAGGCGACAAACTTCACGCCTGCCCGTTGCGCCAGCACTTGGCAATCGCGAATCTGTCGCCACACCTGCTCTTCGGTGAGGTCGGTCTGGCGTTGGTGGTCGTAGCTGTGGCAGCCGAGGGCGTGCCCCTCGCGCACGATGCGCCGCGCCAGTTCGGGATGTCGCTTCAGTTTCGTGCCCACGACGAAGAAGGTCGCTTTCACGCCCTCCTGCTTGAGGACATCCAGCACGCGCGGGGTCGTTGCGGGGTCGGGTCCGTCGTCGAAGGTGAGCGCGACGACGCGCTGCGCGGGGTCGCCCCGCCATAGCACCCCGTCGCGCATCGTCAGGTCGCCGCGCAGTCGCGCCAACCAATACGCGCGGCTCAGCAGCCGCTCGCGCGACTCGCCCGTAAGGTCGGGTAGATAGAAGTAAAGCGCGAGCAGGCAGAGCAGCGCGTCCGCCCAAGCGACCCAGCGCATCGTGGGGTATTATACCGCAGGTATGCGGTCGGACTTGGCGCGCGTCGGTGCGGTGCTGCTAATAGGCGTGGTGCTGCTGATTGTGGGCTTGCAGTTTTTGCAGGCGCGCTTCTCGGAGCGGGGGCACTACCTCATCCAGGTGCGCTTCGAGGACGCACGCAATATTTCGGTGGGCGCGTCGGTGCTGATGGCGGGCGTGCCTGTGGGGTTCGTGCGTAGGGTTAGCTTGGAAGGCGCGCCGCCGAAAGCCGTTCTCACACTCGCGATTCGCGAAGAGGTACAGATTCCGCAAGGCTCCACCTTTCGGCTCTCAGGGGGGCTGCTGCTGCCAGGCGAGACGCGTGTGGAGATTCTCCCGCCCGACCGAGTACGCGGCGTACTTGCCGCAGGCAGCATAGTGGACGGCGCGCCGCCGTTTGACCTCAGCCGCACAGTAGACCGCTTCACGCCCGAAATCAGGGCGACTTTACAGGAGGTGCGTCGCACGCTCGCCGCCACGCGCGCCCTGCTGGAAGACCAGCAGCTGCGCGCCAGCGTCCAAGAGACGCTGCAGGCAGTGGAACAGGCGACCCAACAGACCACGCGCTTGCTCGCGCAAGCTGAAGGGCTTGTCGCCGAGAACCGCGACTCGGTACAGCGATTGCTCGCAAATGCGGCGGAAGCGACCCGCGAGATGAACCGCGCCCTGCAATCCGCGAACCAACTGCTGCAAGACCCGCGACTGACGGACGACCTGCGCGCGACGCTCGCCAGCGCACGCGCCAGCGCGGAGCGCGTCGAGCAGATTCTCGGCGAGGTGAACCAACTCGTCGCCGACGAGAGCCTGCAAAGCGACCTGAAGGCAACTGCCAGCAATATACGCACAGTAAGCGAACGCGCTGTGGAACTCGCCGATAAAGCAAGTGCAGTGTTGGAAAACGCCGACACGCTCACCCGCAACCTGAACGAGACGGTCAACGAAGCCAAGCCCATCCTCCAGCAGGCAGGCGAATCGTTCCGCAAGGTCAACGAGTCGCTGGAAAATCTCGTGAGCGCGCGCACCTTCGGCATCCGCGACGCGACCTATCGCCTCGAAATGGGCTATAACACCGACGCCCAACGCTACCGCACCGACCTGACAGCGACCTTCTACCTGCAGAATCGCAGTCAGCTCATCATTGGGCTGTACGATTTCACCGAATCGGACGATCTGATTGCGCAATACGGAACGCCGCTCGCCGACAATCTCCTCCTGCGCTACGGAATCTATGGCGGCAAGGCGGGGCTTGGGGTAGACTATAGGCTCGGCGAGCAGGGACTGCTGACGGTAGACCTGTTCGACCCGAACAACTGGCGCGGGCACGCGCGCCTGCACTGGCGCGTGTCAGACGGCGTGTGGCTCTGGGGCGGGCTGGACAGCCCCTTCCGACACAATCAGCTCGCGTTCGGCGTGCGCATTCAGCGATAATTTGCCTAATTGCATAGGCAGAGAAAAATAGGAGGCAAGAACGATGGAAGTGATTCTTGTGCGCGATGTGCCCAATCTGGGCAAAGCAGGCGATATTAAGAAGGTTGCGGGCGGCTACGCGCGGAACTACCTGATTCCGAAGGGCTGGGCAGTGCCCGCCACGAAGGGCAACCTGAAAATGCGTGCGGAGCGCGAGCGCGTGCGCCAAGCGCGCGCCGAGCAACTCCGCCAAGCCGCGCGCGACGCCGCCGCAAAGCTGAACGGGCAGACCGTCACGATTCAGGGACGCACCGCGCCCAACTCCACGAAGCTGTTCGGCGCGGTGACTACCGACGCCATCGCCGAAGCCATCCAGCATCAGCACGGCGTTCGCGTCGACAAGCGCACGATTGACCTGCTGGAGCCAATCAAGACGGCGGGGACACACGCGGTGGCGATTCGCTGGGAGGCGGACATCGAGGCGACGATTACCGTCGAGGTGTTGGGTTCGGACGCGCAGGGTTAGCCCACGCGCTGGCGGAGGCGTTGCACGCGCTCGCGCAGGCGGGCGTCCTGGCGCAGGCGATGTTCCGCTTGCTTGTAAGCGTGCAGCACCGTTGTGTGATCCGCGCGTCCTAACGCCTGCGCGATGCGCTGCCACGATTCGCCCGTTGCTTCCCGCGCGAGGAACACGGCAATCTGGCGCGCCTGCACGACCTCGCCTCGACGACTGCCGCCGAGAAGCTCATCTGGGGGCACGCCTAATTCCTCGCACACCGTGCGCACAATCCGCTCCAGCGAGGGCGTTTGCACAGGCTGCGGCTGCGCGTGCACTAAATACGCCTGCAACGCTTGCGCCGCCAACGCCTGCGTAATCGGCTCGCCCGTGAGCGAACTCTGGGCAATCACGCGCGTTAATACCCCCTCCAGTACGCGCACATTCGATTGTATCTTGTCGGCGATGAACTCGGCGACCGCCAGCGGCAGCGCAACACCGTCGCGCTCCGCCTTATTGAGCAGGATGGCGACGCGCGTCTCCAAGTCGGGCGGCGCAATATCGGCGCACAGCCCCATCTCGAAGCGCGAGCGCAGTCGCTCCTCAACGCCGATGAGCTCGCGCGGAGCTTTATCGCTGGACAGCACCAACTGCTTGCCCGCCCCGTGCAGCATATTGAAGATGTGGAAAAACTCCTCCTGCGTGCGTTCCTTGCCTGCGATGAACTGCACATCGTCCACCAGCCACAGGTGTACGGCGCGGTAGCGCTCGCGGAACTCGTCGGCTTTCTGCTGGCGCATCGCCTGCACATAGCCGCGCACGAACTCCTCGCCGCTGAGATACACCACACAAGCGTTTGGGGCGCGCTGGAGGAACGCTTGCCCAATCGCGTGCATTAAATGTGTCTTGCCCAGTCCGGGCGGGCTGTAGAGAAAGAGCGGGTTGTAGCGGCAGTTGCTACCTTGCGCGACAGCGATTGCTGCGGCGTGCGCTAAGCGGTTGCTCGCGCCGACCACAAAGCTCTCGAAGGTGAAACTCGGATTGAATTGAGGGCGCGGCAGGGCGGGCGCGCTGCGGGCAGGCGGCGCGGTTGGCGCGGCGACAGGCGGGGGCGGCGGCTCAGGCGCAGCATCGGCGCCCACAAACTGCACCACCACAGGGAACCCCAACTGCTGGCTTAACGCCTCCTGGAGGTCGCGCTGGAACCGCTGCTGCACCCAGTTGCGCCCGAACGCGTTGTCCAGTCGCAAGCGCACGCAATCGCCCTCGATGCCTATCGGCGCAATCGCCTCAAGATACCGACGGCTGGAGGGAGCCACGCGCGGTAGCAACGCCTGCACCACATTGCGCCACGCATGGCGCAAACGCGCCGCGCCGATGTCCTCCCCAAGTTGCAACTGCTCTGCGAAACGGTCGTCCCTGCGCATCGCTCTGTTTGCGTCCCTGCTCTCGCCAACGGGATGGGCTATATATTAGCATGCCTGCCCCCTGCCTCCTGCAACTTTATGGGGATTTTGAAAGACCGATAGCTCCTTAGAAACCCACAGACAAGCGCTTGAAAGTGAAAATCGCGCTTTTCCGAGAATTTTTGCGCTCGGAAGCACTGATACTTGTCAAATCCAATCGGTAGTGGGGTGGTTTCTCACCCATACAAGATTTGCCTCCTGTTGTCGCAAAAACCTTCCAGTTTAGGTATACTCTCCGCCGATGACGACGAGACAAGCCTTTGACGCGGAGCTGCAGGAGCTGGAGACGAAGGTGCTTGCAATGGCGAGTATCGTGGAGGGGATGGTTGCGGACGCCGTCGAGGCGCTCTGGCGGCACGATATGGCGCGCGCGGAGCAGGTGCTTGTACGCGACGACGAGGTAGACCAAATCGATGTGGAGATTGAATCGAGCTGCCTACGGCTCATCGCCCTGCAGCAACCGATGGGCAGCGACCTGCGCGTGATTGGCACCATCATGAAGATGATCACGGATATCGAGCGGATCGGCGATTACGCGGTCGATGTCGCCAAAGCCGCGCGCAAGATTCGCGATGAGCCGCCTGTAGAGCAACTGGTAGACATCCCGCGCTTGGCGAACGCCGCGCGACGGATGCTCTTGGAGAGCATCGAGGCGTATGTCAAGCGCGACCTCCAAAAGGTGATTCAGGTCTGCCAGCAAGACGACGAGGTGGACGCGATTTATCGGCGTCTCCGCACGCAGTTGCAAGAGATTATGCGTGAGCATCCCGAACAGGTGACGGCGGCGTCATGGCTTCTGCTGGTTGCACACTACTTGGAGCGTATCGCCGATCACGCGACCAATATCGCCGAGCGCGTATGGTTTATGGAGACGGGACGGCTGGAACAGTTGGCGAAGAAGCACAAGAGCGGCGCGCTGGAGGAAGCATACGCTGAAGCCGCCCAACGCGCCGCCGAGAGCCAGAGCAGCGGGAATGGCGCAGACGCTGTCTCTATCTGAGCGCTGGCAGTCGCTGCAGGCGCGGATTGCCGCCGCGTGCGCCCGCGCGGGGCGCGACCCCGCCGAGATCTGCATCGTCGCCGTGAGCAAAGGCGTCCCGCCTGACCGAATCGCCGACGCCTACACGCTCGGACTGCGCGACTTCGGCGAGAACTACTGGCAAGAGGCGCGCACAAAACTGGACGCTCTACCCCACGACATACGGTGGCACTTTATCGGACACCTCCAAACCAATAAGGTCAAATATGTCGTGGGTCGGTTTGCATTAATACAAGTGGTAGATAGGGTATCCTTACTGCAGGAGGTGCAGCGCGTGGCGCAGAGGCGCGGGTTGGCGCAGCCAGCGCTTATCGAGGTGCGCCTTGCAGCAGTCGAAGGGCGCGCGGGCGTCTCGTTTGAAGACGCGCCCGCGCTGATTGAGCAAACGCTGCGCGCCGATGGCGTCGAACTGCAGGGGCTGATGGGCGTCGCGCCCAACACAGACGACGGGCGCGTCATTCGCGCGGCGTTCCAACGCCTGCGCCGCCTCTACGAGACGCTGCCCGCGCCGAACCGACGCTGGCTGTCGATGGGCATGAGCCACGACTTCGAAATCGCTATCGAAGAGGGCAGCACGATGCTGCGCCTCGGCAGCGCGCTTTTCGGCGCGCGCCCATAAACACCTTACAGGGAGGTAGATCGATGAGCCGCTATTACGAGGAGATGGATGAGGCATACGAGGCGCGACCGACTCTGTGGGCGCGTGTGCGCACTTGGGTCGGGCTAAGCCGCGAGGAAGACGAGAACGAGGTGCTGCCTGCCCATGCAACCGATGTCCGCTATCGCCGCGTGCAGGCGTACCACATCAGCATCCGCAAGGAGGTCCTCAGCTTCGAGGACGCGCGGGTCGCCGCCGACGGGCTGAAAGAGGGCGTCCAGCAGATTCTCAACCTTGCGGCGACTCCGCAGGGCTTGCGCGAGCGCGTGATTGACTTCCTCAACGGCGTGGTGTACGCGATAGAGGGCAGCGTAGAGCGCGTGAGCGAGCATGTGTTCGTCTACGCGCCGCCGCAAGCCATCATCGACGCGCCCACCAGCACACGCGCGCGCAGCGAAGGAGAATAGCTGGTGGGGATGGGACGCTAAGGGCTGGTAGTAGCACACATCATCATTGCTGTACCCGTGTCAGGGATTACGGAGACGCCGCGCCCCCAGCATAGGCAACAATCGCGCCCGCCGCTGGGATTTCGCGCTTGACAGGCGTACTCATGTCGGTACGCTGTCCCTCTGCAGGAATCGCCGCTCGCGTAGAGAATAGGGGGAACCTAAACCCCTCGATTGCGTATATCGATGAGGTAGACACTATGGCAAGGAAGAAAACAGCGCCTGTATCAGAACCTACAGAGGCGCCCGCCCGACGGCGGCGGCGCACGGCGAGGCGTCGTATCGAAGTCCCGCACACCCTACCGATCCTGCCCGTGCGGGATAATGTCTACTTTCCCAACACGCTCGCGCCTGTGCTCGTGGGGCGCGAGAAGTCGCTCCACGCCGTCGAAGCGGCGTTGGAATCGTACAACAAGCTGATGCTGCTGGTGACCCAGCGCGATGTGACCATCGACGAGCCGACGCTCAGCGATCTGTTTGAGGTAGGGGTGGTCGCCGAGATTCTGCAAGCCATCCACGCGCCCGACAACACGATGCGCGTTGTGTTTCGCGGGTTGCAACGGGCGCGCCTCGTCGCGCTCGAATCAGACGAGCCCTATCTGCTGGCAAAGATTGAGCCGATTCTTGCGCGCGAGATAAGCCTCACCACAGACATCGAGGCGCTGATGCGTTCCGCCGTCGAAATGTTCGAAGAAATCGCCTCACAAGAGCGCAGCATCCCGCCCGAAGTCGTCGCCACCATCTCGTATATGCAAGAGCCAGGGCGACTCGCCGACACAATCGCCCACTTCGCGCCCATGCGCTTTACCGACAAGCAGAAGGTTCTGGAGACCGTGCCCATCAAGGAGCGGCTGGAGACGCTGGTACACCTGCTGCGCCACGAACTGGAAATCGTTGAACTCCAGCAGCGCATCCGCGACCGTGTGGAACAGGAACTCGGCGACACGCAGCGTGAGTATTATCTGCGCGAGCAACTCAAAATCATCCAGCGCGAGTTAGGCGAGCGCGACGAACGGTTCTCGGAAGTGGAAGAGTACCGCAAGCGCATCGCCGAGTCGGGCATGCCCGAAGATATCGCCGAGCGCGCCCTCAAGGAAGTAGACCGCCTCGAAAAGATGCCCTTCGGCTCGCCCGAAGCGTCAGTCATCCGCACCTACCTCGATGTGATGCTCTCGCTGCCGTGGAAAGAGCGAACCGAAGACCGCGTGGACATCGCGGAGGCGGCGCAAATTCTGGACGAAGACCACTACGGGCTGAAAAAGGTCAAGGAGCGCGTGCTGGAGTTCTTGGCGGTGCGCAAACTCGCAGGCTCGCTCAAAGGACCGATTCTGTGCTTCGTCGGACCGCCTGGGGTGGGCAAGACCTCCTTGGGACGGTCGATTGCCCGCGCGTTAGGGCGCAAGTTTATTCGCGTCTCGCTGGGCGGCGTGCGCGACGAGGCGGAGATTCGCGGGCACCGACGCACCTACATCGGCGCGATGCCCGGACGCATCATTCAGGGGCTACGCCAGGCAGGCACGCGCAACCCCGTGTTTATGCTGGACGAAATCGACAAGCTCGGCTACGATTTCCGCGGCGACCCCACTTCCGCCCTGCTGGAGGCGTTAGACCCTGAACAGAACGATAAGTTCTCCGACCACTACTTGGAAGTGCCGTTCGACCTGTCCGATGTGATGTTTATCACGACGGCGAATACGCTGGAGACCATTCCGCCGCCCCTGCGCGATCGGATGGAGATTATCCAGTTTTCGGGCTACACGGAGGACGAGAAGCTACATATCGCGCGCGACTACCTGATTCCGCGCGTGCTGGAACGGCACGGGCTAACCAGCGAGCAGTTGGAGATTACCGAAGGCGCGCTGTTGCGCATTATTCGCGAATACACGCGCGAGGCGGGCGTGCGCAACCTGGAGCGCGAGCTGTCCACCATCTGCCGCAAGGTCGCCAAGCAGGTCGCGGCAGGCGAGCAGGTGCATGTGGTCGTGGATGCGCCGCAGGCGTCGGAGTTTCTGGGCAAGCCGCGCTTCCGATTCGGCGTCAAAGAAGAGAAAGACGAGGTGGGCGTGGCGATGGGGCTGGCGTACACCGAGTTCGGCGGCGATGTGATGGCGGTCGAGGTCGCCGTAGTACCCGGACACGAGGGACGCCTGTTGCTCACAGGGCATCTGGGCGAGGTGATGAAAGAGTCGGCGCAGGCGGCGATGACCTACATCCGCTCGCGCGCGCTCCATCTCGGAATCGATCCCGAGTTCTATCGCAACCGCGACATCCACATCCATGTGCCCGAAGGCGCGATTCCGAAAGACGGTCCGTCGGCGGGGATTACGATGGCGACCGCGCTGGCGTCTGCGCTGATGGGGCGTCCTGTGCGGCGCGACATCGCCATGACGGGCGAGATTACCCTGCGCGGGCGCGTGCTGCCCGTCGGCGGCGTCAAGGAGAAGGTCATCGCGGCGCACCGCGCAGGCATCTACGAGGTCATCCTACCCGCCGAGAACGAACCCGACCTGGACGACATTCCCGACCATGTGCGCAACCAGATGAGCTTCCATCAGGTGCGCCACATGGACGAGGTGCTTCCGCTGGCGCTTGTGCAAGGCGAGCGGCTGGAAGATCGGCTCAAAGAGGCGGAACACCTCGAAGCACGGCTCTAAAACTGCACGCCCAGTCGTAGGCTCCCTGAATAGTTCGGTCGCGGCTGAGGTTGGGCGTCGACGCGGGGCAGTTGCAGGTGCGCCTCCAGCGAGAGGTAGAATCCCGCCATCTGGCGCGTTAGCCCAAGGCGCAGCGCGGCTTCACGCAGGAAGGCGTCCCGCTCCCACTCCGACTGCTGGTAGCTCAATCCCAACAGGGTGTAGGCGTCTAAGCGTCGGCGCACGCCCAGCAGGTAGCGTCGCTC
>Ga0308416_1000739_pt1 | contig 11345 bp, 12 predicted proteins | sample HotsprSampleOS60_FD_203468 | JGI IMG/M metagenome (GOLD analysis project Ga0308416, IMG submission 203468) | Hot spring phototrophic mat microbial communities from Octopus Spring, Yellowstone National Park, Wyoming, United States - 20090730_OS60 ... | reverse complement strand
GTCGAGCGCCGCCCGGTATTTCAGTGCTCTTCAACGAGCCGAAATTGCTGAAATCCAAGCTCCTTGCGGAGCTAGAATCGACCGCCGATGATTTCAGTGCTCTTCAACGAGCCGAAATTGCTGAAATACGTCGGGGGCGCCGTGGGGCGGCATCCTGGGGGCAATTTCAGTGCTCTTCAACGAGCCGAAATTGCTGAAATTCTTATCTTAGAGTAGAAGACCCAAGCGAGGAGGAATTTCAGTGCTCTTCAACGAGCCGAAATTGCTGAAATCGATGAGGCGCTTGCTATCGTACCGGAAACGCTGCATTTCAGTGCTCTTCAACGAGCCGAAATTGCTGAAATCTTGCCGCGCAGCTCGGGATCGTCGGCGTGACGACGACATTTCAGTGCTCTTCAACGAGCCGAAATTGCTGAAATTCAAGACCGCAAAATCGCGGGAAAATCTCGAAAATTATTTCAGTGCTCTTCAACGAGCCGAAATTGCTGAAATCGGGTACGTCGTCTCGTATCACATCCCGCTAAGCGATTTCAGTGCTCTTCAACGAGCCGAAATTGCTGAAATGCGAACGACCCGGATCGCCCGACCGTCGCAGACGGCATTTCAGTGCTCTTCAACGAGCCGAAATTGCTGAAATCGCTGCGCGCGCTTGAGACCGCGATCAGAAACGGATATTTCAGTGCTCTTCAACGAGCCGAAATTGCTGAAATCTCGCGGTTTGAGCAGTGGCTGCGCCAGTTAGTGAGATTTCAGTGCTCTTCAACGAGCCGAAATTGCTGAAATTTCTTCTGGCGACGCAGCGGTATCGGTCAGAACAAATTTCAGTGCTCTTCAACGAGCCGAAATTGCTGAAATTTGACCGCAACCGCGCCGATCTGCCGCAGCGCGCCGAATTTCAGTGCTCTTCAACGAGCCGAAATTGCTGAAATCGGGCGATGCTGCGCGGGACCGGCGTCGGCCAGCCGCGATTTCAGTGCTCTTCAACGAGCCGAAATTGCTGAAATCGAACTGATGACGCGCGAGGGAGTTACGGTTCCGAAATTTCAGTGCTCTTCAACGAGCCGAAATTGCTGAAATCTCCAGCGCGCCGAACGCGCCGCGCTGCGCGTCAGATTTCAGTGCTCTTCAACGAGCCGAAATTGCTGAAATGGCGCGCCGATGCTGTTTGATCAGCTCGTCGCAGATTTCAGTGCTCTTCAACGAGCCGAAATTGCTGAAATTGAAAAACTGATACCGACAATGCACTATCGGCTAATATTTCAGTGCTCTTCAACGAGCCGAAATTGCTGAAATCTTGCGCGCCCGCGTTCGCAATCGCCGCCGCAGCGATTTCAGTGCTCTTCAACGAGCCGAAATTGCTGAAATCTGCCGGTGCAGGCGTTTACGACGACGGTCGCATCGAATTTCAGTGCTCTTCAACGAGCCGAAATTGCTGAAATCGGGCGCTGGGCGTCAGTGCGCGACGCGGCGGAAGATTTCAGTGCTCTTCAACGAGCCGAAATTGCTGAAATGATCCGATGCGAACGGATTTCCAACGTTGCGGATCATTTCAGTGCTCTTCAACGAGCCGAAATTGCTGAAATTGCGCGCAGGCTGGCAGAAGCTGCGGCGAACGCAGCAAATTTCAGTGCTCTTCAACGAGCCGAAATTGCTGAAATCGCGTAGGTGCTGGCGTTCGAGAACACGAGCGACATATTTCAGTGCTCTTCAACGAGCCGAAATTGCTGAAATCGAGTCAGATACCATTCGAACTCGTGATGATAGGATTTCAGTGCTCTTCAACGAGCCGAAATTGCTGAAATTCTGGTAGACGGACGATTGCCTATGTATAAAGCGAATATTTCAGTGCTCTTCAACGAGCCGAAATTGCTGAAATTCACCGCTGCGGACTACGAGTTCTCAACGTCCGACGAATTTCAGTGCTCTTCAACGAGCCGAAATTGCTGAAATCGTCCGTCGGAACGCAAAGGGGTGGTTGGCGTTCGATTTCAGTGCTCTTCAACGAGCCGAAATTGCTGAAATAGCAAGAAATCCGATACCAGTGCACAGTATGACCGAATTTCAGTGCTCTTCAACGAGCCGAAATTGCTGAAATCAACGCGGTTTGCGCGGCGGTGTCGCGCAGCGGCGGTATTTCAGTGCTCTTCAACGAGCCGAAATTGCTGAAATCAGCGCCAGGCGCTGCGCCTCCCATGTCGCCTCCGCCATTTCAGTGCTCTTCAACGAGCCGAAATTGCTGAAATTCCTGGAGCGGCAGCGCCACGTCCAGGAATCCATCGATTTCAGTGCTCTTCAACGAGCCGAAATTGCTGAAATTCAGCAGCGCATCCAGGAGCTGCGTCGCCAGCGCGAATTTCAGTGCTCTTCAACGAGCCGAAATTGCTGAAATCGATTCGTCCGCGTCGCGTCGCCGCCGTCCGGCGAATTTCAGTGCTCTTCAACGAGCCGAAATTGCTGAAATCTGGACGATCTGCTGCGCCCGGCGTGGCTGTGGGTGCAATTTCAGTGCTCTTCAACGAGCCGAAATTGCTGAAATTGGGATCACTTGACGCCGATACTGATTGACCGTTGTCTGAAATTTCAGTGCTCTTCAACGAGCCGAAATTGCTGAAATCCGGGCAAACTGCTGTACCGCGGCGTTCTTGACGAATTTCAGTGCTCTTCAACGAGCCGAAATTGCTGAAATCACGCGCGGACGTTCCGGAACACCGCGCCGCCGTCATCGATTTCAGTGCTCTTCAACGAGCCGAAATTGCTGAAATCTGGCTTGCAGCGGTCTGGGCGATCCAGTCCGCGCTGCATTTCAGTGCTCTTCAACGAGCCGAAATTGCTGAAATCAGAAAACACAGCCGGTCCTTATCGTCGGCGAGCCGCTATTTCAGTGCTCTTCAACGAGCCGAAATTGCTGAAATCAGAAAACACAGCCGGTCCTTATCGTCGGCGAGCCGCTATTTCAGTGCTCTTCAACGAGCCGAAATTGCTGAAATCTTCAACGACGGCGCTTCGCACAACAACTTCGCTTCATTTCAGTGCTCTTCAACGAGCCGAAATTGCTGAAATTGTCTCTTTGTTCGCAGAATTACCGATTTTGGGCGAAGATTTCAGTGCTCTTCAACGAGCCGAAATTGCTGAAATTGTCAACATATTCTTTATCCTCTACAAGCATTCGCATTTCAGTGCTCTTCAACGAGCCGAAATTGCTGAAATGATGTGCTTGCGGCGTATGGCGATCTGCCCATTGACATTTCAGTGCTCTTCAACGAGCCGAAATTGCTGAAATTCATGGATAGAGGACGCGCCTGCTGGAGCAGGAGCATTTCAGTGCTCTTCAACGAGCCGAAATTGCTGAAATCCGTGATATTCGCGAAGTTATGAACAAAATAGTGAATTTCAGTGCTCTTCAACGAGCCGAAATTGCTGAAATATGACCGGAATCGTGACGCCCTGGGCGCGCCGAGCGATTTCAGTGCTCTTCAACGAGCCGAAATTGCTGAAATTAGTAAATATCCGCACAATTCTGAATAATATAGTGAAAATTTCAGTGCTCTTCAACGAGCCGAAATTGCTGAAATTTGACGCGTCGCGGTGCAAGCAGCGGGCGACGCGCGAATTTCAGTGCTCTTCAACGAGCCGAAATTGCTGAAATCGTACTGCCGGAAGAACAATTCGGCGCGGTCGGCGTATTTCAGTGCTCTTCAACGAGCCGAAATTGCTGAAATTGTCACCGCACTATTGGCCAATAGAGGCCTAGACAAAATTTCAGTGCTCTTCAACGAGCCGAAATTGCTGAAATTCGGCACTACGCTTCACTTCACGCGCAAGTTGCTCATATTTCAGTGCTCTTCAACGAGCCGAAATTGCTGAAATCAGCGAAGATGTAGAGTGCATCAATTTCTTTGGTTATTTCAGTGCTCTTCAACGAGCCGAAATTGCTGAAATTCGGCGTCGGTCAGCACTCTGACCAGACGCTCAACCATTTCAGTGCTCTTCAACGAGCCGAAATTGCTGAAATCGGGCAGACTCCTCATCCGTTCGCGGTCTACGCGAACATTTCAGTGCTCTTCAACGAGCCGAAATTGCTGAAATGCGTGGACGGCGTCGCCATCGGTGCGGCAGAATAACAGGATTTCAGTGCTCTTCAACGAGCCGAAATTGCTGAAATTGCCGGAAGACGTCGCGACTGAGATTTTGGATCGGATTTCAGTGCTCTTCAACGAGCCGAAATTGCTGAAATCGGATTGGGCTGAGGAAGCGACGCGGCGGCAAGTCGATTTCAGTGCTCTTCAACGAGCCGAAATTGCTGAAATGCTGCCGGACGCGCTGGAGGGCGCGGCGGCGGTGAATTTCAGTGCTCTTCAACGAGCCGAAATTGCTGAAATTTTCTATGCGGTGTTGTGACATCCGCTGATGTTGCGATTTCAGTGCTCTTCAACGAGCCGAAATTGCTGAAATCTTGCGTACACCCGATCCCGCGCCGCGACCGGACGGATTTCAGTGCTCTTCAACGAGCCGAAATTGCTGAAATCGTACTGCTGCTGCTTCGCCAGCGTCGCCCCGCAGCGATTTCAGTGCTCTTCAACGAGCCGAAATTGCTGAAATCGGTGGACAGCTATGTCGCCGTCCAGGAGCATATGCTATTTCAGTGCTCTTCAACGAGCCGAAATTGCTGAAATCGCGCGCGATCTGCGCGCGCTTGCCGACCACCTGGATTTCAGTGCTCTTCAACGAGCCGAAATTGCTGAAATCCCGATCGGGGCGCATGCCGGCGTCCCCCCGATCGATTTCAGTGCTCTTCAACGAGCCGAAATTGCTGAAATTCGTCGATGCGCCAAAGCGCGGCGACGAGCTGTTTATTTCAGTGCTCTTCAACGAGCCGAAATTGCTGAAATCTGTATGGCGCGGGGTTGAAGGGCTTAGAGTGCCTGGTATTTCAGTGCTCTTCAACGAGCCGAAATTGCTGAAATGACGCCGCACGTTGTTGACGAAAAGAACTGACAACTATTTCAGTGCTCTTCAACGAGCCGAAATTGCTGAAATGGCTTTACCGGCCGGTCTAACCGTGGACGCACGTATTTATTTCAGTGCTCTTCAACGAGCCGAAATTGCTGAAATCTGACGTCATTCAGTTGCTGAAAACTTATACCAAGATTTCAGTGCTCTTCAACGAGCCGAAATTGCTGAAATTTCGCGCGTCGGACGAAGCCGACCAGACCGCGTTTCATTTCAGTGCTCTTCAACGAGCCGAAATTGCTGAAATTGCGACACGCTGTAGCGCCACGTGTCGCCTTCGGCTGCATTTCAGTGCTCTTCAACGAGCCGAAATTGCTGAAATTTATTGAATTAATCTACGACATCCAACGTTATTAAGATTTCAGTGCTCTTCAACGAGCCGAAATTGCTGAAATCGCGCTGCTTGCGGCGCTGGCGGCGCTCCAGCGCGCGATTTCAGTGCTCTTCAACGAGCCGAAATTGCTGAAATCAACGACGTCGATGATGTCCGTCGCTAACACAATCAACAGATTTCAGTGCTCTTCAACGAGCCGAAATTGCTGAAATTTTCGTCGTGGCGATCATCCGTCGCTGGCAGAGAGATTTCAGTGCTCTTCAACGAGCCGAAATTGCTGAAATCCGACACAACACCAGTTCGGTGTACGCGACGGGCAAATTTCAGTGCTCTTCAACGAGCCGAAATTGCTGAAATCGATCATCCGCGGCGTCGAGATTGACTTGTGTCTGTAATTTCAGTGCTCTTCAACGAGCCGAAATTGCTGAAATCGCGGCTCATCATCTTCGCCGACGCCGACGTTGGCGATTTCAGTGCTCTTCAACGAGCCGAAATTGCTGAAATTTCGAGATTGAGCGCTTTGATGTCGTAGCGCTCAGTATTTCAGTGCTCTTCAACGAGCCGAAATTGCTGAAATCTGTCTCGTTGTAGAGAAACGTCAGCGTCAATTCGACATTTCAGTGCTCTTCAACGAGCCGAAATTGCTGAAATATACCCCGCGAACAACTGCCGATTGCGCTCTTCGAATTTCAGTGCTCTTCAACGAGCCGAAATTGCTGAAATAAATATTCGAGTACCAGTCGCTCGAGGAAGCTGCGAATTTCAGTGCTCTTCAACGAGCCGAAATTGCTGAAATTGCGCGGCAAGCGCTGCGAGCGGGTCGGACGCGTTGATTTCAGTGCTCTTCAACGAGCCGAAATTGCTGAAATCGGGCAGACTCCTCATCCGTTCGCGGTCTACGCGAACATTTCAGTGCTCTTCAACGAGCCGAAATTGCTGAAATGAAGTGGGTGCGCAAGCCGTCGCGGCTGTCGCATCCGATTTCAGTGCTCTTCAACGAGCCGAAATTGCTGAAATCTACGAATTCTCGACGTCCGATGACGGCGACGAGCGATTTCAGTGCTCTTCAACGAGCCGAAATTGCTGAAATTCACCGTTGCTGCTGTGACGCCCCACGCCGACCGCATTTCAGTGCTCTTCAACGAGCCGAAATTGCTGAAATCGGGCGCGTCACGCTGCCGCCGGTCTATGCGCGTTCATTTCAGTGCTCTTCAACGAGCCGAAATTGCTGAAATCTTGATGACAAGCCGATAGTTCCGTATCATCGTGCGATTTCAGTGCTCTTCAACGAGCCGAAATTGCTGAAATCGTAGCGCCGTGCTGTCAACCGATCAACGATCCCAAATTTCAGTGCTCTTCAACGAGCCGAAATTGCTGAAATTGCGGATTAGGTATCCGCTAGGCGCGCAAACTGCAAATTTCAGTGCTCTTCAACGAGCCGAAATTGCTGAAATGTTGTGACCGACAGAAGCGATACGACGTTGCTTGAAATTTCAGTGCTCTTCAACGAGCCGAAATTGCTGAAATCCTTCGGGTCGCGCACGCCAAGCGCGGGCGCGTCCATTTCAGTGCTCTTCAACGAGCCGAAATTGCTGAAATTTTTCCCTCCTTTGCAATAAAAACCCCGCGCTTGCAATTTCAGTGCTCTTCAACGAGCCGAAATTGCTGAAATCGACCTGCTCGCGTCCGCTGCAAACGCGAGCACGGATTTCAGTGCTCTTCAACGAGCCGAAATTGCTGAAATTGATCCGCAGCTTCTGCCGCAGATTGCCCGTCCGCATTTCAGTGCTCTTCAACGAGCCGAAATTGCTGAAATCGCCAGCGCGAGCGTGTCGATGAGCAGCGCCTTCGATTTCAGTGCTCTTCAACGAGCCGAAATTGCTGAAATTACCGAATCGCCGAGATGTCGCTGCTGACGCAGCGAATTTCAGTGCTCTTCAACGAGCCGAAATTGCTGAAATTTTCAGATCGGTCTGGTTCCGTCGGCGCACGTACTGATTTCAGTGCTCTTCAACGAGCCGAAATTGCTGAAATCCGAGACGCGCCGCGCATGCGCGGCGCGCGGTCGATATTTCAGTGCTCTTCAACGAGCCGAAATTGCTGAAATTGATGACGTCCACCGGAACGAACGGCGCGGACGCGGATTTCAGTGCTCTTCAACGAGCCGAAATTGCTGAAATCGACGGGAGGAGGCAGCGGGTCGGGAAGATCGTCGATTTCAGTGCTCTTCAACGAGCCGAAATTGCTGAAATGATGCGCTGCTCGCTGCGCTGGCGGCGCTCCAGCGTGCATTTCAGTGCTCTTCAACGAGCCGAAATTGCTGAAATGCGTACTGCTGCTGCTTCGCCAACTTCGCCCCGCAGCGATTTCAGTGCTCTTCAACGAGCCGAAATTGCTGAAATCAACACCAGCGACGCAGCGCGGTCGATCCGCATCATATTTCAGTGCTCTTCAACGAGCCGAAATTGCTGAAATTTTTGATGTCTTGATATCTTGACATCTTGATGTCAGTGATTTCAGTGCTCTTCAACGAGCCGAAATTGCTGAAATCCGCGCACAGCGGGATGAGCGCGCCGATCTGCTCCAGATTTCAGTGCTCTTCAACGAGCCGAAATTGCTGAAATCCGCAAGCGCTATGCCGCGTCCTGCTTGCTTTGTGCACATTTCAGTGCTCTTCAACGAGCCGAAATTGCTGAAATGTCGCGTAGTTGCTGGCGTTGCTGAAGACGAGCGACATATTTCAGTGCTCTTCAACGAGCCGAAATTGCTGAAATCGCCTCGCAAGCGCGGGTATTTTTATGCAACCCGTAAATTTCAGTGCTCTTCAACGAGCCGAAATTGCTGAAATGCCCCAGCCTTACGCAGCAGCCGCGATCTGCACGAAATTTCAGTGCTCTTCAACGAGCCGAAATTGCTGAAATGGCTATGTCGCCGTCCAGGAGCAGGAGCATATGCTATTTCAGTGCTCTTCAACGAGCCGAAATTGCTGAAATACCCGAGCGACGCTGAACCCTACGTCGCGATGGTGAATTTCAGTGCTCTTCAACGAGCCGAAATTGCTGAAATCTGCCGCCTCCAGCGGACCACGTCGCTGAGACGCAGATTTCAGTGCTCTTCAACGAGCCGAAATTGCTGAAATTATACCGCGCCAGCCGCGAGTTGTCAACCGCCGTATTTCAGTGCTCTTCAACGAGCCGAAATTGCTGAAATTCATCAAGTCGCCCAAGGGCACCGGAAAGACGCAGATTTCAGTGCTCTTCAACGAGCCGAAATTGCTGAAATTTCTCGTCGTCGCTGACTTGCACGCGGCGGCGAAGATTTCAGTGCTCTTCAACGAGCCGAAATTGCTGAAATTCAGCGTTGTTCCGCCAGCCGCGTCTTCAATAATGACATTTCAGTGCTCTTCAACGAGCCGAAATTGCTGAAATATCGCGCGTACTTCGCGTACCTCAAACGCAACCGCTGATTTCAGTGCTCTTCAACGAGCCGAAATTGCTGAAATTGAGCCGACAATCAAAACAATGAAAGCGCGTCCTCATTTCAGTGCTCTTCAACGAGCCGAAATTGCTGAAATCGGTTGGGCGTGAGACAAACAAAACCCCTCGCCGTGCATTTCAGTGCTCTTCAACGAGCCGAAATTGCTGAAATCGTTCCGTTGCGACGAATACGCCAATAAAGCACGAGATTTCAGTGCTCTTCAACGAGCCGAAATTGCTGAAATTGCCGCGCAGCATTGCCCGCGCTTTCAGCACCGCGTATTTCAGTGCTCTTCAACGAGCCGAAATTGCTGAAATCGTGCGACGGGTCGGTCGCGCGGGGGCGCGGCGTTTCCATTTCAGTGCTCTTCAACGAGCCGAAATTGCTGAAATGGCGGCGAAGCGGCTGAAGCAGCCGTACCGCGATCTGGATTTCAGTGCTCTTCAACGAGCCGAAATTGCTGAAATCAGCCGCAGTCCGCCAAGCGCGGGGATGATCCGCACATTTCAGTGCTCTTCAACGAGCCGAAATTGCTGAAATTCTGCGGCGCGCTCCACGGCAAGCGCGAGGACGAGATTTCAGTGCTCTTCAACGAGCCGAAATTGCTGAAATCGCCGCGAGCCAGCGGTTGTACTCCAGCCCGTCGCCATTTCAGTGCTCTTCAACGAGCCGAAATTGCTGAAATCCGGTGCGCGCAGCACGCGCCGCACTTGCTCCCACAATTTCAGTGCTCTTCAACGAGCCGAAATTGCTGAAATCAGCGTTATCGTTCACCGGATGCGTCTCGACGTCAGATTTCAGTGCTCTTCAACGAGCCGAAATTGCTGAAATGCATTATTTGTTCGCACAGATTACACGAGCACGGTGAATTTCAGTGCTCTTCAACGAGCCGAAATTGCTGAAATCCACGTCAACGTGCTGTCTGTGCGAAAATCGATTACATTTCAGTGCTCTTCAACGAGCCGAAATTGCTGAAATAATGAACGTCAGCGTCGCCTCGCCGACGTCGGCGTATTTCAGTGCTCTTCAACGAGCCGAAATTGCTGAAATACGTGCCGGAGACGGCGTTCGCCAGCCGCTGGGGAAGATTTCAGTGCTCTTCAACGAGCCGAAATTGCTGAAATCGGACGCCGTCGCATCCTATTGCGCATGGCCGGTGGATTTCAGTGCTCTTCAACGAGCCGAAATTGCTGAAATCTGGCGGCGACGGAGGACGCGATCCGCGCCAAAGGATTTCAGTGCTCTTCAACGAGCCGAAATTGCTGAAATTTCAACGCAGCGGTCGAGACACTGCAAATCACCGTATTTCAGTGCTCTTCAACGAGCCGAAATTGCTGAAATCGCCAAAGACAAACTGCCGGAACTCGTATCACGACTATTTCAGTGCTCTTCAACGAGCCGAAATTGCTGAAATTTGCAACAAGCATAGCCGTATCCTCACGCGAATGCAGCATTTCAGTGCTCTTCAACGAGCCGAAATTGCTGAAATGCAACAAGCATAGCCGTATCCTCACGCGAATGCAGATTTCAGTGCTCTTCAACGAGCCGAAATTGCTGAAATCGAGGATGAAGCCGCCATTGGTCGTATAGTCGTTCCAATTTCAGTGCTCTTCAACGAGCCGAAATTGCTGAAATGTGATTGATTACTGTGTCTCTATCATACCGCGCAGAATTTCAGTGCTCTTCAACGAGCCGAAATTGCTGAAATCCTTTACCGCCGCCGCGACTTCCTCACGCAGCCGCGATTTCAGTGCTCTTCAACGAGCCGAAATTGCTGAAATCGTCAACGACCGCAATATGAAAAGCCGCAAAGTCTATTTCAGTGCTCTTCAACGAGCCGAAATTGCTGAAATGATATCGAGGTAGCGCTGGTTGATGCGCATCGCGTCATTTCAGTGCTCTTCAACGAGCCGAAATTGCTGAAATCGACGCCGTAGCGCAGCATGCTCCGTTCGCGCAGCATTTCAGTGCTCTTCAACGAGCCGAAATTGCTGAAATACACATCGTGTTTGGGAAGGCAATTGGGACGGAGAATTTCAGTGCTCTTCAACGAGCCGAAATTGCTGAAATAGCCGAACGAATTGACGAAGCGCGAACTCGTAAAGAATTTCAGTGCTCTTCAACGAGCCGAAATTGCTGAAATCATCCGCAACCTCCTACGTCGACGGCGCGCGTACGATTTCAGTGCTCTTCAACGAGCCGAAATTGCTGAAATTCAACGCGCCGGGACGCAGCACGCGCATGGTGATGGCATTTCAGTGCTCTTCAACGAGCCGAAATTGCTGAAATTTCGCGCGTGCGTCGGCGAGATCGTCCGCAGCGACGATTTCAGTGCTCTTCAACGAGCCGAAATTGCTGAAATCGCGAGAATCTCATCCCCGCGCTGCTCGACCGGCGATTTCAGTGCTCTTCAACGAGCCGAAATTGCTGAAATCCCGACCTCCGCTCCACTCCGCATCCTTGTTCCATATCCCAATAACCACACTTCGCCGTTCCTGAGCCTTCCTGGTGCTTCATCTCAGCA
>Ga0308416_1000733_pt1 | contig 11378 bp, 10 predicted proteins | sample HotsprSampleOS60_FD_203468 | JGI IMG/M metagenome (GOLD analysis project Ga0308416, IMG submission 203468) | Hot spring phototrophic mat microbial communities from Octopus Spring, Yellowstone National Park, Wyoming, United States - 20090730_OS60 ... | reverse complement strand
CACCGCGGTGGGGGCAATGGCCACGGGCGGGTGTACCAGGGCGCCTTCCAGGCGTGGGGCGGGCGGGTCCAGGAGGTCCAGCAGGGCCCGGTTGGCCGCCAGCACCGCCTCCGGCGTCCCGCAGTCGTACCACTCCTCCACCGGGTAGGTGCGGACGACCGCCCCCGCGTCCACGTACAGCTGCAGGGCGTCCGCCAGCCAGTACTCCCCACGTACCCGGCGGTCCTCGTGGATCAACCGCTCCAGGCACCGCCGGAACAGAGGGGTGTCGTGGATGAAGTACACCCCTGTGATGGCCAGGTTGCTGGGCGGGTGTTCGGGCTTCTCTACCACACGGAGCACCCGGCCGTGGTCGTCCACCTCCACCACCCCGAACCGCCGCGGGTCGGGCACCTCGCGTACGCCGATCAAGGACACGGGGCTGCGGAGCATGGGCCGGAAGTCTCCGCGGAAGATGGTGTCTCCCAGCATGATGAGGACCGCTTCGTCCTCCAGGTACTCCCGGGCCACGTAAATGGCGTGCCCGTTTCCGAGGGGCCGCTCCTGCCGCACGAAGTGCACGGGCACCTCGTAGTTCTCCCGCACGTACGCCTCGATCTTCTCGCCCAGGTGCCCCACCACCAGGACCACCTCGTCCACGCCGATTTCCAGGAGCTCGTCCAGGATGTGGCCGAGGATGGGTTTGCCCGCCACGGGCATCAGGGCCTTGGGCAGGGTGTACGTGTGGGGGCGGAGCCGGGTCCCGAACCCCGCCACGGGCACGATGGCGCGCACCTCCGAGCCTCCTTCCCGGCGCCGTCCGGTCCGCGGCGCCCACGGGAGGTGTTCTACGGCCGACTCGGGAAACCTGCGGTCCGGTACACTGGTGCCGTGCGGCAGCCCGGCGTCGAGTTCCGCGTCCTCCCCGTGTCCTCGGAGCCGCCGCCCTACCGGTGGCGTGTGCTGGCGGTGGCTACGGTCCAGCAGGCCGGGCTGACCTTCGTGCGTTTCGGGCTCCCGGCCCTGGCGCCCTTCGTGCGGGCGGACCTCCGACTGTCCCTGGCGGAGACCGGAGTGGTCCTGGGCGCCTTCGACCTGGGCGCCCTGCTCGCCTTCTACGCCACCGGGGTGGCCACGGAGCGGGCTGGCGAGCGGCGGGTCATGGCCCTGGGCGCCCTCCTCACGGGGCTGGTGGCGGCGGCGGCAGCCCTGGCTCCTTCTGTGGCCTTGCTGGCCGTGGCTCTGGCCATGGCGGGGGCAGGCTTTCCGTCCAGCCAGGTGGCGGGAAGCCACGCGGTGATGGCCGCCTTCCCGCCCCGGGAGCGGGGTGTGGCCATGGGGGTGCGCCAGGCGGGCCTGCCCGTGGGCGGGCTGCTGGCCGCCTTCCTCTTGCCCTGGCTCGCTTCCGCGTGGAGCTGGCGGGCCGGACTGGTGGCCGCGGGAGTCGGCTGCGCCCTGGCGGGCGCCTTCACGTACGTGGGCCTCGGCCCGCTGCAGGGCCCTCCAGAACACCCACCGGAAGCGGCCGGGCGGGCGGTGAGCCCGTGGCGTGCGCCTGTGGAGTTCTTCCGGAGCCCGCCCCTGCTCCTCACCACCTTGACCGCGTGTCTGCTGGCCGCGGGGCAGTTTGGGCTCACAGGCTACCTGCCGCTGTACTTCGTGGACACCTTCCGCTGGCGTCCGCAGGAAGCCGCACGGCTCCTTTTGGCGGTACACCTGGGGGGGATCGCGGGACGGATGGCCTGGGGGTGGGTGTCGGACCGATGGTTCGGGGCAGACCGCCCCCGGCCCATGGCCCTGGCCGCCTGCTGCGCCGCGGGCACGGTGGTAACCCTGGCCGCGCTGTCCCGGTGGGACTGGGTGCCGCCTGCGGTGGCGGTGCTCGTGGCGTTTTGCGCGGGCTTCACCCTGCTCGGGTGGAACGGCCTGTACGTCACCCTCATCTCGGAGCTCGCGTGGGGCGGCTCCGCGGTGATGGTGGGGCTCAGCATGACCGTCCTGTACGTGTTCACCATGCTCGCCCCTCCCGCCTTCGGGTGGACCGTGGAGCGCACGGGCGGTCACTACCACGTGGCGTGGCTCGGCGTGGTGGGTCTGCAGCTGCTGGCCGCGGCCACGGTGCTCTCGGTCCGCCGCCGGGCGGTGGCCCACGCCCCCGCTTCCGGGGAGTGAGCGGGGAAGGCGGGGCCGGACGGCCTGGGTTCCGCTGTGCTAGCCTGGAGCCGGGCGGTGGCGCAGGTCCCCGCGGAAACACCCGCCCGCGCCAGCCCGGTGGCCATGTGATCCAGGCCGACCGCGTGGAGCTGAACCCGGAGTTCGAGAAAGCCCTGGAGCTACTGGAGCACACCCGCCGCCACGTCCTCGTCACGGGGCGAGCGGGCACGGGCAAGTCCACCCTGCTCCGCTATTTCCTCCAGCGGACCCGGAAGAGAGCGGTGGTCCTGGCCCCCACCGGGGTGGCCGCGGTCAACGTGGGCGGGCAGACCATCCACTCCTTCTTCGGCTTCCGACCCGACGTCACCCCCGACCAGGTCCCACGCCTGGTGCCGGCCGGCGGCCGGGAGGGCGTGTACAAGAAGCTCCAGATGATCGTGGTGGACGAGGTCTCCATGGTGCGGGCGGACCTTCTGGACTGCGTGGACCGGTTCCTCCGCCTCCACGGGCCCCGGCCCCACCGCCCCTTCGGGGGTGTGCAGATGGCCTTCTTCGGCGACCTGTACCAGCTCCCGCCTGTGGTCACCGGGCCCGAGCGGAAGGCCCTGGAGGCCGTGTACGAGACGCCGTACTTCTACAGCGCCAGGGCCCTGCAGGAGGTGGACCTGGAACTGGTGGAGCTGGAGAAGGTGTACCGTCAGACCGACCGAGACTTCCTGGAGATCCTGGGGGCTATCCGCAACGGGACGGTGGCGGACGAGCACCTGGCCCTGCTCAACACCCGCTGCCTGCCGGAGTTCGAACCCGGCCCCGAGGAGCTGTACGTGCAACTGACCACCACCAACCGACTCGCCCAGGCGGTGAACCGAGCGCAGCTCCAGAAGCTCCCCGGCAGGCTCGCCCGCTTCGAAGGTGTGCTCCAGGGTGAGTTCGGGCACGACCACGCCCCGGCTCCCCTGCAGTTGGAACTCAAAGTCGGCGCTCAGGTGATGCTGGTGAACAACGACCCGGAAGGGCGGTGGGTCAACGGGACCTTGGGAAGGGTGCTGGAGTTCCCGGAGGGAGAAGAGGAGCCCCTGGTGGTGGTCGAGCTGGAAGGGGGTGAGGTGGCGGAGGTGGTCCCGTACACGTGGGAGCTGTTCTCCTTTTCCGTGGAGGACGGAGAGCTGCGGTCGCGGGTGGTGGGGCGCTACACGCAGCTACCCCTGATGCTGGCCTGGGCGGTGACCATCCACAAGAGCCAGGGGAAGACCTTCGACCGCGTGGTGATCGACGTGGGACATGGAGCCTTCGCCCCGGGGCAGGTCTACGTGGCCCTCAGCCGCTGCCGGACCCTGGAGGGCGTGGTGCTGCGCCGGCCCATCGCCCGGAAGCACGTGTGGGTGGACTACCGGATCGTGCAGTTCCTCACCCGGTTCCAGTACCAGCGGGCGCAGCAGGCCCTGCCCCTAGACCGGCGCCGGGAGATGATTCACCGGGCCCTACAGGAGGGCCGCCCCCTGCGGATCGTGTACCTGAAGCCCAGCGGGGAGAAGACCCGACGGGTGGTGTGGCCCTTGGAACTTGGAGAGGTGGAGTACCGGGGCCGCCAGTTCCTAGGCCTGCGCGCCTTCTGCGGCCACCGGCAGGGCGAGCGTGTTTTCCGGGTGGACCGGATTCTGGAGATGGAGCTGGTGGAACGGGAGCCTTCAGAAGCCGAACGACCGCCGCAGGCGTAGTCTCCGGCGGGGGTTTTCGAACACCACCTCCGGTGTGCTCCCAGCCGTCTCCGGTCACTTTTCAGTAGGCTCCGCGGGCCGTGAGCACCACCCACACCGTCCGGGCCAGGATGTACAGGTCCAGCCAGGGGGACCAGTTGCGGACGTAGTAGCTGTCCAGCTCGACGCGCTCCTCGTACGTGGTGTCGTTCCGGCCGGACACCTGCCACAGCCCGGTAATCCCGGGCAGGACCTGTGCGTAGAGGGCGAAGCGAGGTCCGTACCTGGGTACTTCTGCGTCCACGATGGGCCGCGGCCCCACCAGGCTCATCTCGCCACGGAGGACGTTCCAGAGTTGGGGTAGCTCGTCCAGGCTGGTCCGGCGCAGGAACCTCCCCACCCGGGTCACCCTGGGGTCTCGGCGGAGCTTCTGGTCCTGCAGCCACTCCTCCCGGAGCTCCGGGTGCTCCAGCAGGTACCGTTCCAGGACCTCCTCCGCGTCCCGGACCATGGTCCGGAACTTCCACGCGCGGAACTTCCTGCCGCCTTTCCCGATGCGCGTCTGTGCGAAGAACACCGGGCCCGGGGAGTCCAGCTTGACAGCCACAGCGACCAGCGCCAGCACCGGTAGGCTGAAGAGCCCCAGGGCGAGGGTGGCCGCCAGGTCCAGGACCCGTTTGAGCAGCCGCGGCCCGGGCAGCAGGAGCTGCTGCCGTACCTCCAGAGCTACCGTCCCCTGCAGGTCCCTGGCGGCTACCCAGAGGCTGGACAGGCCGAACAGGTCCGGCACCACCAATACGTGGGAAAAGCACGCACCGCAGCGCTCGACCACCTGGAGGAGTCTCTCCCGCCCCGCCCCCGGCATGGCCACCAGGGCGTGGGTGATCCCTGCCTCCCGGGCGATCCGCGGCGCCAGGTCGATCCCGCCGAGGACCGGTAGCCCCGCCACCCGCGCGGGCTTTGCCGGGTCGTCATCCAGGAACGCCACCGGGCGTAGCCCCAGGCCGGGTGTCTGCTGCAGGTCCCTCGCCACCAACTCGCCCGTCCTGCCCGCCCCGAGGATCAGCACCGGGTAACCCCACCACCGCTTCCGCGAAAAGGCGTGGCGCACGGCGGCACGCCCCAGGGGTACCAAGGCCACCGCGAGGACCCAGGCGACCAGGAAGACCGCCCGGGAGTACACCTCCGCTCCCCGGACCACGAAGGTGGCGGCCCCCACCGTGAGGTGGACGAGGCTCGTGGACACCGTGGCGCGGCGGAGCTCCTCCGCCGGGTTCAGCCCGAACCCGGGGTAAAGCCCGTGCAGGGCGTACGCCGCGACGAACAGGGCTAGCCCCGGCCACAACCTCCAGTACAGGTCCGGAGAGAGGACGCCGCCGGCCAGCAGCCGGCCCTGGACCGCGAGCCACCACCCTAGACCCACCGCCAGCACGTCGGAAGCGGCCAGCAGAAGGGAGGCCAGCCCCGGCCGCGCCGGCGTGACCACCACCGGCAGGTCGAACCCCCGGACGCCCCTGTGCTCTCGCACCACCCTCACCCGAAAGCGCGCACCCTGCCCTTACAACAAACGCTCAGCCCACGCATTTTCGACCACGGTTCCTGGAACCTTCTCCAGGTACCGGGGCCTGGTACCCTGGCGCGCAGTGGTCGCCGGGCAAAGCCGTGCCACGTGACCGGCCACAGGGGAGCGTGCGTAGGAGACACGGGAGCGGGCGTCGGGGACTTCAGATGTCCCCGTACAGCACCCGGCCTGTCTCAAGGACTTCTTGGACGAAACGGTTGCCGGTCTCCCGCATGTGCCGCAACTCCTCGGGCGTGTAGCCGACCGGCTCCAGCGGCAGGCCGATGCCGTCGTTCAGGTCCAGGAGCAGCCGGATCCGGTCCAGGAAGGGCACCGCGAAATCGGCCACCACCAGGACGTCCACGTCGGAGCCCTCGTGCACGTCCCCACGTGCAAACGAACCGAACAGCAGCACGCACTGCGGCCGGAGGCGCTCGACCACGCGGTCTGTGTACGCCCTTATCTTGTCAAGTACTTCCGCACTTCGCCGAGGATCGACCCGGCGTAGCTTGCGCACTGTTGTGCCATCTCCGCTGTGTAGTACTTGTAGGGCGGCCCGGCAGGGTAGAAGTCCGGATACCGCGACCCGATGTAGTGCCGGTCCAGCTCCTTCCCCAAGTCCAGCAGGAGGCCGAAGCCCTGCTCGAGTTTCTGCGCCTCTTCCAGCAGCTCCACCACCGAGTGGGTGATCAGCGCTCGGTAGCCTCTGCTGTAAAGGAACCCCTTCAGAGCCTTCTCCGCGGCCTGCTGCGCGAAGAAAGCCGACGCGTAGTAGTTGCCGTCCTCGGCGCAGTCCTGAGCCGTCTTCAGGTCCGCCTCCGCCTGGTCGAGCCATCGAAGTCCTTCTTCTCGGTTGGACATCTCGCGTCTGCGCTCTCGCGTTCCTCCACAGCCCCGTCTGAGCTAGCCGAGGGACCCCTAACCTTCACCGCGCCCCGACAGCCAGTCAGCCGCCTACCGCGGTCCCCGGCCGAGCGCATCATTGGAACCTTCACCAGGCGCCTGGGACACGTCGCCGCTCCTGGTTCTCCTCCCCTGCTACCGCTCCAGGAGCGACAGGGGCCGTGGGTCCACCACCCCGCCCTGACCTTCGAGGACCAGACCGACGCCCTCCTCCCGCGCCACCTGCAGCACCCGGCGCTCGGTGGTCAGGGCGAACAGCACCAGCCAAACGGGCGCACCGACTCCCTCCTGCCGGAGCCGGTGGCGGACTTCCTCGCGGCGGAGGGTGTGGGCCAGGTCGTAGACGTCTCCTGGTTGCGCGCGCACCTTGGCAGACACCAGCACCCAGACGACTCCCTGGGGCCCCTCCGCCCGCGTCACCCCGTCGAACTCCGTCAGGCCGTCCAAGGACCACGCGAGGATGGGGTCAAGCACCCGCAGTCCGCACGACTCCAGCCACCTCCTGACCGCGGGCACCATACGAGCCTCCGCGGTTGCCCCTACGATCTGCGCAAAACGGTCCTGGGTCCGCTGGAAGAGGTCGAAGCGCCGGCCGAACTCGTCTTGCATCCGGCGTTGCGCCTGAACAAGCTCCAGGACCACCCCTTCCAGCCGCGCGAGTCGCTCCTCAGAGCGGATCTGCGCCTCTTCCAGCCGGGCCAGCCGCTCCTCGGACCGGATCTGGGCCTCCTCCAGCCTCGCCAGGCGCTCCTCAGACCGGATCTGGGCCTCTTCCAGCCTCGCCAGCCGCTCCTCAGAGCGAATCTGGGCCTCTTCCAGCCGCGCAAGCTGTTGGCCGCTCTGACGCTGCAGCTCCGCCAGCTGCCGCACTTCCTCGGCTAGCTCCCGGACCAGCTGCGGCAGCCCCAGGAGATCCTCCCCCAGCAGTACCGCGCGCAGCTGGGCCTTCCACTCCGGGCGTTCCTGGAGCAGCCGGAGTAAGGTCGGAAAGTCCCTGACCGTGAACGACATCCTGGCGCTATTCTACCCCCCTCGGCTCGGCGATGTCGCACCGCACTGCGAGCGTCAAGGTCACCCCCTGGCCGGGCTGAGACGGACCGCACCAGCTCCCTCCCTGGGCGCACACCCGATCCGCGGGCTGCGAGACCTCGCCACGGGGTATCCGCGCCCCTTTTTCGACCAGGGTTCCTGGAACCTTCTCCAGGTACAGTAACCCGGTCCGGGTACCTGGTACCGGGCGGCGCATTCCGGGCCTCGTCCCCCCTATTTCTCGTGGACCGTACCCGCTCGCTTCCGGGCCCGCAGCTCCTCGGCCTCCCGGTCCCAGAAGTGCTTCTGGAGGCTGAGCCACCGTTTGAGCCCCAAGGGCAGCCACCGCTCCGCCCGGCCCAGCCGGTAGCCGAGATACTTCAGGGCTGCCCGGAGGAACGACTCCGGAATCCGCCAGGGCGCGTGCTGCCAGAGATACCGCAGCTCAGAACGCAGGAACCGCAGCCCCTCGCCCTCCGGCTTGCCGAACTCCCGCAGAATCCAGCTCTCCCGGGCGTGGAACACTCCGATGTCAAAGTACCTCCGCATCTCCTGCAGCGGCGTCAGGTCGTGGGAGTGGTACACGCACGCGTCGGCGACGTAGGCGATCTTCCAGCCCGCCTTGAGGAGCTTGGCGGCCACGATTACGTCCTCTCCCACAATCGCCCGTTCCGGGAAGCCCCCCACCTGTTCCAGCGCCTCAAGACGGTACGCGGCAAACGAGTCCGAGAAGAAACAAGCCTTGATCCCAAGCCGCTTCGCGTCTTCCATCGACCGGACCTCCGACCGGTCCGGGTAGTTGAACAACCGCGCGTGTGCCTCAAACGGCCCGGCCCTCGGCCGCGGAAGCTGTCGCCCGTAGGCCGCCCCTAGCCCGTGGTCCTCAAGCATCCCCGCCAGGCGCTTAATTGCTTCACCCCTTGGTCCCGAGGGTACCGCGTCCTGCGTTAGAAGCACCACCACCCCGTCACGTCCGATGACTTCCAGCGCCTTCCGGACCGCCCAGCGCCGACTACCACCGTGGTCGAAGGCTGCAGGGGTGCTTGTCACGACCCATCCCAGTCTACTTGCCAACTCCACAGTCCCGTCCCTGGACGAAGAATCAACTACCAGCTTGAGAGCTAAGTCGCTTCCGATCGCTGCGTCTATGGTTGGTAAAAGGGTAGCAGCGTCCTTTGTGAAAAGGATGACGCTCACAGATCGACTCAGCATACGGGCCCCAATTCATCTTGCATGACTGTCCAGTAAGCGCGACTGTGCCGCCCAACCTGCACTCAGAACTAGCCAGTAGCCGCCGAACCTCAAGGAGTCAAATGCCAACCCGATCACCACACAGCCCACCCCGCTCCAAAATAATGCGAGCCACAATAAACAACTGTCTCGTCTGCCCACACGACTGCAACTGCCGCTCGGCCCCACGCGTTCCGCAAGACGAAGAGCCATGCGCCGGCAAAGAGTGCTAGGCCGATTAGACCCGTTTCCGCTGCAAGACGCGCCCAAAGCCCGTGAACCGAGGGCCACGGAGTACCCGGAAGATCGGCCGCGTACTCTTGAAGCTCAGGGTTCCCGAAAGTCCAACTCGGCAGAAACGGCTCGAAGTGGAAGCCCAGCGCTCCCAGGCCTACCCCCGTTATCGGGTGTGACATAGCCATTCCGACAGCAGCTACTTGCATTCCCAACCGGCTGCTATTCGAGATCCAATGCGGCGCCGCCGGGTCAAGGGTGACCGAACCCAAGGTCCCAGTCGCTCGCTCCAAGTCTGCAAGGGCCGCGGACGCTCCGAGCACGAGAACGCCGGCTCCGATCCCAATCGCCTTGATGAACACAACCCTACTGCGTAGGAGCCAGAGTTGAGACAGCAGAAACCCACCACCTGCGAGAAACGCCACCGCCACGCGGTCCTGGAGAACGTCAGTCCCGTGCTTGCCGCTAAAAGCAACAGAACAGCCCAGGCTGCTCTTCCGTCCTGAAACGCACTCGACAAAACCCACGGCAGCGCGAAGGCGAGCCAGACGCCAAACCATGACGCCTCTCCGCAAACAGAGCGCAGCCGTGCCTCGTACTCGGGCTTCACATGCACGAGCCGGGACAACGCCCCGAGCAAGTCGGCAGGCCCACTATCGGGGAGCAAGATGGCCACTCCCCAAAGACGCCGAAAAGGAGAGGGACAACAAGCGACGCGTACACAGCCGCGCGTAGAAAGGCGAGAACTGCCTCGCCCCCGCGCCAACAGCTCTTGAATGCGCCGTAGCATGCGATCGCTACGCACAAAACGAAGCCAGCCACTGTCAGCTGCAAGACGAACTTCTCGAGAAGCGTCCGGCCCTTGAAAACGACATCATCAGAGAGGGCCACACGCAGGAGTCCAGACAGTCCGGCCCAGGCGAACCACCCCGCCAAACAGTACCAAGAAACTGTTCTCGGAAGCCGGATTCTCCGGCGGACAATGGCCTCAAGGCTGACAACACCAAGCAAGAATGCCCCAGCCGCTATCCACGCCTCCCCGCTCAGCTCGCCCAGCCAGGATCCGAACCAGGGCACGCTGTTAAATGGCAGCAAGACAATCACCGCGAGCAACCCGAAACGTTGCAGCGCCCCTGCGCTAGCCTTCATCAGTGTGGGCTTCAAGCACCTGCCGATAAGCCTTCAGCGTGACCTGAGCCGCTCGCTCCCAGGTGTAGTTCTTTCTAATGTGCTCGCCCAGCTCCGGCCGCGGCGGCGACGCCCACGCTTCCAGTATCGCGCGTCGAATTGAAGATACGTCCCCGGGATCACAATACCAGACGTAGTCTCCGAAATATTCTCGCACGGGAGGGACGTCGGCGACCACTAAATTACAACCAGCGAGCCCGGCTTCCAGGCTAGCCAAGCCCGGGGTCTCGATCCAGCTGGGCTGGACGTGCACTCTTGCAGCTGCATAGGCATCTGCAAGCTCGCGTGCATCGAAATGCCCAAGAATTAGTGCCGGCGGACGTACCATGCGGGCCGCTCTGGTCACACGTCTATAGTAGCTCGTGTGATTTGCGGCTGCCGATCCGATCAGTACGAGCGGGATACCGAGATCCCGAACTGCTTCGACGAGACGCAGTTGATTTTTCCGAGGATCGAATCTACCAACGCAAAGCAGAAAGTCATCGAGACCGTAGCGCTGCTTGAAGCGGGCGCCATCCCCCTTGGCAAAGAGCGGATCGACCGCGTTAGGTACGACGGCAATTAGCTTGTTACGTATGTTGAACCTCCTCCCGAGGACCTGTCGCTCGGCTGTACTATTCGGCAACAGGCAAGAGGACCAAGCTACGACTTGCTCCTGCTGGCGACGATAGCCGTACACCAGTTGCAGCAAGGCGGCCGCGCTCCTCTCGCCCCGCAGTACAATCCTCGCAGCTGTTTTGAGGCGCTCTGTCACGTCGCGACCGAGGACACGCAATGCTAAGCTGAGTAACGCTCCCTGCCATCTTCGCTCGACTTCATCGAAATCCCAGTAGATCGGGGAAAGGACTACGGGCACACCTTCCCTAACGGCGTGGCGGGCAAACCAGAAGGTTTCGTGGACCCTCACGAGGTTGAACACGTGAACAAGGTCGTACCCTCGCAACGGACTGTTGAGGTCGGTCGTCAGGTCAACGTGAACACCCAGCGACCGAAGTGCGTCTCGCGTCTTCGACGCTTGAACAGTATCACCGCCGATACGGCGAAAAGCGTCCACGCGCAGCGCGAAGAGGACCCGCACGGCCGCGCTCCGCCGGTGCACTAGTAAAAATCCGAGTGCGTAGGCCGCCGAAAAGCCTCCCTATGGCCACGGCAGGAGCGTGCTTCAGTGAGAGCTGCTAAAAGCCCTTGCAGTACGGCCTGCGCCTGCGGGTATTGCCTCCTTCCCAGACGGCGCAGGACTCGTAGCAACTGCACCACGATGACTACGGGAAGACTCCAGGGCGCGTACCTTCTACACAGGCTTACATTGGACCGCGTCGCCTGCAGCTCGGCCCATGGCGACTTAAAGCCGGCCGTGGCCCCTTCGCGGTGGTATATCTTGGCTGCGCTCGCGTAACCAATGT
>Ga0308416_1000728_pt1 | contig 11419 bp, 16 predicted proteins | sample HotsprSampleOS60_FD_203468 | JGI IMG/M metagenome (GOLD analysis project Ga0308416, IMG submission 203468) | Hot spring phototrophic mat microbial communities from Octopus Spring, Yellowstone National Park, Wyoming, United States - 20090730_OS60 ... | reverse complement strand
GCGTCGATCCCGTTGTTTCAGTGCTCTTCAGCGAGCCGAAAATTCTCAATCCAACACAAACTGCACCGTTCGCTGCGCGTCCCAGCCCGCCGTTTCAGTGCTCTTCAGCGAGCCGAAAATTCTCAATTCTACGCGCGGTCAAATATGCGCCGGATGAAGTTGCGGTTTCAGTGCTCTTCAGCGAGCCGAAAATTCTCAATTCGAAAGCGCCGAGCCGCATATTTACACAATATCGGTTTCAGTGCTCTTCAGCGAGCCGAAAATTCTCAATTGTATCGGGTTGTGACCGTGTACGGCGATTTGATGTCGTTTCAGTGCTCTTCAGCGAGCCGAAAATTCTCAATCGGTCTGCCGTATGAGCGAGTGATCGCGCAGACGGGTTTCAGTGCTCTTCAGCGAGCCGAAAATTCTCAATCGGATCGAAAAGCGCATTCGCGTTGAACCCGACGCCGTTTCAGTGCTCTTCAGCGAGCCGAAAATTCTCAATCGCAATCGCTTGACGGAACGCGGCTTCGAGACGCGTTTCAGTGCTCTTCAGCGAGCCGAAAATTCTCAATCGATCCCGTCGCAGCGTTGGCGGCGCAGATCGGGCGTTTCAGTGCTCTTCAGCGAGCCGAAAATTCTCAATCCTCGATTCACGCGAACACCGCCTCGGCGCCGCCGAGTTTCAGTGCTCTTCAGCGAGCCGAAAATTCTCAATCATCTGGCATCGCGCCGCACGCTGGGCAATCGCCAAGTTTCAGTGCTCTTCAGCGAGCCGAAAATTCTCAATTCGTTCGTACCGGATCGAACCCGCCGCGTTCGCGTGAGGGTTTCAGTGCTCTTCAGCGAGCCGAAAATTCTCAATGCGGAAGGATGAGTGACGAAGCGCTGCGTTTTGTGTGCGTTTCAGTGCTCTTCAGCGAGCCGAAAATTCTCAATCTGCGCTACCACATCCCGGCGCTCAACGAGAGCGCGGGTTTCAGTGCTCTTCAGCGAGCCGAAAATTCTCAATCAACGTTCCGGCGCATACTGCGCAGCGCGCGCAGTCGTTTCAGTGCTCTTCAGCGAGCCGAAAATTCTCAATGGAGGTAAGTAAAATGGTCAAGTCGATCAAAGTCGAAGTTTCAGTGCTCTTCAGCGAGCCGAAAATTCTCAATTCCTCATTCGCTTGCAGCGGTAACCGAACGCTGGATGTTTCAGTGCTCTTCAGCGAGCCGAAAATTCTCAATCGACGGTGTGGTTGGGCAGAAAATCTCAATGAAAGTTTCAGTGCTCTTCAGCGAGCCGAAAATTCTCAATCCCAGACGCCCACGTAGTGCCAGTAGCGACCGGGCGCGTTTCAGTGCTCTTCAGCGAGCCGAAAATTCTCAATTCGCCCGACTGCCGCAGATGCTGTTTCCGCCTGCCGTTTCAGTGCTCTTCAGCGAGCCGAAAATTCTCAATATGCCGATCTGCGCAGTGAGCGCCTGTTGCACAATCCGTTTCAGTGCTCTTCAGCGAGCCGAAAATTCTCAATTTGAGCAGAGCGCCAGGCGTGTCGACGGATCAACCGCCGTTTCAGTGCTCTTCAGCGAGCCGAAAATTCTCAATCATCAACCGCCACTGGAACGACGCGCTGAGCGACGGTTTCAGTGCTCTTCAGCGAGCCGAAAATTCTCAATCAGGCGCTCACTGCGCAGATCGGCATTGTCATCGTGTTTCAGTGCTCTTCAGCGAGCCGAAAATTCTCAATCGTCATTCAGCGACGGTTGGCGCACATGATCACGTTGTTTCAGTGCTCTTCAGCGAGCCGAAAATTCTCAATTTTTCAACCCGTTCGTGTCTGTGATTGCGTTGGCGATGTTTCAGTGCTCTTCAGCGAGCCGAAAATTCTCAATCATCACCCGTCACCCGTACCGCGCGCGCGCCGTTTAGTTTCAGTGCTCTTCAGCGAGCCGAAAATTCTCAATCGGTTGCGTCACCGCGTCGCGCGTCAGCAGCGGCAGGTTTCAGTGCTCTTCAGCGAGCCGAAAATTCTCAATCGCAACCGGACAATCGCCGTCCAGCAGCAGATAATCCAGGTTTCAGTGCTCTTCAGCGAGCCGAAAATTCTCAATGACATCAAAACCGTCAGCGCGCGCGAGTGGGCGTCGGTTTCAGTGCTCTTCAGCGAGCCGAAAATTCTCAATCGAACGACGGGCGGATTGTCGTCGCCGAGCATCGCTAGTTTCAGTGCTCTTCAGCGAGCCGAAAATTCTCAATCAACGCGCGAGTATGTCAAATACTTCACGAATTGGTTGCGTTTCAGTGCTCTTCAGCGAGCCGAAAATTCTCAATGTCGCACATCTTCAAGCGACGCAACGCGCTGCCAGTTTCAGTGCTCTTCAGCGAGCCGAAAATTCTCAATTGATGTGTTGTGACAGCAGTTCCGAGAAACTCGAACACGTTTCAGTGCTCTTCAGCGAGCCGAAAATTCTCAATAGCGACGCTTCTTCGAGTTGTACCGCGTCTGGTCGCACGTTTCAGTGCTCTTCAGCGAGCCGAAAATTCTCAATCCCGTAGGTCGTTACACGCTTCTGCCAGTGCGACCAGGGTTTCAGTGCTCTTCAGCGAGCCGAAAATTCTCAATATCGCTTGGGGCAATGGGTTGCGCCGTTTATGTCGAGTTTCAGTGCTCTTCAGCGAGCCGAAAATTCTCAATATAACCAAACCGGAGGATTGTCTTGCACCTGATAGAGTTTCAGTGCTCTTCAGCGAGCCGAAAATTCTCAATCCCTCTGCGCCGGCTCCGGCGATTGCAGCAGCGGCGGTTTCAGTGCTCTTCAGCGAGCCGAAAATTCTCAATACGCACCCCAACCGCGATCTGCGCAGTGCTGTACGAGCCGTTTCAGTGCTCTTCAGCGAGCCGAAAATTCTCAATCCTGATACCGCGAGATTCGCAGTCGTGCATCAGTCGTTTCAGTGCTCTTCAGCGAGCCGAAAATTCTCAATGCGATGGAAGGAATGCGTGGATCGAGGCTTTGCTGAGTTTCAGTGCTCTTCAGCGAGCCGAAAATTCTCAATTGTGCGAATACGGGCAGGGCTATGGGCGCGCGCGCCCGTTTCAGTGCTCTTCAGCGAGCCGAAAATTCTCAATGTGCGCGTTCTGCGTCACTCATTTGACCGGTCTGGTGTTTCAGTGCTCTTCAGCGAGCCGAAAATTCTCAATGATACCCAGAGGCGGCGCCGGCTCAACTTAGGCTCGTGTTTCAGTGCTCTTCAGCGAGCCGAAAATTCTCAATCATAATTCAGCGGACGGATGATGTCTTTGTTCGTCGCGTTTCAGTGCTCTTCAGCGAGCCGAAAATTCTCAATCCAGCGTTCCAGTCACCCGCACCCGCGCGATCACGCGTTTCAGTGCTCTTCAGCGAGCCGAAAATTCTCAATACCGAAGGCGGCGAAGGTGCTCGCTGCGTTGGCAGGTTTCAGTGCTCTTCAGCGAGCCGAAAATTCTCAATCGAATGTCATCAAACTTGAAATCTGGCAAACCAACGCGTTTCAGTGCTCTTCAGCGAGCCGAAAATTCTCAATCTGGTGTTGTCCAACGTCCAGCCGTACCGCGCGGCGGCGGTTTCAGTGCTCTTCAGCGAGCCGAAAATTCTCAATGACATTGCGCTGCTGCGATCTGCGATGACCGAGCGCGGTTTCAGTGCTCTTCAGCGAGCCGAAAATTCTCAATCGGAGCGGTTGACGATCAAGCGCGTCGGGCGTGCAGGTTTCAGTGCTCTTCAGCGAGCCGAAAATTCTCAATCCTGCCCCATCTCGTTGAACCCCTCTGCGCCGGCTCGTTTCAGTGCTCTTCAGCGAGCCGAAAATTCTCAATGTATCGATCTCGCCGAACCGTCGGTTGATCTCCGACGCGAGTTTCAGTGCTCTTCAGCGAGCCGAAAATTCTCAATGCACCGGCGACCTCCGACCAGCGCTCAGACAGTGCGAGTTTCAGTGCTCTTCAGCGAGCCGAAAATTCTCAATCAATACTGAAGAAATTGCACAACCCGACGATGAAATCCGTTTCAGTGCTCTTCAGCGAGCCGAAAATTCTCAATTGGGGATCGAGTTGGCGTATCTGTCGCTGGCGTTCGGTTTCAGTGCTCTTCAGCGAGCCGAAAATTCTCAATAGTGACGGGTAAGGCGAGTGTGCCGAAGTAATAGAAGTTTCAGTGCTCTTCAGCGAGCCGAAAATTCTCAATGAAAGACGTTGATGTGTTCATCTACTCGCCGTCGGTGTTTCAGTGCTCTTCAGCGAGCCGAAAATTCTCAATGCTGGAGCAGCGAACGATTACGCTGCCCGCGCTGGAGTTTCAGTGCTCTTCAGCGAGCCGAAAATTCTCAATTGCCCCTACTCTACCACACCCCGCGCGGGTTGTCAAGCGTTTCAGTGCTCTTCAGCGAGCCGAAAATTCTCAATGCTGCAAGGCGCGGCGGCGGTGTTAGCAAAAATCGGCGTTTCAGTGCTCTTCAGCGAGCCGAAAATTCTCAATCAGGCGTCACAACATCATCTTCTCTTTTATTTATACGGTTTCAGTGCTCTTCAGCGAGCCGAAAATTCTCAATCGACTGCCTCTTGAGGAACCGCACGTGCTCGCTGAGTTTCAGTGCTCTTCAGCGAGCCGAAAATTCTCAATCCGCACCAGCGCTTGCCCCGCCGCGCGAGAACGGTGTAGTTTCAGTGCTCTTCAGCGAGCCGAAAATTCTCAATATCACATACGCCACCGCCAGCTGGACGAGCGCCACCGTTTCAGTGCTCTTCAGCGAGCCGAAAATTCTCAATCTCGTTGTTGTGACGCACAACGAACAACCCGCGCTCGCCGTTTCAGTGCTCTTCAGCGAGCCGAAAATTCTCAATTAACTTTCCCGCTCTTGCCCGGGTGCGACAGGCGCGCGTTTCAGTGCTCTTCAGCGAGCCGAAAATTCTCAATCGCGCGCAAATCTGCTCACTGCGTCCAGCGCCTGAGTTTCAGTGCTCTTCAGCGAGCCGAAAATTCTCAATGCAGACCGGATGACAACGATATTCGGGTAGTTGTCATCGTTTCAGTGCTCTTCAGCGAGCCGAAAATTCTCAATCGATCCGCACAAGATCGTCGCGCCAGCCGCGTCGCGGTTTCAGTGCTCTTCAGCGAGCCGAAAATTCTCAATGTCCGGCAGAAACTGTCGGTAGAACAATTCCGCACGGTGTTTCAGTGCTCTTCAGCGAGCCGAAAATTCTCAATCGTGACGCCTGCGCTGAAGTACCGCAACAGCGGCTGAAGTTTCAGTGCTCTTCAGCGAGCCGAAAATTCTCAATTACATGCGCCGGCGTGAGGCGTCTGGGCGCGTACGGTTTCAGTGCTCTTCAGCGAGCCGAAAATTCTCAATTGTGACGGAGGCGGATATGGTGACACTGCTCACGGGGTTTCAGTGCTCTTCAGCGAGCCGAAAATTCTCAATCCAGACGCCCATATAGTGCCAGTAGCGACCGGGCGCGTTTCAGTGCTCTTCAGCGAGCCGAAAATTCTCAATTCAGTATCGCGCTGGCAATCTGTGCGGTCGGTGCTGGTTTCAGTGCTCTTCAGCGAGCCGAAAATTCTCAATATGCGCGCAGCGGGGGGAGCGACGGCGCGCCGGAGCGCCTCGTTTCAGTGCTCTTCAGCGAGCCGAAAATTCTCAATTGCCGATCTGCGCAGTGAGCGCCTGTTGCACAATCCGTTTCAGTGCTCTTCAGCGAGCCGAAAATTCTCAATTCAACGTTGCGAACATCCGCGCGACCGGCGCTCGCGTTTCAGTGCTCTTCAGCGAGCCGAAAATTCTCAATGCTGGTTTGTCCATAATACCCTCCTACTTATGACGCCGTTTCAGTGCTCTTCAGCGAGCCGAAAATTCTCAATCCCGCGGTCGATGCGAATCCGATTTCAAAGAACTGGGTTTCAGTGCTCTTCAGCGAGCCGAAAATTCTCAATCGTGACTTCGACTACGACACCGACAATGCGGAGGTCGTTTCAGTGCTCTTCAGCGAGCCGAAAATTCTCAATGCGCAGTTGCCGGTGCGGATCATCCCCGCGCTCGGCGTTTCAGTGCTCTTCAGCGAGCCGAAAATTCTCAATGCAGGCGGTGCGGATCGTTGCGCACACCGGAGCCGTGTTTCAGTGCTCTTCAGCGAGCCGAAAATTCTCAATGTGCAGTTCATACTGCACGCCTTCGGGATTTTCCCGAGTTTCAGTGCTCTTCAGCGAGCCGAAAATTCTCAATCATCGATCTGCTTTTCCTTCCGGCGCGCGCGAACGTTTCAGTGCTCTTCAGCGAGCCGAAAATTCTCAATCGCAGCGACGACAAAACGCCCGTCTTGCCGTCGCCGGCGTTTCAGTGCTCTTCAGCGAGCCGAAAATTCTCAATTCATCCAAACGGCGGGAAGGTGACGAATCTGTATAAAGTTTCAGTGCTCTTCAGCGAGCCGAAAATTCTCAATTTCCGGTTCTGCGCGCATCGAAAACGTCTACCCGCGTTTCAGTGCTCTTCAGCGAGCCGAAAATTCTCAATTGCGTGGGAATACGTTTCAGAGCACGCATCTGGTGCGTTTCAGTGCTCTTCAGCGAGCCGAAAATTCTCAATTTGTCCAACACCTCCGCCGCCACGTCTTCCGGCAGCGGTTTCAGTGCTCTTCAGCGAGCCGAAAATTCTCAATCGTGCAACATCAACGCCGCGACCGCCCGCGCGTCGATGTTTCAGTGCTCTTCAGCGAGCCGAAAATTCTCAATCGATGTCGAAATATGGCAGACCGACGCCGGCGTCTGTTTCAGTGCTCTTCAGCGAGCCGAAAATTCTCAATCTGCATCTTCCACCGCCGCGAAGCGCTGCGCCTGTCCGTGTTTCAGTGCTCTTCAGCGAGCCGAAAATTCTCAATCGGCGAGGAGACGCTGAAGACGCTGCTTCTCGGCGGTTTCAGTGCTCTTCAGCGAGCCGAAAATTCTCAATGTAGAGTATGTGTGTGATAATCATCTATATCGAAAGTTTCAGTGCTCTTCAGCGAGCCGAAAATTCTCAATTGAGCAAGTGGACTACTTCAAGCGTGCCTGCGGCAGTTTCAGTGCTCTTCAGCGAGCCGAAAATTCTCAATCATCGGCGAGGAGACGCTGAAGACGCTGCTTCTCGGCGGTTTCAGTGCTCTTCAGCGAGCCGAAAATTCTCAATGCGTACCAACGTCGCAACCCGCCGCTCGTCCATCCCGTTTCAGTGCTCTTCAGCGAGCCGAAAATTCTCAATGCCGTATGCTTTGATCAGCAGCGTCGCAGCGACCGGCGTTTCAGTGCTCTTCAGCGAGCCGAAAATTCTCAATGCCACGGCCCGGCCGTCGCCTGGCCGTTGTAGTCGTACGTTTCAGTGCTCTTCAGCGAGCCGAAAATTCTCAATAATACCCGACGACAGCGCGCGCGAGCGCTGCGGCCAGGTTTCAGTGCTCTTCAGCGAGCCGAAAATTCTCAATTGCTAGCGGGTGCGGTACGCCGGCGCCCGGTCGCTACGTTTCAGTGCTCTTCAGCGAGCCGAAAATTCTCAATGCGGCGCGGTTGACGGCGCGCCGAATGGCGCATCCCTGTTTCAGTGCTCTTCAGCGAGCCGAAAATTCTCAATACACCGACGAACGCGCCGGGCGCGTAGCGCTCAAACGTTTCAGTGCTCTTCAGCGAGCCGAAAATTCTCAATAGGCGATGCCGTCGAACCCGTCCCTGCGCTGGATAGGTTTCAGTGCTCTTCAGCGAGCCGAAAATTCTCAATCGTCGGGCGCGGGGTCCCCGGCGTGTCGGTCGGCGTGTTTCAGTGCTCTTCAGCGAGCCGAAAATTCTCAATGTTACGAATCTCTACAAGACGCTGGCGGCGCTCTAGTTTCAGTGCTCTTCAGCGAGCCGAAAATTCTCAATCCGGCGACGGTCTGGAGTACAATATGTGGCTCGCAGGTTTCAGTGCTCTTCAGCGAGCCGAAAATTCTCAATAGAACTCCGGTTCGCGGTTGACCACGCCCGCGCCGGTTTCAGTGCTCTTCAGCGAGCCGAAAATTCTCAATTCAGAGGTTGGACACGATCATTCAACTGCTGCAAGGTTTCAGTGCTCTTCAGCGAGCCGAAAATTCTCAATTCGGCGCGCATCTGCGATTTGCCCGCGCCGGTCCTGGGTTTCAGTGCTCTTCAGCGAGCCGAAAATTCTCAATTCCGTCCCCGCGCTCCGCTGGATTGTGGATTGGCTTGGGTTTCAGTGCTCTTCAGCGAGCCGAAAATTCTCAATAAAACCGCTTTCCATGTTTGCTTCATTCACTGTCCCAGTTTCAGTGCTCTTCAGCGAGCCGAAAATTCTCAATCCTACTACCTATTCTATGTTACACGTAAACGAAACTCGTTTCAGTGCTCTTCAGCGAGCCGAAAATTCTCAATTCGACCTGTTGCGCGTCCTGGGCGTCGTGTTGCCCGGTTTCAGTGCTCTTCAGCGAGCCGAAAATTCTCAATGCGGCGGCAGCGGGTCGGGAAGGTCGTCGGGGTCGGTTTCAGTGCTCTTCAGCGAGCCGAAAATTCTCAATTAATCCGGATCGCCGCCCAGTTTTGCAACGAGTTCGTTTCAGTGCTCTTCAGCGAGCCGAAAATTCTCAATAGTTCTATCAGTGAGCGCGGAGAAACTCTTTACGTGTTTCAGTGCTCTTCAGCGAGCCGAAAATTCTCAATGCATGGCTGGCTCGTGCTCTACGATGATCTGGGCGGCGTTTCAGTGCTCTTCAGCGAGCCGAAAATTCTCAATGATGATGTCCGTCGCCAGTACGATCAGCAGCGGCAGGTTTCAGTGCTCTTCAGCGAGCCGAAAATTCTCAATACTGCCAGTCCGTCGAGGAAGAGAATAGCAGCGTAGACGTTTCAGTGCTCTTCAGCGAGCCGAAAATTCTCAATGAAGCCGATGTCGTTTATCAGCGCACTGTTCCAGAGGATGTTTCAGTGCTCTTCAGCGAGCCGAAAATTCTCAATATTGTGCTGGCGCTGTGTGCCGTCGGCGCTGCCGTCGTTTCAGTGCTCTTCAGCGAGCCGAAAATTCTCAATTCGGCGAGGATGAGCGATCCCGCGCCGGTTACCGCCGGCGTTTCAGTGCTCTTCAGCGAGCCGAAAATTCTCAATTAGTAGAGACGTAAGCAATAAATACACATCAAGAAGTTTCAGTGCTCTTCAGCGAGCCGAAAATTCTCAATTCTGCTGCGTTGGTGCGCAGCATCAGCGGGCCCCGCCGTTTCAGTGCTCTTCAGCGAGCCGAAAATTCTCAATGATGACACCGGAGGCGGGGGAGTACTACGTTTGGGTGGTTTCAGTGCTCTTCAGCGAGCCGAAAATTCTCAATCAACGAGCAGTTTCTCGTCCGCACGCCGGCGTTGGTGTTTCAGTGCTCTTCAGCGAGCCGAAAATTCTCAATTCGAACGACGCCAGAAACTGCGCCGCGCCGCTCAGCCCCGCGTTTCAGTGCTCTTCAGCGAGCCGAAAATTCTCAATCACCGGATTGCGGCATGGTGCTGCACCGACTGCAACCGTTTCAGTGCTCTTCAGCGAGCCGAAAATTCTCAATGAACATCTGGCAGGCGATCGACTCGGGCAGAACGAGTTTCAGTGCTCTTCAGCGAGCCGAAAATTCTCAATCCCGAACACTCGCATTGCAGGCGAGTTTTATGGTCAGTTTCAGTGCTCTTCAGCGAGCCGAAAATTCTCAATTATCGCTTTGCGCCGAACCTGCGCTATCCCGATACGAGTTTCAGTGCTCTTCAGCGAGCCGAAAATTCTCAATCATTACGACTTTTGCGTTGTCGAAACTCGGAACGACCAGTTTCAGTGCTCTTCAGCGAGCCGAAAATTCTCAATCGAACATCTCACATTGACACCGTGCATCCGTTACCGTTTCAGTGCTCTTCAGCGAGCCGAAAATTCTCAATCGCGGGATGCCCCACAATCCCGCGTGGTTGACCGACGCGTTTCAGTGCTCTTCAGCGAGCCGAAAATTCTCAATTCGTCCTCACGCTTGCCGTGGAGCGCCCCGCAGATGTTTCAGTGCTCTTCAGCGAGCCGAAAATTCTCAATAGCGTGACGAGCGTGTCTTCCAACGCCTGCGGCGCGTGTTTCAGTGCTCTTCAGCGAGCCGAAAATTCTCAATTGCACTGCGAGATCGTAACCGCACGGGTGCGGTTGCGTTTCAGTGCTCTTCAGCGAGCCGAAAATTCTCAATCGGAGGCGGGGCGGTCACCGCGTCGCGTGTGAGCAGGTTTCAGTGCTCTTCAGCGAGCCGAAAATTCTCAATAGATTTGCACCGATAAGCGGCACGCGCTCGAATATCGTTTCAGTGCTCTTCAGCGAGCCGAAAATTCTCAATCTCACCAACACCACGCGGCGGATGACGAGCCACGCCGTTTCAGTGCTCTTCAGCGAGCCGAAAATTCTCAATGCTGCGTATTCCGTCGATCAGCGCCGCGCCCAACGAGTTTCAGTGCTCTTCAGCGAGCCGAAAATTCTCAATCAGCACAACCCCAGATGCGCTTCTGTCGCTGCGTCGGTTTCAGTGCTCTTCAGCGAGCCGAAAATTCTCAATGCTGCGTATTCCGTCGATCAGCGCCGCGCCCAACGAGTTTCAGTGCTCTTCAGCGAGCCGAAAATTCTCAATGGTTGCGCTGCCGGGCAGCAGGCGCTGGATCATATCGAGTTTCAGTGCTCTTCAGCGAGCCGAAAATTCTCAATTCGTTTGGAGAACGACTTTCGTATTTCACGCGCAAAGTTTCAGTGCTCTTCAGCGAGCCGAAAATTCTCAATGCGTGCCTGTGGTGGAGCGGGTCACGCTGATCGTCGCGTTTCAGTGCTCTTCAGCGAGCCGAAAATTCTCAATAAAAGAAGATGATGTGTTGTGGCGGCGACGGGATAGTTTCAGTGCTCTTCAGCGAGCCGAAAATTCTCAATCGTCGAGCAGAACCGCGTCGTGTTACAAGCAGCGCTGTTTCAGTGCTCTTCAGCGAGCCGAAAATTCTCAATCATACGGCGCATACGGATACGCATACGGCGCATCATAGTTTCAGTGCTCTTCAGCGAGCCGAAAATTCTCAATGCATCATACCGTGCGCAGCGGTCGCGCCCGCATCGAGCGGTTTCAGTGCTCTTCAGCGAGCCGAAAATTCTCAATAGTTCCACCGCCATCTCTCTGAGCGCCGGGTACTGTGTTTCAGTGCTCTTCAGCGAGCCGAAAATTCTCAATCGTATGCTCGGTACGTGTACGGAATGCCGCAAGCGCGTTTCAGTGCTCTTCAGCGAGCCGAAAATTCTCAATCCCGACCCTCGCACCTGCGTCCATCCATATTTCCGACCGCGATGATCACGCTTCGTCATTCCTGAGCCTTCCTGGTGCGTCGCCATGACACCCGTATACTAGCATGAACGCGCGCGTTTCG
>Ga0308416_1000722_pt1 | contig 11455 bp, 11 predicted proteins | sample HotsprSampleOS60_FD_203468 | JGI IMG/M metagenome (GOLD analysis project Ga0308416, IMG submission 203468) | Hot spring phototrophic mat microbial communities from Octopus Spring, Yellowstone National Park, Wyoming, United States - 20090730_OS60 ... | reverse complement strand
CAAAAAGAAGCAAAAAGGCGGCGATGTGAAGACCCTTCGCCTGCGACCCGCAATCGGCGCACACGACATCGAAACCAAGATACGCAACACAATCGAGTTTTTGCAGGACGGCGATAAGGTAAAATTCATGGTCATCTTCCGCAGCCGTGAGTTTGATCGCCCGCAAGCAGGTGAAGCGCTACTGCGGAAGATTGCTGAAGCGGTGCAGGACTACGGCGTTATCGAGAAGCCGCCAACGATGGAAGGCAGGCAGATGATTATGGTCGTCGCGCCCGCCAAAAAGCCTGCGGCGAAGCCGAAGTCGCCCCCTGCAGAAGGAGGTTCTACCGATGCCAAAAATGAAGACAAGCAAGACAGCCGCCAAGCGCTTCAAGCGCACAGGGACGGGCAAACTGATGCACAAGAAAGCCGGGAACAGCCACCTGTTCCTGAGTAAGTCGCCCGCACGCAAACGCCGACTCGACCAGGAAGATGAACTCTTCAAGGGCGAGTATCGGCGCGTCAACCGCCTGCTGGCAGGCAAGTAAGGAGGAGACAAACGATGGCACGCGTGAAAGGCAGCACGGTAACCCGCCGTCGCCATAAGAAGATTCTGAAGCGGGCAGAAGGCTACTACGGCGCGAAGAGCCGCCTGTTCCGCAAGGCGAACGAGCAGGTGATGAAGTCGCTGCAGTACGCCTATCGTGACCGACGGCAACGCAAGCGCGACTTCCGACGCCTGTGGATTACGCGCATCAACGCCGCATGCCGCATGCACGGCATGCGCTACCATGAGTTCATCCACGCGCTGACCGAGCACGGGATTGAAGTGAACCGCAAGCAACTCGCGGAGATGGCAGTGCGCGACCCGGAAGCGTTCGAAATGCTGGTGCAGTCGGTACGCCCCAGCCAATAAGCGTCGCTGTGGAGACCATACAGCAACTGCTGGACGAAGCGGAACGCGCAATCGCACAGGCATCATCCACCGCCGAACTGCAGACGGTGGAGACGCACTATCTGGGGCGCAAAGGCGCGATCGGGCAGCTGCTGCGCCAACTGGGAACCCTGCCCCCCGAACAGCGACCCCAGTTCGGACAGCAGGTGAACGCCGCCCGCGAGCATCTGGAGCAGCTCTTCGCCGAGCGACGCGCCGCGCTGGAGCAGGCGGAACTCTCCCAGCGCATCGAAGCCGAGCGTCTGGACATCACGCTGCCTGGGACGCCCCTGCGCCCCGCACGCCTGCACCCGCTGACGCTAACGATGCAGCGGGTCAAACGCGCGCTGATTGGGCTGGGCTTCGAATTCGTAGACGGGTACGACCTGGAACGGTTCGACTACAACTTCGGCGCACTCAACTACCCCGACGACCACCCCGCGATGGACGAGCAGAACTCGTTCCACATCGCGCCAGGCTACCTGCTGCGCACGCAGACCACCTCGGTTCAGGGGCGCGTCTTCGAGCAACTCCAGCGGGGGGAGCGCAGCCTGCCCATCCGCATCGCCATCATCGGGCGATGCTACCGCTACGAGAACGTGGACGCCACCCACTCGCACACCTTCCACCAGGTGGATGCCTTTATGGTGGACGAAGGGGTCAGCATGGCGCACCTGAAGGGCGTGCTGACCCAGTTCGCGCAACTGATGTTCGGCGCGGAGGTGCGCGTGCGCTTTAGACCCGACTACTTCCCGTTCGTGGAGCCTGGGGTGGACTTCGCCATCTCGTGGAAAGGCGGCTGGCTCGAACTCGGCGGCGCGGGACTCATCCACCCCAACATTCTGGAGCGCTACGGCATTGACACGGAGCGCTACAGCGGCTTCGCATTCGGGCTGGGCATCGAGCGCATCCCGATGCTGCAATACGGCGTGGACGACCTGCGCCTGTTTCTGGAGAACGATTTGCGCTTTCTGGAGCAGTTTCCACTGTTGTAAGCGTCGGGCGCACCCGACGGACACGGGGCGTTCGCCGAACGCCCTGACATAGGGAGGTAAACACGATGAAGGTAGGAATCGTTGGCGGTGGCGGGCGCGTCGGCTCGAACGCCGCGTTCACACTGCAACTTATCGGCGCGGTCTCGGAAGTGCTGCTGCTGGATGTCAATCGCGACGCCGCCGAAGGCGAAGCGTTAGACCTGCGGCACGGCGCAGCCTACTCGCAGCCCGTCCGATTCCGCGCAGGCGACTACGCCGACCTCAGCGGCGCACACATGGTCATCATCACCGCAGGCTTGCGCCGACGCCCCGACGAAAGCCGACTGGAACTCATCAACCGCAATGTCGGGCTGTTCCGCGAGATTCTGGGCAACCTGAGAGGCGTCGCGCTTGCCGACAACGCGATTCTTCTGGTCGTTTCGAACCCCGTGGACATTCTGACCTACTTGGCGGTCAAGGAGTCGGGGCTGCCTGCCGAGCGCGTCATCGGGCTGGGTACGGTGCTGGACACCTGTCGGTTCCGCTCGTTCCTGGCGGAGCATTTCGCCGTGGCGGCGACTGATGTGGACGCGCTGATTCTCGGCGAACACGGCGACTCGATGGTGCCCATCTGGAGCTGCGCGACAATCGCGGGCGTACCCCTCAAGGATTACCCTGGCTACAGCCAGGAGGCGATGGACGCTATCTTTGAGCGCACGAAGAATTCGGGCGCGGAGGCGATTCGCCTCAAAGGCGGCGCGGGCTACGCCGTAGGCGTCTCCATCGCGCAGGTCGTGAACGCGATTGCACTGGACACGCGCCAAGTGTTGCCTGTGTCCACCTTGCAGGCGGGCGCGCTGGGCATCAGCGATGTGTGCTTCTCGCTGCCCACGCGCGTCGGACGCAACGGTGTGCAAGCGGTGATTGAAATCGGCGTCTCTGACGAGGAGCGCGCCGCCCTGCAAACTTCGGCAAGCGTTCTCAAGGAGACGCTGCAGAAGGTGATGGGCTGATGCCGCTGTACGAGTATCGTTGCCTGAAGTGTCGGAAGCGGTTCGCGCGGCTGCTGGCAATTGCGCAACGGGATGAGCCGCAGCCCTGCCCTGTCTGCGGTGCGACGGAGTCGAAGCGGCTGGTCTCGCGCGTCGCGCGTCTGCGCTCGGAAGACCAGATGCTGGACGACCTCGCCGACAGCATGGAGTTCGCGGGCGACCCCGACGACCCGCAGACGATGCGCCGCTTTATGCGCGAGATGAGCGCGGCGATGGACGAAGACCCCCACGAGATGGAGGAGATCTTCGAGGAGGAACTCGCCGCCGAGTCGGCAGGGGAGGAGGTATGAGCCTTTCACCCGCGGAGCAGGCGCTGGTGCAGGCGGCGCGTGAGTCGCGGGTGCATGCCTACGCGCCCTATTCAGGCTATGCCGTCGGCGCGGCAGTGCTGACCGACGACGGGCGCGTCTTCGCAGGCTGTAATGTAGAGAACACCAGCTACGGCTTAACCATCTGCGCCGAGCGCGTGGCGGTGTTCAACGCGGTGGCGTCGGGGGCGCGGCGGCTTGTGGCGGCGGCGGTCTGCACCCCCGACGGCGGAACCCCCTGCGGCGCATGCCGACAGGTACTGCTGGAGTTCGCCAACACGCCCGAATCGTTCGCCCTATGGGTCGTCTCGCCCGACCGCCTCATCGCCCGCTACACGCTTGCCGAACTGCTGCCGCACGGCTTTCGGTGCTTTCCATAGAGGCGCGACTCTGTAGCAGTGTAGTAGGGCGGATTGAGGTAGGTAAATACGCCGCTGCGCTCTGCCCGCACAATCGGGTCATAATCCTCACAGAGGATTATGACGCCTTGCAGCGAAGCTACCTTCACAATGCAGGCAATTCCATGTCGCTGCTGTGTCCTGGGAACATCTTTGCGGTGGGGTCGATGACGCTCTTGGCGTGGTTGACGGCGGTGCAGACCTCGCCGACGCCTGTCGCAATCAGTTTGAGCTTGCCAGGGTGCGTACACACATCGCCCGCCGCGTAGACGCCAGGCAGATTCGTCTGCATATACTCGTCCACGACGATTTGGTTGCCCTGCAGCTCCAGTCCCCAGCTTTTGATGGGACCCAGCGTCGCCACGAAGCCGAGATTCAGAATCACGGCGTCGACGGGCAGTTCGAGCTCGTCTTGCGTTTTGTTGTGGAAGACGACGGCGCGCTCGACGGTTCCATCGCCGCACACGCGGCGCAGCTCGTAGGGAGTCATGATCTTCACGGGCGAGCGGCGCAGCTCCTGCACGCTCTGTTCGTGGGCGCGGAACTCGTCGCGGCGGTGGATAAGGGTGACCTCCTGCGCAATCGGATACAGGTTCAGCGCCCAGTCCACTGCCGAATCGCCGCCGCCGACAATCAGCAGCCGCTTGCCCGCAAACAGCGACTTCTCGCGCACGCCGTAGTAGACTCCGTTGCCCTCGAATGCATCAACGCCCTCGGCGTTCAGTTTGCGCGGTGAAAACGCGCCCGCGCCCGCGCAGATGACTACCGTGCGCGTATGGTGCACCTGTCCCGTATGCGTGGCAATTGCCCAGCCGTCGTCGGTGCGGGTGAGCGTCTCGGCGCGCTCTTCAAGGCACACCGTCGGCTTGAAACGCATCGCCTGCCGAATCATCTCGCGCGCGAGGTCTTTCGCCAACACTTCGGGGAAGCCTGGCATATCGTACACATATTTTTCGGGATAGAGTGCGGTCAGTTGCCCGCCCAGCTCAGGCAGGCTGTCGATGATTTTCACGCGCATCCCGCGCAGCCCTGCATAAAACGCGCCAAACAAGCCTACGGGACCGCCGCCGATAATCGTGATGTCATAGAGGTCGGAGTGCATACGCCCCAATTCTACCCGAATTGAGGGCAAATTAGGACTTAAGTCCCTAACATTTCGCGGCGGCGGCGGTGTATTATAAGCACGGAAGTTGACACAGGCAGGCGATAGGCAGGGTTCTGGGTGCTGTGCTTCGATGGGAGCGCCGTGCTGTGGGGAAAGGTACACGGGTCCAGACGCTTTACACAACACGCACAGGGCAAAGTCCCTGCCGTGCCTGCCAACCCGGGAAGGTTGACCAGCCCTTCCCGGGATTTTTTCGGCGACAATAAGCTGTGGGGTACACTTGTTTGCGTATGCAGCCCCAGAAGGAACCGCCTGTGAGCGAGGCAGTGTGCGAGGTGCGGTTCGCGGATGGTCAGGTGTATCGGTATACATTTTTAGCGGACTCGCCGTACTCCGACTGCCCGATGGGCGTGCGGATTATTGATTTCGGTTATGTGTTTACGCTTCCCAAGCCTACGGTGCGCCAGCTTGCCCGCCTTCAAGGCAAGCGTTTACGCTTATGTCCGCCTTATCGCGAGCATCTGGCGCAGGCGTTCGCGCGGTTTTTTATGCGTGTTGGGTTGCCCCAGCAGGTACAGTTGCCTGAGCCGTAGCGTCATAGCATTTGATACTCAGGCGCGCTGAAGACGATTTGCAACGCGCCTTGCACGGTCTGGCGGTCGCGCTGGCGCAGGGCGTTTACGCCCCCGCGCTTCTGCAGGTACTCCAGCAGACTCGCGCGCGTTTTGGGTTGTAGCGCGACATCCAGCGTCTGCTCCAGTCGCTGGGCGAACTCTTCCAGCGTGCGTGGGGCAGGCAGCCCGACCAGCTCGTTCAGCGTCGCGAAGCCCAGCACGCCCCGCTGTGGCAGCAGAAACTCCGCAAAGCGCATTCGTTCCATCATGGTGTTGGAGGTAATCCACGCCTTGCCCCACTCCCAGCCTGCGACATCGGGCGGGTAGAGCAACATCTGCCCGATTCGCCGCGTCCACTGGATCGCTAAGCGCAGGTACGCCGCCAGCAGCCGTTGCCCTGCGCCGTCGCCGAGGTTTACCGCGCGCAGCCGCTCGCCGACGCCGACCTGCCGCAGCGCGCCCACCACGAACTCCACAGGGCTTTTCACGCGCCTGCGCCAGTTCAGGTGGCTCCAAAAGGCAGGGGTGAGTAGCAGCCGCCGCATCAGTACGCGGATACTGTAGCCCGACTCGCGGAACACCTTCGCTAGGTCTTGCACGGTGCGCTCGTCGGGCGGGGCTGTGTCGTTGATGAAGTGCTGATAAAACTTGCGGGCGATGTGCGGCGCGGTCGCAGGATGCTCGACCGCCATCTCGAGGATGTCCTCGCCTGTGAACGCGCCGCGCTTGCCGAAGACCTCCTTCTCGCCGTCGTCATGCTGATTGCGGTTGAACACGAAGCTGGCAGTGACGCGGCTGAACGACCAGCCCGTGAACGCCCGCGCCGCCTCCTGAATGTCGCGCTCGGTGTAGTGCCCGATGCCCGTCGTGAACAGCTCGAACAGTTCGCGCGCGAAGTTCTCGTTCGGCTTGCCCTTCACATTGCGCACGCCGTCAAGCCACACCAGCATCGCGGGGTCTTTGGCGACCTCCAGCATGAGAGTCTTGAAGTTGTCCAGCCCCAGCCGCTGGAAAAGCTGAATCTGTATCAGCATCAGCCTGCCCGCCTGCACTTTGGAGGCGGAGGTGGCGAAGTGGTTGTGCCAAAACAGCGCCATGCGCTCCTGAATTGGTTGCTGCGAGACGAGCATGCGATAGAGCCACCATGCGCTGACCGCCTGCGGCTGCAGGTTCCTCATCTCGCCCTGCAGGAGGCGCAGCACCGCATCGTCGTCGATAGCGTGGTCGTAAGGGCTTTCGAGCAGTTTATCGACCGCGCCCTCGATGCCCAGCGGGATGAGCGGCTCTATTTCGTTAGCGCGTGCGCTAAAACCCGTGCGCCGCCGCAAATGCGCCAAACGCTCCGTCAGACTCGACTGCATCGCATCGTCCTGCATGCTATGACGATTATGGGCAGAGGTGTGTTCAGTCTACAGCGGTCTACACCGCACGCAGCACGCGGGTTTCACGAAGGGGTATAATACGCCCAAGCACGCAGGAGGAGGAACGCCTTGAACAAACACTTTATTTATCTGGGTATCGTTGTGCTGCTCGCAGGGCTGGCGGGCTACCTGTTCGCCACGCAGCCCATTCGCCGCGGGTTGGATGTGCAGGGCGGGCTGCGCATGACCCTGCGCGCCGAAATCGAGAAACTTTCGCCCGAAGAGCAAAAACTGTGGACGCCTGAACGGATGCGCACGGTGATTGACATCCTCAGCCGCCGCATCGACATTCTGGGCGTCATTGAACCTACCATTTACCAGAAAGGCGATACGGAGATTGTTATCGAACTGCCAGGCTTCACCAACGAGCAGGAGGCGCGCGACCTGCTGCAGACCACTGCGCGACTGGAGTTCCGCTACCTCAAAGATGTACGCACAGAGAAGCAACCGAGGGGGCGTTATGAGATTATCGTCGACAAGCAAGGCGACGACGAAGTGGTTAAATTCCGCGACTTGACCAGCCCCGACGGAAAAGTGATTGAGCCTGGCACGCCTGAATATCAGAAGATTATCGAGTCCTCGCCGCTCATCGTCACGGGCGATGAGCTGGAGCGTGCAGAGGTCGTGAGCCAAGCGTTCTCGCCAGAGGTGCTCCTGATATTCAGTCGCGAGGGGCAGGACAAGTTCGCGCGCGCGTCCTCGCTCTACCTCAAGGAACATATCGCCATCCTGCTGGACAACAAGATTATCTCCGCGCCTGTGATTCAGTCGCCGAACTTGCGCGAGCCTGTAATTCAGGGCAACTTTACCTTGAGGGAGGCGACGCGCTTGCGCGACCTGCTGAACGCAGGCGCGCTGCCTGTGAGCCTCTCGCTGGAGTCGATTAATCGCGTGGAGGCGATTCTGGGCGCACAGGCATGGGAACGCATTATTCAAGCAGGCATCTTCGGCTTTATCGCAGTCGCCGTGTTTATGGCGCTGTATTACCTGCTGCCAGGCGTCATCTCGGTGATTGCGTTGGGGCTGTATGTGCTGTTTGCGACGGCAATGTTCAAGTCGCTGGGCGTGACTTTCTCGCTGCCCGCAATTGCGGGGATTATCCTCTCGATCGGAATGGCGATTGACGCGAACATTTTAATCTTCGAGCGGCTGAAGGAGGAGTTGCGTTTAGGCAAGACGCTGTTGGCGGGGTTGGACGCCGCTTTTCAGCGCGCCTTTCCCGCCATCTTCGATTCGAACCTGAGTACGATTATTATCTGCCTCATCCTTTACTACTTCGGCACGGGACCTGTGCAGGGCTTCGCGACGACGCTGGGTACGGGCGTGGCGATAAGCTTTTTCACGGCGATTTTCTGCACGCGCACGATGCTCTACACGCTGGTCGGGTTGGGCGTGCATCCGAGCGAGCGACTGTTCGGGTTGCGCCGCCAACTGGGGCAGGAGGTCGGCGAGCAACTCGGCACAGCGAGAGACCGTTTCGACTTCGTGAACAAGCGTGGGCTGTATTACGCGATTAGCGGTGTCGCCATTCTAATTGGGCTAATCTTCTGGTTCGGGCTTGGCGGGCTGAAGCCTGGGATTGACTTTGCGGGCGGCAGCGAGCTGGTGCTGCAACGCCCCGTCGCAGGCGCGACCCAGCCGAAGCCCGACTCGCAGCAGCCGCCTGCCCAGAACGAGCAGGCAACGCAGCCCCAAGCACAAAGCGAGCCAACTCAACAGCAACCGCCCACCGCGCAAGGCAATCAGCCTCAGCAACCGCCCACTGCGCAAGGCGAGCCAACCCAACAGCAACCGCCCGCAGCGACGCAGGGCAATCAGGCGCAACAGCCGCCTACCCCGCCCGCCGTTCAATCCGAGCCAATTGAGGCGAACTTGGCGCAGGTGCTGAGCCTGCTGCGTCAGGCGGGCTTCGAAAAAGTCGGCGCGCTCTTTGGCGAGGGCAACCGCCAACTGATTGTGCATGTCGCTGACGCGGATGCCGATAGCCAACAGAAAATCATCGACGCGCTCAAGCCGCTGGGCGAGCTGCAGGCGGTGAGCTTTGCCAGCATCAGCCCGCGCGTGCGCGCCGAGACCGTGCAGCGCGCGATTACGGCGGTGATTGTGGCGCTGCTCGCTATCCTGCTCTATATCGCTATCCGCTTCTCCATCGAGGGCGGCTGGAGCGGGTTCAAGTTCGGGATTGCCGCCACGATTGCGCTGGCGCACGATGTGCTGATTATGGTCGGCGGCGCGGCGATTCTGGGCTACCTGCTCGGCTGGGAGATTAACGCGCTGTTTATCACTGCGCTGCTAACGCTGGTCGGCTTCTCGATTAACGACACCATCGTTGTGTACGACCGCGTGCGCGAGAATCTGCGGCACCGAGCGCGGGGTGAGACCTTCGCGACGGTTGTGAACCGCAGCCTGAACCAGACGCTGGCGCGCTCGATCAACACAAGCCTCACGCTATTTATCGTGCTGGTCGCGCTGGTGGTGTGGGGCGCAGTGACGCAAGACCTGCGCTTCTTCTATGTCGCGATGCTGATTGGCGTGATTGCGGGCACTTATTCGTCGATTTTCGTCGCGAGCCAGATTATGGTGGGCTGGCAAGACGCCCGCGAGAAGCTGCACCAGCGTCAGATGGAGGCGGCGAAGGCGACGGCGGTCGCACCGACGAAGCCCAGCAGCGCGTCCACACCGACTGCTGCGCCCACCGCCAGTAGCGCCGACGACGCCCCACGCAAAAAGCACCACGCGCAGCATGTCGGTAAGCGCAAGCGACGCTACTAATGCCCATCCAGCGGATTACGCCCGAAGCTGATGAGCGGGTCAAACGCCGCGCGCTGCTGGCGGTCTTTATCACGATTTTCGTCAGCCTCATCGGCTTCGGGATAGTTGTCCCGCTGCTGCCCTTCTACGCGCAGCAGTTCCAAGCCAGCGAGCTGCAGATTGGGTTGCTCTTCGCCGCCTTCTCGGTGGCGCAACTGTTTGCCTCACCGATTCTGGGCGACTGGTCGGATCGGTGGGGGCGGCGTCCTGTGCTGATTCTGAGCCTGTTGGGGTCGGCGGCGAGTTTCGTGATGCTTGCGCTCGCGCCGAATCTGCTATGGCTGTTTCTCTCGCGCCTGCTGGACGGGTTCACGGGGGGCAACATCACGACGGCGCGGGCGTATATTGCCGACATCAGCCCGCCTGAGCGGCGCGCGCGCAACTTTGGGCTGATTGGCGCGGCGTTCGGGCTGGGGTTCATTCTGGGTCCCGCGTTGGGGGGCGGGCTGGCATCGTTCGGGCTGGCGGTTCCTGCGTGGGCGGCGGCGGCAATGTCGCTGCTTGCAGCGGCGTATGCGTTCGTTGCGCTGCCCGAAACGGCGCACCTTGTGCCCGCCAAACGCCCTTCCCCGTGGCGCGAGATGCCGTCTACGCTCACGCGCAGCCCCGCCGCGCGCCTGCTGTGGATGAATTTCATCCTGTGGCTTGGCTTCTCGATCTATCAGACCACTTTCCCGCTGTTTGTGGCGATGCGCTTTGGGCTGGGTCCGCGCGAGATCGGCTACATTCTGGCGGTTGTCGGGTTGGTTGGCGCGCTCTCGCAGGCGGCTTTAGTCGGGCGCGCGGTGCATGCGCTGGGCGAACAACGGACGCTACTGGTCGGGCTGCTGCTGAACATCGTGGGGCTGTCAGGTGCAGCGTTCACACATTCGCTGCCCGTATTTTACCTACTGGTGGGCGTCGCGTCGATGGGGGGCGCACTCGCGCTGCCCTGCGTCGTGAGCCTGATTAGCCGATCAGCGAGCGACACTGAGCAGGGACGCATTCAGGGCGTGTCGGGGTCGCTGGAGAGCCTCGCACGGATTGTGGCGCCCATCGGGGGCAACGGCGCACTCAAGTATAGCGACGCGCTGCCCTACGCCGCCGCCGCGGGGCTGCTGGCGTTTAGCGTTCTGCTCGCGCTGAGCGTCCGTCTTCCTGCTGATACCAATTGCATGGGCAAAATTTACGAAAACAAGCGAGATTGAAGACCCCCTCCTTGCCCACAAAAACCGTCCTTGACACTCCTGTGGCTCACACCTTTTTCGGTATCTCGAACCCCTTCGGCTGATTTTGGCGGCGGAGCATGGCGTTTGCCTCGCGGTCGCCGATGAACTGCTTGTGAGCGGGATCAAAGCGCAGCGCGCGCCCCAGCCGATACGAGATGTTCGCCAGATGCACCAACTGCGCCGAGATGACGCCCTCCTCCACATCGCAGTGCAGGTCGCTGACGCGGCGCGAGCGCACCGCTTGAATGAAGTTGCGGTAGTGGTTCGGCTCGCCTGTGCCGCCGAGGTCGGGGCGTTGCGGGTTCTCGCGCTCAGGCAGCGTCTCTTGCGGGCTGCGGCGCGGTTGGTAGCCGTCGCCCGATGACATGTAGCCCAGCGCGCCGTACACCAAGTTGCCGATTTTCGCGCCCTGCTCGTCGTTGGTGAACAGCCCGCGCACTTCGAACACCAGCAGCGTGCCGTCCTCGTACTCGAAGGTGGCAACCTGCGTGTTGGGCGTCTCGCCCTGATCTTCGTAGCCGTACCGCCCGCCGACCGAATGCACCTTGACGGGGTAGCGCTTGTTCAAAAACCAGCGCGCCACATCCACCTGATGCACGCCCTGATTGCCGATGTCGCCGTTGCCGTAGTTCCAGAACCAGTGCCAGTTGT
>Ga0308416_1000719_pt1 | contig 11463 bp, 6 predicted proteins | sample HotsprSampleOS60_FD_203468 | JGI IMG/M metagenome (GOLD analysis project Ga0308416, IMG submission 203468) | Hot spring phototrophic mat microbial communities from Octopus Spring, Yellowstone National Park, Wyoming, United States - 20090730_OS60 ... | reverse complement strand
GGTTTCTGGAATTGGCGAAGATCGATAGGCCAGAGTGTAAGGCCTCGGGCCTGAGGACATCGCTTTGCCATCAGTTACTTTGCCTAATCTTATTTCGGGTTTAGGCCGCGTTTTGAGTTTCGATAACTGCAGGGTGCCCATTCCCACGGGCAAATTGCCCATCTCGGGACAAATTTCCTGAATTACGAGGGGCCCCCGCCGAAAGAAATTTGAAAGCTGAGATCTTTACTGTGACGTGGGCTCTTTGGTCAGGTCAGGCAGAAACAAGGGTCGCCACAGACCGTGACTGAACATTTACTCCCGGAGCGACAACCCGCCGGCAATTTCTCGTCAGTCGAAACTGCCCCTCCGCCAAGCATCGCTAGGGTGGCGGTTGTCGGTGGTGGTATTGCTGGGATGCAGGCAGCTCTGGACCTTGCCCGGGCTGGCTTTCAGGTGGTCCTTATCGAGGAAGGACCGGCACTCGGGGGGCGAATGGTTCAGCTGGACAAAACCTTCCCCACCAACGACTGCTCGATGTGCACGATTTCTCCTCGGTTGGTGGAGCTGGAACGGCATCCGAATATCGAAATTCACCCCGATTCGGAAGTTTTGGGTTTGGAGGGGGAGCCAGGAGCTTTTCGCCTCCGGTGGCGGCGGAAACCACGTTTTGTAGATTTGAATCGATGCAATGGCTGTGGCGACTGTCTCGATGCTTGTCCAGTAATCCTTCCTAGTGAATTCGAAGGATCGGTGGGTGTTCGTAAGGCTATTTGGAAGCCTTACCCACAGGCGGTTCCCAGGGCCATGGTGATTTCCAAAAGGGGCGAAGCTCCTTGTGCTCAGGCATGTCCTGCTGGTGTACAGGTGCAAGGATATGTGGCCCTTGCAGCCGTGGGCCGGTGGGCCGAGGCCTATGCTCTTGTTCGAAAGCGGAATCCATTTGTGTCCACGTGCGGACGAATTTGTCACCATCCGTGTGAGCTTGCCTGCAATCGGGCTCAGATAGATGATCCGGTGGCTATCCGAGCGATCAAACGCTCGGCGGCAGATTGGTGTGGGGATCGTCTTTCTGGGGGAGTTCATCCGGCTTCGCCCCCCGAAGCTGTGCCAGACCCGAAGAAGCCAAAGATTGCAATCGTCGGCGGTGGACCCGCAGGTTTGACAGCCGCCCGGGACTTGGCTCTCATGGGTTATCCCGTCACGGTGTTCGAAGCGAGCGATCGATTGGGCGGAGTTCTTGCCCAGGCGATTCCCGAATTCCGGTTACCGCGGATAAGGCTAGAACAGGATCTGTCCGACATTCTTGCTGCCGGGTTCGAGGTTCGACTGGGTAGGGAATGGGGGAGGGATTTTACCCTGGACGATCTCCGCCGCGAGGGCTTCTATTCTGTATTTTTGGCCACAGGATGTCCTGATCCCGTTCGGCTCACGACAGATCCGGAAGGAGGGCCGGTTCCGGGTCTGCATTTGGGAGGAATCACCTTCGGGGTCACTTTTCTCCGGGAGGTGAAAGCAGGGCGTTTGAGGAAAATCCCGAGCAAGGTGGTGGTCATCGGAGGGGGGAACGTTGCCATCGATGCTGCCCGGACTGCCCTCCGGTTAGGGGCTCGGGAGGTGGAGCTGGTTTGCTTAGAGGCCCGGGAGGAGATGCCTGCTTACCCGTGGGAAATAGAAGCCGCGGTTGAAGAAGGTATTCGGCTTTCGTGTGGGTGGGGACCAGCTAATTTTTGGGGTCGAGACGGGGTTGTGGAAGTTGCGGAATTTCGCCGCTGTGTCCGCGTGTGGGACGATGGAGGACGATTCTCCCCAAGCTTTGCCGGAGAAGGTTACCGGACCGCGGCAGAGTATGTGATTGTGGCCATTGGTCAAAGATCTCGGCAGGGCATTTTTGCGGCTGAGCCGGTCTTCGCAAACGGGGGTGAATCCCTCAGCGTGGATCCGGAAACTCTCCAAACCCAGGTCCCATGGATCTTTGCCGGTGGAGATTTGGTGACTGGTCCGCGTTCGGTGGTCGAAGCGGTAGCCCAGGGACACCAGGCTGCGGAGTCGATCGACCGATTTTGCCGCGGTGCTGATCTCCGCGAGGGACGAACAAACGCCAAGAAGCCTGCGGCAGGATTGCCGGATCGACCCGTGGTGCGGAAGAGGCGGGTTCCGATTTCCGTGCGGAAATATTGCGGAACGGGGGATTTTGGCGAAGCCGAACAGACGTTGCCAGCTCCGCTGGCTGAGGCGGAGGCCAGCCGCTGCCTGGCTTGCGGTGATTGTAGTGGTTGCCTGGCCTGTGTCGAGGCATGCCAGGCCCAGGCGGTCATCCACGAGATGACCCCGGAGGAGGTTGAGGTAGAAGTAGGAGCTGTGATTCTGGCCCCCGGGGTGGAGGCTGTTGATCCGACAAGTCGGCCTGAATTTGGCTTTGGCCAGTTTGCCAACGTTCTTACCAGCATCCAAGTCGAAAGGATGCTTAGTGCCTCGGGGCCGACGGGAGGACATCTGCGTCGGCCAAGCGATGGGGCTTCACCTCGGCGGGTGGCTTGGATCCAATGTGTGGGGTCGCGGGATCTGGCAAATGGCGAGCCTTACTGCAGCTCCGTTTGCTGCATGTATGCGGTGAAGCAGGCGTTGGTGGCTGTCGAGCACGATCCGACCCTCCAGGCGACCATCTTTTTCAATGATCTTCGAGCTGTGGGTAAAGGCTTCGAGGCATTTGTGCGCCGGGCTCAAGCAACTGGCCGGATTACCTTCCGATTAGCACCCGTAGCTGCTGTGAAAGAGAAGCCTCGGACAAGAGAGCTTGTCCTTCGGGTATTGAGGGAGGATGGCAGGCCCGAAGAGGAGGTCTTTGATTTGGTGGTGCTTAGTTTGGGGCTTCGGGCTTCGGCAAGGGGAGTGCGGTTAGCAGAGAGGTTGGGCCTCCGGATGAAGCCGACGGGTTTTCTTTGGACAAGTCCCGAAGACCCGGTGGCAACTTCGCGGGTGGGGGTTTTCGTGGCTGGTGCCTTCCGAGAGGTGGTAGATATTTCGGAAGCGGTGACGAGTGCCTCGGCCGCTACTGCCAGGGTGATGGCCCTATTGCGGGATGCGGAGAGACGGCCGGTTTTATCTGCCTCGCCGGTGCCGCAGATCTCGGCGGGGCTGGAGAGCCCTCGGATCGGAGTGTTCGTCTGCCGGTGTGGGGCCAATATTGCCCGAGTTGTCTCGGTAGACGAATTGGTGAAACATGCAGCCGGCCTTCCTGCGGTCGTTTATGTGGAGGATAATCTGTACACTTGCTCCAGCGAAACTCAGGAGCGCATAAAGAAAATCATTGCAGATTACGGTCTTAACCGGATTGTGGTGGCAAGTTGTAGCCCGCGGACACATGAACCGCTTTTCCGCCAAACACTCCGGGAAGCAGGGCTAAATCCGTATCTTTTTGAGATGGCCAATATTCGCGACCAATGTTCTTGGGTTCACTATGATTGCCCGAAGGCAGCCACCGAGAAGGCAAAGTCGTTGGTGCGGGCGGCTGTGCTGAAGGCAGCCCGGCTTCGGCCGGTCCGCGAATGGGTTGTGCCCCTAACGAAGTCGGTTCTCGTCATCGGCGGTGGAATTGCCGGGTTGGTCGCGGCCGATGCCTTGGCTGGGCAAGGATTCCAGGTAGTACTGGTGGAAAAAACCGAGAAGCTTGGCGGTCTCCTCCGCAAAAAACGGTTCTTGCCCGGTGGCGTAGATGTTCAAGTGTTATTGGGCAAGTTCATGGACCGGGTGGGTGCCACCGATAAGGTGGAGGTTCTGGCAGGCTGCGTCGTGGAGGGCGTCTCCGGGCATGTGGGCAAGTTCCGTGTGCTCCTCAATTGTGGCGGCAGACGGTTGGAGCGAGTAGTGGGGGCTATTGTGGTGGCCACAGGGGCCCAGCCCTATGTTCCCACCGAATATGGTTATGGAGCCATTCCTCGGGTAATCACCCAGCACGAGCTGGAGGCCATGCTGGATAACGGCGATTTGCCTCCAGAGTTGAAAAAGGTGGTGATGATTCAGTGTGTGGGCTCTCGAAACGAAAGCCGGCCTTATTGCTCGCGGGTCTGCTGTGTTCAGGCGGTCACAAATGCCATCTTGTTGAAAGAGCGATGGCCTGATGTGGAGGTCATCGTTCTATACCGCCACATCCGAACCTACGGGAGCCATGAGCTGGCTTACGCTCGAGCACGGCAGCTTGGGGTAGTTTTTCTGCGGCTGGAAGATGGAGCGGAGCCGGAAGTGATCCCGGGAGTACCCCTTCGTGTGCGGTTCCGCGAAGTGAACATCCGTAGATCAGTGGAAATTCATGCCGATTTGGTGGTGCTGTCGGTGGGTGTTGAAGGCAATCCCGCCGGTGCGGCTCTTGCCCAAATTCTGAAGGTCCCGCTTGACGGGGAAGGCTTTTTCTTAGAAGCCCATATGAAACTTCGACCTGTGGATTTTGCTTCCGAAGGAATTTTCGTGGCCGGTTTGGCCCACGGTCCGAAGCTTGTCGAGGAAACCCTCATTCAGGCTTTGGCTGCAGCCGGCCGAGTAGGGGCCCTGTTGGGTCAAGAGGTGCTTGTTCGGCCGGGCACCGTCGCAGTGGTCGAGAAGTCTCGATGTGCCGCCTGTCTGACCTGTGTGCGGGTCTGTCCATTTGGGGCGGTAGGACCTTCGGTGGAAGGTGTGGTTCAGGTCGAACCGCTCAGTTGTCAGGGGTGTGGTGCTTGTGTGGCGAAGTGCCCTCGAAGGGCCCTTTCCCTAGAGCCCTTTACCGAGGAAGAACTGTTTGCCAAGGTCAGGGCCTTGGTCCAACCGGAGTGGGTGAGTTTCGTCGGCGGAGGATGAGGCCGGGCCGGCTTGCACTTTCTGTTGGGCACCATGGGGAGTCGGGACCGGACTAAAAACTTGGGAAAGCAATGGCAAGCCTGAAACTTCTCGGGTTAAAAGTAGGAAGTTCTGGGACTAGGAGGGCTTCCTCCTAAGGTCGGCCTTTTGGCTACACTTGCCTGGAGTCCGCCAGACGGCTTTCCAGGGGCAGACTTAAGCCGATTTCGGGGTACATTCTGGAGGCATTTCTTCCGGGTTTCAACTTCGAAATCCGACCCCGAAACATTTTTTTGGATCATTTGAGGGGCCTTTGGTTTGGGATCAAAGGTGTCAACCGTGCAAGAGAGTGCTCACTCGGATTTGCTACGAGCAGGCTCGGTTGAAGGCGGGGAGTCGTCAAATCGGGCCGAGAAGCTCCCGGTCCTCCCGGAGCGAAAGCAGGAGGATTGTGGGGGGGAAACGCCGTTGGTGGTTGTGGGGTTTGCTTGTACATACTGTGCCTATACCGCGGCCGATCTGGCGGGGGCCCTGAGGCTCCGCTATCCGCCGGAGGTGAGAATTGTTCAGGTACCCTGCACCGGCAGAGTGGATGCAGGGTTGCTGCTGCGAACATTTGCCGAGGGAGCAGATGCTGTATTTGTGGCGGGGTGTAACCTCGGGGACTGTCACTTTGTGGACGGGAATCGCCGGGGGAAAGAGGAGGTGGCCCGCTGCCGAAACTTACTGGCCGAGGTGGGACTAGAGCCTGACCGCTTAGAGTTCTTCCATATTCCCGCTTCGGCGGGAATGCTCTTTGCCCGGCGGGCTCACGAAATGGTGGAGCGAGTCAGGATCTTGGGGCCCAATCCTTTACGAAAAACCGCTCTCCAAAGCTACGGGGAGAAGATTTCCCTTCCCGAATTTGCGGGAGATGCTGTGCAACCTCGGCAATTCGGCCGACTCGTTACCCAAGAGGAGCGAATTGTGCTAACCGAAACATCGGGGACCGAAAGACAGCATGGGGCTTAGCGGGATCCCGTCTCACGGGTACAGGGCCAAGTGGAGGCACGGGGAGTTTCCACGGATAAAGCAAAGTGTCCGTTGGCCTGGGGTGGGCATGTTTCACCCATGGGCGGTTAGGAGGTCGCTCCGTACCCCTGACTGCACTGTCGGCTGAGAGACCACGAAATTGCGTTCGCGACGCCGCCAAGGATTGTAAAACTGCGGGGAAAGAAGGAGCTTGCGGGGATTCGATAGCAAACTCGCACAGGTTGGAATCTGTCATGATTGTGGCTCGTCGGAAACCGCTCGAAGAAATCGAGGCCAATCTCCAGGGTTTTTCCCGAGTTCTTGTGGTCGGATGTGGTACATGTATGGCGGTTTGCCAGGCGGGTGGGGAAAAGGAAGTAGAGATTTTGGCCACCCAACTGCGAATGCGAGCCCGCTTGGTGGGTTGCCAACAGAGAATCGATGAAATCACTCTTCTTCGGCAGTGTGAGCGTGAATTCTTCGAACCGTTAAGCCCCGTCATACGGGCTTATGATGCTCTTCTTTCGGCGGCGTGTGGTGCAGGCGTTCAGTTTTTGGCGGAACGATTCCAGGAAATACCGGTCTTTCCGGCTTTGGATACGTTGTTTTTAGGGGTTACCGAAACGCCCGGAGTGTGGGCGGAGCGATGTTCGGCTTGTGGTAAATGTTTGCTGGATCAAACGAGGGGCATTTGTCCGCTCACGATGTGTACTAAGGGATTACTCAACGGTCCTTGCGGAGGAACGAATCGGGGAAAATGTGAGGTGGATCCTGGTAAGGATTGTGCTTGGACACTCATCTATCGCCGGCTGGAAAGATTGGGAAGATTAGATTTGATCGAGCGGATTGCTCCCCCGCGCGACCATGATGTAATCCTGCGGCCTGGGAGATACAGTTTGCAATCGGTTGCTGAAGAGTCATCCTCTGACTAATAATCCTCCGACTTTGCCGAAGGCTCCATGGCGGAGAGGAAGGTTCGATGGCCCTTAACTTTCGGGAGGCTTGTAGCAACAAGTCTTTCGTGGTAACCGCGGAGCTCGGTCCGCCAAAGGGAACAAATGTCACCCAGTTTGCGGACTTGGTGGGTAAACTACGCGAGGCCGTCGATGCCATTAATGTTACCGACAACCAAAGTGCTGTGATGAAGCTGAGTCCCTTAGCGGCATGTCGCTTGATCCTGGAAGTTGGAGGGGAACCTATCCTCCAGCTCACGTGCCGAGATCGAAACCGCTTGGCTCTGCAGTCGGATCTTTTGGCCGCCTGGGTCTTGGGGATTCGCAATGTGCTTTGTTTGACTGGTGATCATGTAAGGATCGGGGATCATCCCTCAGCAAAACCGGTTTTCGATTTGGATAGTGTGCAGCTTTTGCAACTGGTGGAAAAGTTAAATGCCGGTCAGGACCTAGTGGGAAATGCGTTGGACGGAGCGACTAATTTTTTTGCGGGGGCGGCGGTAACCCCCGGAGCCGATCCCCTTGAGCCCCAACTGCTGAAATTTCGTAAGAAAATTGCCGCCGGAGCAAAATTTTTTCAAACTCAGGCAGTCTTCGATATTGAGGAGTTAAAGCGGTTTCTCGATCGGGCTCAGCCGAACGGGGTGACAGTTCTGGCGGGAATTGTTCTTTTGGTCTCACCCCGAATGGCTCAATTCCTGAATGAGAATATCCCGGGGGTATTTGTGCCCGAGAGATTAATCGATCGCTTGGCTTCTGTGCCGAAGGAGAAACGACTCGATGAGGGGGTACGAATTGCCGCAGAACTGATTCGGGCCATTCGGGACCACCGCCTTTGCCAAGGAGTCCACATCATGGCAATCGGCCGGGAGGAAAAGGTTTTGGAGATCTTGCGCGCTGCCCAGTAGCGGGTCCCTCTTCCTCCAGGAAGGAGCAGGAAATTCGCCGGTATTCGGTTTGGACCCCTGGGATCTCGCTTGTAGCTGAGAGCTGGAAGGCATTACTAGTAGGACTGGAGCTCTAAGGCCCGATTGGGATGGAAGTCAGCTGAAACTGGTCGGCCTTGGAAGGTGCAAAGTTTGTGCACTAAGGGATTCGGGTAAGGTACTACGGTAAGCCAACCAGGAGGGAACTTGGTTAATATTCCCGAGACGTCGACTCAGGAAACGCTCGTTGCCGAGTTAACCCCTCCAGGAAGGGGGGCCATCGCAACTGTAGGGATTTGGGGACCTCGGGCAAAGGTGATTGCCCAGCAGGTGCTTTTCGGAAAGGGGGAAACCCCGGTCGGCTTGCTTCCTGTCGGCCGAGTTCGGCTATGCCAATTCCGTTGCCCTGGTCACCCGCCAGAGACGGTGGTAGTATGCCGGGTTGAACCAACCCGGATTCACATCCACTGCCATGGAGGACGGGCAGCAGTCCGACGGGTGATGGAAACGGTGTCCCGGCAAGGAGCTCGGATTGTCAGTGGGGAAGAATGGATCGATCGCACCACCCCCAGCAAATGGGAGGCTCAGTGTCTTCGAGCTTTGGTCCGAGCCACGACCCCCCGGGTTGCGGGCATCTTATTAGATCAATTGGCCGGGGCCTTTCCTCGCGAACTTGAGGAGATTGCCCAAATCCTAGCGGGCCGAAGGATGGATGAGGCGAAGGCTCGGATTGAGCGGCTCCGAAAACGCTACCAATTGGGCCGGCATCTTTTGGAACCTTGGTTTGTGCTGTTGGCCGGACCTACTAATGCCGGTAAAAGCAGCCTTTTTAACTGCTTGGTGGGGTTTGAAAGGGTAATTGCCCACCCTGCCCCCGGCACTACCCGCGATGTGGTGAAAGAAACGGTAGCCATCGATGGCTGGCCAATCAGCCTGGCGGATAGTGCCGGTTTCGGAGCTCCGACCGACCCCCTCGACGAGGCAGCTATGGCCAAAGCCCATTCCGCTCTGACCCGAGCAGATTTGGTTTTGTGGGTCGTGGATTTGCAAGAGGACTGGACGGATCCTTGGGAATGGGTTAAGCGGCTGGGCACCGATGGGGCAAATTTGCCCTTCGAGAGGTTCCTATATGTTCACAACAAGGCCGATTTGGTTGGTGTGCCCGAAAGATCGGTTCGACTGCGTGGGCGACCTCCGGGTATCATTACCAGTGCCAAAACGGGAGAAGGTGTGGGGGCTCTGTGGCTGGCCATTCGACAACGGTTGGTGCCGGAAGTACCTCCGCCCAAAGTGGGGGTACCTTTCCTGCCCGAGCACGCCGGGATTGTAGCTAGGGTAGAGATGGAAATTAGGCGAGGTCGTCCTGAGGAGGCCATTGCGGAGATTGATCGATTTTTCCGCGCTGTTTGCGATGTAGGACGCGGGCAAGGTTGATAGTAGCAGACCGCAGATTCCCGTGTATCGTCGGCTTGCCCGCTGGGGGGAGTCTGCTGAGGTGCCCTCGGTTCTGTTGGGAAAGAACAAAGGCTGTCGAGGAGATTCTGGAAATGTGTGGGAAACCGTCGCGAATGGAGTACCCGGAGTCTGGCTGTTGCGGGTGTCGGCTCGAGGAGACTGCGGCAAAGAACCCCCAACTGAACCGCCGTGGGTTTTTGGGGGCTTGCTCGGCTGTCGGGGGTTTGACGTGGGCCTCTGTGGTGGCCTCGGCACCAGCGGATGAGATCCCCTCTAGGCGAATTGCTCCCATCCACAAGACGTTGAAGGTGCAACCGGTCTTCAACTGTCACATTTATCAGCGGCAATTGCAGACAAGTTGGCGGGTGACGGGAGCAATCAACGAGGAGGCGGAAATGGAGGCCGAGGAAGCCCAAATCCGCCGTGATTTGGAAAGACTGGCCCGGGAGGCGGAATTTCCGTTGGAGATTCTCCCCTTGGTTCGGGTGGAAAATGTGGAGCAAGCGGCAGCGGTCAGCCAAGGGAATTTTGATGTCATGCTAATATTTGCTGCTCGGCGGAAAGTGCCCGTTCTAGAGGCTTTAGCTCGGCCGGAACGATGGAACCTCATGTTCGTTCGGCACCGCTCTGGGCCATTGTACTATATGTACATTGGTGCCCATGTCCACTACCTACGGAAACGCCGGGATTTCTTCGCCGAGCCGGCCATGACCATCGACGATGTTGTGGTGGACGACTACGGTGAAGTTCTCTGGCGGTTACGGGCCCTTTATGGGCTGAAGAATACTTTGGGGAAGAAATTTGTCTGCATTGGGCAGCCGGCCGGTTGGGGGGCCGACGGTGCCTTGGCCCCAAAAATCGCTGCCGAGAATTGGAAATTCGAATATGTTTCCGTGAGTTACGAGGAGCTGGGCAAACGGATCGAGGCTGCTTTGAGCAATCCGGCCCGGGTCCGGTATTCGCAACAGCTGGCCCGTCAGTATGTGGCCTCGCCGGGCGTCAGTTTGGAAATTCCCCAGGACTCCCTGGAGCGGGCCTTCCTCCTGAATGAAATCTTCTTGGATCTTCTTGAAGAGGTAGGCACCGATGCTCTCACCGTCCACAACTGTATGAGCACGATCATGCCGGTTTCGGGAACCACCGCTTGCATGCCCCTGTCTCTGTTGAATGACGCAGGGCTTCTTGCTTTTTGCGAGTCCGACTTTGTGGCAATCCCGGCGGGGGTGCTCATGCGGTATATCTCCGGAAAGCCCATGTTTTTCTGCAATCCTTCCTGGCCGCACCAGGGGGTGGTGACCGTCTCCCATTGCACAGCTCCAAGACGAATGAACGGAAAGGAGCTTGAACCGGTTCGACTCCTCACGCACTATGAGTCGGACTTCGGTGCTGCACCAAAGGTGGAGATGCGGAAAGGTCAGGCTGTGACGGTTGTTGATGCCGATTTCGCCGGGAAACGATGGCTTGGGTTTGAGGCCCGGATTATCGATGCACCATTCTTCCCGATTTGCCGCACCCAGCTGGACCTGGCGATCGAGGGGCAATGGGAGCGGCTGCTGCCAGAGATCCGCGGTTTCCACTGGATTTTGGTTTATGGTCGCCACCTCCGCGAAGCGGGTTATGCCGTCAGAAAAGCTGGCTTGGAGTGGCTGGCAATCACGTGATTCTGGGACTTGTGAGCTAATTCGGGGATTCGACGATCGCTTTTGCAAGGCAAGCCGCCAATCTACTCGAGTAAGAACGGCCAGGTCTTCAGATGTGGCCGGCTCATCGAGGGAGCCGGTAAGGCTCCAAGACTGGCACTTTTTGCCCGACGGATTGCCCAACCATCAATGGCTGCTTTTGGGAGGTTCTTATCCGGCCCAGGACCCGGGGAAGCAATCTCCCCCTTTTGGCCAAAAGCAGGAGACAGCTTGCATTGTTTTACATTTTGGAAGGCCTGTGGCCCCGGAACAGTTTTAGTGAGCGACCAGGCCGGATATCGTTTCGGAATCCGGGATAGGGTTTCGGGTTACGGCCTCAGATTAGTGGAGTTTGGGTGGCTCGTACAAAGCCGACAGATTTGGGGCTGCGGGCTATTTCCCCGGGGGGCTCAGCGGGTGTGACACCGATTTGGCCCTTCGGGGTTTTTACAACCTCGAGTTTCTCGCAAATAGTTTTCCTGAAGCGGAGAAGGGGGCCTGGCTCTCTGAGGTATTCGGTGGGACCATCGCGGGGGCTGAAGAGGTTAGTCTCCGCGAAATCTGGGTAAGTTGGTCTCTTCGAACACCGGGGAAGATGGGGGTGGGCCATCGGTGTTCTTGCTCCCAGCCTACCTGGTAACGGTTCCG